>Ga0210392_10001101_pt1 | contig 14581 bp, 12 predicted proteins | sample IncBWC30OmetaG_FD_161057 | JGI IMG/M metagenome (GOLD analysis project Ga0210392, IMG submission 161057) | Forest soil microbial communities from Barre Woods Harvard Forest LTER site, Petersham, Massachusetts, United States - Inc-BW-C-30-O ...
TTCGTGACGCCGAACAAGTCGTTCGCTGATTTCACGGCCTTGGATCATCTGCCGGCGGTCACCGTGCACGCCGACATCACCTACCTCAAAAAATCCCGCGGCATGAGCGCCACCGTCACCCTGACCAACGAATCCGACCACCTTGCATTCTTCATCGAAATGAAAATCCTCGGCGCAAAATCACAGCAGCCGCTGACGCCGGTATTCTGGGATGACAACTACATCTCGCTGCCGCCGCACGCGAAGAAGACCTTCCACGCCCAATTCCCCCCCGGCGAAGAACCCCAGCTAAAGTTGCAAGGCTGGAACGTAAAGTTTGCGACCACCGACTAAGTCACCTCTCAGAAAAAGCCCGACGCGCAGTGGTTCACAACGCACCGAACGTAGTACAGCCTCTGGTTCCCTCGCCCCGCGACTGAGCGGGGAGAGGGTTAGGGAGAGGGGCGAGATATGCATTACTTGTGCGAGCGTGAAATCCTAAGAGACCTCGCCCTACGACCTCGCAATCTTCCATCTTCTATCCTCCATCCTCGTTTTTCACTTCCCCGTCAGCCCGGCGAGCCGCTTAATCTTCCCAATGTCCGCTTTTTCAACGTCATTCACCAGGTTCTGCCACGTGGGATTGAAGCCAAAGCCGCCATGCTTCATCTCATCCAGCGCCTGCTCCTTGGTCCACCCGCAGACCGCGATCCGGTACATCGCACACATCGTGCCCGTGCGGTCCGAGCCGCGTTCGCAGTGCACAAACACCGGCAGATTGTTCGTGTCCGTCGCGGCCTTGAGAAACAGCACCATATCATCCTCACTGCAGTGCCACGGTTCCATCTTAAGGCGCACGGATTTCAAGCCCGTCCCGGCCACGACATCCTTGTCCGAATGCAGATAGCGCAAGCTGATGACCGTCTTGATGCCCATCGCCTGCAAGTGCTTCATGCCCTCCGCCGTGGGTTGTGCACCGCGATAAAAATTCGTCGTCAGCTGGTAACAATTCCCGATGCCCGCCACCGTCACCGGCTGCGCCCAGCTCGCCGGACGATTGGTGGAATCCCCTGCCCGCACACCGCCGCTGAAAGCGAAGCAGACCAACACCACCAGCAGCTTTTTAAACAGAAAATCTTGCATATTGCGCTTTGCCATCCTCCAACCCCTGTCGCGTCGAAGCGGAGCGAAGACGGATCGTCCCTAACGCCCCTTGGTAAACTTCATCGTCGCGCGCTTCATATCACGTTCATCATCGCGCTTCTTGAGATCGTCGCGTTTATCAAATGTCTGCTTGCCCTTGCCCACGCCGAGCGAGACCTTCACCTTGCCGTTCTTCCAATAGAACGCCAACGGAAACAGCGCATTGCCCTTGACCGCGGCCAGTTCGTGCAGCTTGCGGATCTCCGACCGGTGCAGCAGCAGCTTGCGCGGCGCCTTCAGCGCGTGGTTGTGGACGTTCCCGTGCGAATATTCGTCGATGTGCGCGTTGTAGAGCCACGCCTCTTCCTTCTCGATGCGCGCGAAGGCATCGGCGATCTGCCCCTTGCCCGCGCGCAGCGACTTCACCTCCGTGCCATGCAATACGATCCCCGCCTCGAAGGTCTCGAGGATATGGTAATCGCGCCGGGCTTTATGGTTGGTGACGATGTCGGCCATTGGAACCAAGTTAGAATGTAGAAGTCAGAATGTAGAAACAAAAATGCTTCATTCAGTCGCCTGAATGAAGCATGAAATTATTTGAGGCGGGATGAACAACTTCTTCATTCATCCTTCTGCCTTCTTCATTTGCTTTAGTGCTTCTTGCGCTTCTTCGGAATCAGGCGCACGGCCGCGACTTCCTCGGGCAGTTCAAAGCTCATCTTGTCCTCGATGATCTCCGTCAGCGCGATGTCTGCCAAGCCCATGCTCGCCGGCACATCCACCAGCGGACGTCCCCAGCCGCCGCCACCGGCGTTCAACTGGCGCACGCGCCGCGAAATGATGTTGATGAGCACGTTCGGGTTGCCCACTTTTTCCAGGGCCTTTTTGCAAAGTTCAGCGTTCATTTAAAAAATTGGTCTCTAGTCGAGCGGGTCAGAATACCGGTTACGCCCCTCAAAGCAATCCAAAAAATCAGCCATTGATGCCCTCCGCAAACCGGCAAAAAGGTGGATATTGTCGCAATGCAACCGTGTTTACCTGCGCCGCAAGCACTTGGACGCACGTATCTTCTAGCAGCTGGATTAAGTCCAGACGTGGGTAGGGCGCGTCGCTCCGCGCGCGCCGCCGACTGCCAACCGACACTTTCGAGTTATCAGTTGAGAGAAATTGTCTGGAAGCGTTATGGACTGCGGTGGCAAGGCGCAGCCGCGACACCGCTTTCGCCCGCTTTTCCTCCTTCGGGATTGAATGTTGAATGTTGGGCGTTAAATGTTTTCCCCATACAAATAAAACCTTCAAACCCGCCCCCTTTTCCGGCATTTTCTTCCCATTATTTATGGCCGCCCCAAAATCCTTTGATCTGAACCAGTTCCTCGCCACCCGCACCGATGCCGTCAACACGGCGCTCGATAAATTTCTCCCGTCGGAAAAGACCAAGCCCGCCACCATCCACAAGGCCATGCGCTACTCGCTCTTCGCCGGTGGCAAACGCATGCGCCCGGCCGTCCTCCTCGCCGCCGCCGCCGCCTGTGGCGGCACCGAGGCCGCCGCCATGCCCCTCGCCTGCGCCGTCGAATGCATCCACACCTATTCGCTCATCCACGACGACCTCCCCGCGATGGACAACGACGATTTCCGCCGCGGCAAGCCCACCAACCACAAAGTCTTCGGCGACGGCATCGCCGTGCTCGCCGGCGACGCACTGTTGACCCAGGCATTTGAGATCGCCGCCCAAGCCAAAGGCTGGCCGCGCTACTCGCATCGCGATTTGATTCTGGAGATCGCCAAGGCCTCCGGCTCCTTGCAACTCGTCGCCGGCCAGGTGGCAGACCTCGAAGGCGAAGGCAAAAAACTGTCCGTGGCCGAGCTCCGCTACATCCACGAGCGCAAGACCTCCGCCCTGCTCTGCTGCTCCGTGCGCCTCGGCGGCATGAGCGCCAACTGCACCGCCGCCCAGCTCGCCGCCCTCACCACTTTCGGCTACAACGTCGGCCTCGCCTTCCAGGTCATCGATGACATCCTCGACGTCACCCAGACCAGCGAACAGCTCGGCAAAACCGCCGGCAAGGACGTCGCCGTGCAAAAAGCCACCTACCCCGCCATCGTCGGCCTGGAAAAATCCCGCAAAATCGCCACACAACTCACCGACAAGGCCTTCGCCGCCCTGGACATCTTTAAAGGCAAAGCCGTCGCCCTCGAAGCGCTGGCGGAGTTTTTGTTGAAGCGGGATAGGTAAAACCTGTGTTCAAGATTTAAAAAGCGAAATGAACATATGAAATATAAAATTATTTTAATCGACGATAATGCATGGGAACACGTTGCGGGCAAACTGAAGTCTATGTTTGCATTAAGCGGCTTGGAACTACAAGTTTATGCTTCTGTCGATGAAGGCCATGCAGCAATAAACGCATCATCTGACAGCAGATGCCCATGCGATCTGTTTGTCATCGATCTAATGATGCCATCAGGAGAAACATATAAAGCCGAAGAAACTCATGACGGGCTTATTACTGGCCTTTATCTTGCAAGAGACATTCGGGCACGATTTCCACTTGTTCCGATTATTTTATGGTCAGGGACAAATCTAAAAACAGTGCGATTATTGGCAATTCATATGGAAACCAAGCTTTCAAAATGCATTTTTGTAAACAAGCCATTGCCCCCTGAAAAGCTCGTTGAACTCGTAGACGGGTATTTCAAGGAAGGAAAATTTAGCGTTTCTATTATGAAAAAAATATGGGATGGGATTGTGCTTAAGCCAGCAATTGGGGGTCTTGGAATCGATGTAAAAAAACTTCTCAAGTCCGAAGATTAAATGTTTTTATGCCGAAAGTTTTAATAGTGGATTCCGTTGACGATGCGATTACAGACAGAAGGCGCGCATTGCTTGATGAAAGCTCATTGTTAAAGCAGCAGAAAATCACCCTTGCCTATTGCTGTGCAGTTGACTTAACCAGCCAGCAGAGATTTGACTTAGAGTTCAAAATGCGACCAGATTATCTTCTTGCGGAAGACTCTTTATTTGAACGTATAAACCAAGCAATTAAATCAGCCAAACCCAAATATGTTTTTGCTCACTCGGGATTTGTTTACCACGATAATCCACAGGTGTATAACGCTGCCTTTTCTCGCTTGAAAAAACTTTATTCCAAAATCAAATTTGGCTTACAACTTCGTGGGGGCATGGAATTTAATGAGAAAATTTTCGACATGGATGATTCAACCAAACAAATTCACGATTTCATATTCATTCTTGCACTAGAAAAAAAGTGATAAACATTTTCTCATGCCCGCTGGCTTCAGGTGGCATATCTAGTTTATTTCACACCCTCCCTCACCTATTTCCTCTCCCCAAGGAGAGGACCAACCATAGGTAATTTTCCGTTTTGCGAACGGTCATCCAACCAACTCCGTCGCTGGAAATTTAAAAGGCGCTGGGAGTGTTTCCCCCTCTCCTCGGAGGAGAGGGCCGGGGTGAGGACGGTCGTTAAACCAACATTTTTAGTGGTTTCCGACTGGCCTACCCCATCCCCCCATACACCTGCGCCCCAAAACTGATGGGCTCCTCCAGCACCAGTTTGGTGCTCAAACCCGCGGCGCGCTCGCGCAACTTCGCCGCCCGCTCGGCCGCGAACGTTCCGATGACGGCATCCGAATAAAACATCCCGCGCGGCGTCAACTGGATGGTCTTCTCCTCCGCCTGGATCAGCCCGCCCGCCACCGCCGCGTCCAACGCCGCCGGAAAATCCTCCGCGACATCGCTCGCAAACCGGCTCCGATACCGGGTCCGGTTCAGCGCCAGCCCCGCCAGGCAGCGCGTGACCCACAGCAGCTTGAGGTCTTCCGCTTCGTAGCCAAAGTACAGGTCGTCGCCCGACCACGGCGCCGACCTCACTTTTTTGCGCCGCATCAGCTTGACCCCGCGCAGCCGCCCGTAATCGATGTGCGCCGAAACGGATAGCGGCCCGAACCCCAGCGCGTCATAAACATCCGGATTGAAACTCGCCTCCTCATACAGGAACCGGCGGTCCGTCTGATGGATTTCCTTCCGTTCAAAGTTCGTCAGCGTCGTCTGCACAAAACCGTTCGCCAGCAGACGCTCGCGCAGATCCAGCCACTGGTCAACGATGACGCCCGGCACCTGCATCTGGCCCGTGATGCCCGCATCCTTCGACCACGGCGTGCCCAGCCCCGCATAGAGCACCAGATGGTACAGGCAGATCTGGTCAAACCCGCACTCCAGCGCGCGGTCCACGTCCGCGCGCATCTGTTCCAGCGTCTGCCCGGGCAGCGCGAACAGAAAATCTCCCGACGCCGTAAGCCCCAGGTCGTGCGCATGACGCACGATTCCTTTCACCACCTTTTCATCGCCGAAAGCCTGCCGCCCCATCCGCTCGATCTGGCCGCGATCAAACGTCTGGATGCCCATGCTGATGCGCTTGTGCCGCACCGGCAGCGCCGCCAGATTTTTCAGGTGCGCATGAAACCACGAGGCGAACAGCGACGGGATTCCCTCCAGCGACACCTCGGCATTCTCCGTTCTGAAATGGGAAGCCAGCACGTCGAACAACTGCCGGATCTCGGCCGTCGAAGACAGGTTGGCTGTCCCTCCGCCAAAATAGATCGCCTCCACCCGCCGGCCGCGCAGTTTGTCACCGTGGCTTTGGACCACCCCATCGATGTCGTGCATCACCGACCGTACTACCGCCGTACGCTGGCGTTTATCCGCCGCATCGTGGGGAAAAGTGCAAAAACCACAGGCGGGTGTGCGCGGTATGCATTGCGTATGCGGAATGATGCCGATGATCAGCGGGCGCAGCTTGTCAATATTGATGAACGGCTCCGCGAGCTCGCCCGGGCCCGGCTTTTTGGTTCCCAGCCAACCCGCGCGCTCATCCACAATGGCGCCATCGGCCTGCCGCACCAAATTGAACGGCAACCGGCCGTCGCGCTTCGGCTCCGCGGCCGGGCGGCTTGGCAACGCCGCCTGCATCAGCGGCAGCGGCGGAAATCCCTGCAACAGCCGGTGCCGTTGCGGACGCAACATCCGGGCTGCAAGTTCTTCCTGGGCGGATGGCAGGGTCATATCAGCTGGTAGGAAATTACCTTATCGGCCTTGTTATAAAAGAGCCAATAATTTCGCTCCGTGCCAACCGTGAATCTGCTAGGCCCGATCCCTTGGGCAAATCTTGGTTCAACTCTTAATTCAATAAGCCATAGACAAGCAGCGTGCAGGCTGGAATCGTCGAGATGCTGGGAGCGTATCCCCCTCTCCGCGTTTTGCGGAGCAAAATGGGGAGAGGGACGGGGAGAGGTGCTTCGTTTTCTTTCCGAACCCCTAAACACTTCCATACCCCGTCCCTAATCCCCACCCTTGGCAACCTTCTTAGGTTTGACCCCGATCTGCAATTTCCCCACCACCACCGCCCCCGCCTCAACCACCAGACCGGCGGCTACCAGGTCCCCGAACCACCGCGCCGTGGCTTTCAATGTGACCGTTCCCGTGGCGTGCATGTTGGCCGCCAGCTCACCCGCGATCTCCGCCGTGCCGACCTGCAGCCGGTCCGGCCAGCGAAAATGATTCTCCGCCGGGATGATCAGATGCGCCGCCGTGATGCTGCCCTTGATGTCCGCGCCGGAATAGATCGTCAGCGACTGTTCCGCCGTCAGCTTGCCATGAAATTTCCCCTTGATGACAACTTCGCCGCCGATGGTGTCGGTATTGAAAACATAGCCCTTAGGCTCAACGACAAACCGTCCCTTGGTCTTGTAATTTTTGGCCTGGGCCGTGGTGATCTTGTAATCATGCAGGTCCAGGTAGCGGCTGCACTTCTTGCACATCGAGGACTCCGCACTGGCCGGCACATCCAGTTCCGCCCCGCACTCGAAACAGATGACGTGCCGCTGGCGGGGCGCGCGCGCGGCCGTCTTGGGCTTTGGATTAAGGGCTTCCTGGACATGGAAATGCTGGCCGCATTCCTTGCAGATCGTGGAAAAAGCCTCCCGTGCCTCGGGTTGCTGATGACCGCAATGCGGACAGCCAACCAGGATCTTGTCCTGTTTCTTCGCAGGCATTCAATGATGATCCGTCGCGGTTCAGCGTGCGTTCAATTTGCCGGCCGGTTCCAGGATCTTGGGCGGCTCCGTCGTACGCGGCGGGGCGGTGGGTGAAACCTTGTTCGGATTGACCTCCGTCTTGCCGACGTAAGTCACGCCCTCCTCGATGATCAGCTTCGTGGCACGGATGTCGCCGAACAGCTCGGCCTTGGCCTTGATCTCGATCTTCTCCTTGGCGGTGATGTTGCCGGTCACCTTGCCGCGCACCACGACGGATTGCGCGGAGATGTTGCCGTTGATGACGGCGCTGTCACCGAGGGTAAGGATTCCTTCCGTCTGAATTTCGCCGTCCAGCTTCCCTTCAAATGACAGTTCACCGCTGAACTTCAGGGTTCCTTTGATTTCCACGTCCGATGCGAGCACGTTTTTTCCGGGGTTGTTGTTGGTCATATTCGAGTCCATAATTTTTTAGTGGCGCATGTTTGGATACATGGCTGGTGAATGTGACACTCATTGCGTCACTCTGCTCGAATTTTCTTTGGTTGAATCAAAAAAATTATTCACATGGTAATTCCCTTACCACATGGACATTTTCTTCTCACTTTATTGCCGCAACCGGAAGAATTTTTGCGGCCCGGCATTGGGCGGGTTGGTGTAAGGATCGGGCGCGCCGGGGACGTCCGCATATGTCCCTGTAATGTTCGTGGCAGATTGCAGCACGAAGTTATATTTCCATTGGAGGACCAGCCCGCCCGGGTTGGCAACCTGGTTCAGCATCGGACCGAAGACCTTGAGGCCCAACACATCCGTGTTCGTCATCCACGGCCGCGCATCGGCCGGTGAAACACCCGTGAAACAATTGGTGAAGACCACGTTGGTGGCGTGCCGCAGGTAATAGCCATACGCCGGCAGGTTGGTCCAGATGGTGTTCTCGGGATATTGCCCGGTGTATTCCACCGGCGGATCCGTGGGGATGAAATTCAGCGCGCCCTTGTAAACGATGTTCACGTTGTCGAACAGCAGGTTCTTCACGTACGAGGTCACGCCGTTGGTGAACTGGCCCGTGATGGGGCTGCCGCGCGTGTCCGCCATGGCGGAGCCGGTGATGTCGCGATAGGTGATGCCCTTGATGCTCCCCACGGTCGCTCCACCCCGGCTGCCCAGCACGACAAAGATGGCGTTCTGGCACGCGGAAAAAGTGATGCGTTGAAAAGTGACCGCGCTGATCGCCCCGCCATCCACCGATTCCACCGCCATCGCCGAGTGCGCCACATTTTGCAGCGTACAATCTTGAAACGTGATGTTCGTGAACGGCCCCGAACTGGCGGTCCCGAATTTTAACCCGTTGGATTGCGACCGGGTGATATTGCAGTTCTTCACGAGCACATCGTTGACACCGCGGGTGGTATTGCCGCTCTTGAGGCAGACGGAATCGTCACCGGAATCGATGGTGCAATTGGCGATGGTCAGATGCCAGCAATCCACCGGGTCGATGCCGTCACGGTTCCCGTTTAGCCCGTCGTCATTGATGTTGAGGTTGCTGATGGTCAGGAAATCCGACTGCATCGGGACCACCGTCCACATGCTGGCGTCCACGATGTTGAGATTCAGCAGGTTCGCCTGGTTGCAGGCTACGAGCCAGATGGCGATGGGCCGTGTCGCCTCCACGCCCGTGGTAAAGTGCGTACGGCCATTGCCATTGATGGTTCCGCCCCCGGTGACGGTGACGTTGGTGCAGCTTTCCGCATACGCCAGCGCCCGCTGGCAGTTGGACAACTGGCTGTTGCTCACCGGCGGCGTCTGCGTGGGATAATCCGACGCCGACCCGCTGCCGAGTAACGTAGCCGTCGGATCGATGAACAACGTCATGTTATTCTTCAAACTGATCGTGCCGGACAGAAACGTGCCGTTGTGCAACCAGACAAATCCTCCGACCGGACAGGCATTGATGGCGGACTGGATCGCGGCGGTGTCCATGGTGACACCGTCACCGGCGGCACCGTAAATTGGATTTTTCACATCCACCCACAGGGAATTCGTCTGGATGGTGTTGAAGCCAAAAAAGTTCGTCACCGCATTGCCGTTGGCGTCGGTGGCGATGATGACGGCATTGTAGGTGACATTGGTTGCCAGCGGGGTCGTGTTCGTGGCCCAAAGCTGGCGGGTGGCAGCACCAGTGTTGAACGTGAGGGTCTGCGCCACGCCGTTGAGCAGAAGCGTGACACTGGCACCAGTGACGGTCGATGCCTGCGAATCCACCTCAAACGAAACTTTTTTGGCCGGGCTGACGAAACAAGTGCTATTGGTCGGCTGGACGCTTGCGATGATCGGCGGGATGAGCGAAGTGGAGATGATCTGCATTCGGTTGAAATTCTGGTCGCCATCCTGGCATTGCAGATCGTAACACGCGACGCTGTCAATCGTGCCTGAACCCGCCAGCGGTTGCCCGTCCGCGATGTACACCACGCTGTTATCGATCGAACTGCGGATGACAAACCGGTACAGATTGCCCGCCTGGGGCGTGAACTCACAATTGAACCCGGCGCTGGTGAACGGGATGCCAGTCGCCGTGATGCCGTTGCCATCACGGATCAGAAAGCTCCCGCCGCCCGCCGTAAAATAAAAATCAAAACGCGACCCGGTGTCATAGTCTAAAAAGCTGTTGGTCGCCACACCATTCCGCAAGGCGAAGCCGCCGCGATTATTGGTGGTGCCGCCGGAAGCGATGCCCTGGCTGACCCATTGCAGCTTAAAGACCTGGTTCGTCGTCAGGGAATTGAAGCCGCGCACGGCCACGGCCTTATTGGTGCCGTTGGATAGCGGCGCCACGCTGTTATTGCCGTTCGCAAACAAACCCCACGAACTGCTGTTGGTGGTGGCGATGTTGCCGCCTTTGCCATTGTAAAACCCGGCAAAGTTCTTGTGCGTGTCGTCGCGCACGGTCTGCAGCAGCACCCATGGCGTCGTCCAGCCAAAACCGGTGTTCATGCCGTTCGTGAAAGTTTGGGAAGCGATGCCAACAGGATTGTTCGTCCACACCACGGCATTGCCGGCGTCGTCATAGGCGGAAATCTGGGCACCGGCAGACCACGCCGATGCGCAAAAAATGACCGCCAATAAGACGAGGCGGGAAAACTGCGGATTAAATGGTTTCATGGACCGGTCTGGATCCTGAAGAAGCTCGAACCGCTCCCGGTGATCGGGATGCTGATTGAATTGGTTATTCCTGCGGGCGGTTGATTTGTATAAATGGCCTTCCAAGGCCCGGCCGCGTTGGTGCTTTGCAAGATAACCTGCTGGAAGGCCTGCCCGCCGGTCCAGTTCATCATGAAGTTTGTTCCTGTGACTTGGGAGCCGGCAAACTGGGCCACCGGGTTCGTATTGGACAATGAAAGGCGGGAGAGCAACTGGACGCTGTAACGCCCCAGCGTGATGCTGCCGGTGCCACCGGATACCTGCACCTGTGCCGCGCCTTTGTTCTCAAAATCGCTGCCATAAATCGGCCAATCCGTGTTCAGGTTCACGTACCACGTGCCGTTGGCCGGAAAGCCGCCAACTGAATAATTCGTGAGCGGCTTGTTGGAACAATTGATCACCACCATGACCTGGTCATTGGGGGCGGCACCCCAGCGATGATACGCCAGCACCTTGGCGGTGTCGTCCACCACATGCCACGAGATGTTGGGACCGGTCAGACCGGCGCTGACCCCGTCCAGGTTCCGGCGCAACCGGATCATGTCATGGTAGAAATTCCAAACATTGCTGTACGTCGTGACGAGGCTCCAATTCAGCGGCGAGCTGTCGGAAAACTGGTTGGTATCGAGCCGCTCCTGCCCCATGAAAATCTGCGGAATCCCCGGCGTGGTCATCACGATGGCCGCCCCCATCATCGACCGTTTGCGCGCGAAATAGCTTGAAGGATTGGAAGACTGGATGCGCACCGGCAGCCGCTGGGCGCCGGACCCGTTCAATGCGCCCACCAGGTCATGCGTTTCCGTATAAAGCACGCGACCAAAGCCCGAGCCATCCATGTTGCTTTTCAGGTTCGCCATGCTCCGCGAACTGTCCGAGCTTTGGGTCATTTCGTTGATGACCTCATCGCCATAGCTCACTCCCCACGTGCTGTCGAAAGCCATGCCACCCGAATCATCCTCGGCGATGCTGATCGCCCCGGGATGATCCGAATGGATCACCGTTGAGTTGATATACTGGAGAAGCGAATCGGCGTCGGGTATTCCGACGTAATTCCCGCCCCCGTTATCGTACTGCCGGATCGCCCCGACGGCGTCCCAACGGAAACCATCCACATGGCATTCATCCATCCACATGCGAAAGCTGTCGATGATGAATGACCGCACACCGTCCGTGGAATAATTGGGCCGCGGTCCCCAAGGCGTGGTGCTGATGCCGCTCGCGGTGTAAAAATAAATGCTTGGCCCCGTGCCGGTGTCAAAGCTGTACATGTCCAGGTCGCCCGAGCCGTAATGGTTATGTACCACGTCCAACAGCACCCGGATGCCGCGCTGATGCGCCGCCTTCACGAAACTTTTCAACCCGTCCGGACCGCCGTAACCCGAGTTTTCCACCGCATAGACGTCCGATGGATTGTAGCCCCAGCTGTTGTCCGTCGGAAATTCCGCGATCGGCATCAATTCCACCGCGCCCACACCGAGGCTCGCCAGATAATCCAGTTTCGTGGTGGCATCAGAAAATTTCCCCGGCCCGCCCGAAGACGGCGTGGAGTCGTAAAACGCCCCGACGTGCATCTCGTAGATCACCAGGTTCGTTATGGACACGGGGAGGCGCGTGTCCCCTGCCCAGTTAAAGGCATTGGGGTCATAAATGATCGAATTGCCCGCCGAATTGACCACCTTGCGCGAGCGCGGATCCATCTTCGAGAGCGTGCCGCTGAGCTTGTACTTGTACTGTTGACCAGCCGTCGCATTGGGGATGTCGGCGGACCAAAGTCCCAAGCCACCAGATTCCTTGACCAATAAATTGGCGGTCGAACTCCAGCCGTTGAAATCCCCGGTCACGGCCACCGAGGTCGCATCCGGCGCCCACACACGAAAGGTCACGCCACTGCCGCCGGCATCTGAGTAAGGTATGGAACCCATGCCCGTCCGGCTCGACTGCGCGCTGGCATCAATCGCGCAAACGCCGCAAGCCAGCACGGCCAGGAAAATGTTCCCGGCAAGCATGACGGACTGGTGAAAGGTTGCTCTCATTCTGACCACGCGGGCGTTGCCGGCAAATCGATCCGCTTGCCGGTCGCGGCGGATTCACGGGCGGCATCCAGAATCTCGGTCACAATCATGTTCACGGCAAGGGATGAAAGCCCCGCCGGTTTGATTTCCCCGCGCACGACCGCCGCGAGATAGGAGACGGAATCCGCCTCCGCCCCGGCCAACGGCATGGCCACCGTGGTCTTTTCATTTTCCACCTGCGCGCCTTTGAGTACGCGCAGCGTGTCATTGCGCGGCACCAGCACATAGCCGCCCTGGCAATAGATCTCCATGTCCTTGCGATTGTAGGGCCAGTTCCAAGAGGCCTGGATGATCCCCTGCGCCTTGGGATAGCTCAGCACGATGGTCGCCTCGTCTTCCACCTTGGGATAGACATCCGGCTTGATGTGTTGCGTCACGGCAAACACCGAGGTGGGGCGCTGCCCCTGCATGAGCCACGTCATCAGGTCGGCACCGTAACAACCAAAGTCAGGCAAAGCGCCGCCGCCATTGAGCACCGGATCAGTCAACCAGGCCAGAAATTCCGGCTGGCAGCCGATCTCCTTCGGTCCCTGATGTCCGTCATGCACCACCACCTTGCGGATGTCGCCGAGGCCCTTTTCGTTGCAGACGAGGTCGTACGCCGCATGATTGGCGGAATACCAGGTGGTCTCGTAATTCACGATGAGCTGGATCCCGCCCTTTTTGGCGGCTACGGCCATGGCCTGCGCCTGCTGCATATTCACCGCCAGCGGTTTTTCCATCATGACATCGATCCCGTGCGCCGCGCATTCCTCCACGACCCGTTGATGATCATAGGTGCAGGTGAACGTGGCGACGGCCTGCACGTTGGTTTTGGCCAGCAACGCCTCCAGGCTGGGATAGAAAAGATTCGTGCTCAGTTTGAATTGCTTCGCGTAGATCGCCGCCACCTTCTGGTCCGGCTCGATGATGCCGACGAGTTGTACGTCCGGATTGTTCACCACCCGCGGAACAAAACCGCGCGCATGGCCGTGCACCAGGCCATACATGGCCACGCGGATCGGCGGCCGGTTGGTCGCGCCTTCCGCCGCCTGGCTGGCGGTCAATCCAAGCAGGCTGCAAACCAGCATCAATGCCGGCGTTATGAATTTTATCCGTGAGCAATGTTTCATGTTCATTCGTGCATTATTCGCCGCCGGCCCGGGACAGGCGCTTCATCGCCGATGAAACAGCCAGTTGCGTGACGTCATTTGTGGCGATCCACGGCCGGGCATCGGGCATCGCCGCACTGGTGGTGCAATTGGTAAAAACAATATTGCGGGCATGCCGCAGATAATAGCCATAAGCCGGCAGGTTGTCCCACATGGTGTTCTCCGGATATTGCCCGGCATATTCCGGCGGGGTGCCAGGAACCGCATCCAACCCGCCCTTGAAGGAGATGTTTACGTTGTCGAACCGGATGTTCTCCACGTTGTACCTGATGCCATTGGTGACACACCCAGAAATCGGGCAGCCGCGCGTGTCAGCCATACTCGACCCGGTGATATCCCGAAAGGTGACGCCGTTAACACTGCCCACCGTAGTCCCGCGCCGTTTCCCCAAACCGATGAAGATGGCGTTTTGACAGGCCGAAAAATGGATGCGCTGAAAGGTGATGTCGCTGACCGCGCTGCCATCCACCGACTCAATGGCCATGGCCGAATGTGAAACGTTTCGCAGCGTGCAATCCTGAAACGTCACGTGGGTGAACGGTCCCATGCTCGCGGTCCCGAATTTAAATCCGTTGGATTGCGACTTGGTGACCGTGCAGTCCTTCACCAGCAGATCGTTCACACCGCGGGGATTGCCGCTCTTGACGCAGATGGCGTCATCGCCCGAATCGATCGTGCAATTGGCGATGACCGTGTGCCAGCAATCCACCACGTCGAAACCATCCCGGTTCCCGCCCAGCCCATGGTCGTTGATGCTGACATTGGTGATGGTGAGATGGTCAGATTGCATGTTGACGACGCTCCACATCCCGGCGTCCACAACTGAGATGTTCCGGAGGCCCACTTGGTTGCATAGCACCGTCCAAATGGCGATGGGCCGGGTGGCCTCCATGACTTTCAACGCGCCGCCGGGCGAACGGAAATGGGTGCGGCCATTGCCGTTGATCGTTCCCCCGCCATCGATTGTGACGTTCGTGCATCCTT
>Ga0210392_10001102_pt1 | contig 14578 bp, 14 predicted proteins | sample IncBWC30OmetaG_FD_161057 | JGI IMG/M metagenome (GOLD analysis project Ga0210392, IMG submission 161057) | Forest soil microbial communities from Barre Woods Harvard Forest LTER site, Petersham, Massachusetts, United States - Inc-BW-C-30-O ...
CTAGGGCGAGCCGCCGGCGCCAGCCGCAGTGCTGAGGTCGCCCATACCGCTGCCGCCACCTTCGGCAGGAGCCCCGCCCATGCCGCCTTCACCGACATCACCCGTGGAGCACTGCGATTTCGCGATGACCAGGCAAGGATGCACGTCGAAGTCGTCACAGCTCGTGAACATGCCAAACTCCTTGGCACACTCGGTGACAGTGCCCTCGTCGTAAACGAAGCAATCAGCGCCGCCAGCGGGGCGGATGTAATCCGGACAGGTGCGTTTGGCGGCGTCACAGCCGAGCATGGATCGCGCGCTGCTCTCGGCCTTGGTGAGAGCCGAGCATGCAGTCGCCTCGTCTTCGAACTTGCCGTTCTTCGTCGGTTCGGGCTGCACCGCTCCAGGCTGGGACGGCACGTAATCTTCGGTGTCTTTTGCGCTGGTGCAGCTCGCTGCGGCTACCAACGCAACCAAGGCTAGACACACAGCGCGCGCCGCACGGAGCGACCGGTTCTTCGATGTTGGGGCGCTCAACGGAACCATCATCCGCGTTTCGTATACAGCATTTTCGGGGCTGCCGCAGCCTTCGATTGACGGCAGAAGCGGCAGGGGATACCGGGCAATTCAATGCCCATCCGCCGCGCCCTGCTGTCCGTTTCCGATAAGTCTGGTTTGGTCGAGTTTGCTCGGGCGCTCGCCGCGCGAAAGGTCACGTTGCTGTCGACCGGAGGCACCTTCGCCGCGCTGCAGAAGGCAGGGATCCCAGTTCAGACCGTCGAGAGCTACACCGAGTCACCGGAGGTGATGGACGGCCGCGTGAAAACACTCCACCCGCGCATTCACGGCGGCCTCTTGTCTCGTGAAGGCACGGACGACGCAGACATGGCTCGGCTCGGCGCGCTGCCCATCGACTTGGTCGTGGTGAACCTGTACCCGTTCGAGGAAACACTGCTGAAGCCGGGCGCTACGGCCGAGGAGCTGATCGAGAACATCGACATCGGCGGACCAAGCATGCTGCGCTCTGCAGCCAAGAATCACGCTCGCGTGACCGTTGTCTGCGACCCCAAAGACTACTCAGCGGTGCTCGCCGAGATAGAGCAGAACGGCGAAGTCAGCCGCCCGACCCGCGAACGCCTCGCCGGCAAAGTGTTCGCCCACACCGCGGCGTACGACGCCGCCATCAGCGGCTGGCTCACCGGTCGCGGCGAGGCCGACGGCTTTCCGCGCCACCTGACCGTTCCGCTCGAGAAGGCGTACGGCCTGCGCTACGGCGAGAACCCGCACCAGGCCGGGGCCTTCTACCGCGAGCGGAACGCGGAGGCCGGCTCACTGTCGATGGTCGACAGCGTCGGCAGTGGTGCCAAGGAGCTGAGCTTCAATAACCTGGTCGATCTCGAAGCGGCGCTCGATGCCGTGCGCGAATTCGAGAATCCGGCCGCCGTCATCGTCAAACACACGAGCCCCTGCGGCGTAGCGACTGGACCGACGCTGGCCGACGCCTACCGCGCAGCCCGCGACGCGGACGCAATGAGCGCGTTCGGCGGCATCGTGGCGCTGAATCATGAAGTCGACGACGCTACCGCGGCGATCCTGAGCGAGACTTTCTTGGAGTGCATCATCGCTCCGGGCTTCGCGGTCAGCGCTTTGGCCAAATTGCGCACGAAAGCGCAACTGCGGTTGATCACCACGAACGGCTGGCTGGGGCGCTCGCACAAGGCGCTGCAGTTCAAGCGCGTGGGTGGCGGCTTCGCCGTCCAGGAGCGCGACGCGACGGGCTTCGGAGAGGTGCAGAGCGGCCGCGTGGTGACCAAGCGCCAACCGACGGCGCTCGAGCTCTCGGCCTTGGAGTTCTCCTGGGCCGTGTGCAAGCACGTGAAGAGCAACGCCATCGTGCTGGCCGCGCCGGGTCGCAGTCCGGGTATCTATGCGACGGTCGGCATCGGCGGCGGGCAGACCGCGCGCGTCACCGCAGTGCAAGTCGCCGTCGAGAAGGCGGCTGACCAGGCCAAAGGCTCGGTCCTAGCCTCGGACGCTTTCTTCCCGTTCGCCGACGGCTTGCAGGCCGCGACCCGCGCGGGCGTCACCGCGGTCGCTCAGCCGGGCGGTAGCAAGAAGGACGACGACGTGATCAAGGCCGCCGACGAAGCCGGCATCGCCATGATTTTCACCGGCGTTCGGCATTTCCGGCACTGACCCGTGAGGGGCGAATTTTCGAGCGCTACACGCCCGTGATTCGTCTTTGATATCAGCGCGTTGAAGGCCTTCCTTTAATGCGAATCCAAGCTTGCTCGCGTGCCGCGAATTTGGCCCGGATTCGCGCTCTATGACATCCGCTTGAACGCACTTCGATAACAGGAGCGCGGTCATCATGGTTGTCATCAATCGCACCTGCACCACTTGTTCGAACGAGTTCGAGCTGCACTTCCGTTACCAGATGGAAGAACGCAGCGAGACCGACGAGAGCGGCGTCGCTCAAACTCGCTACACCTTCTACTGCTCGCAACGCTGCCTCGAAGCCAGCCACCGTGAACGCACGGACGGCGCGGTAGCCTGCGACGCCTGCGCCACGCGCTTCGAGGTCGAGCTGGCCTCGCAAGTGCTGTTCACCGGCGGGCGGCGTCACTACGCCTGCAGCGCCGAGTGTCGAACCCGCGTGCTGTCCGGAGTCCGCTCCGTACGGCTCGGGCAGCTGCTCGACCCAGCCTATCCGCTGGAGGCCGAAGAGGCGTCTGCAGCCGAGACAACCCCCGCGTTGCCGCTCGCGAGCGTGACCCCAACTCCGGCACCGGTGGCGACCGTCACCGAGCTCCGTCCGGCCGAAAAACGGCTCGAACCGAGCACCGCCGTACGCCCGAGCGGTGTGCCCCAAGTGCTCGCGGTGTTCAACCACAAGGGTGGCACCGGCAAGACCACGACCGCCGTGCACGTGGCCGCAGGCCTGGCTGCGCGTGGGGCGCGCGTGCTGCTCGTCGACGCGGACGGCCAAGGCAACGTAGGGGCCTCCCTAGGGCTCGAAGCCGAGCGCTCGCTGTACCACGTGCTGGTGATGGGTTTGCCCTTCGAACAAGCGCGCATCTCGGCTCGGCCGAACCTGGACGTGATCGTGGCCAACGAGACCCTGGCCGCGGCCGAGCTGTACATCGCCGGTCAACGCAACCGCGACCGAGTGATGGCGTCTCGCTTGGCGCGCGCCCGCGAAGTCTACGACTACGTGATCATCGACTGCTCGCCCAGCTTGTCTCTGCTGAATCAAAACGCGCTGGTGGCGGCCGACGCCGTGCTGTGCCCGGTGGCCTGCGATTACCTGTCCTTGATCGGTATCCGCCAGGTGCTCCGGACCGTGAAGCACGTGAACAAGATCCTCAATCACCCCGTGAACTTCTGGGGCGTTTTGCCGACCTTGTACGACAGCCGCGCGCGCATCTGCAACGAGGCCTTGGACACGCTGAAGAAGAACTTCAAAGACGTTTGCCTCGAGCCGATCCACTTCGCGATCAAGGTCAAAGAGGCGCCCTCCATGGGCAAGACGCTGTTCGAGTACGCACCGAATTCGAGCGCTGCTGGCGACTACTGGCGCGTGATCGAACGGTTGCTGCAGATTGACGAGATTGACGAAACATCTCGCGATGAAGCGAGCTTAGCTGGAGGAGCGGGGTGATGAGCGATCGCAATGAATTACGCCAAGCAGCACGAAAAGTTCTCGACGTAGACGAGGTCGAAGGTGTGCTCACCTCGAGCTTCTACGCAAAGGGCTCGGAAGAGCGACCCAAGGTGCTGTACGCAGCCGACCCGATCGCGCTGCAAGAGAAGCCGACTCACTACAAAGTGATCTGCATCTCCATGTACACCGAGGATCTGAAACGCCTCGACACCATGGTCGACACACTCAAAGCGCGCGGCCTGACCAAGGCCAACCGAAGCGCTCTGATCCGCTACGCGCTCGGCGCCATCGACCTCGACAACGTGCCCAAGGGGTTGTGAAACCTTCGGAGCTCTGGGCTGCCGAGCTCGGAATTCCGAAGGCTGCCATCGAGCTGTATCGCTCGACTGACGTCATCGACCTGCACATCGATTCGTTCATTTGGCAGCGCACGCTCGGCTACGATCTGACGAAGCGACACCGGGCTCCGCTGTGGGGAGCTCTGCTCGGCCAGGTCGACTTTCCGCGCATCTTGGACGCGGAAATCAGCGGCGCGACCTGGGTCATCACCACGAACCCCGTGCGTGACGCAGCCGATCGCGCGCGCACGTTCGAAGACAATCTAAACGAGCTCGAGCGCACGCTGCAGCTCGACTCGGCGCACTTTCAGGTCGTCCGCAATGCCCGCGAATACGACGTGGCGCGCGCCGCCGGCAAGCACGCCGCATTTTTGGGCATTCAAGGCGGGAACGCGCTCGACCTGAGCTTGCCCGAAATGGCCCGGCTGTGTGACGGCCGCGTGCTGCGCGTCACGCTCGTACACCTGTCGAGCTCGCGCATTGGCTCGACCAGCTCGCCACTGCGGCTCTCCGACACGGGGCTCAGCGCGTTCGGCTCGCAGATGGTCGAGCTGCTCAACGAGCGCAAAGTGCTCGTTGACCTAGCGCACATCAGCGAACGCGGCTTTTGGTCGGCCTGCGAGGCCCACGCCAAAGATGTGCCCTTCGTCGTGACGCACACCGGCGTGTCCGGCGTGCATCCTCACTGGCGCAACTTGGACGACGCGCAGATCCAAGCCGTGGCCCGCTCGGGCGGCGTCGTCGGCATCATGTATCACGCGCCCTTCCTCGGCGATCGTCCCTGGAACGGTCGCGTCGACACCATCGCTCGTCACCTCGAGCACGTCTTTCGCGTCGCCGGCGAAGACACGCCCGCCCTCGGCAGCGACTGGGACGGCTCGATCATCACGCCCCGCGACATGCCCACCTGTCTCGAGCTACCACGCCTCGTGGCCGCGCTCATGGCGCGCAAGATCCCCGAACGCGCGATCCAAAAAATGCTCGGGCAGAACTTCCTGCGCGTGGTGCGCGAAGTCCGCGGCTAACGCGAGGAAGCAACCGCCATCAGCCATCGAGAGTGGGCGCCCGCTATCCTGCAGCGCAACTCGAAGCGAAAGATATTCCACAACTATTCCGTCCAGCTATTTGATGCGCTGAGCATCATGTATTGCATCATGATGCTCGGGGCGATACGATAGATGCATGCGAACGACCGTCGACATCGATGACGGCCTCCTGGAGAGAGCCAAGCGACTGGCATTGAAAGAGAAACAGACGCTGGGCGCCATCGTGGGCGAAGCGCTCGCCGCCTATCTGGGCAGCCGTAGACAGGCCGGGAAAGATCCTTCATTCGAGCTCATCGTCCGTGGCACCCCTCGCGGGAAGTTTCCCGCACCCTCCGAGATCCTAGCCGCCGAAGAGGAGGACGACGTTCGCGCGCTCGCGCTTCCGTCACCGGCGCTCAAACAGAATGCTGCTCCCTGACGTGAACGTTCTCATCTACGCTCATCGCCTGGAATCACCGGAGCACGAGCGTTACGCAGAATGGCTCGGGCGATTGGCGCGGGGCCCCGAACCATTTGCGCTGTCAGAGTTGGGAGCCAGCGGCTTCGTTCGCATCGTAACCAATTCGAAGCTCTGGGTCGAACCAACGACGACCGAGGACGCGCTCGAGTTCATCCAACGTCTGCGCAATAGATCCAACGCGCGGCTGCTCACGCATGGCCCGGCTAGCTGGGAGATCTTTGCCAAACTTTGCGTCGCCGCTCGAGCGCGCGGAAAGCTCGTCGCAGACGCCTATCATGCGGCCCTCGCTATCGAGCATGGCTGCGAGCTCGTCACTGCTGACAGCGATTTTGCGCGCTTCGCCGGCTTGCGGCAACGCCATCCTCTAGGCTGACTCCGCGCGGCCCCGTCAAAAAAACCGCGCCCGTCTACGGCACCGGGCAGGCGCGGCTGCAGTGGGCGGCTACGTGCAGCCGCCCTGCCCAACGTCGACCCGCGCCTCGCAGCGCGCCCGTTTCCTGGTGGCCCCCCAACCCCAACTCCACCCCATTAACCGATCCCGATCCCCCACCTCGTCTCTAGCGAATCTCAGATCTCGAGCACCGCAACCGGACCGCGGTGCTTCTTGGCGAGCTCCGCTTCCTCGAGCTCGACGCTGTCGACTTCGTCTTCTTCCAGATCGTCGTCGTATTTGGTGCCGACCATGTCGGCCTTCGACAGCTGCGGCAAACGGCGCTTGCCGACGGGACCTTCGTCCACAAAATCGCGCAGGAAGGACATGTCGCGCAAGGCTTCGAGCTTAGCCAGCGCTTTGACTTCGACTTGGCGAATGCGTTCTCGGGTCAGGTTCATGATTGCTCCAACGTCTTCCAAAGTGGTGCCGCCGCGGTCGGAGATGTCGAGCGCGCAGGACTCGCCCATTTCCCACACCTCGAGGTCCGGAAAGTTCAGTTTGATCGCGCCGGTGCGCGGCGAAACGTCGATGAATAGGTGATGCTTGCAAGACACGTACGGGCAGGGGCGCGGCCCTTCGGCGCACTCTGCGCGCTGCTTCGGCTTGTAGTAGTCGGCCTCGGGGTACAGCAATTTGCCGATCTCGAGCTCGCGCTTGGTCATGCGCTTGACGCTGATCGTGCGGGCGCGCACGTCGCGCTTGCGGCGCGAGCGGCGTTGTTCGCGCGTGATTTCTTCGTCCGGCGCGAGGGCCGTCGCGCCGTCGACCAATAGTTCGGTTTGTTCGATCATCTGATTTTCCACCGTGCCGAGCTTGTTCGACTCCATGGCTTCCTCGCTTGTGTCTGCCGTCGTTGAGTGCCCGCACGAAAACCGATCGCGATCGGACCCTGCCTGGCCGCGCGGTATCGTCGTAGTTTAGTTTGCCGTGTCTCGACTTCACTTGCGGCAGTCGACAATGACGATCTCGGTCGTCATCGTGACTCGCTCACCGCAAGCACCGTCCATTTCGTTACTTCGTCAGAATCCCCGGAATTTACCGACAATTCGTGACGTCTCGAGCCTTCGGCTCAAGACGCCGCGACGCTTTCGATCCTCGTCCTCTTCGTGAGCTTGTCTTCGATGGCGACCAACCGGGCCATCAAGTCTTTGCTGATACCACGCGCATCGAGCATGTCCCGTTGGACTGCTTGCGCGGAGCGCTCCTGCTTGCGCTCTTTGAGCACGCCGTCGAGCTTCTTGAAGATGCGCGAAAGCATCAGCTCGAGCTGCTCGACGTCGTTCCTGATGAACAGAAATTCGCGTTGGATTTGTTCGATGGTGTAGCTCTCGGACATCATCTGCTTGATGCGCAGAATCTGACGAACCACACCGACCGGGTACACACCCGTCGACCCCTGATGCTTGCCCTTGCGGCCGACCCGCACGCTGCGGGGCAAGAGACCGAGCTGCACGTACTTGCGCAGGGTAGCCTCACTGAGCGACACGTCGTGCGAGGCAAACACGTCCAAGATCTCGACCGAGGTCAACCCGCCCGCATATTTGCGTTCGAGCTGGCTGAGAGTGAGGTCGTCGATCACGGGTTTACCAAGTGCGGGTTCGGGCTTTGCGTCCCAGGTCCCAGCACGTGCGAATATATTCTATTCAATGGATCGCCCAAAGGACTTTATCTGCAAATATTTGCGCATGGAACGCAGTAGCTCCATGGAAGCTGTTTGCGATCACAGGTATGACATTGCCTGTCATGTTCAATGGAATGTCCATGGAGCTGATACGTCGTCCATGCATACATGGAACCACATGCTTTTGGCTGCGCCGTGCGTGTTGCAGTGCAGCGCACGTGAAACGCATGCGACACGTCGAGCGCTGCAGGGTACGTCAGGGTTTTGACGAGCGAGCTACGAGCGAGCTACGCGCGCGTACTTCCGGATGGCTAGGGCTCGCTCGCTCACGACACCACAAGTCACTTCAATAACCCGGCCCTCGGGGCGCACACGTCGGCCAGGTTTTGGCGTAGCTCGTCGATCGCGCGCTGCTCGTCCGTGAACGCCGACAACAGGCGCGCGGCCACGTCCGCGGACGCGGGTCGGTCAGAGCGTTCGGCCGCGAGCAACGACGCCACGGTGTCACACAAGCCGAGCGGGATGCTCGGAGCGAGCCGCGCCAGCGCCGCGCAGTACTCGGCGATTCGGGCACCGACCTCGCTCGCCTGTTCGAACACCGGACGATGACCGATCAAGAGCTCGTATAGGATCACTCCTACGGCGAACAAGTCAGAGCGAACGTCCAAGTCGTCGCCGCGCAGCTGTTCCGGCGAAAAAAAGCCGGTCTTGCCTTTGATTAGACCAGCGCGCGTCCATTGCTCGCGATCGAAGGCGCGCGCGATTCCGAAATCTGCCAGCTTGATCTCGCCTTCGCGAGACACGAGCACGTTGTGCGGTGTGACGTCGCGGTGCACGATACCCGGCGGGACGGCGCGCTGGGCCGCTGCCAACGCGCGACACAGATACATACCGATGGCCGCGACCACAGCCGGACGCAGGCTGCGGCCGCGCTGCCCCAGCGCGCGCGATAAAACTCGCAAATCTACCCCGCGCACCAGCTCGAGCGCGAGAAACACCTCCCCCGCTTCGTCCTCCAGCGCGTCGAGCAGCTGAACCACGTTGCTGTGGCGAATGCGGGCCAAGAGCCGCGCTTCTTCGAGCAGCGCGCGGCGCTCGAGCCGATTCAGATGCCGGAGCGAGCGCTTGATGCACACCTCTTCCGGAAACAGCCCGCCCTCACGACGGGCCAGCCAAGTCTCCGCCGTGCCGCCGCGGCCGAGTGGGCGCACGAGCACGTAGTGATCGCGACGGGGGCGCGGAAGGATGTCTGCCACCTTTCTTCGGTCGGCGCGCAACTGCCGCAAGTTTCGCGCTTTCTGAGGCGCGGGACGTTTGTGGTAGCGTCGCTCTCGGGATGGCCGGTCCTGTACACCGCGACGTCACAGCGAGCGGCGTGCGTTTGCGCGTCGCCGAAGCGGGCAGTGGGCCACCTGTGATCTTGATCCACGGCCTATTCGTGGACCACACCAGCTGGGACCTGGTGATGCCCGAGCTCGCCGAGAGCTTTCGCGTCATCGCGCCCGACCTGCCTGGCTTCGGCGCCAGCGAGAAGCCGCCGCCGAGCCGCTTCCCGTATGGCATCGACGCCTTCGCGGAGGCCATCGCCGATTTGTACGCGGGCCTCGAGCTCGGCCCGGCAGCAGTCGTTGGACACGCGTTGGGCGGAGCCGTGGCGCTCACGCTGGCCGCGCGTCACCCCGAGCTCGTCTCGCGGCTCGTGTTGATCGACGCGCTTTGCTACGAGAGCAGCACAGGCCGCTACGGGGAGCTCGCGCTCTTGCCGTTCGTGGGCGGGCTGGTCTTGAAACAACTCTGGGGACGCGGCCTATTCCGACGCCATTTCCAGGAGACGGTGTTCGGGCCAACGTCGAGCATCGCGGCGCCGCGCATCGATCGTTACTACGACGCCTTCAACGCGCCGGCCGCCCGCAGCAGCGCGCTGGCGACCCTGCGCGCCACGGTAGACACCCGCGGCGTGGTCGCGCAGACCACGCGTATTCAAGCGCCCACGCTGGTGATCTGGGGCCGCCATGACCGCGTTTGGCCGGCAAGTTTCGGGCAACGGCTGTCGCGCGAGATCCGTGGCTCCGGCTTCGAGCTGCTCGATTCAGGTCATTCGCCGCAAGAAGAGCGTCCGCACGACATCGTGCGTATCGTGCAGCGCTTTCTGAACGACGAACGCCGCTCGCGCTTCTAGCAAAAGCGTTGTGGTCGAGTGCTCGAATTTGGCCAGCAGCTTCGGCTGCGTCTAGCCTCGCGACCATGAACGTCGGGAACGCTTTGCTGGTGTGCTTTGCGCTCGTAGGCTGCGGCATGGCGACGCCGGAGCCGCGCACTCCGCAGCTCGTTGGCAAGGACAGCGCAACGACGGATCCGCTGCCCATCTCCGGACCGGACGAGCTGCGCGTCGCGCACCCCGACGGCCAGGGTTCACGCTTGGGCCCCCCAAGCCCGCGCGGCTTGGGCTTGCGTCGCGTGGACCGCGCCGCCAGCACCAGCCCAAGAGCGACGCGCTACTGAAGCGGGAAAGCCGCGGTCGGCGGTTTGCCGGGCTCGGGGGGCGGCGTGGGCGCTGCGGGCGGCGCTGAATCCGCGCTCGGCTTCGCGGGCTTGGTCTTGGGAGCTGCGCCTTCAGCGGGAGCTGCGGCGGCCGGACTGGGCGCCACGGGCGTTGGTTTCGGCGCCACTTCCGCCGGCAACACTGGGGCCGGTGCATGCGCGGCCACGGGCTTGTCCACGACGGGCTTGTCTACGACAGGCGACGCAACCTCCGGCGCGGCGCTCGCCGCTGGGGGCGCAGGAATGACCTCGGCGGGCAACGCAGTCGCCTCGGTTGGAGGCGGGACGATGGGTGCCGGCTCGGCAACGACTGCGCTGGGCTCTGGCACAGCCGAAGGCTCGAGATCGGGACTCGCAGCCTGACGGTGCGATCTCCAAAGGGCGACGCACGGAATCGCAAGCCCGAGACCGATCACGAGGGAGACGTACTTGATGTTGCGCTCGCGGCGGGCCTCCTGCTCGGGCGTACGCCGAACCACCTGCGGTGATTCTTCTTCGTGGTCGAAGGAGTGCGCTTCGTGCCCATGCAGCTCGTGCGCGGTAGCGGATTCGCCGGCAGAGAAAAACTCGTCGTGCGCGTCGTCCACGAGCGCGGGGAGCTCCGGCTCGCGTGCGGCCGAGCCGGCAGACGGCGACGCGTGCGCTGAGGCGGACGAGCCCAACGCTTCCGCTGCGCTCGCCTCGGGCAGCGGCGGGGGCACGGAGCGCTGCGGCGCAGGCCGAGAGGCTTGCTCCGACGACGCCGGTGAGCCCAAGGTCATGGTCGTGGACGGGTCACCCGCCAAGCGCTCTGCAGCTCGCGCCAGCGCAGGTTCCCGCACTGTCTGAGCCGGACCTCCCGGCTCGCGCTCGGCCAATGACATCACGGGCGTGACCGGAGCCGGCTCGAGCGCAGCCGGTGGCTCGGCTGATGCTGCGGACTCGCGCACGGCGTCCGGCAGGTTCTGAGTAATGATGCGCGGAGGTTGCGCGTAGACCGGCTCCTGCGGTTGCAATTCGACCCGCGGTTGCGGCTCGACCTCGTCCTCTTTGCGATACGCGGGAAAGCGAATCACCTTGCCCTCACCAGCACGGGCGATCGGCGTCTCGCGAATTGTGGACGGCTGACCCACATCAAAGGTCGCCGAGCGCGCGTCGGCTGAATCTGCCGGCGAAGGCGCCGGTGCCGTCGGCTCGGAGCGAGCCACGAGCGTCGTCGGTCGCGGCGCGTCGACGCTGAAATCCCCCTTCGGGACCAACGGGCCGAGGCCGGCGTGAGTGCGATGAGCGGCGCGCGCATCGAACGCCGAGAGAGGCTCGGCAGCCGCCTCGGTCGCCTGATGAGTCGCCTGATGCACTGAGGGCATCACTACGCGCGAACGCCCGCCGCGCTCGACTGCCGCAGTCAAGTTATCCATGGGCCGCAAGCCGGGGATGGTCGCTGGGGGGGCGCTGAGCCCAGACAACGGCGGAGCTGACGGGCGCCAGGACGGAGCAGCTACGTCGCTCACCTGCAGCTTCGAATCGCTGGCGCGCTCGGGCACGACGTCGTCGTAGCCAAGGCCGTCGTCCGAATCGGGCGGTAGCGAATCAGCGCGCTCTGCCTCACTCGGCACGACGTCCTCGTCGGGCGCGGCTTGGCCGACGACCAGCAAGCCCTCGAAGAACAGCTTCGTGATCGTGCTCAGCGTCGAGAGGTCTTCGAACGGCGACTCGTCGACGACGTCGATCAACGTGCGTTTGCCGTCGAACAACCGCAAGATGCCATTTAGCTCGTCGGGGATCTCGTTCAAGCGCTCGACTAGCTGCTCGTGATCGACTTCAAAGATCGTCTTCAGCGAGGGCAACTGTTCGAGCAGCCGTCCCCACTCGTCGACGCGGCGCATGCCCTCCATGAGCAGGCCCTGAGTCGAGGTCGGGATGATGTCCTCGTTGGAGACCGGGCAGAATTCGACCTCGAAACTCCCTGAAATCCAAATCAGCGCGCGATACACGGCTTCCTCGCCGCGCAGTTGGCCGAGCTCTGCGTCCACGACCTTGCCGTCGCGAAAAAACACGCGAGTTTCCCGGCGGCCGTCGCTGATGCGCGCGATGCCGCTCTTGCGACTGACCTCGAAGGTCTGCAGCAGATCGACCACGCCCATGTCCTCGAGCGAGCCGCTCAGCCGCGTGCGACGGCTGGTGGGCATGCTCGTGGCCATCTTCTCTTGCGTGCGCCGCGCGAGCAGCAAGTTCACCCGCGCGATCAGCTCGCGCACGAAGATCGGCTTGGTCAGGTAATCTTCGACGCCCAGCTCGAGGCCGCGGATCTTGTCCTCGATCGACTTTTGGCTGGTCAGAAACACGACCGGAAGCTGCGCGAACTCGGCGTGCTCCTTGAGCCGGCGCACGAGCTCGTAACCGTCTAACCGAGGCAAGCGCGTGTCGCTCAGAATCAAGTCTGGGATCGAAAACTCGATCTTCGCGAGCGCGTCAGCGCCGTCGGTTGCGGTCGTTACGCTATAGCCAGCCTTCTTGAGACTGACCTCTAGCACCCGCACGCTACGGGGATCGGCATCGACCAGAAGAAGTTGCTTTTTTGCCACGCGAAATCAGCCCACGTCGAGTTCTGCCGAAGAGTCTCGGGCTTGGGCTACGGTGTCAAGCCCGCGCTCGAGTCTGCAATCGTCAATCAGATTATTTCTCTTTGTAGTAGCGCTGGTCGCCGCGTCGACCTCGCGCTCTAAGGCATAGCATTAGCGCACTCGGCGCCCCGCGCCCGTTACTTTGCACTTTGCTCATCTCGCGCCGCCTTTGCTCCAGGGGTCGACGATTTCCGAGCCTCCGAGCGGTGCCTCCTTTTTCCGCGTGCTAGCGGGTACCTGCGTGTGGCGGGGCAGCGGGGAGGTCTTACGCGGCGCATTCGCAGCGGGGATTTCGCCTACCGCCGAGCTGGCCGGAGGTGCGGGCAAAGCCGCCGCGGCCGTGCTAGAGAGGTCGGGCAACGGGGTCGTGGGCGAGGCGCCACGAAGTGCATTGTCGGGAGGTGAGACAGCAGACGGGCGGGCCAAATCAGACGACGGCGAGGTAGCGGGTCGCAGGGCGAACATGACGCTGATGCCCGCCAGAGACAGTGCGCCAACGACACCGAAAGGCCACCATGGCTTCGGTTTCCGAGCTGCGTTGCCCCGATCGAGCTCGAGCTCTTCGTGACTCGGGAGCTCGAGCTCGTCAGCGAGCGAGGGCGAGGCCGCACGCTGTCGGGGCAGAGGCCAAGACAGCGTGTCGCTGGTCGTGATCAGCACGCGGTCCAAGTCGGCGATCAGATCGCGCAACGTCGCGTAGCGGTGCTCGGCTTTCTTCTCCAGACAGCGCAGCAGAATTGCTTCGAGCGCGCCGAGCTCTGCGGTACCTGTCAGATGACTCGGCGGCGTGGGCGCCATGTACATGTGCTTGGTCAGGACGCCCATATAACTATCGGCTTCGAACGGCACGCGCCCAGTGAACATCTCGTACATGACCACGCCCAGGGCATATACGTCCGCACGGTGATCGGTCACCTCGCCCATGGCTTGCTCCGGGCTCATGTAGTGCGGCGTCCCGAACACCATGCCAGCGCGCGTGAGTCGGCTCGTGCCGATCACCTTGGCCAGGCCGAAATCGACGATGGTCACGCGGTCACGCCCGCCCTCCGCGACAGAGACGTGAATGTTGTCAGGCTTCAGATCGCGGTGAACGATCGAGCGATCGTGGACGGCGCCCAGCGCCTCGGCAACCTGCCGGATGATGTCCACCGCTCGCACGACCGGGATCGGCCCGCCGCGACGGATCATCGTCGACAGGGACTGCCCTTCCAAGAGCTCCATTACGAAAAAGGGCTGACCGCTGGACAGCTGACCGAAATCGGTAATCTCGACGAGCCCCGGGTGCGAGACCGACGCGGCCGTGCGCGCCTCCTGCATGAAGCGCGCGGCTATCGCGCTGTCGGACGCAAGATCCTTACGCAGGGCTTTGAGCGCGAAGCGCTTGCCCAAGGCACGGTGGCGTATCTCGTACACGATACCCATGCCGCCCTCGCCGAGCACGGACAGCACCTCGTAACGAGAGTCCACCACGCTGCCGATCAGCGCGTCCGAGCCCGGATCCCAGTCCGGCGCGGGCTCGAGCAGCTCGCCGTCGAACGGGCAGAAGCGAGCATCAGGCGAAAAGTGATTCGCGCAGCGCGGGCACACGGTTGCCTTCACCCGTAACACGAGCTCTGCCCCCGCCTCGCGCCCTGCGGCGCGCCCAATTGGAGTTGCGTGTCGTCCACGATTCGCGCTCGGGTTAGCGTAGCATCACCGCCCTCAGCGCTGGCTCGTAGCGCGGCCTTAGCCGGGGGTGACTTGGTGCCCGCATTCCGCACAAAAGCGGGCATTGGGTGGGTTACCGGCGCCGCATGCCGCACAGCGCGCAGCCGCCGGAGGAGCGCCTGCCGTGGGAGCCGCGGGAGGCGGTCCGTAGCCAGCGGCCGCGGGCGGTGGCTGGCCATAGCCCGG
>Ga0210392_10001103_pt1 | contig 14573 bp, 10 predicted proteins | sample IncBWC30OmetaG_FD_161057 | JGI IMG/M metagenome (GOLD analysis project Ga0210392, IMG submission 161057) | Forest soil microbial communities from Barre Woods Harvard Forest LTER site, Petersham, Massachusetts, United States - Inc-BW-C-30-O ...
CCCGTGAAGGTTGAAGCGCGAGCCGAGCCCCAAGGCGATGTGCGCGGCGACCCGAGCCGTGATCAACGCGTCGTCGACCGTGAACCCCCACAACCATGCAACCGCGGGTAGAGCGGCGAGAATCGCCAAAATGGGACCGTAGATCCGATTTCTTGACTGTACGGCGCCCGAACGACTGGCTGGAATGTGCGCGAAATCGGCCGACATTGCCCTGATCCGAGGAAATTCGAGGTGGACTCAGATGCGGCGGCGGACCCCTAGCTAGGCCGCACAGCGCTGTCCACTCTTGTGCGATTGCCGCGCAAAAGTGTCGTTCTTGGCTCGAGATTCATACGATTGCGCATACGGATGTCGGCCATACAGGTAGTTGTTCGCCCCCGCCCCGAAACTGCTCCGAGCATGGCGCTTGCGCCGTTGTATGGACTCTTCGACGTCATCGTCGACGGCGTGAATATCACGGCCCGCCTCGGTGAGGGCCAAGCGCTGGCTTTGCTCTCGGATCTGGGCACCGCGGTGTCGTCGCTGGCGCGCGGCAAGCGCGACCGCGAGACGCTCCAGCTATATACCGACGACGAAGCCTGGGAGATCGGGCTTGAGGCCGACGGCGCGGACGTTCTCGTGAGCGTATTCCGCTCTGGACCGTCGCCGCAGGTCGCGGTTCATGAGCGTCGGGTCGAGCTCTTGGAGCTGCGCCGCGCGATCTTGGCCGCGCTCGAGGAAGCCCCTGTGCGCCAGGCCCCAGCCGCCATCGTGGCCGCGCTGGGCAGCGCTCGTCGCCTGCTCGACACCCCCTACCCGAGCTTCGGGCGGCGCCCAGTGACTCGCACCAGCGCAACGATCGCACCGCGGGCACTCGGCGGCTTGAGCTTCTCGGCCACGGCAACCCTGCGCTGCGCGCCGGACCACGTGCGGAACGCGCAAGGCTCGGAGCTCGAGCGCGCGGATCTGCACTCGTTGCTCGGCCGCGGCGCGTTCGCGTTGGTTTGCCGCAACAAGACGGTGGCACTCGGTGACGCTTGTTTGTTTTTGCTCGCTGAACGCCTGGTGATGCTGGGCGACGACGTGTTCGATGCCTGGCGTGCTCAACGCGCCGTGTTCCGAAGGGCTAGCGTGGACGGTGTGCACCTGTCCGTCCGTCGCGGCCCCGGCGATGGCCCAGTGACGCTCAGCGTGCGCGCGCGCGAGGCCACCGAGAGCGAGCAGCTCTCGTTTCCTGAGCTCGACGCGCGCACCTTCGTCGGCGCGGCCGCGCGCTTCGCGCTCGCACTCGCCGAGGCATACCGCCAAAACGACCCGGGGCAGGGTCGCAACCTGCGGCTCAAGGCTTTGATCCGCGCCGCGACCATGCTGGCCGATTCGCTGGCCGACAGCATCGCCGACGATTCGCTGCGCAACCCCGAGCCCGAAAGCTACCGTTCTTTCGGTTTGCCGCGCCCGCGGAGCGAGCGCGGCGTGTGGGAATCCGGCGGCAAAATGCGATTTCTGCCGCGCTGGGTGGCGACCGTCCCGAACATCGATCTGCGCGCTACGTTTCAATGCGGCGAGCGCTTGATCGTCGGCTCGCAGCGCGAAACCGCGAGCATCGAGCGTGCCACGGGGCAAGTGTTGTGGCGCGTGCCCACGCCGCGCGCGGCATGCGTCGTTACGCCGCTCGGTTTGGCTCGGCTCCACCCCGACGGCATGATCGTGCTGCACGACCTCGACAACGGTGAGGCGCGCTTCACGACGCATGTCGTGCCGCGCGCCAACGGTGGCGCAACCGGCGCGCTGGTCAACGCGGCCGGCTTGCCCAAGCTGCTCGTCGTCGCCGAGGGCGACCGCTCAGTGACCGCAATCGATCTGGTGTCCGGCGACGTACGTTGGCGCTACACCGCGCGCCGCCCCGCGAATTACCGCGTGCGCCGCGCCGGCAAGCTGATCCTGGTCGCGGGCGGCGATTCCGCGCTGCTCGCGCTCGACGTGACCACCGGCGAGGTCATCTGGCGCGTACGCGACCGCTTACCGTTCTCCGGCGACATGAGCATCGATCACGATGCGGTCTTCGCGCTTTCCGGCGGTCCCATCGGGCCCACACGCTTACATCACGTGGACCTGTGGTCAGGCGAAGTGCGCTGGTCGAAAGAGGTCGACGAGCGTCCCGCGCCAGGTCAAGGCCCGCTGCTCGCCGCTCAGGTCGTCGCGATCCCGACCCGCGATCGCCGCGGCATGGGCATCTCGGCCTTCGATCGCGTCACCGGCGCCGCCGTCTGGGAGCAAGCGCCCGGGCTCGCCTCGCCCACCACCGCGTTCCTGGCCGTCGACGACACGCTGATCGCCAACTCCGCCTCGGGTGCGCTGCTCTGCTTGGACGCGACCACCGGCACCCTTCGCTACAACCAAGTCTTCTCCCGCCACGTGGACGCCGATCAACCGCGCCGACTCGAACCCGTACTGCGCAACGGTGCTCTCTTCGTACCGCAACACCAAGTCCACGTGGTGCGCCCGCGCGACGGCGAAGTCATCGGCACCATCCCCTCGGATTTGATCCCCGATCTGCTGCGCGTCGACGAGCACTGCAACGTGTATGTCGCCGAAGAGAGTGGCCACGTCGCCGCCTTCGGCGTTGCGCCGCGCCTCACACTCGTGAAGTAAACTAAGGCTCGTGGGGAGCTGAAGGAGAATGGGGGGATTGATGGTCACGCGCCACAGCGCTGGCCGGCCTAGCCTTCGGCGTCGTGGTTCGTTTTCGTGCGTAGGGATACTCGGCGCAACGCGGGCGCGAGTCGCCGGGCGGCGCCTCCCCGCGGTGCACGCAAATGTAAACTCTTAGATTTGTCGCGCTTGGCCGGGGCCTAGCCGAGCTCGCGTTTGGGTCGGCGCGCCCGCCGCTGCTCGCGTTTGGTCGGCAACGAGCGCCGGGAGCGACGGTTTCCTCGTGGATCGTGCCCGCTCCGGCAATCGCGATCTGAACGGTGCCAAGACTGATTAAGTAGTATCGGGGTCGGGGTCTCGCGAGAGCGCGCGCTATGCAAAACTTTTGCATTCAACGCGCTTCACCGCGGGTCTCGCGGGAGCCTGCGTTATGTGGGCTTTTACCTAGCGGGTGCCCGAAGAGCGATGCGCTGAGAAAGGGCTGACTCGGGCTGCCGCGATGGGCCGCCGAAGGCTGCGACGCCACGCGAAGTGGCGCGTGACCATCAACCCATCTGCTCTGGCGCTCAGACGACGCTGTGCGGCGGGAGCGAGTCGATGCGAGGCGGTAGCGGCAAGGGCCCGCCCACGGCGGCGGCTTTGTCGCGCACGAAGCGGGCGATGGCGCGGAACGGGACTTGGGTGGGGCAGATGAGCTCTTTTTCCGCCAGAACCTCGTCGGGGACGAAGCTGAAGCTGTACGCGGCAGCGCGGTAGTCGGGCATGCTGCGCGAGCCGGCAAGCACGAGCGCCATCACACCGCGGTAGGCGCCACCCGAAGCGGCGATGCGAGCGCTCTCGCCTCGATCGCACAAGCCGCAGGCGATGCAGCGGCTGAAGTCAGGCATTGCTTCGCGCTCAGCGGGCGATACGGGGGGCAAGCCATCCGCGTCGTAGTTGGCGCGAAACGCGGCGATGCCGGACTTGTTGCGCGTGAAGATCCTGCGTAGCGCGGTCTTGATCAGAAACACAGCCAGTAACAGGATCGCCTTGAGTCGCGGGGGCATTCGCTAACAGGGGAAACTAGCACGAGCCTCAGCGTAGATTGGCTCAGTTACGCGGCGTCGAATGCCCGGTTGTGACGCGTATCAAGTGACGGAGTTACGCCGTGTTACGAGACCATAACCTACTGTAATTGCTCGGGTAATAACCCGGCACAGGGCGTGCTGAAGAGTTTCTTCGAAAGCGAGGACGCACTTCCCCATGTTCACCACCGTAGCTGCCGAACGTCACCCGAGCTCACCCCCCCAAGAAGCCGTCAGCCTGGTGCAAAGCGCGCCGGCCGCTGACGACGCCGCGTTGATTCGTGCACTGATTGCCGATGAGCCACGCGCCTGGCGTGAATTCAACACGCGCTTCTCACGCTTGGTGCTGAGCACCATCGGCCGCGTCACGGCGCGCTTCAGCGGTGTCCTGTCGCAAGAAGACATGCGCGAGATCTACGCTACGTTCTGCGTGCAGCTGCTCGCCAACGACAAGCTCAAGCTGCGCAGCTTCGACCCGGCGCGCGGCAACAAGCTGAGCACCTGGCTCGGCCTGCTCGCCAGCCACACCGCGTACGACTTCTTGCGCAGCGCTCGTCGCGAACCGCGCCGAGCGGCGTTGAGCGAAGCCGAAGAGTTGTGCTCGAGCTTGCCCGACCCCTGCGAGAGCGCGCTGATGCGCGAACGTGCGAACCTGGTCAGCAGCTTGCTCGAGAACTTCACGGACAAGGACCGCACCTTCATCCAGCTGTACTTTGGTGAAGGCCTAGCACCCGAGCTGGTGGCCGAACGCCTGAACATCAGCGTAAAGACCGTGTACTCGAAGCGGCATAAAATTCAGGCGCGACTACAGTCCCTGTTGGTCGAGGCGCAACTGGCGGCGTGAGCCCGAGGAGGGTGTGGTAAACGGGACGCCGTGCGCGCCCCGCCTCGCCTGAGTCTCGTGTCACGCTTCTGCGCACTGACTGCGTTGCTGGTGTGCGGCTGCGGCGCCTCCAACGCGAACGGCTGGGGCGGAGCCGGCTCGAGCCCTGGCGCGGCTGCTGGCAGCGCGCGCGTCGAGCGGCGCGAGATCAATCACCACCCGCCAATCAATCTCGTGGTTCGTTCGGGCGATCCCATGCCGGCGGTCGCGTTCGCTAGCGCGCACGACAGCGGAGCCGTCGCGTCAGTCGCACTGTCTGCGTTGATCCTGGCTCGCTTGCAAGCCCACGGCATCAACGACATCGTCAGCGTACCGACCGAGAGTGGCGTGCAGCTCGCGGTGCTGTGCCCCGACGCAACCGCCGCCAGCGCATTCATCGGCCAAGTGACCGCCGCGCTCAGCGCGCCGATCGGCGAGCGCGACGACGCGCTGCCGGTGATCGCGCAGCATTTAGCCGCTCTTCACAGCCGATCCTTTGCAGGTCGCGCCGAAGCCGTCGTCGCCGAATGCTCGGGCGATTTGGGCCAGGTTGCGGGAGCCGCCACCCCGGACGTGCGCACAGCCGCGGGGCGCGCAGAGCTCGAGAAGTACCGCGTGTTCGCGTTCGCGGCCCGCTCGAGTGCCTTCTCGGCGTTAGGCTCGAGCGAGTTCGTCGACGCCGCCGCCGGTGCCTTGGGCAAGGTCCCGGAGTGGCCGAGCGGAGACGCGACTGAAGACGCGTGGCCGAGCGCAGATGCGATCGATGTCGACGCGGCCGCAGGCGCCAGACACCTGTCCGTCGCGTTGCGCCTGGGCGACCCGGAAGCGGCGCTGTCTTCCGTGCACGGTTTGACGGCGAGCGACAGCGCGCTTGGCTCGCGCTTGCACAGCTTCCTGCCCGGGTTCAATCTGGAGCGCGTGGCGTTTCAGGCGCGACCGCGTGGCGCGTGCCTGCGCGTGGACTTGGGGTTGCCGGAAGGCGACCCCGCTCCCACGCTGAAGGAGGCCGCGCAAGCCGCCAGCATCGTCACTGAGGAGCTGCGCTCGGCGCTCGCCTCCGGACCGCCGCAGCGCGCGCTCGACGAGAACATCATCGAGCCGAGCGACCCACGCCAGGCTGCGGCGCGAGCAGCCTGGCGTGCCCTGACGGGCCGCCAAGAACCCGGTAGCGAACGGCGTTTCGTGGCTCTTTTGGTGCATCCGGCAGAGCGCTCTGCCTTCGCCAACTTGGCCGGTGCGCTCAATGATTTCGAGACTCGCCCGGCGCGCGCGCCGCTCGAGACTCGCGTGCGCGCGGAGGCGGGCCAGGGTGAGCTGTGGCTGCTCGTCGGCAGCCCGTGCGGCACCCTGGCTGAGAGCAACGACGACGCCGGTCAGAGTGCGCTGGCGCTGACTCTCGCGGCACATGAAGCGACGAGCGACGTGAAGCTCGAGCCGTGGTTGACGGCGGACGCGGTCGGGTTGCTCGCCCACGCTGCACGCGGGCTTGGCGAGACCGCGTTGCAGCAGGCCGAGCGCGTGGCGCGCGCCTTGGGACGCTCGCTCACCGAGCGCGACGCGAGTGGCGACGCACTGGCCACGGCGCAAAGCGAGCTGTTCGCGGCGGTGGGCGGCGCGCCGCGTCCGGCCTACGCGCGCCTACTCGACGCGCTATCGCCCGATCACAGCGCATGGCTCGAACCGCGCGGCAGTTTTGCGTCATTGGCGCAGGCGAATCGCGACTCGGTCGCGGCGCGCGGCCGCGATCTGCTGCGCGGGCCGCTACGCGTTGCCGTGCTCGGCAATCAAGACGAGGCGCAAGCAACGGCTGCGGCTCAGGCACTGCAGCGCTGGCTCGCCCCCTGGCGTGACGACCCGCGGCGCTGCCAAGCCACCGCCGAACGCGCCGCTCACACCGGCGAGATCGCGCTGTCTATTCCGAGCAGCTCGAGCGCGGAGAGCGCGTACGTCGGGATCCCGTTCCCATCACGCCTGAAATACGAGCGCGAGGCCGAAGCGCTGGCACTGACCTTGAACGCGCCTGGCGGACCTCTGTCGCGCGCGTTCAGCGCCGCGCAGATCAACGCCTCGGCGCGCGCTTCCGTGATCGGCGGCGGTCGCGTAGCCGCACTGGTCGTCGAAATCCACGCAAGCGACGACGACGCGCACAAAGCCACGCTCGAGGTGCGCCGCGCCTTGGACCATGTCGTGCAGGCGCCGCTCTCGAACGACGAGCTGGCTGCAGCACAGCGCACGGCAGAGCAGCGCACACTCGGCGCATCGCTCGACCCACGACGCCGAATCGTCGACTTGTGGCGCGGCGCGCCACCCGAGCCGCCGCTCAGCCGGAGCAGCCTACGCGCATTCCAGGCTACTTTAGCCGGGGCGGCTCAAGTCGTGGTCAGCGTTACACACCGGGATTGAGCGCATTTCTAGCGCCTGGGGCGCATGGATTTGCCGCGCCCGGACGCCATGTTAGCGGGAGGGCCATGGCAAGCCGGCAAAGCGTCCTGATCCTCGACTACGGCTCCCAGTACACACAGCTGATCGCGCGGCGAATCCGCGAGTGTCACGTGTACTGCGAGATCCACCCGGGCACCTTACCCGTCGCCGCCATCCGCAAGCTGGCGCCGCAGGCCATCATTCTGAGCGGCGGTCCGCAGAGCGTCTACGATCCCAATTCACCCAAGAGCGATCCGGCATTGTTCGAGCTTGGCCTACCCGTGCTCGGCATCTGCTACGGCGAGCAGCTGATGGCGCTGCAGCTCGGTGGCAAAGTCGAGCCCAGCAACGAGCGCGAATACGGCCCGGCCCAGCTGACCATCGGCGAAAACTGCGGCATCTTGTCGGCCTTCCAGAACGGCGAGCAAACGGGCGTCTGGATGAGCCACGGGGACAAGCTGACCAAGATCCCAGAGGGTTTCCGCGTGATCGCTACGAGCCCCAACGCGCCGCTGGCAGCCATCGCCAACCCCGAGCGCAGGCTGTACGGCATTCAATTTCATCCCGAAGTCGCGCACACCCAGCGCGGCGCGGATCTCTTGCGCTCGTTCCTGTTCGAAGTCGCGGGTCTCGAGCCCAGCTGGACGCCTGGCTCGTTCGTGGACGAAGCCGTAGCCAAGATCTCCGAAGGCGTGGGCCACGACGAGCGCGTGATCTGCGGCCTCAGCGGCGGCGTGGACTCGTCCGTGGCAGCCGTGCTGTGCCACAAAGCGCTCGGCGATCGCTTGGTGTGTATCTTCGTGGATAACGGGCTGCTCCGGCAAGGCGAGTTCGAAAGCGTCGTGCAGACGATGCGGCAGAGCTTCCACCTCAACCTGATCCCGGTCGACGCGCGCAAGTTGTTCATCGACGGCCTGGCCGGTGTCACCGATCCGGAGAAGAAGCGGAAAATCATCGGCAAGCTGTTCATCGACGTGTTCGACGAGCACGCCAACCGCATCGAAAACGCCAAGTACCTCGTGCAAGGCACGCTGTACCCTGACGTGATCGAGAGCGTGAGCGTGAAGGGACCGAGCGCGGTGATCAAGAGCCATCACAACGTGGGCGGGCTGCCCGAGCGCATGAAGCTCAAGCTGATCGAGCCGCTGCGCGAGCTGTTCAAAGACGAGGTGCGAGCGGTCGGCGCCGCTCTGGGCATGCCGCATGACGTGCTTTGGCGTCACCCCTTCCCCGGGCCTGGCCTCGCGGTGCGCTGCCTCGGAGATCTGACGAACGAGCGGCTCGACGTGCTGCGCAAAGCCGACGCCATCGTGGACGAAGAGCTGCGCGCCGCGGGCCTATATTCCTCGGTTTGGCAGGCATTTGCGGTGCTCTTGCCGGTGCGCAGCGTGGGCGTCATGGGCGACGATCGCACCTACGAAGAAACTTGCGTGATTCGCGCGGTGCAATCGAGCGACGGCATGACCGCGGACTGGGCGCGCCTACCGCACGAGGTCCTAGCCAAGATGAGCGCACGCATCATCAACGAGGTCCGCGGCATCAATCGCGTGGCGTACGACATCAGCTCGAAGCCGCCGGCGACCATCGAGTGGGAATGATTCAGTCTCAGGTGCGGAAAACGGAATCACGCTTGGTAGCGCTCGTGCGCCGCGCCACACCGTATGTGGCGCTGACCGCAGCGGCCGCGCTAGCGCTGCTCTTGATCCTATCGCTCACGAGCTGTGAGCCGGGCGTTGGGCGGCCAGCCGTCTCGCTCAGCCTCGCGCGCGAAGCGAAATCTCCACGCGACGCCGCCGTGCTGATCGACGAAGAGTACATCGGTCCGCTCAGCTACGTGGCGGCCCGCGGCGTCCGTTTGCCCATCGGAAAGCACCGCATCACAGTCGAGAAGCCCGGCTATTTCCCCTGGGACCGCCTAGTCGAAGCCGACCGCGACGCGATCCACCTCGATATTCAGCTCGAGCCCATCCCAGACTGAAGGAGCCCGTGAAACGCACGGCTTTTCTCTTGTAGGCCCAAGGCTCACTGCTATATTCCGCCTTCCCTCGGGGTGTACCTCAACCTGGTAGAGGGCCGGCTTTGGGTGCCGGCTGTTGGAGGTTCAAATCCTCTCACCCCGACCGATTTTTCTACTGTTTTCTTCTCCGAGCTCTTCTAGTTTTGACACTGTTGGTGGCAAAACTGACTCGTCAGCGTTGACTCCGTGCGCGAGGCTGGCGCCTGAATGAGTTGCGGCGGTCCCACCCAATTTCAGTCACGCAGGCGCTGCTTTCGGGCCGAGGACAGCTCGAACTCGCGCGCACAAGTCGGAGCGGTCGATGGGTTTGCTGATGAACTCTGCAGCGCCTGCGCTCAGCACGCGCAACTTAGTCGCGCGGTCGTTCATGGCGCTGATGATCATGACCGGGATGTTCTTCGTCACGAGGTTTTGTTTCATCAGGGTCGTCACCTGACAGCCGTCGAGGCCGGGCATCATGAGATCGAGCAGCACGAGATCGGGGGGGTGCTCTACCGCGCTAGCCAACGCCTCCTCGCCGCTGGCGGCGGTTTGGGTAGCGAACCCGTCCCAAGTGAGCACGATTTGCAGGAGCTCTCGGTTGTCCGGTTCGTCGTCGACGATCAGAATTCGCCGCCCCTCGGCGCTGAGCTCATACGACGGGGTCATGTTCGGGCCAACTGTGCCGCGACTGTCGACAGCACCTCCTGGTAGCGCATCGGCTTTGCGATGTACCCGTCGCAGCCAGCTTCCCGAATCCGCGCTTCGTCACCCTTCATCGCCAGCGCCGTGAGTACAATCACCGGGATGGCGCGTGTCGCGTCGTCTCGCTTGAGCAGCTCGATGGCGGCCAGGCCGTCCATCCCCGGAAGCTGAATGTCCATCAGGATCAAGTCCGGATGCTGTTCGCGAGCGAGCGCCAGGCCGGACTCGGCATCCGATGCGCTGAGCACGCTGTAGCCCGCGTGCTGCAGTAGAAACACTGCCAGCTTCATGTTGGCAGGGTTGTCTTCGACGATTAGGATTTTGGCCATCAGTTGGCATGCTTTCGACCCGACATCGCACGTCGTACCTCGGTCCGAAAATGCTCGAGCTCGAGCTCGGTCTTCGCCAAGACCGTCGACACGTAGCCGTTGAGCTTGGAGCGCTCCTCGTGACTGAGATCCATCGCCGTGAGCACCATGATCGGAATGCCGGCCGTATCGCGATGCTTGCGGAGCTCCTCGACGACGTCGAAGCCGCTGACATCCGGCATCATCAAATCTAGCACGATTAGATCTGGTCGCTCCCGTCGCACAGCGGCGATGGCGTCGCGCCCGCCGTAGACACGTTCGACCGTGGTAGCCAAATCGAGGAGCCGCACGGCTACTAGCTCCACCGCAGCAGGATCGTCGTCTACGACCAGAACGCGCAGCGTCTTTCCGCGCGAGATCGGAAACAAGCCGAGCTCAATCAGGGAATCCAGCAATTCCTTACGGGAAATAGGCTTTTCCAGGACAGCCGCTGCGCCGAGCGCAAAGCCCTTGTTGCGATCGGCCAAGATGGAAATGATCACCACTGGGACGTAGGCAAGCATCGGCATCTTCTTGATGCGTGCCAAAAATTCCCAGCCATCCATATCGGGCAACATGATTTCGAGTGTGATCAGGGACAATGCCTGCTTCACGGCCATGTCCAGCGCTGCCTCGGCGGAATCAGCATGAATTACCGAGAAGCCGTCTGCCTCGAGCTGCAAGCGGATCAGCTCCGCGGACTTCGTGTCGTGCTCGACGACTAGCGCGACAGGTGCTCCTGAGCGCGGCGTGATCAGCGGGGCGACCGAGGTCTCGATCCTAGCCTCTTCGACCGCTCGTAGCGGCAACCAGACCGTGAAGCAGGAACCTTCACCAACTGCGCTCTGAGCCGCGACGGTGCCGCCGTGCAACTCGGCAATCAGCTTGACCATGGCCAAGCCGAGTCCGGTGCCTTCGAACTTTCGCGCTAGGCCACTGTCGATCTGACTGAAGGGTTGAAATAGCTTCTCCAGCCCCTCGGGCGAGATCCCAATCCCTTTGTCGGTGACACTGAGCTCGAGAAATTCGCTGAACTCATTGTCAGTCAAGGAACAGCTGCGGGCGGCCCAGGCGCCTGACAGCTTGCCCACTTCGGCGCGCGGAACCACGCTCGCACGCACGGTGACCTGACCGCCCTCTCTGCTGAACTTCACCGCGTTGGACAGCAGATTATAGACAATCTGCTTCACTTTTCGGGCATCCGCATTGAGCGGGGCGAGCGTGTCGCTCACGTCCATGGACAGGCTGATCCGTCGCGAGCCAGCTTTCTCTCGAACGATGGACAAGCTGTTCTTGAGCAAGGGAGGAATTTGAATCAGCTCGAGATCGAGCAGCATCTTGCCGGCCTCAACCTTGGACAGATCCAAGATGTCGTTGATCAGCAAGAGCAGGTGTTTGCCACTGTTGAAGATGTCACCGATGAACCCCCGCTGCTGGTCGGTCATGTCCCCCAACAAGCCGTCCTTCAGCACTTCGGAGAAGCCGATGATGGCGTTCAACGGTGTCCGGAGCTCATGCGACATATTCGCGAGAAACTCCGACTTCATACGATTGGCGTCTTGGAGCTCGACGTTTTTCTGCTGCAACGTGCTCTCGAAGCGTTTCACCTCCGTCATGTCGCGCGCCGACGCGAACACGCCCTGCAGCATTCGATCGCGATCGTGAAAGGTCGTCGCGTTGTACGACACCACCGTGAGCGTCCCGTTGCGGGCGCGCGCGGTCAGCTCGTAGTTGGTGACTTTGCCTTCGTTCAGCACGCGAAGGATGGCCGCTTCGGCTCGCCGCGAATCGGTAAAGTAGTTCTTGAAGGGCGCGCCGATCAGCTCGTCACGGGTGCAGCCCGTCAACGCCTCGGTCTGTTTGTTGACGTCGGTGATGATGCCCCGCGGGTCGGTCGTCATCAGCGCATCGATGTTGGATTCGATCAGTGAGCGCGTGTAAAAGTGCTGATCTCGAAGGCGCTGGTCGAGCTTTGCGCGTTCCTCTTCGACCTGCTTACGAGCCGTATTGTCGGTGCCGATCAGCAGATAGCCGATGATTGCCCCCAAAGCGTCGCGCAGAGCCGTCACGGATACGACCGCAGGAAAGCGACTGCCGTCTTTGCGGATGTAGGTGAGCTCGTAAATGTCCTCGATGCCGCGCGAGGCTTTGAACACGAGCGCTTCGAAGCCCGGGGCGATCGGAGTCGCAAACTCGACGCTCAGCGAGCTAGCCCGCGCGATCACTTCTTCGGGGTCGGAAATGTTGGCCGGCGTGATTTTGTTCATCACGTCTTGTGCCGCGTAGCCCAGCATGCGCTCCGCACCGACGTTGAAGATCTGGATCACGCCCTTCGCGTCCGTGGCGATACTGGAGAAGTTGGCGCTGCTGAAGATGGCATCCTGCAGCGCGCCGGCTTTGAGCAGCGCTTCTTCCGCCTGTTTGCGGGCAGTATTTCCAATGCCGACCGACAGGTAGCCAATGATTTCGCCGGCTGCGTCGCGCAGCGCGGTCACCGACACCACCGCCGGAAAGCGGCTCTTGTCCTTGCGAATGTAGGTCAGCTCGTAGATGTCTTCGATGCCACGGGAAGCTTTGAACACCAGCGCTTCGAAACCCGGCAGAATCGCCGTGCCGAGCTGGATGCTCAGCCCTCGCGCGCGCGCAACCAACTCTTCTGGATCGGAAATGTCCGCTGGCGTGAGCTTGTTGACCACTTCGGCAGCGGAGTATCCCAGCATCCGTTCGGCCCCGGCGTTGAAGCTTTGGATCAGTCCTTTTTCGTCGGTAGCAATGCTCGCGCAATTGACACTTTCGAAAATTGCCCCTTGCAGCGCGCTCGCCCTGAGCAGCGCCTCCGCATCTCGAATGGTTGTCTCTGAGCTGTTCGCTGATAGGGATCCGGTCACAAGTCTCCGATGCTCGCTCGCGCAGTCGACTGCGGGCTCGCGCGGGAGGTGCAATTCTATGACCCAGAGGAAATAGGGGGGAATGTCTCGTAAACTCAGATAGTGCACTGTGACTATCTGGCACGCTCAGGACGTATTCGCGCACGACCGCCTCAACCCATGAAGCCTCAATCCGATGGGCCCGATGGAAGCGAGGAACTTGGCCAGAGGCTTCGCAGGCACGCCTCGCTGAGGCGCTAAGCCACGTCGGAGTGAAAGCTTAATTTCTTGCGATTGCGGTGTTTGTGGCAGAGATCGCCAATTCATCGGGGTGGCACAGCGAGTGCAGAGAAGCCTGGTTGTCCGAACGAGAACCTTCGCGCCGTCACTCTGCGTGCGTCGAAGCTGCTTTCGTTCGTGACGCTGGGGTCGCGCGCCATGCGAAAGGGCACGGGCGCGTTTCGACTCCCTTCAATCAAAACGAGGCCACTTGCGTCGCCTCACTTCGAGCGGGAACCAATCATGTCCAATCTCAAGTCCTTTGTATCCATCACCAGCCTCGCGGCGGTATTCATCGCCGGCTGCGGTAGCGCAGCGGTTCCTCTCGACAAGCTGACCGACGCGAAGTCCACGGTTCGCGCGGCACAAGAAGCAGGCGCCGAGAGCACGCCACAAGCCCAGCTGCACCTCAAGATGGCAAACGACGAGCTTGCGTCCGTTCAGAAAGCCATGGCCGACAATGACAACGACCGCGCCCGTCTGCTCCTGAATCAGGCTCAGTCGGACGCCGACTTGTCCCTCGCTCTCGCTCGAGGCGCTGCCGACAAACAGGCTGCGCAAGCCGCACAAGCCCGCATCGTCGATCTGTCGAAGCAGGCACAGTAGCCCTCCCGGCCTTCATTTTTTAGGAAATATTGTCATGAAAATTTCGACTATTGCACTCGTCACCAGCTTTCTCTCGCTCAGCGCTTGCGCGTCGACCACGCCGACACCTGAGCTCGTCAGCGCGCGTCAAGCGTACGACCAGGCTCGCACCGACCCGAACGCCAAGCTCGTCCCCGATAGTGTTTTGAGTGCCAAACAGGCGCTCGATAAGGCCGAGTCGGTTCATTCGAGCAACTCGCAATCCGATGAAGATCGCAGCTACTCGTACGTAGCGCAACGCCGCGCCGAGCTTTCGCTCGCGCTCGGCGCCAACGCCAAAGCCCAACAGGACGCGGCCGTTTCGGCACAAAACTACGGTCAGCTGCAGGACAACCTACGCACGTCGGCCGTCCAAAAGCTCGGCGTGGAACGAGGCCAAGTGAATCAGCTCGGCTCACAGCTTGCGCAAACGCAGACCGGCTTGGCTCAGGAAACGGACGCTCGCAAGGCAGCCGAAGCTCGCGCGGCTCGCGCCATGGAAAGCCTGGCCAAGATCGCGCAGGTCAAAGAGGAAGCGCGAGGCATGGTGATCACGCTGTCCGGACAGGTGCTGTTCGTGACGGGTAAATCCGAGCTCTTGCCCGCGGCCCAGGACCAACTCGGTGTCGTTGCCAAAGCGCTTCAGGATCAAGGCGAAATCAAGCCGATTGTAGTCGAAGGCTACACCGACTCGGTGGGCTCGGAATCGGCCAACATGACGCTCTCGCAGGCTCGTGCGGAGGCCGTTCGCAGCTTCCTCGTGAGCAAGGGTCTCCC
>Ga0210392_10001108_pt1 | contig 14534 bp, 10 predicted proteins | sample IncBWC30OmetaG_FD_161057 | JGI IMG/M metagenome (GOLD analysis project Ga0210392, IMG submission 161057) | Forest soil microbial communities from Barre Woods Harvard Forest LTER site, Petersham, Massachusetts, United States - Inc-BW-C-30-O ...
GTCGGGGAACGCGGCATTGCCTTCTTCAGCTACGGGTTCTCGCCGGCGCTGCTGGGCGTGGGCTACATCGTCGGCCTCAATGTCGCGATATTGATTGCGGCCGGCGGACTGTTTTCGTGGTGGCTGGCCATCCCGATCTACAACACCCATTTCTTCAACCAGGATCCGGTGCTGCTGCAGAAGTTGGTGGGCTTGAGTCCCGAAGATGCTGCCTTTGCCATCTGGCGAGCTCAGGTGCGCTACATCGGCGTGGGATGCATGTTGACCGGTGCGTTGTGGGCACTGTGGTCGCTGCGCAAGTCTCTGCTGTCGGCGGTTCGCAGCGGCCTGAAGGTCGGTGTCAAGGGCGCGGCGGCCGTTCCGCACACCGAACGCGATCTGCCCATGGGCGCGGTGCTCATCGGCATCGCACTGTTCGTCATTCCGCTGTTCGTGCTGTATTACCTGGTGGTCGGCACCATGGGCGTCGCGCTCGCCATGGCCGTGATCATGATCGTCGCCGGATTCTTGTTCTCGTCGGTCAGCGGCTATATGGCGGGACTGGTCGGCTCGTCCAACAATCCCGTATCGGGCATTACCATCTGCACCATTCTGTTCGCCTCGCTGGTGCTCATGTGGATGGTCGGCGGCAAGTCCACAATCGGTGCGGTCGCGGTGGTTTTCATCGGCGCGGTGGTCTGCAATGCCGCCGCGGTGGCGGGGGACAATCTTCAGGATCTGAAAGCCGGCCAATTGGTCGGCGCCACGCCGTGGCGCCAGCAGGTCATGCTGATGGTCGGCGTCATCGCCAGCGCGGCGGTCATGGCGCCGGTGATGAATGTACTGCTGTACGCATACGGCATCGGCGAACCAGCCCACGCGGGCGTGAAGGCCCTGCCGGCTCCGCAAGCCAACCTCGTGAGGTCCGTGGCGGAGGGTATGTTCGGCGGCACCTTGCCGGTCGGCATGATTGGCATCGGCGCGGTTATCGGTGCGTTGATCATCATGTTTGACTTGTACTTGAAGCGGATCGGATCGCGCTGGGGCGCGCCGGTACTGGCGGTGGCGGTGGGTATTTATCTGCCCCTGGACGTGTCCACACCCATTCTGGGCGGCGGACTCGTCGCCGAGTTCGTGGCGCGCTGGCATCGCCGGCACAATGAGCCGGACGATCATGAAAAGCTGGCGCAGAACGGCATGTTGTTCGCCGCGGGCCTGATTACCGGCGAGGCGCTGGTGGGCATTTTCATTGCGATGTGCATCTGGATCAGCAAAAACCCGGACGTTCTGGCCTTGGGCTATCACGCACCCGCGGCGCAGTGGATCGCGGCGGCGCTGCTGTTCGGCATTTGCTATTGGGTATTCCGCGTCGGAACGCCGCGCCTGCCTAAGTAGTTTGCGCGACCCGGGTCATTCCACGAAAGTGGCTCTCTGCCTCGGCACCGTCTATCTGGTGTGGGGGTCGGCGTTTCTATTCACCAAGATCGCCGTTCAAAACCTGCCCCCGGCATTGTTCGCGGGCACCCGGTTTGCGACGGCGGGCGTGCTGCTCGCGATCATCGCGAAAACCTATGGCCGCAGCCATGTGCCGGCAACGTGGATCGAGTGGCGCCACGTCACCGTCGCGGGCTTTTTCATGGTGTTCGTCAGCAACGGTTTGAATACCTGGGCCATGCAATACATCCCGAGCAACCAGTCGGCGTTGCTCAACGGCACTTCCGCATTTTGGATTGCCGGACTCGGTGTGTTCGGGCGGCGCGGTCATCCGCTCACCCGCTCGGCAGTTCTGGGATTGGTGATTGGATTCATCGGCGCGGTGCTGATGCTGATCCCGAAGGGTCCGGTATTCTCGAAAGGCTCGCTGGCGCAGCTGGGTGTGTTGACCGCTTGCGCTTCGTGGTCGTTGGGCACGCTTTACTACCGCAGCATCAATACTCAATTGAGTTCGATGATGTTCATGGCGCTGCAAATGCTCATGGGCGGATTGATGCTGCTGGCCCTGGCCCTGGCACGCGGCGACTCGATGCACTGGCCGCCGAATGCGCCGGGAATCATCGCGCTGTGCTACCTGACTTTCTTGAGTTCCGGTCTGGCCTATACCGCATACGGCTGGCTGACCATGAACACCACGCCTGCGATCATCAGCACTTACAGTTACGTCAATCCCGCCATCGCCGCTGTCTTTGGCTGGCTGGTGCTGCATGAGCATCTGTCCGGATTGCAGCTCGTCGGCATGGCGATCATCATCATCGGCGTGTGCATTTTGACGCTGCCCGGCGGGAGCCTCACGGATCCCAAGACTTTGGCGGAGCCCAAGACCCAATAGGCGCTAACCGCGCCTTCGGATCACTTCGAAGCGGCCCTTGCCGCCCACGAACCATGAGCCGATAAAGCTCACCAGGCTCACCAGAATCGAGGCCCAAAAAGCCGCGACGAAGTTCGTGACATGCATGCCCGGCAACATCCACGCGACCAGTGCCACCATGCCGGCATTGATGACCAGCAGAAACAAGCCGAGAGTGAGTATGGTCATCGGCAGCGTCAGCAAAATGGCGATGGGCCGGATGATGGAATTCACCACGCCGAGCAGGATGCCGGCGAGAACCAACGTGGAAGGCGAGTCGATGGAAACACCGGAAACCCAGTCGGTCGCCAGCCAAAGTCCCAGAGCGACCAACGCTGCGCGAATGAAAAACCCTAGCATGGCCCCCTCCTTACTTGATTTGTCCCGCCTGACGGACATAAGCATAGCAACTCCGATTTGGGGCGCTAGATTAATAATCAAGACCGGGGAGGGGCGGATCCTTGGGCACCAATTTTGCCGGTTTCTTCGGAACGGGCGGACTTTCCAGCGTTACTTTGATGCGCGCCATGAACCGCTCCCAGCCCATGCGGATACCCGCATAGCTTCGGTCCCACTCCGGCGCGTCAGGGATTCCAGACCCCAGCAACCGCAGCGAGGTCTTGCCCTCGCCCCGGCGCGTATCCAGGATGAAATCGTCCACCGCGGCGCTGTCGCTCGGCGGTGAATCTTTGCCGTTAAGATAAATGAGCCTCAGGCGCCGGTTCACCTCGAAAATATCGATGTGTGCTTCCCGAGCGCTGCCGCTGCGCTTGCCGATGCGGTACATGCCGCCTTTGCGCGGATCGATCTCAGACTCTTGACCTGACCAAATACGAATCAACCCCGGCTCGGTCAATGCTCGCCAAACGCGCGCGACAGGCACATCGATCTCGACCAAATGGGCATAGCCACGAGTACCGTTTCGGGTGGATTTTCGGGGTAAACTCATTGCGAACTGCGGACCTCGTGTCATTACGATATCTGTAGCCTGACGGAAAACGACCGGCGACGGAGTGCTAGAATCCAATAACAGGGGGACAAGATCCATGGCTTATGTCGATATCGTGACTGCGCTCGCAGTTCTGCAGTTCATCGTGTTCGGCTTCAGGGTCGGCGCGGCCCGGGGACGCTATGGCATCAAAGCGCCGGCCATTACCGGCAACGAGATTTTCGAGCGCCTTTTCCGCGTTCAGCAGAATACTTTGGAGCAGTTAATTGCTTTTTTGCCCGGAATATACCTTTTCTCCCACTACTTCAGCCCCGTGGTTGCGGCGGCCCTGGGCGTGGTCTACTTGGTCGGCCGGGAACTGTACGCCTACACCTACGTGAAGGACCCCGGCAAGCGCGACGTGGGCTATGGCATGACGTTCCTACCCATGGTGATTTTGGTCGTGGGCGGGTTGGTTGGTGCAGTGCGCGCGCTTTTTTTTACTTAAGATATAATTCGACAAACGCTGGGGTGGCCTTTAGGGCCTGAGATGCTGGCAGCCTAAGGCCCACCAGCAAACCCATTGAACCTGATCCGGTTAGTACCGGCGGAGGGAGCATGGGTAGTCATCATTCCGCGCTAAGTATTCTGTCTGCCGCACTGCTGCTGGCGATCGGGGCGAACGCCTCGGCAGGCGCCTCGGACGACGGCAACAATCAACCGCTGGACGAAATCGTCGTCACCGCGACCTTACGGTCGGTGTCCCTCGAGGAGATGCCGGGCAGCGTTTCGGTGCTGACGGGCGCCGCTTTGCGTGACGCCGGCCAGCAGCATTTCGAGGATGTGCTGCCGCTGGTGCCCAATCTGAATTGGGCCGGCGATACGTCGCGGCCGCGGTATTTTCAGATCCGCGGCATCGGCGAACTGCAGCAGTACCAGGGAGCACCGAATCCGTCCGTTGGATTCTTGATCGACGATATCGACTTCAGCGGTTTAGGTGGAGCGGCAACGCTGTTCGACGTCGATCACATCGAAGTGCTGCACGGCCCTCAAGGCACACTGTACGGCGCCAACGCCCTCGCCGGCCTCATCTACGTGAAAAGCGCCGATCCTGCCGACGCCTTCGGCGGCCGCGCGGAATTCGACGCGGGAGACTACAACGAGCGCTCCTACGGCGCCGTGCTCACAGGTCCGGTGAGCGCGCTGGATTCCGCGTTCAGGCTCGCCGTACAGAAATACACCAGCGACGGTTTCTATCACAATGCCTATCTTGGCCGCAGCGACACCGACAATCGCGACGAGCTGACATTGCGCGGCAAGTGGAAGTACCAGCCTAATGACGCCTGGCGCGTCGACCTGACCTTGCTGCGCGCGCAAATCGACAACGGCTACGATGCATTTGCCATCGATAACAGCCGCACCACGCAATCGGATCATCCCGGCGTTGATCTGCAATATTCGACCGGACTCTCGGCTCGATCGACGTACTCAGGATGGGAGCCGGTGACGCTCACCACCATCGCCACGTATGCCGACACGAAGGTCAACTATGGCTTTGATGGTGACTGGGGCAATCCTAAGCTCTGGGCGCCGTACACCGATGACGCCACCGAGGATCAGCTGCGCCATCGCTCGACTCGCAGCTTGGAGATTCGTTTGAGCGATACGCCGGCGCCGCAAACAGCGCACGGCATCTCCTGGCTCTTCGGCGTCTACGCCTTCGAGCTGCGCGAGTCCCTGACTGACACCAGTGCCGCGACTTATGTGGATCCCTTCGATGCGACGCAGAACTCAGACAGTTTGAGCGTGGTGTCGAGCCGCTACCGCTCGCGCAACGGCGCCGTGTACGGACAGTTGGACGGAAATTTCAGCGAACGGGCACGCTGGTCCGCAGGCTTGCGCGGCGAGCGCCACACCAGCGACTACAACGACAGCACCACGAATCTCGATGCGCCGACGACCACGAACAACTTCGGTCCCGCCGACAATCTCTGGGGAGGCCAGGCGTCCCTCGATTACACGCTCTCCCAGGGCCAGCATGTGTATGCACTGATCGCGCGCGGCTACAAGGCGAGCGGCTTCAACTTAAGTCCCGGATTGCCGCCCAACCAACTGCAATTCGGTCCTGAGTCCGATTTGAATTTCGAAGTCGGCCACAAAGCGCAAATGAACGACGGCCGGCTGCGCATCGACACCTCGTTGTTCTACATGGTGCGCCACAATGAACAACTGCTGACCAGTGAACAATTGGATCCAAACAATCCCAACACGTTTGTCTTCTTTACGGGCAATGCGAAATCCGGTTTCAACTACGGCCTGGAGAGCACGCTCAGTTGGGCCGCGTCGAAGAGTCTGGAGTTCGGCGGCTCTCTCGGCCTCCTGCAAAGCGAGTATCACGGGTTCGTGCAAAACGGCGTGACGCTGCCCGATCGCGCCCTGCCGCATGCGCCTCCCTGGCAAGCCGCCGTCAATGCAACGTGGCGCGACCCGCGCGGACCCTATGCCCGCCTCGACGTGACCGGCATGGGCGCTTTCTTCTATGACCTGCCGCCGAACGAGACGCGCTCCAGCGCGTATGGCTTGCTCAACGGAAAACTGGGCTGGGATACGCCGCGGTGGGAGGCGTACTTGTGGGGCCGCAATCTGCTGAACAAGAACTACACCGTGCGCGGCTTCTTCTTCGGCGACGAACCGCCCGACTTTGCCAATAAGTTATACGTGCAATTGGGCGAACCGAGAAACTGGGGCGTCCATTTCACCGTGCGGTTCTGATGGCGGCCTCAGGGAGTTTTCTGCGCGGAGACAGCTCCAGAGACAGCTCCATCGTCCGCCAATAGATACGAGTCGATCACTTTGCGCGCAATGGGCGCGGCGGCGGTCGCGCCGAATCCTGCGTTTTCAACGAGGACGGATATTGCGATCTTCGGGTCGTCGGCGGGCGCGAAGGCGATGAACCACGCATGTTCGCGCTTCCGCTCATCCACGTCCTTGTGCTTGGTGCTCTCGGTTTGCTTGACGGTCACCACTTGGGCGGTGCCCGTCTTGCCGCCCCATTTGTACTTCGCGCCCGCGCCGGCCACATGCGCCGTGCCGGTGGTCACGGCCGACTCCATGCCGTCGAAGATCACACTCCACTGCTCATCCGTGGCGATGTTGACCGGCTTCGTGAAGGTCGGACTGCGCGGGACCACGGTAACGGATCCCGGAGCGCGCGTGGCCGCGACCAGGCGCGGTATGGCGATCACTTGACCTCGCTCGGCGATTTCTGCGGCAAAGTGCGCCTGTTGCAGCGGCGTGACGGTGATCGGACCTTGGCCGATACCCATGCTGATGGTTTCGCCGGGAAACCATACCTGATCGGCCTTGCGCTTGAACACCCGCCGCTTCCATTCGGGCGAAGCATACAAGCCGGGTTTTTCGCCCGGGATATCGATGCCGGTCAACTCCCCGTAGCCAAAGGCGCTCATGAACTCATGCATGTGATCGATGCCCATCTTTTCCGCGACCCGGTAGAAATAAACGTCGCAGGATCTGGAAATGGCGCTGCGCATGTCCACGTCATGATGAACTTCATCGTCCCGATACTTATTGCTGCTGCCGGGCAGCGTGAAGTAACCCGGGCAATATTGAGTTTGCAGCGGTGTAATAACCCCATACTTCTGCGCGGCCAGTGCATACAGGGGCTTCACGGTCGATCCGGGCGGATAGGCGCCGCGCAAGGCGCGATTGAGCAGCGGCACATCGATGCTGTTCGCCAGCGCGCCGTACTGCGCGACCGACAGGCCGCGGACAAAATCGTTGGGATCAAACCCGGGCGTGCTGGCAAGCGCGATGATATCGCCGGTTTTCGGGTCGAGCGCGACCACCGATCCGCGCTTGCCCACCAGCGCCTCCTCGGCAACTCTTTGCACTCGCACATCCATGCCGAGGATCAAGTCCTCTCCCGCCACCGGCGGCCGGGTTTTTAGTTCGGAGGCGTAGCCCCCCTGCTTGTCCACCGGGCGGCCGGCGGCGTTCACTTCCAATTCTTTGAATCCCGGTTTGCCGTGCAGCTTCTGTTCGTAAGCACCTTCGACACCGAGTTTTCCGATCAGGCTGGTACCGGCGTATTCCGCGCTGTCAATTTGTTTCAAGTCCTGTTCGTTGATCGCGCTCACGTAGCCGATGGCGTGAACACCCATTTCCCGCAACGGGTAATGGCGCGCCAACCGCGCACGGATATCCACACCGGAGAATTGATAGCGATGCACCGCGAACCGCGCCATCTCCTCCTCGTTCAGGAGCAGCTTGACCGGCACGCTCTCGTACACCTTGTGCAGCAGAATCGTACGGCGGATGTTGCCGACCTCTTCGCTGCGCAGCAGTCCAATGCTGACCAGCTGGGCCAGCGTGACGTCCAGCGCCTTGTTGTCGCCGACTTGTTCACGAACCAGTTCGACATTGAAGGCCGGCAAGTTATCCGCCAGCACCACGCCGTGACGGTCCAATATCAAGCCGCGGCTTGGCGGGATGGGCTCGGTGCGAATGCTATTGCCCTGCGAGAGATTGTGGTAGTAGTCGTACTTGAGCACTTGCAGGTAGAACAGGCGCCCTGCAACTGTAAAGAGCAGCACCGCGGCAATGACGCCCGCGACGATGCTGCGCACCGTAAACAGCCTGTTTTCGGCGAAGTAGTTCTTGATCCGCGATTGGCGACTTCTCACCTTCGCGGCACCGCCGCCACACTAGAAATTACCGACATGCGGCGATTGTAAGCTACGGCGGCGGCCGCAACCGCTATGGAGTGCGCAAAATTCGATCGCCGGTGTGCTCGATCTGGTAGCGCACCGTAACCGTTTCATGGGCGGGAACTCGGAGGCGAAAAATCGGCCGGCCGTTTTTGGCGCCCAGCGCGTGGTCGGCGCGGACCACACGCGCGCCCGCCTCGAGCCGCAGCTCCAACTCGAATTCAATGCCGCCGGCGAAGGGGTTGCTGATGGTCACGCGATCGGCGGCCCCGATTTTTACCGATCGCAGGCTCACTCCCGGCACCAGCGGCAGCAATCCCTGCGGCGCGTCGACGGAAGCTTTTTCCTTGATGGCCGTTACCTGAACGTCCGGGCTTTCCCCCATGCTGATTTCAACTTCCTCGTCCACCGCGATATCGCGCAGATTGGACTCGTGCTCGAGCAATCTCCGGCCGTCAACAGCGCCAAACACCGCGACGCCGCCGGCGGGCAGCGCAACGCCCAAATGATTTGCCGCGGTATTCTTGGTTCGAAGCCACCGGTGGGCCTGAGTCGAGGCGGCTTCATCCTGATCCACTTCCACTTCCGCGCCATACACGGTGTCGACCGGGATGCCGGAGCGATCCATCAGGCGCACCTGCTTGGATTGGCGGCTCGCGAGCGTGGTACGCGCAGGTACGCGATAGAGTTTCAGATCACCCAGTTGTTCCTGCGCGACCTTTTGCGCCGTAACCACCACGCTTTCCCGGAGCATGGCGGGTGCCGCTGCCGGCATGCCTGCAAGTGCATTTATCGAATCAAAGCCCCGGCTTCGTTCGAAACGAAGAATCATCGGCTGATCGCTGGTCGAGCCGCGCGGCCAGCATTGCGCCAAGATGGGGCCCCCAATATCGATTGGGTTTACTTCACCATCCTCGTGGTTGATTCGTCCGGCGACCACTTGCGTGTGCGCGGCGGGAAATCCCACGCCGTTGGAATTGGCCAGCGTGACCCAGGCCCCGAGATCGACGCTCTTGCCGTCGTCCGACAGAGTTGCGGTGTAGTCAGCGGCCCAATCGAAACCGCGCGACAGGTAGGAGAGCGTCAGTTGTCTGGTCTGTGCGCTTGCGCTGTGCACTTCAACGGACAGGGTCGGGCGAGCGGACAAGCCCGACACCGGCTCGAAACTAAAGGTTTCGGGCAAGCCCGAACACCGTAACGCCTCGATACCCTGCTCAGTCTTCAGCACCACGCCTCCGCCCGCATCGGACAGCAGAGTACCGGTCTGTCGTTCGGTCTTGCCGGTCTTGCGCAGGGTGCGGAGCAATTCAACCGGCTTTCCCAGCGTGGCGGCAACCAGTGCGGCCGGACTCAGCAATCGCGCATCGCGGTTCTTTTCGATCACCCCGCCCGCAAGGCCTGTGATGATGGCACTGGCCGGTTCGATGCCATCGGCTACGCCCTCGAAGCGCAGGCGGCTTCTGCCGGCAGGCAGGTGCACGATGCGCGTCTCCGTGACAAGTGCGAAACCGCCCAGGTAGTTCAGATTGATCGAACCGGAACTGCGATAAGGCGCGCGATACACGGTCACGATGAGATCCGAGGGTGGCTCCGCCAAAATCTCGGCGGCGGAGACCGGCGCGGCCCGGGGCACGGCGCCGATCGCCAACCCCAGCATCGCGCAGACACTCAAGGTCGCGCGCATGGCGGCGCTAGTACCGCGTTTCGAAGCTGGCCGTGAGAGTCGCCTTGCCGTTCGCGGGCACCGTCACGGCCCACTCCGCCGCTTCGGCACTGGACCGGAAGCTCTTTTGACTCTCGGCCTTGATGCTCGAATCGCCCCACAGCCCTTCCTGGCGCAGTTTCACCACGACGCTGCGCGGCAGCGCGTTGGTCAGCTCGTAGCGCATGTCGGTTTGCCAATCGAAGGTCGAAATGCGGGTGCGCTTCTCGACGACCGCATGGACTTTGACGTCAAAGGCGTCCCCGGTCGCCAGCGACAGCGTCGAGCCCATCGGTGTGTGATCGATGCGGCTCTCGCCGATGAACTGCGGATCGCCGCGCTTGTCGCGCATGTAGAAGCGCAAAACCCCGGCCGGCAATTGATCGCCCAGTCCCGCATGCGCGCTGGTCGAAAAGCTATAGATGCTCTTGGCGCTGACCGGCATCTCCGCCGTCCCCAGCCAGCGGTTGCGGAATTCATAGCCGTGCTCCGCGGGCACGCCGTGCACATCGAGGAAGCTGACCTGTTTGGTCTGCAAATTCGCGATGGTGGTGCGCTCGGCAAGCGGATACAGGTAGTAATCGCCCAATCGCTCGCGGTTGCCGCTCTCTGTTCCCGGCGTCTGCAATGTCGATCGGCGCGGGGGCGGCCGGTAATTGTTGTTCGAGCCGCCGTCCACCTGACCCGGCGAACCGGCGACCAGCAGCGTTTGGGCGTTGTCGTAGGTGGTACCGCTGGAATTCGTCAGCGTCACCCAGCCCTGCACGTCTATCTTGCTGTCGCTTTCGTTGTAGAGAGCAACATAGTCCGCCTTCCAGCCGAGTCCCGGCGTGAGATAGCTCAAGGTCGCGCGGCGGGTTCCGGCACGCGCGCCGATGATGCTCACCGACAGGGTTGGCCGCGCTCGGAGGTTGTCGGGTACCTTGCTGAAAATCACGCGCACCGGCAAGCCATCGTCGCGCAGCACCTCGATGCGCTGACCGATCTTCAAGACCACGCCGCCGTTGGTGGCGAGCACCTGCGCTTGCTCGCGTGTTTCCGCTCCGGTGGCCGGATTCACACGCACAATGGTGATTTCCTGGCCCACGGCCTTTTCCATCAATTTAGCCGGCGTGAGCAGATCGAAGTCGAAGTTCTGCTCAATGATGCTGATGTCGGCGGCCGCCAGCGACACCGTTTCCGGCCGGATTTGCCCGGATACTTCGGTAAATTCGATGCGCTGGCGGCCTTCTTTGACGTCGATGTCGCGCCGGTCCTGGACCAACGCCAGATCATCGGCGTAAATCGTGACCGACAGGGTTCGGTCAGCGGCCCACGACGAAGCGGCCAGAAGCCACGCCGAACATCCCATGTAAAGTAGACGTACTCGCATACCGATCTCCGGCCGCCTGTGTGGCGGTGTTTGGATGATACTGACTGCTGTCACCCATTGAACGGAGGATGGCTACTTTTGGGGTCAATTGCGATGCGGGCAGGCCCGCAAGCCGATGATGGCGGTTGCGCGCGCCATCGCCGCGGCTGAAGAGTTCTAGCGGATCTCTGCCTGAAAGTGGCGGTTGGAGGCGCTTTCCATCCAAGTCTTGACCCGCTGGGCATCGGCCACCCGGGTGTACTTGCCGAAGGAGTCGAGCAACACAATGACCACGGAACGTCCTTCGATGACGGCCGCCATCACCAAGCACTTGCCCGCCTCAGCGATATAGCCGGTCTTCTGCACGATGATGTTCCACCGCGGATTCGCCACCAAATTGTCGGTATTGCGAAACTCCACCAAGCGCTTGTGCACGCGCACCGCATAATTCCTATCGGTCGAATACTCGCGGATGGTGCTATTTTTCGATGCCGCAATCACCAGCTTGGATAAGTCATCGGGGCTTGCCACGTTCTGGCTCGACAGTCCGGTGGGATCGACGAAGTGCGCATTGATCATGCCCAACGCCTTGGCCTTCGCGTTCATCGCAGCCACCATGGCAGGCATGCCGCCGGGATAGTTGTTTCCCAAGGTGTACGCAGCACGATTCTCAGAGGACATCAGCGCCAGATGCATCAGATCGCCGCGCGTCAAGGTGGTGCCCACGGTGAGGCGGGAAAACGAAGATTTCGCGAAATCGCGGTCGGCTGCGGTGATTTGGATGGGTTCATCCAACGGTTGCCGCGCGTCCAACACCACCAAAGCGGTCATCAGCTTGGTGATGGAGGCGATGGGCGCGGCGACGTCCGAATTGCGGGAATACAGCACCGAGGAGTCGCTTTGGTCGACGATCAGCACGGAACCGGACTTCAGTTTCGGCTCGCCGGTGTTCTTGGCGGTCGCCTGAAATGCCAGAAAACCCAGGAAAAGACCGGCTAATGCACGGATGGGAAGCCGATTGATTGACCGCATTAACCCGCTCTCAACATGAGGAAAGAAAGACTAGCTGACCATATGTTAATCACGACCCGGCGTGATGCAGCCCTAACTTTGCCCATATTTCTATAAAAGTCCAGCACATTCAACCGTTTGTTACCGGATATTCATGCATTTGCTTCCGCGTTTGGGTTACGCCGCAGCTCTTTGTCGCGGTACATCCTGTCATCGGCCAGGCTGCGCAGATCGCGCATGTCCTTTGCGTCCTTGGGGTAATTCACCACGCCGATGCTGACGCTGCAGCGAATCATGCGTGAGCGCAGATCCAGCGTCGTTTTGTAGACGTTGTGCCGTACGCGCTTGATCACGGCCTCGGCGACTTCAGGCGATGCACCCGGCAGCAGCACCGCGAACTCGTCGCCGCCGAATCGGGCGGCATGGTCCGTAGCGCGAATGCTCCTTTGCAAGCACTGCGCCACCAGCGTGATGGCGCTGTTCCCGGCATCATGGCCGAAAACATCGTTGATCTCCTTGAGCTTGTCCATATCGATCATCAGCAGCGCATAGACGCCGCGGCTACGCTCGCATGCATCGTGCTCGCGCTGCCACAGTTCGTTGAACATGCGTACGTTGTAAAGGCCCGTCAGGGAATCATTCTGCGCCAGGTTCTCGATGCGCTCGCGAGCCTCGGTGATGTCGGCCGATAAGGTGGTGGTCAAATAGGCCACCAGCAGAAACGGCGCAATCTGCCCGACGACTTGGCTGGCATAGAACAGCGAGACCACATCCAGACCGGGCGTTGTCATCGCCAACAGAAGGTGGCAGATCGCGATGGCCGCCACTTGCAGCAGCGTTACCACGCGGCCCAGGGTCAGCGCGCTCAAGATAATGGGCAGCAAGTACAGATTGAACAGCGGACTGCCGCCCTTGCCCGTAAACCACAGCACGCAGGTGATGAATATCACCATCGACCACGATTCGATCAGCAGCTTGGTGCCGCTGCGGCCCGGCAGGAAGCGGCGGCCGCGAAATCCAACGATGGCCAGCGCGAATGCCGCGAGCAGCCCAATCACCGGCCACGTCTGAGCAGTCAGCGCGCCGGACCAGATGAGAACCAGGGCCGCGAGTGCCAAACACAGTATCTCGATGGAACGCGTGCTACGCATCATTTGAGCTGGGCTGTGGTCGCAGGCGCGCCCGGGCGGGTCGTCGGCGATACTTTCAGTTCCTCGAGCGCTCGTTTGACCTCAGGATCGCGCTGTAGCAGCGGTGCATCCGCCGGCGACGGAACCACCGGCTGTTTGGGATCGCGTTCCAACTCGATGTCGGGTGAGATGCCGCGATGATTGATGGACACACCGGACGGCGTGTAATAGAGCGAGGTGGTCAACTTGACGGCGCGATCGTCGGACAGCGGGATGATCGTCTGTACCGAGCCCTTGCCGAATGTCGTGCGCCCCATGAGTTTCGCGCGATGCTGATCCTTCAGTGCGCCCGCGACAATCTCCGCCGCCGACGCTGAACCGCCATTGACCAGCACAACGATGGGAGCCCCATTCAAGGCGTCCCCGGGCGTCGCACTCATTTCGAATTTCGAGTCCGGCGTTCGCCCCTTGGCGGTCACAATGACGCCGCTGTCGAGGAAGGTGTCGGCAACCGACACCGCCGCTTCGAGCACTCCGCCCGGATTGTCGCGCATGTCGAGCACCAGCCCTTTCAGCGGCGCGCCATTGTGTTTGCGCAAATTCTTCAGTGCCGCGTTCAAGTCATCGCCGGTGGTTTCGCTGAACTGAGAAATTCGCGCGTACCCGTAACCGGACTCCAGCATCTCGGCCCTGACGCTGTGCAAGTCGACGCGCGAACGTTTCAGCGTGAACAGCATCGGCTCCGGGTTGCCCTCGCGCATGATGCCTACCTTGACCGATGTCCCTTCGGCGCCGCGCATGCGGCCGATGGTGTCCGCCAACGTGCTGGTATTCACGGGGATGCCGTCGATCGTCACAATGATGTCGCCGGAGCGTATTCCCGCCAGAGCCGCGGGCGAGCCTTCGAAAGGCGCAATGACGACGACCTGTTCATCCTCGATCGACAATTCGATGCCGACGCCCGAATAGCGGCCCGAACTGCTGATCTTGACCTCGTCGTACTCGTCGCCGTCGAGGTAGGCCGAGTAGGGATCGAGCGATGCCACCATCCCGCGAATCGCCGCCTGCAGCAGCTGATGGTCGTCCACGGGATTCACATAATCATGCTTCACCCGTTCCAGCACCGCGGCCAGCATGCGGGCGTCTTGCCAGGGCAGATCGGCGCCGAGAGCGGCCGGTTTCTCTGCCAGGACGCCGTGCGCCAGCCCCAGCGATAGGCCGATGGCAATGCCGGCGGCCAGTAGTAAAGCGTTCGCGGATTTCTTGATCATCAGAACCGGAAGCATACGTGCGCAGGCGATTCGCCGCCAGCCGCCACGGACAGTGTCAAATTGGCGAACCGAAGCCTGCTTAAGGGTCTGT
>Ga0210392_10001109_pt1 | contig 14528 bp, 32 predicted proteins | sample IncBWC30OmetaG_FD_161057 | JGI IMG/M metagenome (GOLD analysis project Ga0210392, IMG submission 161057) | Forest soil microbial communities from Barre Woods Harvard Forest LTER site, Petersham, Massachusetts, United States - Inc-BW-C-30-O ...
GAGGTCTGAGCGGTGGACAAAGAAACGTGTGTCAAAATCCCGCGTCACTTCAGTTTCCTTGTGTGAACAGGTCAATTGCAGAACGCAGCAGGTCGGTCACTTGCGACGAGGTTCGAGTTGTGCTGTCATTGAACCTCGCTAACGTGGTCGTCTTCGGTAACAACTTGTCAAGGACGGCCAACGCAACAGTGTCAATCGAACCTGTCGGTGACGCCGCGTAAATGGCTCCAGCGAGGCAATAACACGCGGCCCCGTCATCGTACGGACTGATGGCTCGTCCCAAGACATCACGGGCGTAGGCCGCCCGGGTCCACCCCTTCGTCTCAAGGAGGCGCAGCGCGCACTGCAGGGTGATGAGGTTTTCAGGTGTGACTTTGACCCCCAAGACGACGTCGTTCATGTCACTAGTCTATCATGGGCGAACGTTCAGTTTCACTGCTAGCGTCAGCGTCTCAAGTGGGTTGAAAATGTGTACACAATAGCACGCGTCATGCGTTGCGATAAGGCCTTGAATCGATGTGAAAATTGCGCGCGTCATATGCGATGGAATCAAGCGCGAGTATGGTCCCCAGAGGCCCCACAAAGGTTGCCCGAAGCCCCGGGGCCATGGGGCCAAGGCCATGGGGTATACAATGGGGTCTGTATGGGGTCTGTGTAATGATACATGGCCCCGGGGCGGTGGTACTATTTGATTACGTAATGGGGTGGAGGCCCGGGGCTGATGCTCGTCTACATGCTGCTGAACGAAGTTGAAGAACGCTGCTATGTCGGCAGTACTGAGAAGACGGTCATCGCTCGACTGGCTGAACACTGGGCGCTAGCGCGCGGCGGTGCGCGGTCTCCCCTTCACGAAGCGATGAATCGATGGCCGCACGACGAGTACTGGACCTACGTTGTCCTGCAGAATTGCTATTCTCTTGAAGAACTCTCCGAAGCAGAAGAGCGATGGATTTCACACTGTCATTCAGCAGACACGGGAGTGGGCTATAACGTCCACCGCACTGTCCACGGTGGTTCTCGAAAACAACCTCAGATGACTGAACAGCGCCGCGAATTTTTCCGGGAATGCGGCCGGCGCGGAGGAAGCGCTGGTAGAGTCGTCAGCCCCAAGACGCTCGCCCGACGAGAGCGTCAAGCTCGACTCGCAGTGATGACCGATGAGGAGCGAACTGAGTTCTTCCGAGAGTGCGGCCGCAGAGGAGCTGTGAAGTCAAAGTCCCTCAGCCGCTGATGCGCGCGCCGCCCTTGAAGAGCGGATTGTCGAAGCCGCCCGGCTCGAGCTCCACACAGTACTCGTTGTTGGCGTCCGCTGCAGAAGCCTTCTGCGCTTTGCTGAGCGCTTCCTCCAGGTTGTCCGCCGTCGAATACAGTTCCGAGCCCCAGCCACCGTAGATCATGATGAGGATGAATGCCTTGCTCATGGTCTTACTGTATTCTGTTTGGTCTCCCGCTTTCACAGCGATTCAGCGCATGCGCTTGAAGACCTTGATGATTTGCGGACAATCTGCGGACGGATGAAGCCTCGCCCACAAGTCTGCATGCGCATAGGCCTCTTCATCACTGACGGGACGCGGAGCGTCGACGCTCGACGACCCGAATTCCGTCACGTAGTGTCCCTGCTTCGTCTTGACTCGGTATCCGATGAGAGTCTTTTCGGTGGGCATGGATAGAATCTACCTCAGATCGACCAGGAGTTTCACTGACGCACTGCGATTGTCAGCTCGCAGCGATTCAGCGCTTCGGCAGCTCGACCTTCGTCCACCCGAAGCTAGCGCACAGCCAGACCTGGGCGTTCATGTCGATGATGATGTCTCCCACTGACATGCTGCGCTTGCCCAGCTCGACAGGCAGCTCGTCGCCCTCGACCATGTTCATCTTGTGGAAGACGTCCTCGACGTCTTTGCCCTCGACTAGGGCGATGAAGTTCAGTGTCTTTGTATCCAGGAAGGGCCGAGCAACAGCGCTCCGATGCGGGCGATGATGCCCATGGGACGGTCGTCCTCCGCCTTGCGCTTGATGTACTGCAGCAGCTCGAGGTCCGCGGCGCTCGCCTTCTGCAGCAGCTTCACCAGCTCGCGGTCGGGAGCCGCGGCGGCGATGAGGGCCGGGTAGACGACGTCGTGTTGGGACAGGGCGCTGGTCAGGCGGGCGACGAGGTCCTGGAAGTCCTGCTTGGTCGCTGCGTTGGTGGTGCTGAGCTGGTTCATGATTTAGACTGTACTCCGTTTGGTCTGCGGTTTACACTGATTCATCATGAAGTGACTTTCACCAGAACTTGGTGATGAAGTGACACAGTACGTACGCGCTGCCAATCCAGAAAGCGACGAAGGCAAGCTTGACAATGAGCATGAACGCTCGGAACGAGCGAGAATTAGCGTCGACAATCACGTTCAGACCCAACCCTTTCCGATGAGGCACCGCGCGAGAATGCAGAGGCAACCTGCGATGATGAGGACGTCCGTTGTCATGACTACAGTGTACCAGGTTCTGTCTCCCGATTTCACTCGATGAAGTCAATCGTTGGGAAGTAGACGATGGTTCCCAGGCCCATGGCGTCGGTCTCCATGTGCTCCATGGCGTCCGCGACGACGTCGACGATGAACCCGGAGGCGTCGTCGTTCGGGTCCAGGTCGGCGACCATCCGAATCACGCCAGCGATGAAGACACCTGCGCCGCGGCGTGGAAGGTCGATTCCGAGGCACTGCTTGCCGAACATGCCGCGGCCGCTGTAGCTGCGGACTTCGAGGTCCAGGTCGCGAGCGAGGTCTTCACAGATTGTCTGCAGCGGGTGCTTGTCCATGATTCCAGTGTACCTCAAATCGTGGTGAATTTGCACCATTTCAGCGGCAGTTCTGGGACGAACCACCCAGAACGTAGACGACCGGGTCGCACACCGCCTTGCGAGCGACGTGCTGGTGAGTGGACTTGCGAATCGGAACTGCGATGACGGTGCCCGTGACCTCGGGAATGACGAACGTGGCGTCCGGGATGACGCTGCCCTCGTCCGACAGGGCTGGGAGTGCCCTGCACGAGGAGTCCGAAGACTGCACTGCGTCGCCGATGGGCGCAGCGTCCGACTTCAGACCAGCCGACGCCGTCACCAGCGGTGAGAGCGAGGCGACGAGGGCGAAGGCGACGATGATGAGGTTCTTCATGGCGGGCTCCCCTTGGTAGAGATAGACTGTACCTCAGATCGACTGGGACTTACACAGATCAGAAGCGTCCGATTTTCTCGGCGAGCAGACGAGACAGCAGCGCCAGCAGTTCAGCGTGGCGCTCGTTGGCCACGTTCCAACTTTGGGTCCTCGGCTGCGTGTTGCACAGGACCAAGTGTGCAGCGTCGATTTTTGAGCGGACGATGCTTGCCAGTTCGATGAAGTCCTCTTTGGTGAGCATGACTATAACGTACCTTGTTTCGTGGCGAAATTACACAGATCAGAACAGCTGATTGGAGATGTCCATCGCCTCGTCACAGACGTCAGATGACATCACTTCAGAAAAAGTGAAATCGTCTTCTTCGGTCTCCCGCAGCTTGGGAGCCAGCGCAACGGTGCTCAGTCGGACGACGCCACAGCGCCCGCCGTCGAGGTCGTAGAAGGCGACCAGGGTGTTCGCTCGGGGGTACGAGATGACCACGCACGCCTGACCTTCGTGCTCGAAGAGGCGGTCGCAGAACTCTCGAGCGAAGCGCCCGCGGGCGGCCGATGACACATCGGCGAACCACTGAGGGTCGCTGAGCCAGTTTGCGGGAGCGATGAGCTTGTCCATGACTACAATGTACCTCAGATCGGAGATGACTTGCACTTTCGTGCTGTGGCACTCAAGTGTCACTACGCTTTGTGCAGAAGACGGGCGAGCGACGTGGCCGCGAGCAGGTCATCTCGGACGCCCTCGGCGTGGTATTCGTCGCCGTCAGCGACGAACAGTGCGAGTTCAGCCTCGAGGCGAGCGACCTCTGCGGCCTGCTTCTCAGCGAGAGCTGCAATCCGGGCACCGCCCCTCTTGTGGGAGCGACCCTTCCAGGCCTGACGCTCGGGATTGTGATGGCGGGAAGGCATGAAGTACTGTATCAAAATTCATCATCGATTTACACTGGTTTAAACGACAAGCGTGACCGAAGTCCCCACTGTCGAGGTCGGTCCCGATTTTTCAGCGGGCCTTCAGGTGTCGTTCCTGGACCCAGACGCCGTCGGCCTTGCGGTCCTGCCACTTGGCGTCGTCCTTCAGGAGGACTCGACCCTCTCGAACGAAGGCGACAGTGCCCAACGTTCCCGGTTTCACCTTGCGACCCGAGGTGACGACCATGCGCTTGCCGACGACGGGTCGGTTGCGTTCTGCTTCACGGTCAGCCTCGTCGCGCTTCTGCTTGTGGGCGAGGGCGACTTCCGCGTCCTTGATGCGCTTCTGCTCGACGGCCTCGAGGTATTCCGCGTAGTCAATGACACAGTCCGGGTGTCGAATGGCATCGACTGCAGGCTCGAGGATGTCCTGCCCTCGGTCGCGGAACAGGCAACTGCAGTCGACCCACTGGAAGCGGTCCAGAATGGGACGCTCAACAATGATGACTTCGCCGCCTAGGGCGCTGTTCCACTCGTGTTTGGTCCGACCCTTGTAGACCAGCGCCTCGGTGATTTCGGTCATCCGAAAGTCGCTGTAATCGAGGGTGTCGCTGTGGTTGCGATTGACGATGACAGTGCGGACGTCGACGACTTCGCCGCGGTATTTGACGGTGACCTGGTGGTTGGAGTCAGTGATGACAATCGGCATGACTATAGTCTACCATGTTGGTCCGCGCGTTTCACAACGAACACAGGCCCGGAGGGCTTTCGCTGTTCTCCGGGCCTAGGCCCTTACCGCGTGTTCAGCGCTTATGACGCTGCGAACGGCAATTTTTCTTTGGATGTGTGAATTTCTTCTACGGCGCTGCGCGAATCGGCGGGGAACTCATCGGGAGTCCTCCTGTTTCGTGGATTTCACAAGCTCAAAGCGGGTTTCTCAGTAGAGTCACTCTCTAAACAACGTTTGCGCTGTGCAGCTACGTCATCGTCTTGTCTCCGTGCTTGACCAGTGTAACCCAAGTCGGTGTGAAGTTACACTTTCTTCGAATTTTGAATCGCTCGCTCGAGGAGCTCGACGACATCCTTCTTCTTCGTCGTCGACGCATCGTTGAACCCAATGACGCTGGGATAACGACTGGCAATGTTGATTTGGCGCCATGCGGCGGCCTTCGTGGCGGAAAGGTGGCGAACGCTGGCACGTTCATGAGCGCCTGAAATGCAGAACCTCGCAGCCTTGCGAGAGTAGACGTCGACGGACCGTCCGCTTTCCGTTCGCGCCAACCTGCCTTTCGTCCAGCCACATTTCACCAGAAACAACGTGCGCCGGAGAATCTTCTCTACCGCTGACTGACCCATCACTTCTTCCCCTTCTGAATTCGGTTGGTGCGACCGATGCCCTGTTGGGGCTTCGAGGTGTTTGCCTTCTTGTTGAGAAGCCAAGTGATGGACGCTTTGACGAGTTCTGAACTCGCTGTCGGGACGTTCGTCGTCGCGTTGGTCGCTCGCAGGTGCCTGACCCATTGTTTCAGGCTCACGAGACGTCCACTCTTCTTCCAGGCGCCCTTCACCGTGCTCTGGGTGCTGGGTGTGTTCTGACCGACCTTCTTGTCTTTGTTCTGTGCCATGGTGTGAAACTACTGTATCTCAGACCATGTCTGAAGTGCACAGTTTCAAGTCACTGGGCGACGCACTGAGGCGTCCACTCGCCTCCAGCGTGACCGATGTAGACGATGCCGTACATCGGTGCCGGGTCGTAGTACACGTCGAAGCCGCCCGAAGACACTTCGCACTGGGTGGTGTCATCGTCGGGCACGAGGGTGCAGGGCGCGCAGGCCGAGACGCCGCCCATCGCGATGCAGGCCTGACCGTCCCTGACGTCGTACGTCCAGTCGAACGGCGGGTCGAGGTAACCACGAGGTCCCCCGTTCGCCGGGCCGCTGCAGGTGGGAACGAAGGGCGCCGCGTCCGAGGCATCGTCTCCTCCGTCGCTCGCATCGTCTCCCGTTGCGTCCATTGCGCCCGCATCACCTGCATCGTCGCCAGAGATGCACGTCATCTCCGAAGATGAGAGGCTTGCCGTTCCCGGCGGGCTGAGCAGCTGCGAGTCCGCCGAGCCTCCGCACGCTGCGACCATGAGTCCGACCAGTGTCACCACTACGATTTGTTTGTTCATGACAGACAGTGTACCACGGTCTTGGTCAATAGTGCACTGCAGGCTCAACGATTGTTTCAGTCGTCGCGGTAGTACCGTCGCTCTGGTCAATCTCAATGACAACCTTCGTTGCTAAGCACTCGTTACACGTGGTGATTGAACGACGTCCCCAACCACCTGTCAAACGGGAGTCTTCTCGCTTGGGCCAAATGTGTTGGCCATTGCAACTGTTCTTGTGAAGAGACATTTGTATGTTCAATCGTTGAAGACGATAATGACGAAATCGCTATCGCGTCCGATGCCACGGTACTTCCACATGGCGACATCGTTGTCAGCGTCACGCTCGGTGCTGACAAGCGCAAAGGTGATTCGTCGCCCGGTGCGGTCTGACACGACAGTGAAACCGATGTCACATGCGTCGGCGTAAATGCGACCCTCGAAACCATGAGACCCGCCGTCGGTGAGCTCGCTGACCTCTGCACACCCGGTTGTGCCCTTCCAGGCAAACTGGGAAGCCTTGTGTTCCGGGACGACGAGGAGGTTGTTCATGAAACAACTCTACTTTAGTTCACCGCGAACTTACACGGCTTCAGTGGAAAATCGCATGGATGACGAGGTACCACACCGCAGCACAGGCACACGGCACGCCAATCCAGACTGCGGCATGTGAAATTGCGTCGGCGTGGCACTGAGCAATCGAAACACGTTTCATGAAACCACTGTATGCCAAGGACGACATGTGGTTCACCGTTTCTTCTCGCGACGGTAGACGATGAAGACGCCTTCGACGGAGACGTCGGCCCACGCTCGCCGCCAGCCCAACGCCGTCCACATCTTGTCGAACTCTGCACTGACAGTGTCAGTGTTGAACGGGACTTCTCGAGTTTCGTACTCATAGCGAGTGTTCACGTGATTCAACACGTAGTGGCCTCGTTCGTCGATGATTGGTGTGTTCGTACTCATGATAGAATCCTATCTCAGTTCATCAATGACTTTCACTTCCCGCCGAGGTACTTGCGATGGCTCCTCGCCGTGCATCCCCAAGGCGGGAGCGTCACCGACTTCATCGCGACCTTGATGTCCCTCACATCGTGGCGGAGCTCTCGCATCGTGTACACCGTCGAATAGAAGGCCGCGGCGACCTCGAGAGTGACCTTCGACAGGCGAACAGCCCGATATTCCTGCATGTTAGGAAAGCCCTTCTCCTTTGCATCCAGGAACTCCGTGTACCGCATGGTGGCCATCTCCTCGCAGGCACCTCGCATGTCATGTGATGCCATTTCCAGGGTGGACCCGAGCTTTTGAAGGGCACGTCCCATCCGACCCGTCGCCACCATGCGGTCTCCCACGCACTCGTAGAGACCTGCGATGTTGTAACCCGTCTTCGTGCAACGCCAGGCCTGGTCGGTGACGACGTGTGGCTTGGAGGCGACTTCGACCTGAACGTTGAGGCCGCTCCAGAACTTTCAGTGGTCGAAGGGTGCGGCGTTCTCCCACATCCCATCCGAGAGCTGACCGACGATTTCTGCCTTCCAGACGAGCGCCGCCGACAGTGAGGGGAGGACGATGGTGCCAGTGTTGTCCATGATAGCATCCTATCTCAGGTCGCAGATGAATTACACAGAAGATAGAGTCTGGACTGCGCCGACCATACCCGCAATCGAGGCGCACAGTTCCCGCGCCTGCTTACACAGTTGGTCGTACTCGTCGCTGCCACTATGGCTGTGCTTCGCTTCGTAGGTGCAAGCGACCTCGAGGGTCAACAACGTTCCGAGAGCGCTCTCATGCGCGCGGCGAAGGATTTCGAGTTGGGTCTGATAGTTGTACGTCTTGTCCATGACTACAATGTACCTCAGATCGGAGATGAGTTACACCCAAACACCGTACCGTCGTCGTTCACCATGTACGTCCGATACCAGGCGTCGACGTACCAAAATTCACAGATGTCCATGTGCGTACGTCGGCCAGTGTACACGACGCCGTGAAGGACGGTGCCCGCCATCATGTGAATTGACACGTCACCGTTTCTGTCGAACATCTTCGACACCGGTACACCGTCAGGCCACACGTTGTGAGTGAACTGCAATTCCGCGTTCACATCCTTGTCAAGGGTCACCGTGATGGCGCACCCGCCGACATCTCTCAGGTCAATGGCGTATTGCTTGCAGGTTGCAATGATGTCCATGATTCGAATCCTACCTCAGATCGGAGACAAGTTACACAGATTACTCTGCCTGGAACAGGACCTCACGCTTGAGCTCGGCGCTGTACCCGGCACGGAGGTTCTTCGGACGACGATTGTAACCCACCCACCTCGGACGTAGGCTGGTGACGACCACATCGATGGCGTCGAGGAACGACGGAATTCCCATGTACTTTCCGTACAGGATGGGTTCGCCCCCATCATCGTGCCAGCGACCCGCATCTCTGTCGGCCTTCCGCAAGGCCTCGACTTCAGCCTCCGTCATCTTTATCCACGCATTGGTGCGCGGATGCGAGTTGCTCAGCGTGACGACCTGACCCAGTGCGACGATTGCCTTGCTCATGACTACAGTGTACCTCAGTTCATCCGTGATTTACACAGATTATCAGAAGCAACACATCTGCGGATACACGCCGCAGCGTACCCACATGCCCGCGCACCCGTCGTTGCCAGCGTCCTGGGGACTGGCCGAATCGGGCTCGTCGGCATCAGGAGTGACCGAGGTGCCCACGTCGGGTGCCCCCGCATCGGGAATGGTGGAACCTCCATCAGAGGCATCGACCACCTCGAGTGGGTCACCAGCGTCGGGTGAAACATGAGGCGTCCCGGCGTCCACGGTGGGGGCTGGCGTCGGGTCGGGTGGCGACATCACGGTCGTTGCCGACGTCGCGACGGTGGGAGCGGGAGCTCCCACATCAGTGTTGGGGGCGCCACCGCACGCTGCAGCGGCGAGAATGATTGCAATCAAGGTGAACTTGTTCATGAGTAGACTCTATCACGAGTCACTGACGACTTACACTTAACGACGAACGGGACCGAAGTCCCGTTTCCGTCCGATGTAGGCGTCCCCCTACTCTACTCTGAGAGGTTTCATCGTAAGATTTCTGTACCGATAAGGGTCCTCACCTTTTGAACCGTCCATCCTTTCGGACAGGTCACGTACGCTGACCTCGTATCGACCGAGGTAGATGAATTTTTCTTGATTGAGACCCAGTTCGTTCTGGAACTCTACGACTACGTTGTTGTTGACGTTATTGACTTCGAGGACAGTCACTGGTTGAAGGACGTTTCCCCAAAATACGACCGTTCCAATTCGGAGCGCTGATTTTCTCATGATTCCAATGTACCTTAGTTCGTTGATGAATTACACCAACGCCAGGTCTTCGCCGTTGCACCCGTTGCAGAACATGCGTACGCCCTGACCCGGTACGTGCACCTCTCTGACACTGGTTCCCGGATAACCCGGACACGAGGGGTCAACCGAGCAGTTGACACAGGTCCACACCTTCTTGGGCTTCCCGGGCCTCACCGTGACGTTCGAATTGCCGGGTTGGGGTTTCCCCTTCAAGGAATTCTCAGCCCTCACCGTGACATCGGCGGGGACGAGTGCACACATCGCGTACTCGATACGCAGCGTCTTCACCAGGGCATCGCCATCGTGCCCCCAGAACAGCGTGGCTTGAGACGCGGTGGACACCCACTTCGGGCCCACAGGGGTGTGGTGGCTGAAGAACTTGCCGTCGGGGCGCTGGATTGCAAAGTACCTGCTCATGCGTTTGTCCTAGGCGTGTCGACACAGTGACCACACAGTTCTGGAACGATGGAAGCACCTCGCGGGATGCACCCTTCGACATGAGGGTCGTTGCCGTCCCAGTACGCCTTCATGTCGGCTAAGGTGATGACACGACCACATCCAGAACACCGAGGACGTGTGTCCACCCGTGCTTGGATGGGAGACTTCATCGCAATGAGGCGCCTTTGTTGGACAGAGTTCATGGACTCCAGTCTACCACAATCAACGGTGAATTACACCCGTTTGATGCGCTTTGGGACGGCGACGGGCTCTTCGTCCAACAGCTTCTTTGCCGCCAAGATGCGGTCAGCGGACTCTTCCGCCTCCTTCACCAGTTTCACAGTCTTGATGCGCCTGTCCGACGGCTTCTTGTCCATGTTCGCCCCCACACGTGAAATGTTACGGCGTCTTCGTCTTCCGAAGAACTGACTTCAGTTTGTCCATCGCCGCGGCCAAACGCTCGGGTCCCTTGGCTTCAAAGTCTGCGACGGCCGCGGCGACGGGATGCACGAAGTTGTCTCCGCGCCAGTTTCTGGTCGGATTATTGAGGTCGATGACGTAGCACTCGACGCTGCCTTCTGCGACCCGAGCGTTCACTGGAAAGACGGCCAACATGTTGTCCATGGGCGTCCCCTCGTTGTCGTACGAGAAGCGCACGCTGTGGAACTGGCGCCCGCAGATTCCGTTGCGGTGATAGGTGACGTTGGTGACCTTGAAGTCCTTCATGGACTCACAGTACCTCAATTCGATTGAAGAATTACACTCGTTTTTTCGCGGCCCTGAGCTCCTGCTTGAGAGAGTACCAGCCCTGGACGCCGCCCCCCGTGAACTTCCAGGCGCCGTTCTTGTCGATGAGATAGGCGTAATCGCAGTGGCCGCTTCTGAAGGCATCATCATATGCGATTCTGGACGCTGCGACCATGATGGGCGTGCGCGGCTCGAACGGTTCACCCACGCATCGCATGTCGCCTTTGGCTACCAGCTTGCGTGCCTTGTCTCTGTCCATTCCGACCAGGTCAGCACCGACGCCCGTCGGGTACCCGTCGAAGCAACAAAAGACGAAATTCACAGTGCCGTCGTCGTTTTCGATGCCGATGAAGGAGTGGGTTGACATGAGTAGAATGTACCTCAGTTTGAGAGTGACTTTCACTTGTCTTCCGAATCATCTGTGATTTCGAGCACATCGACAACAACGCAGTACCCATCAGACTTGCCGTCATCGCATCGGCGACCACACTTATGAGTACACGATTTGTCATCGTGACGCATGATTCTCTCGCACAGAGTGCAAAACCAACGCAACGCCATTGTCTTCTTCTCCTACGTGAGCGGGAGCACCCGCCATCGGTCGCCGTCGTTCCAGCACAGGCCCAAGGTCGAGCCATTATCCCAGGTGACGTGCAGCGTGCCTGCATCGTCCACCAACGAAACAAGCCCGGTGTCGCCGGGCTTGAGGTTCGAATAGCTGTCGTTGCACTTGACCAGGGCGACTCGACGCCCTTCGAGAGACTTTGAGGGAGAGGCCATGTACCCAATCTACCTCAGATTGGGGGTCGATTACACCGTTTTCACCAATGAGGTTTCATCGTCGTCCGCGAGTATGCTTCCGACAGCGACATGTCGACCGCTTGAGCACGAGTCACATCAGTCGCTGGCGAGACCAGGTCATATCCTGAACTGATGACGCGGTGGAATCTGTCTTCAGAATCATTGAAGACGACGACGATGTCGGAGTCAGCCGTCGTCGCAACCACCAAGCGAGGTTGTGCCCCGACTTGGTGTCGCTGTTTGATTAAATCTCCGGGAACGAACATACGGTTATTCTAACCCAGAACGATGTTCAATTACACCGTTTTCGAGGACTGGACGACGTTGATGACGAGCTTGGTGTTGGGCGCGACCTGCGCCATGATGGTCTCATCGAGATGAACGCTCCTGTGCATTTGCATGTTCACGTCGTTGATTTCCGTGTCCATGAAGCCACGCCGAGACAAGAAGTCCTCGATGGCCGACGCCAGGGTCGTCTTGCCAGAATTCGTAGGGCCTGAGATGGTGATGGTGACTTTGTTCATGGGTCCTAACGTATCACAAAGTCGCCATCGATTGCACAGAAACGGGTCAAGCACCCGTTTGAAGGGTGCCTGGCCTCGCGAGCGGCTGCGCGAAACGCGTGCCGTATCAGACGTTGGCGGCTTCGGCAGCCGCGGCGTTGACGGAGACGTCCGACGTAAAGAGGTACAGCGGCTTCGCCTGTCCCTCGACCTGGACGTAGCACCGAATGCGCTGCGCCTTGGTGACGGTGCCGACCTTACCGATGTAACGGCTGTCGCCGCTGATGACGGTGACTTCATTGCCGACGGTGACGGTCTGAGTCAGGGCGCGCTCGGTCGCCTTGACGCGGTTGAAGTGCGAGATGTGAGCCGCGAGGTTGGCGAGCTGGGCCGCCGTCAGGTTCGAGGTCGCTTCGTTGAAGAGGAGCAACTCTGCCTGCTCGAGAGGGGCGAGACGCTCGGCAGCGCGGGCGACCTTCTTCATGTGGGCGGGCGACTTGTTGGCGGACTTCGCCGCGAGCTTCTCGGCTCGGATGGCAGCGCGCGCCGAGGACCGAACCACACGCTCTTCCGCACGCTGAGCGTCCTTCGCCTTCTTCTCGTCATCGGTCAGCCGAGGACGCTTGGGCTCGTTCGGAACCTTCTCGGCCTTCGGAGCCTTGGGTTCGGCCGACTTGTCGCTCTTCGCGGCGCGGCGGGCCTGAGCCTTCTGGATGGCGAGGTCGATTTCACTAACGCTCTGGTCGTTGGCGGACGTGCTGTTCTCGGTGCTCATGTTCGTTATTTCCTTAAATCCTTGTTCCGTTTGCACAAATTTCTACTGCGAAGCTCCTCGTTGAGACTCGCCTAGTTTGATGGTTCCATCCTACAACACACCATAGCCATTAGTTCACCCCAAATGTTACTCACATGAAACATGTAGCATTTTTGTACCACCTGGTATCACTTGGTCCCCTCATTTATGTCACAGTGCATAAATTACCTGTACATTTTTGTCAAAGAGCGCGTTACATTTGTGTCAAGTGTATGTCAAGTCTTGGTGTGTTAGGGTTGCTTCATGAACACACACCCTCACATCCTGAATTCATCCCGTCCTCCCCGTGTTGCTCGACGTCCCGCTGTCATCAAGTGGGACGAGCATCACGTCCTGCGAGTCGCTCGCGAGCGAACGCGTCTCCTTACAGTGACCAACTCGAAGGGCATCCAAAAAATGCTCGCTGACCTGATGGTCGAGTCAGGCTGGAGCGAAGAGGATTTCATCGACGCTTTGTGCCTCGACATTCAACGGCGACGTCGCTGAGGGCTCAAGCACTCGCGGAAGCGCGCCTGTTCGCGGTCGAAAGACCGTGGTATGGTCTTGTCATGCCCAAGACCACGTACGTCGTTGAAGAAGACCGCATGTCATTCATCCTCCCCGACCGCACCCGTCACCAGGTGTTGGCTCGCAAGGTTGACCATCCGAAATCGATGGGCGAAGCTTTAGACTTGTTGACTGCACTGACGCCCTACGAACGCCTCGCCGTCGTCGCGATGGCAACCGAGTACGAAATGAAGAGCATGTATCCGAACAACGAGGAATGAAATGAACATCAAGACTTCGACGAACGATGTCAAGATTGGGACTGACATCAGACAGATACACGTCCCCGACAAGCTCAGACAGCGCCAGGACCTGGGAATCGACTGGGTCAATCACGCTCTGGGAGGCGGTGGCATGACGCCCTCGACCGTCGGCATGCTGACGGGTTCACCGGGCTCAGGCAAGAGCACCATGATGCGACAGCTGGCCGACAGCATCACGGGGCAAGGACACATCGCCATCTACAACACGGGCGAGGAAAGCATCGAACAGGTGAAGATGCGGGTCGAAGACATGGAGCTGACCCACGGCTTTCAGATCGGCCAGGAAACGTTCGTCGGCAAGGTACTGGCCCACGCCCGCGAGATGCAGGCCCTGTACCCGAAGAAACAGGTCTTCGTCCTCCAGGACTCCCTCCAGACTCTCGACGACGGGCACTACAAGAACGGCACCACCTCGGTCACCCCCGTGCGGTGCTGTGCCGAGCTCACCAATTGGGCCAAGGAGACGTACGGCATCGTGCTCTTCATCGGACAGGTGACCAAGTCGGGCGTCTTCGCTGGCAAGAACGTCATCCGACACATGGTCGACGTTCACATGGAGGTCCTCAGAGACGAGGACCCGAAGAGCGACACCTACAAGCGCCTCCTCTTCGAGGTCTCCAAGAACAGGTTCGGTTACACCGGGAAGACGTACGTCGTCAATCTCGGGAAGAAGGGGCTCAGTGCAATCGATTACGAGGACATTCCACACACCGATGGAACGTCCCCCGATGACTGGGTGTCTGAAGTGCAGGTGCGTCCTGGCACTCGGTCTGGGGTGCAAGCCAAAGTCACTGCAGATCAGGTCGCCGAACACGCAGAAAAAGTACGAACGGGTCGAGCCTGAGTGCAATCATGGGGACGATCGTGA
>Ga0210392_10001110_pt1 | contig 14528 bp, 10 predicted proteins | sample IncBWC30OmetaG_FD_161057 | JGI IMG/M metagenome (GOLD analysis project Ga0210392, IMG submission 161057) | Forest soil microbial communities from Barre Woods Harvard Forest LTER site, Petersham, Massachusetts, United States - Inc-BW-C-30-O ...
TATGTGTCTATAACGCTGTTGTGACGACACGGCGCGTAACCTCTCAGACCGCTGGTTTTCTCGATCCTCGTTTTGAATGTGTGGGTTCCCGCACTAATTACCTAGTGAATCGGGCCTCGTTCCTCAATACCGCGCGCTCATTCTCCGAAAAGAAGCTTGTCTACCAGCGCATTTACTTCCTTGCGAAGGTCGCTGTTGCCGCTGCCCGTTGCTGGTCCGGAGTAGCCAGCATGAATGGTCGTCACGCGTCCATTGCGGCCGATGAAGAACGTGGTTGGCCAGCAGTTGAGCCCGTCAACTTGCGGCAGTTTCTCATTCAGTTGGTCCGGTGTGCCGGCAAGTAGAACCGGGTACGTAATTCCGTATCGCTGGATGAATGCCCTCAAGCGCTGTGGGTGCGCCAGTTGGTCCTCTTCTTCAAAGCTCAACCCCACTACGTCCAGGCCGCGGCTGTGGTATCTACGGTAAAGATCCTCAAGGAACGGCGCTTCGCCATGGCAGTTTGGGCACCAGCTTCCACCGATAGCAAGAATAAGAACTTTGCCTTTAAACTCTGGATCAGTACTCGTGATGAGTTTCCCGTTCAGATCCTTGGCGCTGAACGCGAGTGGTTGAGTCGGGTCTTTCAGCCTGGTGTGTTGCAGGGGATCATCCGGCTTATTGTGGCCTTCGGCGCGAGCCGTCTCCGGTCTGCGGGCGGTCAGTTCCTGTGACCCGCTGCGGGAGAACGTGATCACCTTGAGCGTGCCATCTCGCTGCGGACGCAGCACCGTGTACGATGGACCTGCGGCGGTGAAATGGCTCACAGCAAATTGCCCATCTCGCCAGGTACCGTAGAGATTGCCCGTATCGCCGTCGATACGCTGAATGACTGCGTCAACTTCAGCGCCAGATTGCCGCACATGCAGTTCCCATGCTGATTCCCCTTTCGGCCCCTGTACTCCAATTTCCCATGCACCCGCAATACGCGGAGGGTTGCCTGAGGGATCGGGGGACTTCGCGTTCAAGGCAGCGGTGATCGGGATATTACGCGAGTGTCCGCTAAAGGTGCCTGTCAATACTCCATCCTTCAGCGTTGCATCGATGATGTTGGCATAATAGTCAAAACGCAATACCAGATGGCCGTTCGAATAACTGCCGCTGGATGAGGGCGACCTTTCTTTTCCGTTGATCAACGCACCTTGAACCTGATCGCCATTGTCGACTATTTCCAGGCGTAGAGGCACTTGTTGGTCGTTGTACGTCGCGGTCCCCGACCAAACTCCTTCAGGCGTGCCAGGTTGAGGACTTGTGTTTTGTGCAATTAATGCGCCAGAAGCAGCTGACATATCCCCAACGAAACGAAAATCGAAAGCGGAACCATTAAACTCTTGCGGCGCAAAGCGATCATTATTAGGTTCCTTTCAAAAATTCATGGCTAGAGACCCTCCGCAGAGACTTCACAATAGAAGCTACTCTGCAGGTGTCGGATGAAGATACTTATCGAGAAAGGCTAGCTGGCGTTTATAAGAATCCAGCCTGTGCTCAGGCTGCTGGAAGCCGTGGCCTTCGTGGGGATAAGTGACGTATTCATAAGATTTGCCGGCTTTCTTAAGCGCAGCAACAAATTCCTGAGATTCCTGCGGTGGAACCTGCGGATCTTGTTCGCCATGCATTACGAGGATGGGCGTCCTGATTTTATCCACGTCCGGAAGAATATTAGCTTTGCGATAGACGGCGGCCTTGGCTTCGGGTGGGCCACCCATCTTGGTCTCCCACCGGATGCGCGAGTTCCGGTTCGTGTACTGGAGAAAGAGAGCTCGATCGACGACACCGAACATTTCGATGGCAGCGGCGAAGGTGTCAGGGAGCTTGGTTACGGCGTTAGCTACCACGGTGCCGCCGTGGCTGCCTCCCCCAATGGCGACGCGTTTGGGATCGGCGAGGCCCTTGTCCACTAGGGCTTGTACCGAGGCTCCAATGTCATCTATTTCGCCTCCACCTGAGTCCTCGACATTTAGATTGCGGAAATGCTCTCCGTATCCGGTGCTGCCTCGGAAGTTAGGCTCGAAGACGACGTAGCCCTCCTGCGCAAGATACAAGGACCATGGGCTGAGGCTCAGAACTACCTGACCTTCCGGACCGCCGTGTGCCCAAATGACTAATGGGTAGTGCGTACCCGACCTGTACCCCTTTGGCCGATAGAGAATTCCGGCGAGCGGAAGGCCATCTTTGCCGTGGAAATGAAAGACCTCAGGTGTGGGCAGACCTGCCTCTTCATAAATAGAAGGCGCCAGCGCATTCAGAGGATGGGCTTCGCCTGTGTGTACATCTGCTACATAGGTAGTGGGCGAGCGGAAAACGGTCCCGCGCTGAAAGTAGATGGTTGCGCTATCAGGTGACCACTGTGGGTCCGCCTCGACTCCAGCAAGTTGAGTGAGGCGTCTTGGCGCTGAGCCATTCAGTGGAACAATCCAGATGTGCCGCTCTTCCGGCAGCCCGCGGTTGGAAACGATGGCGATGGACTTGCCATCAGGAGAGTAGACAGGTGTCTCATCTTCGCTATCGCCTTCAGTGAGCTGTTTGGGTGTCCCCCCTGAGGCCGGTATCAGAAATATTTTGTCCCAGCCGGTCTCCTGAAGCACGACAGCAAGCGTCCGGCTATCAGGCGACCAAGCGGCAGTGTTGATTGCCCATGCACCGCCGGGATCATTTCGCGCGACGTAAACATCGATCGCCGAACCTATTACTTTGCCTGTGTTCTGATCGAAGGAAAGGACTTTGAGCTTTCCGGAAAAGTATTTACGGGAACGCTCAGTGTAGGAGATACGCGTACCATTGGGCGACCATGCAGGATTAGGAGCAAACCGGTCGGAAGATACGGCATCTCCGCGATCTGGAGATGGATTGTTGGTGACGTCATCGCCAGTATAGATCTCGGCAGGAGCCAGATCGTTCTTCGTCTTACCGTCCTCGCTGACGACCCAGAGTTCATTCCATCCCGTGCGGCCAGACTCATAGAGAATCCATTTGCCGTTCGGGTTCCATTTGGGAAAATGGTCGGTAGCTCCACGTGGATCGCCAGGCCCGACAACGCCGTCAGTGAGTTGGACAGGGGGGCCACCCGATGCGGAAATGATCCAGATGTCTCCTTTGCTCACATAGGCGAGTTTCTGGCTGTCCGGTGACCAACTCACCTCCGACTTCGGTGCCGGATCTGTCGTGACGGGAACTCCCGGCCCTCCAGTGACTGGCTTCAGCGCGATCTGTCCTTTTTCAATCACAGCGAAGTTCTTGCCATCTGGAGATAGAACGCCGGAACGTGCTGGATTAGTTTTGACGAGATCATCAAGGGTTAATTGCCTTTCTTGTCCGAACAAGGGTGCAGCTAGCAGTGCTAATAGAAAAGCGGAGATCATTTTCATTGTGTATTCCTCAGTGCACAACCCAGGAAATGCCTCGAATGAACGAGGTTGGTCTGCTATTTCTTAAAAAGTGAATTTGCCGACAAGCACAAGAACGCGCCCGGAGACGATGGCGCCTTGTCCGGTGCCGTAAATGCTGGTTGGCGAACTTACTGTGCTGATAATCAATCCAACGGAGCCGGAGGCGACGTTTCCGGTCGGCACAGCGAAATTAGGGTGGTTAAAGAGGTTATATGCACTTGCGCCAAGTTCGAAAGCCGTGCCCTCGGTGACAGGAATCTTTTTGGTAAGTTGGCTTGCAACTGTGAAGAATCCCGGACCGCGAAAGCTGTTCGGGCGTGTGTTGCCGAAATCATCCTGCTCAGCGCGTGTGGCGAATTGCGCTGCCGTAAAGCAAGGAGTGGTGACAGCCGAGCCAGAGCAGCTCTTATTCGCGAGGTTCGGATCGAGAAGATCCGCGAGCACGTTGCCTCCGAAAGTAGCCGAGACATTGCCAGGAATCTGGCTGTTGATCACAGAGAAGGGACGCCCACTGTAAAGATAAAGCTTGCCTCCAAAGGTCCAATTGCCCAGGATCGATTGAAGCCAGCGGTTGTTCTGTTTAGGTGTGATCCAGAGGAGATCAGCTGTGAAGTTATTTCGAGTATCGAAGCCGGTCGCTCCGTATCCCGCGCGAAGGTTATAAGGGTTGTAAACAAACAGCGAAGTGGATGTGCCGGAAGGCGGGTCAAGCTGAAGGGCATGGCTCCATGTGTAAAAGGCCCGTGCCTGAAATCCATAGCTGAAGGTATGACGTACCTGCGCGATGAGCCCGTTGTAGTTGGAGTAGGCAGAGGTGAGTACCTGGCTAACGGTAGAGAAACGAGGATCAGGGATTGAAGTGGGCAGATTGCTGAATCCGTTGGGATATCGGCTCGGAGTGCCGATATACGCATTGGCATCGGCGTTGATCACGGCTTGGTCGTATCCATGGTTGCTGGAATAAGTGAGGATGAAGACGTCGCGCTGAGTAATTGGCTGCTCGATTTCGAAGCTCCACTCAATAACCTTGATGGTCTGGAAGTGATTCGGGTAGCTGTAAAACGTCGGTGTGGCGAACTTCGCCTTTCCGAGCGCTGCTTGAAGGTCAATGAGATTATCCCCGGATGAAAAGCCGTTCTGGAATGCCTGATTGGAAGCTACGGCTACGGCTTGGGAACTGTTGGCATCGTTGGCTAAGGCCACGTCTCCGTAAGAGACAGTTGGAGTGAATTTGTTCGGCGCATTGCCGAAAACATTTGCTGTAACGTTGCCGGCGAAAGTATTCGCGAAGAGTCCGACACCACCGCGTATGACGGTCTTTCCCTGTCCCAGTGGTGACCACGCAATGCCGAGCCGAGGCTCGTAGACCAAGCCTTCAAGGTCAGCGAAAGTCTTGTGGAGGCCAGTCTGGATTGTGCTGTTGTAGGGTATGGTTGCTCCCGCCTGGTAACTGGGCGCGAGAAAAGCAGTATTGAATCGCGAGAAGCAATCTTCTTCGCACGAAGGGTTGCCCTGCAACTCAAAACGGACACCGTAGGTGATGTTCAGGTTTCGCCGTGCTCTCCACTCGTCCTGCCCATAGAACCCGAGCGAATTGAGGCGTGTGTGTGCTGTGGGCAGCAACGGGAATGATTGCTTAAACGCACTCCCAGTGCCGGTGCTGTTGACGCTGCCAATGGCGAAGTCTGTAAGGTCGGTGAAGGTATAGGCGCCGATGATGGATCCGCTTGAAATAGTGGAATCGGAAATACGGTTATTGCGATCGTTAACTCCGGCCTGGAGGGTGTGATGTCCGTGTGTCCATGAGACATCGTCGATAAGCTGGAACTGCTCACCACGACGCCCGGTGGGGAGAAGGGCATTCACATTGGCAAATCCGCTACCTGTGCTGTTATTGGCGCTGCCGTTCGCGCCTCCGTCGTTAAAGGTAAAGTTTCCCGGAAAAGCATCTTCGGCAGTCGGGAAGTTCACGACGCCAAATACTGCCGAGTACCAATTGCCGCTGGCGATGAAGTTATTCACAAGATTAGGCGTGATGGAGTACGTGTAGTTGACTTGCGGAATAGTCCACGGCTGGTTGCTTTGCTGATTGAATACTGGGCTGATGGGACTGGTAGCGCTGGCCTGAATGCCCCAATCGCGGCTGAGGCGGAAGTAGATCTTTTGCTTGTCTCTGATGTTGTAATCGACGCGGCCGGAAACGTAGGTTTCTGTGTTGAGACTGGAAGCGTTCGTTCCGAAAGCAACGGCGCAGGAGACATCCTTACCAAACAGCGGGCCGCTCGTTCCGTTTACATAGGTGCCAGCAAAGGTTTGCTTTCCGCAGCCGAGATTGCCGCTACCGTCCTGCAACGGACCAATGCCATTGATGACAGGTACTGCGCGGCTGATACCCGGAGCAGCGTTGTATAGTGCGAACAACTTTCCGTAGAGCGGAACGGAGTCAGAGGGAATGTGAGCAAGAGCATATTGCTGGAAAGCAGGCGAAGGCAAAGAGACGACGCCGCTCGATGGCAGAGCGTATCGGAGCCCTTCAAAGTTGGCGAAAAAGAGCAGCTTGTTCTTCAAGATGGGTCCACCAACTGAGGCTGCATATTGGTTGGCTACTGCGCGCCCACGCGGCGTAGCTGTGAGATTTTTGAAGTAATCGTTGGCATTGAAGATGGCGTCGTTGTAGTTCTCGACGAGGTTGCCATGGAATTGATTGGTTCCAGAGCGGGTGATGTAGTTCACCTGGGCGCCGGCCATGCGTCCGTACTGGGCGCTGAAGGCATTTACGATGACAGCGGCCTCCTGAATATCGTTCGCACCGAGAGTATTATTGCTGGCCCCAGATTTGTTGTTTCAGGTTGTACGGTTCTGTAATGTCCGCGCCATTGACGGTGAAGAGAGCGGAACTAAAAGGTAGTCCGTTGACGTTGAAGTTGGTGTTGCCCCCTCCAACGTTAAGCCGCAGGCCCGGCGTAGTGAAGGCGATGTTCGTGATGTCGCCTCCGTTGATCGGCATGTTCTTTACTTCCGTCAGGCTGAAGGAGGAAGCCTGATTTGCGTTTTCAGTCTCCAGCAAAGGGGTGTCATCGCTGACGTATACAGACTGGTTCACCGATTGTACGGAAAGAGTGAGATTGATTTGCTGCTCTTGACCGACCAGGAGATTGAAGTGCGATTTACTGGTGGTCTGGCCGGTAGCTTGAGCAAAGATGGTGTATTCACCGGGCTTGAGAAATGGGAACCGAAATTGGCCGGAGTCATTGGTCTTGGTCGTTCTTACTGTGCCAGTTTCGCTTTGTTCGATCGTTACATCCGCGGAAGGGACAACGGCGCCAGTGGCATCAATGATGGAGCCCACAACGGTGCCGCTGGTGATCGTCTGGGAATAGGTAAGTACCGTAAAGAAAAGGAAAATGACGCTAAAACGAGATCGTACTCTTCGAGAACTCATGGATGTCTCCCCTTAGCCGCTTTGCCGGCTGAATGACAGCGAACAATGGAACGCGGTGTTCTCCGCTTGGACAAGCGCGGATTAGGCGGGCCTGAGAGCGCAGGACATCTTGATCCTGGCCCAGGTACCACCGGAAACTACATCAGCATCTGCACCTGCAATGATGCTTCTGCCCGGTGCGAATGCGACTCGAATCCGAGGACGGTTGTTGTTCAGTTCTCCAACAAACTGCAACGGCTGAAGACACCCTGAGTGACTGGATATCTCGCAAACACTAGCTTGTCCAAATGTTTTGAAAGGGTGATGTCAGCAGCGACATCGAACGGGAAAGGAAAAGCACGTCGATTGATCAACCGTATTTACGGTGTGCCGCAGTTCGCGTGCCATGTTCGCTGTATATATTAGGCGCGCTTTGGAGTCAAGCTGCGTCAAGCACCGGTCACGGCAAATCCCAAGTTTGCCAACACCTCACGTCGTTTGAGTTATCTTTTCCATCGATCATCTGATTCGTATGAACTTGACCTGTCGGTGAGGAAGTCAAGGATGTTGAAGGAATTAGAACCAGTGTTTTCCACTTCTTTCAAAGGAGGAGTTGACATAAAGACCTTTCAATTGCCCGGCGATGTTTACTGTCGGCAGGTTGTAAACTGCTCTTGTCAATGAGGCTGTCGGCGATTCGGAAAGAGCACAAACTCGCCCGGAGCGGGTTTGATTGTAAAGTTGTCGCAGATTAGCGATGTGTCTCCGCCAGCAGAAGACGCGGGTAATTCTCCGATTTTATGCGGGTTCCACCCACGTCTGTGTACGATACGCGTACGATAGTTCCGGCATTATGGCACTTTTGGGACTTCAGTCCCTTCGTAGAATTTGCAAGTTATGGAATCCATGAGCTGTCGAAAATTTCGACTCCCGTCGCCCCCACAACCCCGTTTATTATCGGAGCCTTAATGCAATGCTACAAGGTTATCTTTATCCGTTTCATCACAGGGAGCGATCGACAGACCGGCTGAAATATACCAGCGAGTGGTTAAAGGTGGATCACGTTCACAGATCGATTCACTAACCCCTATTTTTAAGGTGCCGCATCGAAATCCTTTGAGGTTTGCGTTATTTCGCATCTTTCACACAGCGAAAGCCCAGCCCTCCGGAGCGGTCATAACTCGGCGCCATCAACAATAATTTGCCATGTTGATCGTTCCGGTAGGCCTGCGGGAAATACCAGACCGAACCCTGCGGCTGGTAGTAGCCGCCGCCGCGCAGAATTCCGCCGCGCGTGTGGTCGTCGACATATTCATCCGTCCATTGCCATACATTGCCAACCATGTCCATCACTTCGAATGGACTTGCTCCTGCGGGATGCGCACCTACATTGTCGGGGCCACGCATCGTTCGGCCGCGCTCTGGAACCGGCACTTTGCTCGCCTCCCAATCATTTCCCCAGGGGTAGATGCGCCCGTCTGTTCCCTGCGCGGCATATTGCCACTCCCATTCATGCGGAAGCCGCTTGCCTGCCCATTTTGCATAAGCCCGCGCATCTTCCTGAGACACCCACGTCACAGGCTTGTTGCCCCATCCATCCGGGTAATTGTCATTTTTCCAGTCTTTCAGAAAATTCAGATCATCCTTGGGATGATACTGAGTTGCGTTCAGAAATTTCTTGAACTCCGCATTCGTCACCGGATATTTGTCGATGTAAAAAGACTCAACGTGCATCTTGTGCTCGTGGTAGCGGCGGGGAATGTCTTCCCACGGATATTGCACGTCAACCCCGGCGTCGTTGAAGCCTTCGATCTCAATTCCTTCTACCTTGAAGAGAAAGTCTGTCGCTGGGATTTTCAACATGCCTTCAGGAACATTGGCGTCCGGTTCGGTTTTCGCGATATCTACCAGCTGCTGCGGCAGAGGCTTCCACTCATGTGAATAACTGGAAAGCGACATCGCTGTCATCTGCTTCATCTTCGCCATCAACTGAGTGATCTGAGCATCCGCTTCGCTCGCGGTCGCCAGCAGAGCGCCGTAACCATGATCCTCCATCGAAAATGACAAAATTGCCTGATCGCCATCGCGTTCGGGCGTGAGTTCAACTCCATGATAGAGATCGAAATACCGCATTCCTGGCCTGTAAGGAATTGATATCTGTCTTCCGGAAACGTCGTACTCATTGCGACTGACGATGGTCCACACGGTCTGCTGTCCAAGTGGCCACTTGCTGGCAAACACACCATAACGGTGCGTGGGATAAAATGGCTGCCATCCTTCACTGGCGAAAAAGGGCGCAACTGCACGCTCGATCGCGGCCACACGGCGAGTAGCTTCACCATCGCGTGGCGTTATGCCATTCCAGATGCCCCAGATGTTCTCCCAGCTCTCCCACCCTTCGCCGTTGAAGAATGCGTATTGAAGATCGTCCGTCTTGTCACGATTCCAGCGATGCGAGATATTGACTTGGTGTAACGGTTCAAGCCAGCGGAAGCGATCGACTGCCGGCACAAAATCGAACTTGTATTGTCCCCATGTAAGAACATTCCAAGCAAGCGCCTCATCACTCGGGCTGCCTTCCGGCTCAAAGACAAGCGGATGGTTGATCTTGTCCGCAGCCAATGAAAAAGCCAGCGGCACCCCGTCCTGGGTGTCCCCGTTGATACCGTCTGCGCCAACCTCTTTCATGGTCTCGGCGATAGCCTGTGGCCAGGGCATTCCAGGATCGTGCGTTCCCTGGTCCCACATCATCATGGGGAACAGAACATGAACGCCACGACGATGGAAATCAGCAACCATCTGACGCACACCAGCCAATCCTCCCGGCATCGAGCGGATCATGTCGTGCTGGTTGCGGTTGTCGATGCCCATATTTGGATACGTCGGCCAGATGAGAACGGCGTCGATTCCTCCATAACGCTTCTCCAGGTCATCGAGATAGCGGTCGACGGTATACTTCCCCGCCACAGGATCGTAGAAGTAGCGATCCTGCACCATCATCTGCGGCTGTATGAATGCCGATTGTGCCCACTTGAAGGCAGGTTGTTGGTAGCGCTCGTTGTTATAACCGATGCGGATCTTTCGCTCCGTCCGCCAGTGAGAGATATCGTTCAGCCAATCATCAAAATCCTGCGATGTGCACGGCTTCGACCCGCCCTGCCACGCACCTTTGTGCACAAAACATCCGGGTGAAGGAAACTGCTGGCCCACTGGAGCGTGGTGCGTGTCCTGTGCCAAAGCAGAGATCGTCAAAAGTGCCAGAGATGCCCCAAGAGTTGTTAACCGCATGTGCTGTTCAGATCCTTTCTGAAATGAATATCGTTCTGTGTAGATGTCACTTATGCGCCCCGAGCAACTCATCCACTTCAGCACGGGATGGCATGGACGGCTGGGCGCCAGGACGCGTGACGGAAACGGCGGCGGCAGCCACTGCAAACCGCGCTGCTTCCACCTGCTCCATACCCAGCACGAGCGCCGTGGCAAACGCTCCGTTAAATGCGTCCCCCGCTGCTGTCGTATCGATGGCTTTTACCGAAAATGCTGGAATGACGTGTGAAGAACTACTCGAAGAAGCCAGATACACTCCGCGGGACCCCATTTTCAACACAACGCCATTCACTCCGGCATGAAGAAGAGTGTCCGCAATGTGAGGCGGCTCTGATTCACCTGAATCTTCAGAAAATTGCGCGGCAAAGAAGGCTGCCTCTGTTTCATTTGGAGTGAGCCAGCGCAGATGGTGAAATATGGTCTCCGGCAATGTATGCGCAGGGGCAGGGTCGAGCATGAGTGGAACTTTCTCTTGCTCGCACAGATTGGCCAGATGCTCCACCGTCTCGATCGGTACTTCCAGTTGTGCAAGCACAATCCCCGCGCCGTGAATTGTCTGCCGGTCGGCATCCAGAAAATCCGGTGTCACCTGTGCGTTGGCACCGGGAGTCACAACGATGCTGTTCTCCCCGCGCGGCGACACTGCGATCATAGCTACGCCCGAAAGGCCTTCATGCTTCTCCACCGCAGCGACACCGACACCTGCCTGCTGAAGATAGGAGAGCAACTGTTCGCCGAACGCATCCGTACCCACCTTGCCGATGAATTGCACGGGATAGCCAAGACGAGCTACAGCTACGGCCTGATTAGCGCCTTTCCCTCCAGGGTGAACCTGAAAATCACTGCCGCGAACAGTTTCACCCGCAACTGGAATTTTCTCAGCGTTCGCCACGAGATCAATATTGATACTGCCCACCACAACAATCGGCTTTGGACCGGATTGCATACGAATCTCTACCTCAGTGCTCTGTACTTAGAAGAGTGGTGCGAGGGCGACCGCAGTCAACCCGCAGATGAATAATACGAACATCCAGACGAGCAGGGTTTTGACCTTGCGGGCGCGGTGGAAAATTCTTTCCAGACAAATACGCCCCAGCAAGCTGAAATCATTGTTGCTCCCTGACCAATGGAATAGGACACAGCCGGACCGACAATATGCGCGCGTGATGCGACGAAATTCAAAACCGCGCCTGTGCACCAGATCCCACCGCCAAGGATGCCCCATAAATGCCATCGTCCCAGCGCGGACGCATATGCCAGCATCGCTACTGGCCTCTTACCATCCAGTGGATGCCGCATCAATAAGGTATTCGCAATGAGAGCGCATGCTGCTACTCCCAAAGAAAATCAAAATGATGTGGCATATGGCCCAGGCGTCATCGCCGCTCATTGCCTTCGAGACGAAAGGATAAAAAAACCATCAGCAGCCCAGCGATGAGGCTGAGAATGACACCACGGCCGCTCATCTTCTTCCGTGTCGCTTCTCGCAGACGAAAAGCCGCAGCATCAAGCACGATGGCGATTACCACGAGGACGATTCCGCCGACAGCATCCCAGGATTGCCCGCCGGAGAGATCAGGTAACTGCTGACTGCGCCTATGACACGGGCCAGACCTATCCCAATAGGAAACGCAACCACCAGTCCGGCAATATCAATGGCCGCTACTAGCAGAAGATTCGCAACATTGAAGATGATTCCGCCCAAGACCGCAAACCATATGTGATTGGCGCTGCTGTGTGTCAGGTCCGACACGAATGAACGGCCCGTCTCCCCAGCGCTGCCCAGAGTAAAACCCCAGAGCAGCGAACCGAGAACGAGACCGGCAACATAGTCCCAGTAAAAAAGCTGAAACCGATAGCCGGGACATAGCTTGACAGTATTTGCCCAGGATCCCCAGCACAACATGCTGACGACCATGAACGAGAGAGCAATGGCGTAAGTCAGTGGCTGATACAACGAATTCTCCCTGAATGTCGATATCTTCCTCCGCTTTCAAAGCACCTCCTTCAGAAGAGTAATTTCAACGCCAGTTGTATATGCCGGCCATCGCGCGCTTTGGTCACATAACCGAATTGGCTCGCAGGATTCACCTCGCGGTCATAGCTTGTATTTATGGTCCACCACTGGGTGTGATTGAAAGTATTGAAAGACTCAGCTCTGAACTGTAGCCTCTGCGATTCTCTGAATAAAGGAAAATCTTTTTTCAGGGAGATATCCCAGTTATTGATTCCAGAGCCCACCAGGCTGTTGCGGCGCTCGTCTCCTCGATGCAGCGCAATACCGGTCGCTGGATCGGGCAACGGTTCTGTATAACAGTCTGCGTTGAACTGACGCGTAAACGCGCGCTTGTTGCGATCTAGGTTTCCATCACAGGTCCGGTCAGGCACGTCGCCCATGTAATCGAACGAGCTCGTATAGTTGTTCCATACTGTAGTCGGGCTGCCGGACTCGAGGGTGGTGATCGTGTTGAGTTGCCATCCACCAGCGACTTCGCGGATAAGCCGGTTAGAAATATTGTTCCTGGGAGTTGATACATGAGAGCTGCGACGAACCGCAGCTTGTGATTGGCATCCGACGGTCCATATGACCATTCAGGATGCCATTGACCGCCAATCGACTGGACGCCGCCTTCGCCGTTCTCTCCAAACAACGTGCCCATCTGCTTCGACCACGTATATCCGATCATGCTGGTGAGATTGTGCCAGCTCTGCGTTTTCAATTGCGCGGTCAGGGCATGATAGTTGTTACTGCGGTTGTGATGCACTGCCAGGATCGAATCCCACCGCCCAGGCACAATCGCCGTAAGCGGCCGCGCCTCGTAATAGTCGTCGCTGTTCAGATACACGCCCTGCGGCTGCAAGTTGAGATCATATTGCGTCGTCAGCTTGGTGCCTTGCGAGCCAACGTAACCCAGAGTGGCAACCGCAGACTTCCCTAGCTCCTGCTGAATGTCCAGGCTCCAGCGCTGCAGATAAGGAGTGACCGCACTGTCACTGTCGATAGTCTGCGGTGACTGGCGCGGATACAGTTCGCCGCCCTGATCGCCGATCGGAATAGGCCATGTCCCTTTCGGAATCGAGATGGCAGCAGGAAAGACGTCGTTCAGCGTGAAGTAGGTTCCATTCGGATCAGGCGCATAGGTAGTCGAGTCATAAGCTACCCCGCCATATCCCGGCTAACTCCAGAACATCTGATCGAGGAACTTGAAGCGCCCTGTCTCGTAAAGATGCCGTAACCGCCGCGCACGACTGTCTGGTTGTCCATACAGTATGCGAAGCCAACACGAGGAGAAACGTTGTTCTTATCCGCGGGATAGGGAGGGTTGTGCGTTCCCGGAGTGAGTCCTGGCATCACCAGCCGGTTTCCCGGATAGTTGACGTCCAGCACACCCCAGTAGTTGTCGACGCTAAAGGTCGGAATGGCTACGTCGTAGCGGATGCCCAACGTCAAGGTGAGCCTTGGATTGGCGTTCCAGGAGTCATTTAAATATCCGGAGTACTCTGGCATACGGAACCACAGGCTGCCGTCTCCGCCCGTAAGTGGTGTGCGCTGGTTCATATTTGCAACCGCGCCTGCTACAAATTCCGCCATGGAATCCAGCCGGAGCCGTCGTTGCTGAATGTGCCGCGTCCGGTCTAATTCGCAGTTTCGCCGCAGCCATAGCAGTCACCTCCGATATTCATGGAGCGGATCACGTCGTTATCGCGCTCGTCGCGGCGCTGCCAGTAAAATCCAGCTTTAAATGTGTGGTGCCCAATGATCTTCGTAACGTTGTCAGAAAGTTGATAGATAGGGACTGCCTGGAGAAAAACGATGCTTACTAACAGGAATAGCAGGAGCATCAATGGACTTGTCGTGTCGTCTGCGATTTGTCTCGTGTCGCCGCTTATCATAGCGCAAACATCCAGCCCAAGATGGGGGACGTGTTGCCCATCGAACCGCCTCAGCAGGCCCCAATCACGGAAATCGACCGAAAAAACATGCCCCACCGAAGCTGTTTCAAGTCACTCCGCCGAAGCGTGCGCCCAATGTCAGTATCGTTTTGCTGGATCAGTTATCCTACGCCATCCTGACGCAATGGGAGGACCGATCAAGACACCTGTGTTTCGACGACCTAGCGAAAACCGGCCTTCTCTATACCAACTTCCACGTCAACGCCCTATGCTCACCCACCCGGCTTTCACTTTTAACAGGTCGAACCCAGCATCTCGTGAGTGCTGCCACCTTGGTCGATTCGAGCACGTCATACCCCGGAGATACCGGCAGACGGCCGACAGCGTAGCCACAATTGCGGAAATCATGCGGCGGTGGGGTAACGTCACAGGCTATTTCGGAAAGAGCCACGAGCTTCCTA
>Ga0210392_10001111_pt1 | contig 14498 bp, 10 predicted proteins | sample IncBWC30OmetaG_FD_161057 | JGI IMG/M metagenome (GOLD analysis project Ga0210392, IMG submission 161057) | Forest soil microbial communities from Barre Woods Harvard Forest LTER site, Petersham, Massachusetts, United States - Inc-BW-C-30-O ...
CCGCCCAAAAATTAATTTTTGACTGGCCGGAAATGCCCGCCTTGCCGCCGGCACATCAGCCGGTGCTGATCCGGGTTGCCACCGCCCGGTCGCGCCCGCTCGCCCGGCAGGAATTGCGGGCCGCGTTACGCCACGTACTCGCCGCGTGGAGCAACCTGCCCCCGGATCAATTGCCGCTGCACGAGACATCCTCCGGCCCCATCTGGCCGGGCCAGCTCGCCGGTCAAACCTTGGACATCAGCTTGTCGTATGCGGCCGGCGAAGGCTGGATCGGATTATTGCGCGCGGGATGCATCGGCGTGGACGTCATGCCGGTTCAGCACATTCCCGAAGCCGAAGAAGTGGCCCGCCATTATCTTGGCCCCGACGCACTGACGATCATTCAAGCCTCAACCGATTCCGCTGCGTCTTTTGCCACGGCTTGGACCGGATTGGAAGCCCGGCTCAAATGCCTGAAACAGGATCTCAACGAATGGACCTGCGCCCAATCAAACATGTTGGCCGGATGCGCCGTGCAAACCATGATGTTAAACGGACGCTTGATTGTGACGGTGGCCAGTTTGGAAAAATCAGCTGCTTAATCGTGGCCCGTTTGAACACGCACCTCCTCACCGCCCCCCGTAAATCTCCCGCACCCGCGCCCGGATCTCCTCCCGGGTCTTCGCCGGATCCAGCGCCGCCCTGACCTCCACCGCCGCACGCTGCCCCAGCTGTTCCGCTTCGTCCTGGTGATCATACACCCAGCGCATCTTCTCCGCCGCATCATTTACATCCGCCTCGGCCCAGACATTCCCCTGCTGATACGGACCGCAGTCATCCGAAATCTCCACCAGTTCATGCTTCACCAGCAGGCTGTTGCCCGGTCGCATGTAATCCATGTTCCCCGAGTATCCCGTGCCGATGACCGGTTTGCCCAGCGACATCGCCTGCACCAGCCCCAGCCCCAGCCCTTCCGAACGATGCAAAGACACGTAGCAGTCGCACGATGCGAACAGCGACCTCATCTGTTTTTGGTTCAGGTGCGACTCTATCCACACCACGTTCAACCCTTTCAGCGCGTCTTTAACCCACGCATGGCCCCGGGGATCATGCTGGGAATTGATGGATTTCAGCACCAGCGTCGCCTTGTCTGCTGGCGAAAACGCGTGACGAAAGGCGTTGATCACCGCCATCGGATTTTTCCGGGCCACCGTGCTGCAAAAATCAAAATTGAACAGGAACAGCCGTGAATCCTCCGGCAACCCCAGCCCCGCCCGGTCCGGGTCCGGCTGTGATGTCTCGGGATAGAACGGATACGTCAGCTTGTAAACCGGCACCGGCGAGACCGCCGCCAGCGATCGCCGGACAAATTCCGTCGGTGCCCAGATCTCGTCGTAATAGTCAAAGTTGCTGTGCCACCGTGCCGGAAAACGCTCCAATTCCCAGTACCATAGCGCGATATTATGGCGCCCTTTGAAAAAGCCCGGCCCCTTGTCCAGGTAAAACCGCCGGGAATAATCGAACGAGAACGTCATCAGGTTGATCCCGTACGGATTGACGTCCGATGACAGCCGCATTTGCGTATCCCCATTGTTATGAACCTTGCTCTGGATGTTAACGAATGCGTGGGACAGGCTCGCCTCCGTCACCGCGCGGCAAAACGCCCTGGAAGATTCGCCCACCCCGAATTGGGCCTTCAAAAAACCCGCCACATTGATCCCCTGCGGCGGCTTCGGCGGGATTTCCGGCGGCGGTTTCACGCCATAATACGGCAGCACGCGTCGGTACAGTCCGCCCCCGAACCGCTTGACCTTCCGCCACGCAAAAAAATTCACTTGCTTCAACCAATACCGCTTCCGGCCGCCATACTCACGCAGCACCTCCGCCGCCACTTTGCTTTCCCCCAGCTTCCGGCAGCGCCGCAGCGTTTGCCGTACCGCGTCGTATTCCAGGTATCTTTTCATCCAGGGTCGCAGCCGGAGATAGGGCTTGTCCAGGTACCGGGCAAGGATCGCGCGTTGGTCGTTCGCCTGCGTCAGGGTGCCGCGGTCTTGTTCCGTTTGCTGCCGCCCGTGCCAGCGGTACGCCACCAGCGGCTCGTCCACATGTCCGAAACAGCCCTGCTCCAGCAGGTGAAACCACATCTCCTGGTCCGCCGCATGGAAAAATTTCTCATCAAAACCCCGGGCCGCAAGACCGCGGCGGAACAGCGTCGCGCTCGGCCCGCCGATCAAGTTTTTCTGCTCCAGCAGACAGCGGGCGATGACTGTGGTCCCCGCCAGGTAGCGCTTGCTCGTGAAATGCCCGGGCGAACCTTCCTGTGGGCTCCCGTTCTCTCGCACATGGTGTATCGCGCACGCCACCAGGCTCGCCGCCGGGTTCCCCTCCATCCTCCCGACCAGCTTTTCCAGCGCGTCGGGTGCGCACAGAAAATCGTCCGCGTGGATGAACTTCACAAACTCCCCGCGCGCCAGTTCCAGGCACGCGTTCCGGTTCTTGACCATCCCGAGGTTCACGGGGTTTTTGTGTACGCGCACCCGGTCGTCTCGCTCCGCGTAACGGCAGGCCACCGCGTAGGAATTGTCCGTGGAGCAGTCATCCACCACGATCACCTCCAGGTCGCGAAAGGTCTGAATCAACGCCGACTCGATTGCCTTGGGCAGAAAATCGGCATAATTGTAAACGTCAATGCAGACGCTAACCTTTGGGAACGGCATATTTTACAGGTGGGGATCCATTTTGTCATCCTGGTCCCGCGCCTGCCGTTGCGCGGTTGAAGGAGATGTGTCTTTGTGCCTCATCGGAAACGTCTCGGTCAAGTATTGTCCCGCCCCGCGGCGAAAGTCAAGAAACGGGAGCACCGGTTCTTTCTCCGTTCCCCCATCACCGCCGGCGCCTCAAAATTATTGTGGGATTTTATTTATTCCTGCCCGGATTTTTTTTAACCTGTCGCGGCTTGGTGCAAATCACTTGGAACTGTTGATGAATAGCTCGTTTGCGAGAATTTTCCGGGTTCGTGTTCGCCTCGCCCTCCGTGCCCTTGTAGGTGCTTGGAAATTGTGGCGTGAACCTTCGCTCGCTCGCCGCACAAAACATCCTCTCTCAGTCTGCGCCATTTTTCGCGAGGAAGCCCCGTTTCTGGACGAGTGGCTCATCTTTCATGCCGGCATCGGTGTCGGTCACTTCTACCTCTACAACAACTTTTCCACGGACAACTTTCGCGAAGTCCTCCGCCCCTGGCAGGCTGCGGGCATTGTTACCCTGATCGATTGGCCCGTGGAAAAAGGCCAGCTATCCGCCTATCAGGACTGTCTGCGCCGGTTCAAAAACCGGTCCCGCTGGATTGCCTTCATTGATATAGACGAGTTCCTGTTTGCTCCTCAAAGCCGGGACATCCTGCCCGTCCTGTCTTCCTGTGCCCGCCAGCCTGGCATCGAAGTCTGGCATGTTTACTTCGGCACGAACGGCCATGTGAAAAGGCCGGCGGCATCCGTCATCGAGTCATACACCTCGTGCGCCCCCCCAACCACCAGCACGGTCAAAACCATCGCCAACCCGCGCCTTGTTTACAAACCCGGCATCCACCAGTTCAAATACTGGACCGGCAACGCTTTGGACACCTCTGGACAGGTTCCTGGCCCTTCGGCCACCCCGGTTTTTGACCGGCTGCGGATCAATCACTACTGGTCGCGCTCCTTCGAAGACATGCAGGCGAAATTCCGGCGTGGCGATGCCACCCTGGTGGAAAAACACGACTACGACTGGTATCTTAAATTTGAGGCCAAGCTGAATGGCTCCACCGACCTTGCCATCCTGCCCTTGGCCCGGGCCATTCATAAACCGCGTCATGAAACCGCTTAAGACATACGCCGCCGCCGATTGGTGCCATCTCCGGCCGCTCACCCATTTCATCAAGACGACACGTTACCGGGTGGTTGACCACCTTCATATGCACCGCCTGGCAAGGGCGGGCGACCTCGCTGCCTTGCAAGGTCTCATTCGCGGCAAAAAACTGATGGTCACCGTCGCCTTTTCCGATCCGCAGGCGATCGGTTGGCAGGCCCGGCTCATCCGCCACTACGTGCCTCATGCACTTTACCTGATTGCAGATAACTCCCCGGACGAAGCCTCGGCCTCGGCCATCTCCGCCCTGGCCACGCAGCACGGCTTTCCTTACCTCCGCCTGCCTGCAAATCCCTGGCACAAGGGCAGCCGTTCCCACGGCATTGCCCTAAATTGGCTTTGTCATAATCTCATCCGCCCCGGTGAACCGGAAATGTTCGGCTTCCTGGATCACGACCTGTTCCCCACCGCCCCGGATGACCCCTTCAACGCCCTCGCCTCCCAGGATTTTTACGGCCTCGTCCGCCAGGCTGGGGCTCTGTGGTTCCTGTGGGCGGGATTTTGTTTTTACCGGTTCGCCGGTGTCCGGGACAAAAAACTGGATTTTGGCCAGGATTGGTTCAATGGACTCGACACTGGCGGCGGAAACTGGCGCACCCTCTATCGTTTCGCCGGCCGGCCGGGCCTTCGCGAAGCCGCCAGCACCACCGTATCTTTCAACCCGGGTGTCACCGTCGCCGACGGCCCGATTCAATGGGTTGGTCCATGGCTGCATGAGATTGGCATGACTGGTCGGCAAGATCTGGTGCGGGAGAAACGTCAGTTCATCGCCGCCCTGCTCAAGGAACATCTCGAACGGGCCGGCGGCTGAATACCGTCAGCGGTCGGGTGCTTTCCCGGCCAGCTTCAAGGTGGTCTCCACGATGTATCGCGCCAGGGCCTTTGGCGTATGCCACGTCTGCACATGTTCTCGCGCCGCCGCTGCCATGGTCATAAGCCGGTCCCGGTTCACCAGCGCCCCCCGCACCGCCCGGCTCAACCCGCCCGGCTCCACATCGTAATAGAACGCATGCTCGCCTTCCACTAGCGGACGGTACTGTTCGATGGTCGGCTGGTTGACCAGCGGCACGGTTCCGCATAGGCCCGCTTCATACGTCCGGAAACACTGCCAGCCGTATCCCGCCGGCGACCATGCCAGCCAGGCACGGGCGCAACGCGCCAGGTATTCATCTGTGCCGAGCGGCTGCTCGGGCACATCAATGACCACACCTTCCGCGCGCAACGCCAGCAGTTCCTTCAGGCCGCGCTCGCGCACCGTGGACGAATCCTGGACCCGCCCCGCAAAAAATACATCCGCCTTCTTTTCTGATGCTGGCAATGGCGTCGGCAACGTTCCCTTCGCCACGGCAAACGGAATCCCCAGGCTGATCGGGCGCAATTTCTCGATCCGTTCGCGATGTCGCGGATTCGACCGGAAACGCGGTGTCGGCACCCGCCAATGTAGCGTGCCGTTAAAAACCCGCCAGTGATCGGCCGGCAGTTCGCGTTTGAAATACACCGTCGCCTTGTCCCACAGAAAAATGTTCGACCTGTCGATGACCGCCGGATCGTCGGTGTCCAGTACGGCCAATGGCGCGGCTACGCGACCGCGCAAAATTTGCGGTCCGAAGGCGCGAAATAACGGTGATGGTCCCCGCAGGGCGCTTCGCCGGAACAGCAGGCGGTTGAGCCCGCGAAAACTCCAGGGTGAAAATGCCCCCGCTTGCACGGCCACCAGGTCGTAACTTGGATCCGCCAGCCGGCTCTTCAGTGTGATCAGGTTGCCGGGGGAAACAATGTTACGACCGCGCGCCGGGTCGGAAACGGTCTCGTCCATCCATGTGGAATAAAAATCCGTCGTCTCCGGGTACGCCTCATGCAGATAGGGGATGTTGCCGATCTCCAGGATCTTCGGCGTGGTGGTTGGCATGTTCCCCTGGCTCATGCTTGTGCGGCGGCGAGCTCCGCCTCCACCATTTCCGTGATGGTCGCTTCAAACGTGATTTCCGGTTGCCAGCCCAGCAGCCGTTTCGCTTTCACCGGGTTCCCCACCACCTGCCGCGGATCCGCCGGCCGGAACAGCGCCTTGTCCTGCTGTACATGCTCCCGCCAGTCCAGCCCCGCCGCGCGGAAGGCCATCTCCACGATGTCCTGCACGCGATGTATCTTCCCCGTGGCAAAAACAAAGTCCTCCGCCGTATCATGCTGTAGCGCCAGCCACATGCCCCGCACGTAATCCCGCGCATTGCCCCAGTCCCGCTGCGCGCTGGTATCGCCCAGGGCCAGCCCCTTTTGCCGTCCTCGCTTGATGGCGGCCACCGCGCGGCAAATCTTCCGGGTCACAAAATTTTCACCCCGGCGCGGCGATTCATGGTTGAACAGGATGCCGTTGACCGCGAACAGCCCGAAGTTCTTCCGGTAGATGCGCGTCATCTGCGTGCCGAACGCCTTCGCGCACCCGTACGGAGTGATCGGGTTAACCGGCGTGTTCTCATCCTGCGGGGACTGTTCCGGGCTCCCGAAGATTTCGCTGGAGCTGGCATGAAAAAAACGCGGCGCCTTCGGCAGGCTCCGCGCCATCTCCAAAACCCGCAACGCACCCATCCCGGTCACGCGGCAGGTCTCTTCGACCTTCTCAAAACTCTGGGCCGGATGGCTCTGGCTCGCCAGATGGTAGATTTCGTCCGGGGCCGATTTCTCCAGCGGCACTCTCACGGAATCCGCCTCGTCCAGCTCGGCCGGGTAAAGAAACAACGCCTCGTGCTTCAGGTATTTCAGGTTGGTCGCGCCCCCGTTGCTGGAACGCCGGTAGATGCCGTGCACCTCATACCCCTTGCCCAGCAGCAACTCCGCCAGGTAGGAGCCGTCTTGACCTTCGATACCGGTGATGAATGCGCGTTTCATGGGCTGCCAAACCGCTTATTTTTTGCCCGCAGCCAGGGCCTTGATATCCGCCTCCACCATCAGGCAGACCAGGTCGGCAAACTTGGTCTTCGGCGCCCAGTTCAGCTGCTTTTTGGCCTTCTCCGCATTGCCGATCAGCCGCTCCACCTCCGCCGGGCGGTAAAATTTTGGATCGATCTCCACATGGTCCCGCCAGTTCAAACCCGCGTGCTTGAACGCCACCTCCAAAAATTCCCGGACGCTGTGCGTCTCGCCCGTGGCGATCACATAATCGTCCCCGTGCGGCTGCTGCAACATCAGCCACATCGCCTCGACATATTCCTTCGCATAACCCCAGTCGCGCTGCGCGTCGATGTTGCCCATGTGCAGTTTCTTCTGCAACCCCGCCTGGATGCGGGCGATCGCCGTCGTGATCTTTCGCGTCACAAAGTTTTCACCCCGCCGCGGCGATTCGTGGTTGAACAAAATGCCGTTGCTCGCGTGCATGCCGTAGGACTCCCGGTAATTCACTGCGATCCAGTACGCATAAACCTTCGCCACCGCATACGGGCTGCGCGGGTGGAATGGCGTCAGCTCGGTCTGCGGCACCTCGCGCACCTTGCCGAACATCTCGCTCGAGGATGCCTGATAAAACCGCGCCGGCAGGCCCAGTTGATGGATTGCCTCCAGCAAACGCGCCACACCCGTGGCCGTCACATCCGCCGTGTAGCCAGGGATGTCGAAGCTGATCCGTACATCGCTTTGGGCGCCCAGGTTGTAGACTTCATCGGGCTTGATCTTGTCCAGCAGGCGGGTGAGTGAACCCGCATCCGCCAGATCGCCATGATGCAGGTGCAGCTGGTCGCCTCCCGCTTGAAGGGCATGGGCCAGAAAACCGCGATAAGGCGCGGCCGTCCGGCGGATCACGCCGTGTACTTCATAACCTTTGGCCAGGAGGAACTCCGTGAGATAAGATCCGTCCTGCCCGGTTATGCCTGTGATAAGTGCTTTTTTTCCCATAGTTGTGTCTGAATTGTTTCGTAATTCACGCCCTCCTGCAAGCCGGGAAGCTGCCAGGTGCCTCCGGTCTTTCCCCCATAAGCGCGGTTATGCCACGCCCGGCGGGACCGGCCGCATCACCGGGCCGCTGCAACCAAATGCCGCTCTTACCGCACGATTGTGCGGCTTGCTTCCTCGCCCCGCCGCCCGCAAAATCCCGCCATCCAATAATCCATGCAAAAACCCCCGCTTTCCTTCTGGCAGATCTGGAACATGAGCTTCGGCTTCCTCGGCATCCAGTTCGGCTGGGGCCTTCAGATGGCCAACATGAGCCCCATCTACAAATACCTCGGCGCCGAGGATTCGCAGATTCCCATGCTCTGGCTCGCCGCGCCGCTTACCGGCTTCATCGTGCAACCCATCATCGGCGCGATGAGCGACCGCACCTGGGGCCCGCTCGGCCGCCGCCGCCCCTATTTCCTGGTCGGTGCCATCCTCAGTTCCCTCGCCCTCATCGCCATGCCCAATTGCAGCACCCTCTGGATGGCCGCCGGCCTGCTCTGGATCCTCGACGCCAGCATCAACGTCAGCATGGAACCCTTCCGCGCTTTCGTGGCGGACAAATTGCCGGAGCAGCAACGCGGCAGCGGTTTCGCCATGCAAAGCTTTTTGATCGGCATCGGCGCGGTGATCGCCGGCATGCTGCCTTATATCCTGAAGAACTGGTTCCACGTCAGCAGCGAAACCACCATCGGCAACTCCATTCCGCCCAACGTGAAGATCTCCTTCTACTGCGGCGCGGTGGCATTTTTGTGCGCGGTGCTCTGGACGATTTTTTCCACCAAGGAATATCCGCCCGAAAACCTGGAGGAATTCCGCCGCAAAAAAACGCAGACCGCCGGCCTCGCGCACTTTGCCCGCGAAATCTTTTCCGCCCTCTGCGCGATGCCCTGCACCATGCGCCGGCTCGCTCTCGTTCAATTCTTTACCTGGCTCGGCCTGTTCTGCATGTGGCTGCATTTCTCCAACGCCGTCCCCGTGGTGTTCGGCAGCAGCGACCCCAAATCCGACCTGTTCAAGCGCGGCGCGGAATGGGCCGGCGTGTGCTACTCCCTGAAGGACGCGGTGACCTTCGTCGCCGCTTTCGGCTTGATGTTCGCCGCCCGGAAATTTGACCGCCGCCGCATTCACGGCCTCTGCCTCGCGCTCGGCGGCCTCGGGCTGCTGGCCGTGGGTTTCATCCACGGCGAAGAACAAAAATATTGGCTCTTGCTGGCCTTGGCATTCGGCGGCGTGGCCTGGGCCAGCATCCTCTCGATGCCCTATGCGATTTTGGCGGGCTCACTGCCGCCCGAACGCATGGGTGTCTACATGGGCATCTTCAACTTCTTCATCGTGCTGCCTGAGATCCTGGCCGCGCTGACCTTCGGCCCCCTGGTCAAAAACAATCTCGGCGGCAACCTCGTGTACGCCGTCATGGCCGGCGGCATTTTCATGCTCCTGGCCGCCGTGCTTGCCCAATGGGTCAAACCCTCCGCCGCCACCAAAGCCGGCTAGTTCGCCCTCACCCGGCCGATCAATTCCGCCTCCCGCTCCCGTGAAAATAACGGCGGCTCCGCCCACCCCGCAATCGCCTTCCGCACATCCTGGATCGTTTCTTCCGCTGCCGTCAGCATCAATCCCGCCGCCTGCGCCTTGTCATTGCTCAGATCCATCAGCGCGCTGTACTGGCCGCGTTCGGGCCGGAAAATCGGCAACTCAAATTGTGCGATGCCCGCCGCTAAAATGACCTCTGTCGGCACCCACACGACATTTTTCGCCCCCAACATCTTGATGAATTTCGCCCACGTAAACCGCGGCCCGGCCACGTTAAACGCGCCTCCCAAATCCCGCTCGATCGCCGACACCACAAACCACGCCAGGTCACGCACGTCGATCACCTGCACATGATCGCCGCCGTCCCCCGGCGCCAGCATCTCTCCGCCCTGTCCCGCCCGTCGCACCCAATATGGATAACGTCCCGTCGGATCATGCGGCCCCACCACTATCTGCGGACGCAACAACGCGCAACGCTCTCCGTAAATCTTCTGTACCAGGTCTTCGCACGTGACCTTCAGCCGGCCATACGTCTCGCCGTTCACCTCCGTCACCTCTTCGCTGATGGGTTCCATCCGGGGACAGTCCTCTCGTACCGGGCGCTCCTGTGTATCACCATAAACACTCGCTGTGCTGATGAAGACATATCGCCTCACCCGCTCGCGTAACCTCTCGGCGCTCGGCCGCACTTGGCGCGGCGTATAACCGCTCACATCCACGCAGGCATCCCACCGGCGACCCGCCAGCGCCTTCAGGCCTTCAGCACCCGCGTCCCGGTCCCCTTCCAACCGCTCCACCTGCCGTGGCAGTTCGTCCCGCGTTTTCCCCCGCGTCAAAATGCTCACCTTATGCCCCGCCTCCAGCAACGTCTCCACGATATGCCGCCCGATGAACCGCGTGCCGCCCAGGATCAAAATCTTCATGCCCAAATCTTGCCCTTATCTTTGCCCGGCCGTGAACAAAAAAATCCAAGAACGAACACCTTGGTGTTTGGTTCTTGGAATTTCTCTGGAGCTTGGATGTTGGTGCTTGGAGCTTTTAGTATGTTTTACTTCGCCGCCGTGTTGGCCGGAATGGCGCGATGCCAGATGCGCCAGCCGTAACCGTCCAATTGGAAACGCGGCAGGTCTCCCGCTCCGGTGTCAGAGACGCCGGAGATAGTGACGGGTTTAAACTCTGCCGCATTCAAATTCTTGACCGTGCCGCTCACCGGCCGGTTCGATAGGTTGATCACCACCACGAACTCATCGCGGTCATCACCCCGCTGGAACGTGACCACCTTCGCCTCTTCCGAATTGCCCAGCCAGGTCACCTCGTCGTTGCGCAAAGCCGCGTATTGTTTCCGCAACTGGATCAGGTCGTGATAGATCTTCCGCAGTTGCGGCCGCTCCTTCGGATTCCAGAAAATGTTCAGCTTGTCGAACAGCGCCGGGTCGCCGGATTCCGTCGCGTCGCCCACTTCCATCCCGTTATAGATCAACGGCACGCCGTCCAGCGTGAACATCAGCGCCGATGCCGCCTCCGCCCCGTTCAAGCCGTACCGCGCCACCGCGCGCGCTTCGTCATGGTCGTCGCTCATCCGCATATGCAGCGCCCCCTTGGGAAACTGCCGCCGGCTGTCCTCCCACGACTGCCGGATCTTGGTCGCCGGCGCGTTGTGGATCAGAACATCGTTCATCGTCCCCAGCAAAGGCCACGAATAATCAATGTCAAAGGCATTGACGAGCAACTCCGGCTTGCTGGCTTCGGCGAGCATCATGATGTCTGGTTTAACTTTGATGATCTCGGCGCGGGTTTGTTCCCAAAAATCGGTCGGCACCATGTACGCCACGTCGCAGCGGAACCCGTCCACGTCCGCCTCCTTGATCCAATACTTCAGCATCGCGATCATGTATTCGCGGAGTTCGTTGCCCTTGTAGTTCAAACCCGCCACATCCGTCCAGGACGGCACCGGCGGAATCACGTTCCCGGCCCCATCCTGCTTGTAGAAAGACTTGTTCGTCATCATCACGCTATCCCACGCCGTGTGGTTCGCCACGATGTCCATGATCACCTTCATGCCCCGCGCATGCGCCCCCTGCACCAGCTTCTTAAAATCGTCCAGCGTGCCATAATGCGGGTCGATGGCGTAATAATCCTTGATGGAATACGGGCTGCCATAATCACCCTTGCGGAACTTTTCGCCGATCGGATGGATCGGCATCACCCAGAGGATCGTCACTCCCAGCGACTTCATCTCGTCCAATTTCGCCGTTACCCCCGGAAGGTTCCCCGCGGCGGAAAAATCCCGCGGAAAAATCTCGTAGATCGTCCCGGCGCGCAGCCATTCCGGCGAGGTCCGTGCGGTCGCGCCGGAGACATCCGCTTCCGCGCGCAGTGTCGTCGAAAAACACGCGGTGACGAGGGCGAGGGTGGAGAAAAATTTGATGGAGCCGTTAAGATTCATGCGTTCAATGCAAATTCCAAGATTCCGCTGATTATCCAACCGTCAGTTTTGCGGCGTATGATCGGCAAACCAGGCCTGATCCGCCGCGTTTGAGTATTTGGCATTGACCACATAAGAGCCGGCCTTGGCCACGGGGATGACCCCCATGCGCATCTTGTACAGTTCAGAGTGACCATCGGCAAACGAAATCCCGCTGGCCCCGCCATGGTTCGAACCCGGCAGCTCGGTGAACGTCGTCGCCGTGTGATTGAAATAAAAAGCCCCGTCATCGATGCTGTCCGGATGCTGGTCCAGGAAAAGGAAGGAGTCGGTCGGGCCCGGCGTGTGGAAATCAGACATCTTTTTCACGTTATAAAACCACGACTGGCCGGCATAATACTTTATGCCGCCACCCACGGCGGCATCCATCGAGCAGCTCCGGTCACGGTTGATCCAGCCTGCGCCCGACTGCGCGCCGCTCAGATAATAGTCCGACGGACAATGAAAGATGCCCGTGTTTTTCCCGATGTAATCCCCCATGGACGACAACTGGCTGTTGATGATGAATTGCGTATTGGTGTTATACGCGGCGGTGTCCCACGTCATGAACGAGGCTTGCGAACTGTAGACCCAGCTTGGAGTGGTCTGCACCCCGGTGGCATTGCGATCGCCGTTATAGGCCAGCGTGTCCGCATTATCGTTGGCGTACATGTGCCACGCCAGCGTGAGCTGCTTGTAATTGTTCAGGCAGCTGATCGCCTGCGCCTTTTTCTTCGCCGCGGCCAGCGCCGGCAGCAGCATCGCCGCCAGGATGGCGATGATCGCGATCACCACCAGCAGTTCGATGAGCGTGAATCCTGCTCCCACCCTTCTGGTGCCGTTATTTTTGGGCCTTAATTTCATCGGTTTCCTTGTGCTTCCCCGCTCAAGGCTTCACCAGCCGGTAGAAACTTTGTCCGGTGGGTGACACCGGCAGGTTCGTCATGCTGGTTCCATCCGTGGCATTCAAGTCCGTCCATCCGCCCACCAGGTTGGTGCTGGATTGCAGGTGCACACCCCGCACACCGGTCCAGTTGATCGGAAAATTCCCGCCCGCGAGGCTGCCGAGGCTGAGATTCCCAAACAGCTGTTCCGTGGCCCCCGCCGGATCCGTCCGCGGCTGGCCGAAGTTATCCAGCGCAAAGTCATACGTGCTGCCCGTGGCTGACGTGCGGATGAACCGCACGTGGTTCTGCGCAAAGCCGCCCTCGTTGTCGATGTTCGTGTTGCTGAAAGTCCCGGCGTTGCGCAGGATGCCGTATTTATACGTCACTTCGATCGGGTTGCCGGCGGGAATGTCGAATGACAGCGAATACGTCAGGCCCGTGTCCGTGTCCCGGTTCATCAGGTGGCCCGGATAATCAAGCTCAATGGTCGCATCGGCCGGATGGCTCACCAGCGGATACTGCGGGCTGGTGAAATCACCGTCCACCATCACCCGGTCGGTGTCCGGATTGAAGGGAACTCCCCAACGGTCCGTCGCATTCGTCATGTTGACGTGGAACGTCAAAGTCGTGTCCACCAGCACCACGTCGTTGCTCGTGCGGTCACCCCAAAGCACCAGCGGATTCGTCGATGCCGTGGTGCCAAGGCCGAAAGTCCGGTCGCCGCCGCCCGTGCTCGCCGGCTGCTCAAAGATTGCCGGGCCCGCCCCGGCCGGGTTGATCACAAATTTATACCGCTCGGTCGAACCCGGCTGGTTGCGGTCCACGTAAGTGCCGCTGAATATGTTCGAGGCGTTGCCGTTCAGCGTCGGATTGTTCGTCAACGTAAAACCCTGGTCCGCCACGCCAAAAGAGTTCGTCTGGAACGTCCCCGCGCAACCCACCGTGTCATTGTTCGCCGGGTTCAGCTGGCCCGTCATGATCGGCACCGTCATGTCCACCGAGAACGTGATGTTGTTCGAGGCGTACGTGTTCACGCCGTTGAAATACGCCAGCGGCAGCACCGTCGCGCCGTTCGACGTGGTCAGCAAGCGGTTGGCGCCGTCTTCATAGGTCGACCCCGTGCCGCCCGGCGCGATGACGTATTTGTATTGGCTGACCGTGCTGGGATAATTGCCGTCCGCAAACGTTCCCGAATAGATGTTCGAGGCGTTGCCGCTCAATGTCGGGTTGTTTGTCAGGAAACCGATCGGCGGAAAAGTGCCCGACCACTTCGGCTGTTCAAACGAACCGTAAACCTGGATCAGGTCGCCCGCACCCGGATTGAAATGGCCCAGATAGATCTGCGGCCCCATGTCGATGCTGAAGTAGAGGTAGTTCGTCGTCGCGCTCGGGGTCGCCGCATAATTGTCAAAATAGACCGTCGGCACCAGCTGTCCGCTGCCTTGCAGCGTGAACGTGCGGTTCGGATCCGAGTCATAGCTGTCGGAATTGTTGGCCACGCTGTGGAATTTGAACTTGTACGCTTCCACCGTGTTCGTCAGGTCCGTCGTCAGGTAGGTGTTCGTGTAAATGTCGCTGTTGTTGCTCTGGACCAGCGAAAAATCATTGAACGCAAACGGGTTCGTCTGGAACGATCCGCCACAGTACACCGGGTCCGTCCCCGGCACAAAATTGCCCAGTTGCGCCTGCTCCGTCATGTCCACCGTGAACGTCACCGCATACGTCGGCACCACCGTCGGCGAGAACGTGTACGTCGCGAACGCCGTGTTCGTGAACGGATGCCAGCCGTTTGATGCCCCGCCCACGAC
>Ga0210392_10001113_pt1 | contig 14476 bp, 16 predicted proteins | sample IncBWC30OmetaG_FD_161057 | JGI IMG/M metagenome (GOLD analysis project Ga0210392, IMG submission 161057) | Forest soil microbial communities from Barre Woods Harvard Forest LTER site, Petersham, Massachusetts, United States - Inc-BW-C-30-O ...
AAGCGGGCGATGGAACAGGGCAAGCAGACCCACGAGCAGGGCGCGGTGCTGCAGGCGGCGCAGCAGGCGCCCGTGCAGGTGTCGGAGCAATGAGCGGCACGACCGAGCCGGTGCTGGTCGACGGCCTGGACCAGGTGCTGTTGATCCGTCTGTATCCCGAGGCCGAGGGCCTCAGCGATGCGGGCGCCAAGGCGGTGGCGCAGGGCACGCAGACCGCCGCTGACGGCGCGGCGCTGGAGGCCAGCCAGTATGAGCCGGTGCTGGGACTGGAGGCGCCAGACGCGCCTGCTGCCCCCACAGCGCCGCCGGTCAATGTCGACGTGCCATACGTCACGCAGACCGGTGACATGCTGAGTTGCACCATGGGCATCTGGGACGGTGAGCCGACTGGCTATGCCTACCAGTGGACGATCGATGGCGTGGCTGTTGGCACTGACGCATCGACCCACACGGTGGTGGCCGGTGATGCCGGCAAGACGGCTGCGTGTGTCGTGTCGGCGACGAATGCGCTGGGCACGACCGCGGCACCGCCGTCGAATGGCGTCGTGGTGACGGCCCCGGCGCGCTGATGGCGTCACTCGCGCAACTCCAGGCCGACGTGGCGTCCTACCTCAACCGGACGGACGTGCTGACCAACGGCGTCATGCCGGGCTGGATCGCTGCGGTCGAGACCGAACTGTCCGAGACGCTGCGGGCGCGCTGCCAGGTGGCGTCCGCCATCCAGCCGATCGACGCGCCCTACATCGCGCTGCCTTCCGACTTCGCGACCATGGAGAGCATCCGCGACAACACCACGGGCGAATTGCTGGTGCTCAAGGACGAGTGGTCGGGGCACTGGAACATGCAATATGCGCCGGTCGGCTGGCAGCCCTATGACAGCATCACTGCGCTCAGCGGGCCATCCACGCAGTATCGGCTGGTGGCCAATTGCATCGAGTTCCTGCCGCACCCGACAATCCCTGACCCGCCGGACCCGAGCTGGGTGCCGCAGTCGGTGCTCATGGGGTGGTATCGCAAGCCGATGCCACTTCTGCTGCCCACCGACACCAATCCCATCCTCGAGGCGGTCTATAGCGTCTACCTGTATGGCGTCATCAAGCAGGGCGCGATCTGGGCGCTCGATGACGACCGCGCGCAGCAGATGGACGCGCTGTTTCAGCAGGCAGTCACCAGGGCGAACTTGTGGAAGCAGCAGAGCGACTATAGCGGTGCGCCGCTGCGTGCCGAGCCGGCGGTGTTCTTCTGATGCTGCTGCGCACCTACACCCCGGTCGCCAAGTCGATCGCCCGCTACACGGCGCTGGGATCGCCGGCAGAGCACTGCGGCATCTGCCGCTTCTACGCCGCGCCGAACATCTGCGCCCGCGTGCTCGGCCCCGTCGTGCCGGCCGGATGGTGCAAGTTCTTCTCCAAGGAGGCCGTGTTCCGGCCGCTTTGGCCGTATGCTGGCGCCGGGGCGCCATCGCTCGACATGTCGTTCACGACGCCAGGGACGATGCCGTCCGGTGTCACCTTCACTCGCGCATCTGCGGCGAAGTATTTCAACAGCGCCGGCACCATGCAGTCGGCGGCGGCGAATGCGCCGCGGTGGGACTATAACCCGACCTCGCATGCGCTCAACGGGTTGTTGGTCGAGGAAGCGCGGACGAATCTGTGGCTGCAGAGCGGCGATCTGTCGCAAGCCTCACCTGTCGGCATTGGCGGTCCTGCGGCGCCCAGTGCGACAGCCAACCAGACGACGGCACCCGATGGCACGTTGACCGCCGCATCAGTCGCATTCCCCGCAATTTCTGCCGGCGCGACCAGCGTGTTGTATCAGCAACTCACGGTCACCGCCGCGCCGGCGACGTTCAGCGTCTGGATGAAGGGCAGCGCAGGCGGCGAGCAGCTCTACCTGGGAGCCAACGGCGGCGCCGGCACGTATGTGAACAGCCCACGCATTACGCTGACCACGGCATGGCAGAGGTTCAGCTTTACCACCACGACGACGGCCGGTGCCTGGTTCTTCGATATCGGTGCTGACATGCGTGGTGGGACAGCAGCCGCCACACCATCGCAAGGCACCTACATCTGGGGCGCGCAGGTCGAGCAGGGCGCGTTTGCCACCAGCTACATCGCAACGGCCGCTGCGGCGGCAACCCGCGCCGCTGACCTCGCCTCGATGCCGACGAGCACATGGTTCACGGCGGCCAATGGCACATACCAGGCAGAGTTCATCCTGAACGGGGTTGCAAGCGGACTGCCGATCATCATCGGCGGCAACGCCGGCTCGCCCACAATAGCCACAGGTGCCGACAGCAGGCTGACAGCCGGCATCCGCAGCGGCGCGTCGGTGTTCAGCGCCACGGGGCCGCTCTACACCTTCGGCGCCGTCAACAAGGCGGCGTTTGCCTATCTGAGCGGGGCGAGCAATGCCGCCGTCAATGGCACGGCATTCGGGCCGAATGCGACGGCGTTCACTGTCACTGGCACCGTTGCCGAGTTAGGCTCGGATGGCGTGACGCCAGGCAACAACGCGCTCAACGGTTGGCTGCGCCGCGTCCGCTACTGGCCGCGCGCTCTGGCCGCCGCCGAGCTGCAGTCGGTGACCACCTAGATGGCAGCGCCCATCACATATCCCTTCGATTGCTGGATGGGCCTGCAGGTGGCAGGCGCCGAAGTGAGCGGCGTCGGCTACGTGCGGCGCTCTGCGCACTTTGAGGACATTGGTGATGGCGTCACGGCGGCCAATGTCGCCAGCGTGCAGTGGCCGCCGTGCGGCTCCGACTGGGGGGCTATCGACACCGTTAACCTCTACGGTGCCCTGACTGGCGGCAATCTGCTCTGCACCGGCGTCACGATCTCGGTCGTGCGCGGCAGTCTGTATGATGTGCTGCGCGTATCGGCCGGTGGCTATCAGGTCATCAATACGACGTTCGGCCTCCTGGCAACGTCCGGCGGCAACATCGGCACACCCTACGACGCCGGGCCATACGGTGACGGCCCCTATGAGATGGAGCCGCCGTCGGTGCTGCTGTTTCGCACGTTCGGCAGCGTCGCACTGTGCGGCAATCAGCCCGGCGTCTGGGCGCCCGGCCCCTTTGACGTGGTGGCAGCATAATGTCCGGCACGGATTATACGACAACGGCCAATCTCGGCCTCTATAAGCCGATTTCTCAAAGAGCGGTCGGGCACTGGGGCGATTTGTGGAACTTCAACGCCGATACGCTGGATACGGCGCTCAGCACCGACATCAATGTCAGGAATTTCGGTGCCAAGGGCGACGGGATCACCGACGATAGTGCGGCTATCAACGCCGCGCTGACCTACATCCGCGCGCATCTGACGGTGAACCACGGGACATTCCGCCTGGTGTTTCCCGGCGCTCGCTACGTGGTCAAAAGCGGCCTGAACTTTACCGGGTTCGACCAGAGTTTCAGCGGCGGCGTGATTGACGGCTGCGGCTCGGAGATCTGGTCGCAGGTGACCGGCGGCGTGACGATCGACTGCCTCGGCAGCCGTTGGCTGAGCTTCCGCGATCTCACAGTGTATGGCGACCCGACGACCAAGCCGTCCATCGGCATCCAGATCGGGCGGGTGTCAAGCAACTCTGCCGACACCCACAACTTCACCAACGTCAAATGCTGGGGGCATTTCACGCTCGCCAGTTTCTATAACTTCGCCTCCGAGAGCGCGGCGTATCTCAACTGCACATTCGATAACGACGAGTCGTCGGCGACCGCTTTCTGCTGGGTCGGCGACGGGCTGAACCACTGGAATTGCACATCCGCGTTTGTCACGCAGACCTGTCCGGTGGAGACATCGGAGCCGTTCGGCGGCGGGACGTTCATCAACTGCGTGTTCCAGGGAACCTCTACCAGCGGCTCGATATGGATTGGCCGGTCCAGTGACCTGCAAATGATCCGCTGCTATTCGTCAGGCGTTAACAATATCTTTGTGCTGTATGCTCCGAACGATCCAGGCGCGTCCAATACGCAGCTATCGCTGTATTGTCACTGCGAACCGCCGAGCATCAAGACCGCCATCGTGTTTAGCGGGGCGCCTGGCCAGACCTACCACTACATCAACGGCTTCGAGTTCTATGACGCGGCCTGTGACGCTACCAACTCGGTGTTCGCGATTGACCCCGCGAGCGCGGTAACTGGCGTCTCTCTGCGGAATGCGCTGATCGAACTCGGGATGGGCGGCGCCGGAACGGGCAAGTTGTTCGATACGCCCGCTGCCTATTCCGTCATAGCCAGACGTGCCGCGCTGCCTGTCGCGGGGGTGTGGCAAAATCCCGGCTACTGGTCTGGGCCGGTGCTCGACTGGACCTATGGATCGCTATGGCTGCCGACTTCGCAGACCTTCGTCGCGGCCAATGCCGGCAGCGCTGCCCCCTATCAGGCGAACGAGTGGGTGCAGCTTAAGCCGGCCGCGACAATAGCCAGCTACTCGGTGACCATGCCGCCCGCCGCAATGCACGGGCAGACGCTGACCATCAGCACGAGCCATACCATCACCGCGCTGACGTTGGTCGCGAACACCGGGCAGACCGTGGCCGTGCAACCCGGAACGCTCACCGCGAACACGTCGGTCAGCTATCGCTATGACGGACCATCGGCCACCTGGCTCGCTCTCGGTCACACCACATGAGCAGCCCCACCGACAGCGGCATCACCATACCAGCAGAACAATGGGAGCACGGACCACATGCCCACGCTCGCAGGCCAGATGTCCAACAGCGCGCAGGTCAACCCGCAGTGGGTCGCATGCGATGGCAAGCCATACTATGTGCTGGATGCCAAGCAGCCGGTGCGCGCCAAAGGCGTGTTGTCCGAGGGCAACCGGCAGGACTACATCCGCCAGGTCGGCTGGCAGGGACGCAGGCGCGGCCTCGGCCCTCTCGGATGGCTGGTCATGGTTCCCCTGGATAAGACGGCGACCTGGAAAATCACCACCGCCGATGACTCGACGGAAACCACGTTGACGCCGCCGGTGCCGTGGCCAGGCAAGCCGCCAGCCGGGGTGCAGTGATGAGCGACACCACGACGCCGAATTATGGGTTCACGTTGCCCTCGATCGGCGCCTCGCAAGACACCTGGGGCAACAAGCTGAACGCCAACTGGGCCGAAGCCGACAGCGTGATCTATTCGCTGGCGTCCGGCTACCTGCCGATTAGCGGCGGGACGCTGAGCGGCGGTCTGGTCATAAGCCCTGCCAGCGGCACGGCGCTGCTCAATCTGAACAAACCAGCAGGGACGGTCACAAACTCAGCAGACATCTATGGCACGACGGCCGGCACGCTGCGATGGCTTCTCCGACTAAGCACCCTAGAGGCGGAAAGCGGCAGCAACGCCGGGTCGAACTTCGGCATTTATCGCTACGACGATCTCGGCAATTACCTCGGCAATCCTCTTAGCATCAGTCGCGCCACCGGTAATGTCGCCATTGCGCAAGCGCTCAGTGTTGCGGGCGCGGTGTCGGCGCCGTCGGCATCCTTCTCCGGCGCTATGTCGGCGTCCTCGGCATCCCTCTCCGGTCAGGTAACCGCCAACAGCTTCATGAACACGGGCGGCACTTTCTACGTCGGGGGCAACCTGAATTACTACCTGGCGCGCACTCAGAGCGATGGCGCCTGGCGGATCGCCGAGAACGGCACGGTCAACCTCACCATTGATACCGGCGGCAACCTGACAGCGCGCGGCGCCATCTTCGGGACCAATGCTCAGTTTTCCGGTGGGCTGAACGTCAACAACATGGCCATGGCCCGGTTCGGCAGCGGTTCCATGCTATCATTCTGGCCGGGCGGCTTTGACCTTAGCTTTTCTCGCGACGGGACAGAATCGTTAGTCTATACATCGGGCAGCAACGACCATTTCATCGCCCGCCCTGCTGACTGGCTGTTCTACAACAACATCGGCAGCTTTGCCGGTCACGGCGATTACGCGAATATCTCTGATGGGCGCAGCAAACGCGAGATCGAGCCGGCATCGCGCGGCCTTGCGGAAATCCTGCGTCTGCGACCCGTCAGCTTCCAGCGCATACGCCACCGCGCTGATACGCGGCCGCTGAGAACAGAGCTGGGCTTTGTTGCTCAGGACGTGGCGCAGGTTATTCCGGAGGCGGTCGAGGCGGTCGGCATGGAACTGTTCGACGGCAGCGGACGCCTCGACAGCGACGAACCGTCCCTTGCGCTGACCACCACGCCAATCGTCGCGACCCTGGTGAATGCCGTCAAGCAACTGGCGGCGCGCGTGGCAGCGCTGGAAGCGCATAGTGCCTAGGGTTACCCAATCGCCGCCGCCCGGCATCGTGCGCCAGTCAACCTCGGAGGCGACGGCAGGCCACTGGTTCGATTCAAACAACATCCGCTGGCGCGGCGGCGTCATCGTGCCGGTGGGCGGCAACGCCGTGCTGGAAGGCACCGAGGTGGACGACGTGCCGCGCGATGTCGTCACCTGGCACGACAACAGCTACCAGCGCTGGGCGGCCTACGGCACCGACACCCACCTCTATGCCTTCTGCTTCGACACCGCGACGCTCTACGACATCACGCCGACCGGTGCGCCGCCGATCCTGCCGCCCGGCTACAATTCCGGCTACGGCCTCGGCTACTACGGCGACGGCATCTACGGCATCTCCAGCAGCGCAGGCTCGCCGATCGGTCCTCCGGGGCTGCTCGGCAAGGCGTCCGACTGGTGGAGCATGGACACCTTCGGCGAGCTGCTGGTGGTGGTCCCGACACAGGATGGGCATCTCTACTCGTGGGACCCGAACACGCCGACGGTGGCCGCCACGCAGGTGCTCAACGCGCCGACCAACAACCGGGGTGTCATCGTCACCGACCAGCGCCAGGTGGTGCTGTATGGCTCTGGCGGCGACCCGCGCAAAATCGCCTGGTCCGATCAGGAGGACATGACGGTCTGGGTGGCCGACGTGACGAACCTCGCCGGCGAAAAGCAGTTGGTCACCTCGGCGGCGGCGCTGACAGCAGCCAAAGTTGCGGCGGGCATCCTGCTGTTCACCACGAACGACGTGCATCTGATGAGCTATGTCGGGCCGCCCTATGCCTACGGCATCGTTCAGGTTGCTGCCGGCTGTGGGCCGATCTCACCGCGTGCGGTGGCCGGCGCCGGTTCGTTCGTCGCCTGGATGAGCCTGCAGAATTTCTGGCTGTATAACGGCAACGTCCAGGTGCTGGGCTGCGACGTGAAAAACTGGTTCTTCAGCGTGCTGAACCCCGGCAGCATCGGCCGCCTGTTCGGCTCGGCCAACCCGCAATTCGCCGAAATCTGGTGGGATTTCCCCGACGAGAACACGGTGAACGGCGAGTGCAACCGCTACATCGCCATGAACTACTCTGGCGTGATGCCAGGGGTGTATTCGGGGCAGGCCGGCGCTGTCGCCGGCTACTGGATGCTCGGCCAGCGGGCGCGCACCGCGGGCGATCGCATCGGCACGCTGGACTATCCCATCCTCGGCGGCATCGGCCCCGGCGGCACCGGTGGCGCGCTCTACCAGCACGAGAGCGGCTGGACCGACAACGGGGCGCCGCGGGCCAGTGCCGGCGAGGTCTACGTCGAAAGCGGCACCATCAACCAGGGCGAAGGCGATATCCGGTTTCATGTGAAACAATTGGTCTTCGACAGCACGACGGACCCGGCGCTGGCGGCGAATTTCGGCTTTCGGTTCTTTGCCAAGGAGGAACCGTGGGACGCGGCGGAGACTGACACTGGGCTGTATACCGAGATCCGCAATGGGCTGATGGACACGCGGGTATCGGGTCGCAGCGTTCGGATGCGCCTGGAGGCGACCGCCGATGCGCCGTTCTCGGTCGGCCGCACCCGGCTGGACCTGGGCAAAGCGGGGAAGCGCTGATGGCAACCACCAGATATCCCGCCGCACCGTTCACCGCGCCGATCTCGGGCGATATCAATCAGCGCCTGTCGCAGATCGCCGACGCCATCAACCGCAAAGCCGACGCCAACGGCGCGACCGTCTTCCCGTTCATCGGGCTGACCGACGGTACCGGGCAGACCTGGAAGATCACCGTGGACACCAGCGGCGTGCTGCACACCGAGGTGGTGACGCGATGACCGGTGCCGAAAAAGCCCACCGGCTGCAGAAGGCGCTGGAATACGGGGGCGGGACCCACCGGCTCGACGACGTGGTGCGGATGCTCAAGGCCGGCGAGGCCAAGCTGTGGGAGAACGCGGGCGGCGTCATCGTCACCGAGGTGAACGAGTTTCCGCTGCGCAAGGTCGTCCACTTCTGGCTGCTGGCGGGCGAGCTGCGCGACGTTCTCGCATTGGAGGATGACGTGCTGCCCTGGGCGATCGAGAACGGTTGCACGGTGGCGACCGGCGTCGGGCGTCCGGGGTGGGGACGGGTCGCGGCCAAGACTGGTTGGCGACCATGGCTGCCACAGTTTTACAAAGAGCTAGCGCCATGATGTGGACCGAAGGCGGCCAAGTCGATCATCTCACGTTCGCCGGCCTGCGCGGCGGCGGCGGCAAGGGCGGCAAGCAGCAAACGGTGCAGGACACCTCCGGCACCACCAACACCACCGGCACGTCGGAGACGCAGCTTCCCCCCTGGCTGACCGGCGCGGCGCAGCAGGCGGTCGGCACCGCGCAGACGCTGAGCCAGGACCCGAACCTGTTCGCCCCTTATCAGGGCCAGCAGGTGGCCGACGTGTCACAAGGCACGCAACTGGGGTTTAACTACGGCATCGGCAACGACCCGACCCAGATGGCGGGACAGGTCGGCGGGGCGGCAAATTCCATCTATGGCGCGATTGCCGGCATGGCGCAGCCGCAGCAGCAGCAATATCTGCAGCAGGGCCTGCAGCAGGCGCAGGGGTTGCTCGGGGGATGGGCCGGTCAGGGACCGGCCAGCGCCGCGTCCGTCGCGCAGGACGCACAAAGCATGATGTCGCCCTACACGCAGGCGGTGATCGATCCGACGATGGCGCTGGGGCGGCAGGCACTGACGCAGAACCTGCAGCAGGTGGGCGCGCAGGCCAATCAGGCGGGCGCGTTCGGCGGCAGCAGGCAGGGCGTGCAGGAGGGCGTGGCGCAGTCGCAGGCAGCGCTCGGGGAAAGCGCACAACTCGGCAACCTGCTGAACACCGGATACGGGCAGGCGCTGACACAGGCTGGCAACCTCGCCAACACCAGGCAGCAGCTCGGGGAAAGCGCCGCCAGCACGCTGGGGCAGATGTATGGCAATGCCGGGAGTGCGATGGCCGGCTACGGCCAGGCCGACATGAACAATGCCCTGCAGGCCGGCCAGGGCATACCACAACAGTATCTACAGAACCTGCTCGGCATCGGCGGCCTGCAGCAGAGCCAGCAGCAGGCGCTGCTCAATTCCCAGATGGGAACCTATTACGGCCAGCAGCAGCAGCCTATCCAGAACCTCGACCTGCTGCTGAGTGCGGTCAGCGGGGTGCCTTATGGCACCTCTGGCAGCAGCACGGGCACCGGACAGACGACCGGCACCGGCACCACGACGGCGACGACGACGCCATCCACGGTCGATCAGATCGGCAGCTATATCGGGCTGATCGGCAAGGTCGCCGGGGCGGCCGGGGCCTTTGCTTAGGGGCATGAATGATGAGTGACACATGGGATGATCCGACCACGACCCTGAGCTACAACGATGGCGGGTTGGACTCCGGCTACGTGGACAGCGGTGCCGCCCCCTTCAACGATGGCAGCAGCGGCAGCGGCAGCGGCATGAATTACCAGCAGGTCCTGAAGGGGCTACAGCAGCTTCAGGGCAGCCAGGGCCAGCAGGGCGCGCAGAAGCCGGCGGTGTCGAACCTGCCCGGTCAGTCCGGTGTGGCGCCGGGTGGCATCCAGGCACAGTCCGGCGCCTATAGCGGCAATGCTTCGGCCATGAATGCGCTGGTGCAGATGCTGATGGAACGAGCCAACGCCTATCGTCAGGCATCGAACCCCGCCACCGCACGGCCCGTCAACCTCGGGGGGCAGTCTCGGCCGGCAGGGCTACTCGGGCTGTAGGGGGGCGCTGTGGCAACACCTGACGACGACACCCAGACACAAACGCCGGCACCAGCAGCGCCACCATCGTCCGGTGGAGCGCCGATCGATTACGCGGCGATCGCACAGCAGCTTTTGCAGCCCCCGCCGCAGGTGCAGCCCGACACCACACCGGCCCAAGGCGGTTGGCACGGGCTGCTGGGCCGCATCGGCCTGGCGCTCGCGGGCGGCACCGTCACCGACAACATGTCGCCCGCCCAGAAGGAACGCGCCGGAATCCGCGCGCTGGGTGATTTCGGCACCAGCCTGATGGCGGGGAGCGGCTACTACCCCGGCAAGCCGATGTTCGGCGGTCTGGCGCAGGGCTTCCAGGGCGCCGAGCAGAGCGAGCGCGGCTCCGAGGAGCAGGTGGTGGGCCAACTCGCCGCGCGGCAGAACTATCAGACGGATCAGCAGAAGCTGCAGATGGAGCGCCTCAAGGCGGCGCTGCCGCTGCTGCAAATGCAGCAATTTGCCGGCGCTCGTAATCTGGCTCTTGGTCAGGGCGGCGCTACGCCTGGCACAGCAACCGGGAGCGGTGGGCCTGCGACCATTGCGCCGCCAGCCGTCGCCTACGGCCAGGGCGGCCCCGGCTCTACAATACCAGTGCCTCCAGAATACATGTCGTATTTCCAGGCGGCGTCGAAACGCACAGGCGTTCCGGTCGATCTGCTCATCGCGCAAGCACGGCAGGAGTCCGGGTTTAATCCGAATGCGGCCGGCGGCGGCCTCATGCAGATCCAGGACAAGACGGCGCTCAACCCCGGCTTTGGGTTAACCGGCGTGCAAAGCCCCGCCATCCTCAAAGATCCCAAGACGAACATCGATTTCGGCGCTGACTATCTCGCCGCCCGTGCCAAGGCTGCCGGCGCCGACCTGAGCACGCCGCAAGGTCAGGCGGTGGCGCTGCAGGCTTACAACGGCGGCGGCGATCCGGATTACGTCAAGAACGTCACGCGGTATATGCCGAAGCCAGCAGCCGGTCCCGCGCCGACTGTGTACGCTGGTCCTGGGGTGCCTCCTGGTGGTCCTGCGGCGCCGTTGCCAGCACCTCCATCACCCGCTGCACCTGGTGGTGCTCCAGCCGTCGCTCCAGCGGCGCCGGGTGCCACGACACCGCCCACGGTTACGCCACCGCCGGTCACCGCGCCAACCACCTACACACGCCAACCGCTGCCGCCCGATATCCAGGCGCGCATCGATAATCCGCCAATACCTCCGCAGTACGACACGGCGGTCCAGACCGCCTTAACACCAGAGGCGCTTCAGACAGCTCAGAACAACAAAGCGGCTGCCATCGCGGCAGCCAAGGCGAAGGCGATCGAAGAGGGAGAGACGTGGCAAGGGAAGCAGCAGGAGATTTGGCAGCAGAACCAAACGACGGCGGGGACGCAGCAGCATGAGATAAACATGGAGTTGCTGCGCAATAGCGAGGCGCAGACCAATCAATTGCGCAACGCGCAGACGACTGCCGACCAGGAGCAGCTCAAGGGCTACAGGGCGGATGGGGACGCTGCTCAACAGCAGGTCAACACCATCCAGATCCTGCGTAACGTCGAAAAGAACATGCCAGAAAGCGGGTCTGTGCTTCTACAGCGGCATCCTGAGCTACTCGACACGCTAACAAATATGGGGCTTCCAAAGGAGCAGGCCGATGCGCTGAGCGCCACCGATCTCTTTCAGCGGATGCTGGGATTTCTCGGGACGCAACTTTCTCAGAGAGCCGCCGTTGGCGCTGGCACGGCGCGGCAGGCAGAAATCGCCCAGAACATGTCGGTACTGCCGGGGCTTGCGACTGATCACAATGGGCGCCAGCAGTTGATGGGATTTCTGCTTAACCTTGCACAATATCGGGTTAACAAGGCCAACGCAGCACAGTCCTATTACAACACCACCACCAGCCCGCGCTTCAAAGACCTGCCGACGTTGAACGGCGCCGTGCCATTTGAACAGCAATATGGCGACGACCCGGAAAATGCGATCGTCCCGCAGGTTCCTCCGAACGCCAGCCAGGCATGGCTCGATAAGCACGTTAAGCCGGGTATGCTTGCTTCAGTGCCCGTTGCACAGCTGGACCCCATCACCAAGCAGCCGCAGCGTGATGCCAACGGTCAGCCGATTTATAAATACGAGACCCAGGTGAGGGACCGGTAAGATGGCCGCCGGTGATGTCGATACCAGGTTTACACCAGGGGGCGGCACCTTCTCGGCAGCCTCAGTGCCTACCGCTGTGCCTAACCCTTATCCAGACATGACGCCGGGCGTTCCTGTACAACCAACCCCACCGGCACCCCCACCGAGCATTCTGGACACCTCGTTTCATAGATTGCCAACGAGGGATGACCCGGGCGCCGATGTGCCTCCTCCAGTGCAGCGCATACGCCAGGCGGTATCCGATGCCTATTACAATGCGCCGTCACTGGGTAACGAACCTGGCAATATGTCGGTGGTACCGCAGAAGTCCCAGGATTGGCTCAACCGCAACCTCGGCCCGATTGGCGGCTGGATTGCCAATGAGCCGGGCAAGATCCTGGGCACTGGCATGGGCATTGCAGCTGCTGTGCCGGCAGCAATCGGTTCCACTCTGAACGAGTTGGGCGAACAGGCTGGCGTGCCAGCGCCGTTGCGGCGTGATCTTACGATGGGTGCCTCGGCAATTCCGGCGGATCAGATTGTCACTGGCGGGCTAAGCGGCGCACGGACTATGGCGCCGCCATCAACCAGGCTACCAGCCGCTGAGCCGCCGATTGTCCCGCCAAGCATCCCAGGCCCGGTCATTCCTGGGTCCAGAGGCCCCTCTGTCATTCAGCCGATCGGCCCAGAGGCGCTGGATACGGCAGCCGCGAGAGGGCGCGTGCGCGGGCTGCTGGGTGATACCGCCCCTGGTCCTACATCCCCCACCGGGATAGCTGCCCCAATGGCACCGCCGGAAGGCTACGCGGGGACGCCTAAACCCACCAGTTCGGCACCAGCCTTTGCGACATCAGATCAACTATACAAGCTAGCGGACAAGAACGCAGCGGCGGCTGGGGACTTCCCGCCAAGTGTTCCGGAGGGGTATCTCGCCAGCATCAAGGCGCAGATCCCATCTGGACCATGGGCATCGGCGACAGGCGGCACTGATGCCATCACTGATTTGTATAACCGGGCGCTGGATGCGCAAGGCAAGCCGATGTCGGGCGCCGATGCGCTGGCCACCGATCAGCGACTTACCCAGATGATCCACGACGAAACCGATCCCCAGAAAGGGATCTCGGATGTCGGGCGCCGGCTTCAGATCGTACAGGACCAATTCCGCGCGGCGACTGATACGCCGGAGCAGGTCCAGGCGCGTCTGGCCTGGCAGCAGGCCGAGAAGATGAAGACGATCGAGGATATCAACGAAAAGGCAGAGCAGACCCAGAACCCCACCGCCGCGATTAAAACCGCCGTAAAAAACCTGACTACTGATGCAAAAGCCTCCGCAGGCTGGTCGCCCGAAGAATTGGCAGCGGTGCGGAATTGGGGCGATCGTGGCACCGCTGGCGATGTGATGTACACGCTCGGCAGCAGGCTGACACCGGCCATCAGTCGTGCCGCATTAGTTGGGGGCGGCTCACTCGCCGGCTATCTCACCGGCGATTGGGCTGGTAGTTTGTTGGGAATGGGCGCCGGCACCGCCGTAACTGAAGCTGGGTCGGCATTCGCGCGAGACTTGGGCAATGCGATGTCGCAACAGCGTATGCAGCAGGCGCTGGAGGTGCTGGGCAAGACGACGCCCAACGCGCCGCCGAGGCCACCCAGCCCATTTGTGGCGACAACACCGGGGGCAGTTACCGCGCCGCCTACCGGTATGGGCAGTATTCCTGCCGCAAGCATTCAGGAAGCATTAAAGCGGCTAGGAGTTGCGCAAGCGCCGGGGCAGCAGGCACCGACGCAGTAAGCCTATCAGGAGTTGCGTTTGGGCCGGTGCAGCACCAACAGGAATAAGATTATACCGATAAAGCCGAACAGAAGGGTCAAGAAGAATCCGGCCATGTTCTCAGCCTTCCCTCAGCAGTCGTGATGGTGATGGCCGCCGCAGAGCAGCAGCCAGACGAGCACGCCGGGCCAGCCGGCGAGCAGGAACGCAAGGAGCAGGTGCATCTGCTACAGCCCGAGCAGCTTGACCAGCGCCACGGTGGCGCCGATCAGGGCCGCCGCAGCGCCGGCGCCGGTCAGCGCCATGGTGAGCGGTGCGAAGCGGATGTCCTGACCGCGTTTCAGCACATCGAACAGTTTGAGCATGGCGTCCGCCTGAAGCTGCTGGATCCGCGCGCTGCGTTCGGCGAACTCGTCCGGCGGGGGTGTGGTGGCACTCATCGAAGCCTCCTGTGGGGCGCCAGCATAACCGGCGCCCCCTGGTGTCTCAGTAGCAGCTGGTCTGGCAGGAGCGGTAACCGCCCGAGCCGTAGCACTGCGTCTGACAGT
>Ga0210392_10001117_pt1 | contig 14462 bp, 8 predicted proteins | sample IncBWC30OmetaG_FD_161057 | JGI IMG/M metagenome (GOLD analysis project Ga0210392, IMG submission 161057) | Forest soil microbial communities from Barre Woods Harvard Forest LTER site, Petersham, Massachusetts, United States - Inc-BW-C-30-O ...
ACACATAAAAAAAAAACAAAGGAAAAAAACCCCCATTTTTTTTAATAAAAAAAATTTTTTTTCCCCCCCCCCCTTTGACTTTTGGGGGGGAAAGGGGGGGGGGGGGGGGGGGGGGGGGGGGGGGGAGTCTAGGGCAGTTGCTCCTAGGAAAGTACGAGTGGGAACGGCAAAAACAAACTTATTACAAACAACAAATATTATATAACTTCTTAATTAATAATTATTATTAATTAAGATACCCTCAATATCTCATTTATATTATAATTAAATTATAAAGCTTAATTAAGCAGAGATAGATTTTTCAAGTTCTATTATTAATGACTCTTCTTCCATCCTTAGGGAGTGTAGCACACCTGTAAGGGTACCTTGCAAAGAGCGAAACGCCCTAAGAGTAAGGGGACAAATTACTCTTCTACTACTTAACAGTCGTTGAGTGCAATCGAATTAAATCATAAATTAAAAAAATAAATAAATATGAAACAATACTTAGAAATATATCATAAAAGTATCTCCTTAATAAATACTTTTACTTTTGCTACCAATAAATATTTTATCGGTTTTTACCTCTTAATGGGTGTCACTTCTTTTTGTTTAAATACAAATATCGAATTTGCTAGAGAATTCTTTATCGAATTAAATGTTAATAAGGTATCAATATTAGATTTAAAAATTATAATTATCTACTTAATTATAAGTTATTTAAGTTTCACTAAATTTACTGTTATGTTTAAAATATTATCTTTATTAAGAAGTGTCTCTTTTTTCTATAAGGAGATAAGAAATACCTCTCCATCCTCTCGATCTCTAGCTTTAATACCTATCGTAGGGCAAGTAGGACAAGTAGGACAAGTAGGACAAGTAGAGGATATACCACTCTCCTTTGCCTCGTACTCTTCTTTGCCCTGTAGAAAGAGAAAAAATCTTATTAGAGTTATGATTTGTTATTTTTGTTTAAATACCTTTTTTACAGTTATTTTAATTTTTTTTATAAAAAATTTCACTTGTAACTTGTATTTAATTAATTTAGAATTAGGTCAATATACTTATTGCTACAGTAATCTTATTAGTCTTATGATGGTTTTTATTCTTTTAGAATCATTCTTAGGAAGAGAATTTAGTATTAAAAATAATCACATAAATTCTTCTTTAATCATCTTAAATATAATATTAACCTTTGGACCATTTATTTTTCTGAATTTTTATAGCTATAGGAACCCTTCTCTTTACCTTAACGGTATGGTATTAAAGGATTATCAAGATATATTAAATAAACTTCTTGATAATTTTGTAATACATTGCGAATCTCGTGACGATGCCAATTTTAATTATAAATTGAAAACTACAGATAGGATTACTATTAGTGTCTCACCGTACGTGAGTGAAAGTGAGACCTCTAACAAAGCCCTAACTGCTAACAATAATTTTATAAATACAATTAATTATCCTATATCTACCTCTAGTTCTAATTTAAATATTAATTCTAATATTAGTATTGATACAAATACTTTGAACTCTTCTCAAATTTTATTAAATAATACTTCTAATGCTACCTCCAGTGCTAATGTAGTAGTCCAAACTACCCCAACTGATTCAACTCTTTGGGGTCAATTGCAGGGATATTTAAATAAATTAGTTAAAGGCCTTACACTTAAGTTTCAAGGAAAACCTGAATATCAGAAATTTTATTTGTTCGAACACAATAATAGCACTGATACTATTACTTCTTACACTTACGTTAAAGCTCCAATTAATTTAGGTTTTAGTTTTAAAGATATCCACGAAATAGGCCAACTAAGTCATAACAGTTTAAAAGATGTAAGTAGTCAGATAAATAAATTTATTTATATGAACAGGTGTAACCACTTCGATTTACTTAACAGTGAGATAGCTTTAAAACAATTTAATAATTATTATTTATATACTAAGATACAACAAGCAGCTGATACTAATCCGTTTGGGTTCCAGCATCCTTCTAATTCTCAGAGCGATCTGCCTAACTTCTGTAAGTTTTACCTGATTGATCGTATTATGAACACAGATGTAACCATAGATATTATTGATTTATTAATAGATAGAATTTATACTCCGGAACAAAAGGAGCAATTTAGAAATAAAATGGCCTTATTTACAACATCAAATAAATAATTAGATTACCCTTTTTTTATGAATAAAATAAATAACCCCCCCATTCAACCCCTTACTATTTATCCTAGACCTGTCTGAGGTAAGGGCTCTAGCTCCACCTTTCCTTAATCCTATTTATATTGAGCTACCTGAGGGTACAATTGCCCTTCTCCCGTTTGCCTATTACACAAGTACTTACCTGGCAACCCTACCTCTTTAAGGCTGGTAGGTAGGTAAGGTAGCAGTCCCTCCCCTCCATCTCGTTAGAGGTAGGCGCTACACACACAAAGGGCGGGATAGGGTAAGGGAGCGTAGCTTATCAGAAGTGGCACTTTCTCCCTCCCATCAGCCTACTAGATCAGTACGGTGCAAAGGAGATAATAGCCCGTACGGGTAAGGTTATAATTACAGATCATTAGTTCCCTTTAGAGGAAAGGAGCGAAGCGCCCGTACGAGCTAGAGAACAAGAGCCTATACACCTCTCTTATAACGGACCTGTAAGGTAGACAAAGGGCTCCGCTCACCCAATATCGTTAGTTTCCTCCAAGAGCTAGAGCTTATACATTATAACAGGAACGGGTCCCGTAGTGGAGGGCTCAAAAACCAGTACTACACCATGACGTGGAAAGGGAATGGAGGGTCGCGTAGCGACCCTTCTTTGACCCTATTTTTCTGAAGGTATGGCTAAATTAAAAAGATAAAAGAAGTTAAGTTTAAAAAACCTTATAATTTATTTAAGCCTATAATTTAATGGTAGAATAATTTCTTGATGAGGAGTCTGTAGAAGTTCAAATCTTCTTGGGCTTAATATGAATCATAAAAAAAATATAATATAGTTATAGTGTAAAACTAGTTTATTGGAGTAATCCTGCTGTACAACTGTTCAACTCTCTTACGATCCTACACCTCTCCTTTCCTCATTATCCCCTGACCCCCTCCCTCCTCTTTAGCCTTAATGATAGATAACAGGTGCAAGAGTCCATTCTACAGTAGGATAAGGTCAGGGAGGTAAGGTATGCATACCTTATAATAAGTAGCAAACCCTCAAGTACGGGGCTCCAAGAGCCCGTACTTATCTTGTGGATTTACCTTTCTTTCCTTTGTCTCCTGTACTGGACCGTTAGGGTTATGTTAGGGAACACGTAGCCCTTACCTTCGAACTGTAGGGTTCAGGAAGGCGCTTCTTTAATATTAAAAAATAAGTGGAGAAAGGGATGCGGAGCCATTTTTCTTTTTCGTAAAGGTAAAAGTGGGCAAAATTAATTGTCTTTATATTAGAAATAAAAAATATTAAAGTTCTTAAAAAATAATTTATTTTTAATTAAAAGAATAAATTTATAAGTATACGTAAATAGAATTAAGTATCACTTTTTTAAATAACAATATTAGCTAGTATTCGCTTACGTAAAAAAATGATTTGTATAAAATACTAATCTGATTGCGGAGCGTGGAGCTTAAAGTGCGCCTCCCCTTCTCACCCCAAAGGGGACAAGAGCCCGTACGGTACACAGTACTATGCCACCCTTTGCGTTCCTTCCCCTTAAAGATAGAGCCTTTAACGGAATCGGGAAATAGGATTACGCTCTCTTCCTTCCTCTTCCTGCTTAGCAACCCTCCTTTTCTGTAATACAGTAGGGATAAAGTCAGGTATAGGGGCCTTGCGGTAAGACCATAGCCTCCCCTTTTACTTGTAGGGAGGAGGAGTACAGGATAAGGCCCCAAAGGGGTTGCTAAGCAATCCGTAACCCTCCCTTTAAGAAAAAGGAAGGGTGCGTAGCCCTCTCCTTTTTCCGTACTCCATTTTTACCTTTTATTCCTTTGTATCCTGAACCCTCCCCTCTACGAAATAGGGAGAGACTACTAGCAGCCCCTAAGTTTAATAGGTGGTACTACCCTCTTTCCCTAACCTAACGGGAACACAGGATTAAGAAGCTCTTGTACCACTTAGGGAGGAAAGGGATTGTAGAATCCTTGTCCTGTAGTGAACTGCAAAGGGTGGGATAAATAGGTTCTAAACAGAGGTGTCCCTTAGCCTCTAAAGGCTTGGGAGGGAGGGGCCCCGTACAGGCTCTAGCTATTTGTGCTCCTACCCTTTCCCTTTTTTGCAATAGGCAAAAGTATCCTTGCAAAAACATGTAGGGAAGCGTAGCACTTCCTTTTGCCTCCTGTATTTGTCCGTACTTATATTGCTATTGGGACCTGTACGGACTCTACCAGAGGTGTCCTCCCCCCTCCCTATCCCTAAGGGGCTCTATCTATCCCTAAAGGAAGGACGCCAAGGGCGGCACCATAATGTAAAGAAGGGGAGGCGTTACGTACACAATATAAGTAAGGGGTTGGAGGTCAAGGGATAAAGGGTAGGGAAGGAGGGAGACGGGCTTGTGGCTTAAATAAAATTAAACAGCAACATAGTTTAAATATCTAGTAAAAATATTTTAAAAACATTATAGTTTTTTTAATATTCTAGTAAAAAAAATAAATTTTTAATTCTTACTTTACTTATATCCATCTCTTTAGTTATTTTTATTTACTATGTTAGCTACACCTACGCGCTACTTTATTATAAGTGACCTCAAACGCTATACGCAGACGCTGCTTAAATTATTTTAATATTTTAAATTTTTAACTTATTTAAAAATTAGACAGTCTATAAAATAAAGACTTTATAAATAATATATTTCTTTCCCTTCAGCTCAACCATCTCCCGGCTATAAACCCTAGCGGATCAGGTAAAGGGAAAAGAGACCCTAGCTTGTACTACAATAAGACTTCCTGTAAGGAAAGGTAAGGAGTGTTTCTCCAATAGGTTATAGAACCTTACGGACGCGACGCTTCCTATAAATCTAAACCTCACCAAGCCTGTAAGGGCTTGGGATGATGGACGCTAGATAAAGGGCTATTGCCTCTTGCATCCCGTTCGGGCTCTTGTTATTGGGGTCCCTCCATCCCCTTAAAGGGAGTACAGGCTCTTGTCCCTTTTGCCTTGTGCGGACTCTGAGCCCTGCGGGAGAGGAGAGGCAAGAGCCTCTCCCCCTTTTGTCCCGTACTTATATTGTGTCCCTTCCCCTCTCCCTCTCCCGCAAGGGGCTCTTGCAGGGAGAGGGGGTGGTAGAGGGAGAAGGGAGGGAGACGGGCTATTGAACCCTCCTCTCTGACAAAAGCCCGTACGAGGTTGTAGGTCAAGGGATAAAGGGGAGGGTTGGATACGGGGGAAGGGTTTAAAGCGAATGGATGGAGAACGGCTCCGCATCTGACCGTAGTTGAGCTAGAGCTCCTATCCTTAAATATAAAGAATAGGGATGTGTCCCTTTTTGTCCTTCTCCACCTTACGGTTACACCAGGTATAGGTAAACTTAAGGAAAGGGGAGGGAGGCCGTAGTTTAAAAAAGTAAAGGATTAGAATAATAACTTGATATTATATCTTGGCTGTAAATAAATTATAGCGATTTCATTAATAATTATATAAATAATTAAATATATAAAATGTAATGAGAAATATCCCGAGCCCTTCCCTCTCTACGGGACATCTCTTGCAATTGCAGAGCCCTTATGGGTCAAAGGGGGAAGGGTAGAGGCAAAAATAAAAAATCAATGAACACTAATAATTTAATGTTAACAATTATAGGACTTCTTCTTAATTTAATAGATGTGCTAGCTATAATTTTACCTGTATTGTTGTCAGTTGCTTTTATGACTATTATAGAAAGAAAACAATTAGCTGCTCATCAAAGAAGAGTAGGACCTAATACAGTAGGGTACTACGGAGTTCTTCAACCTTTTGCGGATGCTTTAAAATTAATTTTAAAGGAAACAGTAATACCATCTCAATCAAATAAAGTTTTATTTTATTTAGCTCCAGTTTCTACTTTAGTGTTTAGTTTACTAGGTTGGGGAATAATCCCTTTTGGGCAAGGTTTAGCTTTATCAGATTTTTCATTAGGTGTATTATATACATTTGCCTTATCTTCTTTAGGAGTTTACGGTGTTTTATTAGCAGGTTGGTCAGCTAATTCTAAATATGCTTTTTTAGGTTCTCTAAGATCTACTGCAGCTATGATATCTTATGAATTAATTTTAAGTTCAGCTATTTTAATAATAATATTATTAACAGGTTCCTTAAATTTCACAACAATAATAGAAAGTCAACAAAGTATTTGGTTTATTATACCATTATTACCAGTATTTATTTTTTATTTTATATCTATTTTAGCTGAAACTTCTAGAACACCTTTTGATTTACAAGAGGCTGAATCTGAATTAGTTGCTGGTTTCTTCACTGAACATTCTTCAGTTCCATTTGTATTTTTCTTCCTTGGGGAATATTCATCAATAGTTTTATTTAGTTGTTTAACTGCTATTTTTTTCCTAGGAGGTTATAATTTACCTGAAGTATTCTTAAATGAATCATTTATAAATTTACAAGCGATTGTTTTAGGATTGAAAACTTGTATTTTCTGTTTCTTCTTTGTATGGTTTAGAGCAACTTTACCACGATTAAGATATGATCAACTAATTGATTTGTGTTGGCTAAATCTATTACCAGTGGCAGTAGCCTTTATTATCTTAGTACCAAGTATACTAGTGGCTTTCGATATATCTCCTTATTAAAAAACATTAGTAAATTTATATATTATATTTTACTAATAATTTGACTAAAAATATACTTTAATTATAATATAAGAAAAATAATGCTAAGCTACAAAGCAAAACTAATTTCTTAATATTCTTTATGTATATGTTTATATTTTTAGATTTTATTTATATACTATATTTACCCCCTTATTTATCCCATATTTACTTTTTAGGTTTAAAGTGTTTACCCCGTGCCCCCTCACCTCCCTACCACGTTAAGGGCTCTGTACATTAGAGGAGGCGCTACGCACGCTACTTTTGATAAACTACTTCTTATAAACTACGCACTACGTACACCTATTGTAGATAAGTACGGGGCACAAGAGAAGTTAGGGGTAAAGGAGACAAGAGCCCGTACGGGGGTAGCCTTTTTCTCCTGTACGACTACTCCATACCATATCCTTCCGTATCGGACAAAAAGAGGGATACCAGACCCCTTCTCCGGTCTCCTATTAGCCCCCCTCCCCCAAGACCCCGTACTCTCTCTCCCTCCAATAGCCAGTACGGACTTGTTCAGGTGGCAAAAGGGACAAGAGCCCTACCCTCGGTAAAGGGCGCCACCGTACGGTGTCCCGTACGGGAGAGAAGGTAAAAGGGAGGGGCCCCTTCCCTTTACAGGTGGGAAAATAACCAGTGAGGGCTGGGGGCTAACAGTACAATTGATAGGAAGGAATCGGGCAATTGAAGAGGGGCAAAATTAAAAAGATAAAAGAAGTTAAGTTTAAAAAACCTTATAATTTAATTAAAGCCCATAATTTAATGGTAGAATAATTTCTTGATGAGAAATCAGTAGAAGTTCAAATCTTCTTGGGCTTAATATGAATCATTTAAAATAAATAAAAATAATATATAGTTATAGTGTAAAACGAATAAAAAAGTTAAAATCTTTATAAAATTATCCCGTCCTTAAGACTCAAAATTATCCCGTCCTTAAGACTCTACGGATTAACCTCTCTTTCTGATATTACCTTAAGGAAGAGGAGCAGTCACCGACCAGTACTGTACAACCCTTCCTAACAGTTCCAGCGTAGCAACTCTTTTTGTCTCCAGTACAGGTGGAAGGAGGAGGAAGACAAAGGGGCTCTCCAATAGGCAATAGGTGCCCCGTACTCCCCTTTGCCCTTTATGGTTTTTTGTGTACCAGCAAGAAACCCTTTACAGGTCAGGGGTTTTTGTAAGCGTAGGGAAGGAGAGGGAAGAGAAGAGAGGAACTATAGCCCGTACTGAACTTTTGGGATAGAGAGGCACTACACTTTATTAATTTTGTGATATAATATCATGGTATTTTTAAAAATAATACCTATTTAATTTACAAGCGCTACGCTATCCTTTACATTTAAAGAATGTGACCCTTCCCCTCCCCTTTCTCCCGTACGATGTATAGCCTCTGGCAGGAAGGGCGCTTTTAATAGTCAGGAAGAACATGACAAGGGGGAGGTGCGGAACCTCACCCTATACCTCTATTTTTATCTTACCGTACTCTCTAGGGGGAGAGGTTTTGTGCCCCGATACCTTCCTTAAATAGCCTTTACTTAAGTAAAGGGTAGGGTAAGGTCTCTTTATCAGTACTCCTTTCTCTGTTAGGGGCTCTGGCTTTTTGCCTCTTGCATCCCTCTTCCCCCTCTTCACTACCTTTAAACCTGTACTCCCGTTAGGGTAGGGGGCAGGGGCTAATAGGGTTGGGATGTTTGGAGTGCGTAGCTATCCACTTTAGAGTAAGGAAGGGAGTGATGGGAGAGAGAGAGTGGATATCGCTAACAAATATTAAATAAAATAAGGCGTAATATCCTTAACAAGAAAAACAAAAATAAAAAATGAGATTATTAAAAACCCATGTCTTACTTAGATTCGTAAATTCTTATATAGTAGATTCTCCTCAACCAGCTAATATAAGTTATTTATGGAATTTCGGTTCATTATTAGCTTTATGTTTAGTAATACAAATTTTAACTGGAGCTTTTTTAGCTATGCATTATACACCTAATGTAGATTTTGCCTTTAATAGTGTTGAACATATTATGAGAGATGTAAATAATGGATGGATAATTAGATATACACATGCTAATGTTGCTTCATTCTTCTTTATCTTCGTATATATGCACATAGGTAGAGGATTATATTATGGATCCTATAAAAGCCCTAGAGTTTTAGTGTGGTCTATAGGAGTAATAATTTTAATTCTTATGATGGCTATCGGATTCTTAGGTTATGTGCTTCCTTTTGGTCAAATGTCACTATGGGGTAAACTGCTGTGCCCCAAATGGTTTGAATTTTTAAATATAGGATCAAACGTAAATATTTATAGTTTAAGTATACCTTTCATTCTACCCCAAACAAGAGCAATAAAACGTATAGGTCCTCATAATTATGATGTTCTTAGTATTTTAATAGGATCTTTATTAGGAGATGCTTATGCTGAGCGTCATGGTCATGGGACTAGATTTTGTTTTCAACAAGAACATTTAAATAATCCATATTTGTTATGATTTCATAATTATTTAAGTGAATTAGGTTACTGTAGTACTACTATACCTATCATAACTACAAGATTAGGTAAAGGTGGAAAACTAAGATATCTTTCTAGATTTAGAACTTATACATTTACAAGCTTTAATTGGATTCATACTGCTTTTTATCTTAATGGTACAAAAATAATACCACAAGATATTGGTGATTATTTGTCACCTTTAGCTTTAGCAATTTGGATAATGGATGATGGAGCGAAAGTATCATCTGGTTTAAAAATATCTAGCAAAAACTTTACTAAAAATGAAGTAGAAAATTTAGCAATTTTATTAAGAAATAAATATGGTTTTAAAGTATCTATTATATCTGCTGGTAGTATAAATCAATATAACTTATATATTTCAAAAAACTCAATGAAATTGTTAGCTAAAATAGTTAAACCATATTTACATCCCTCTATGTACTATAAATTAAACGGATATATTTAAAAATCAAATTATAGTTTTCTCTTTAGTAATTATGCAATATATGTATAGAAATAATTATGCTTAAGAGAGAAAGCGATATCGATGAATACGGTTAAAAAACAAAGTTTCAGACCGTCGGTTTTACATAAAATCGCTACAGACTGGCTCATTGATAGGTACCTGAAATGGTGCTTAATGTACAGTCGAAATCTTTATAATATAATATATTATTTCAAGGCTAGCTAAAGATCCATAGATCAATCTGTGAGATTTCATAGATTTAGATTAGTACAGGGGTTTATTTATATTTGATCTAATTTAATAAACCAAAGATTAGGCAACAGTTATTACTAATTTATTATCAGCTATACCAGTATTCGGTCAAGATTTAGTAGAGTTAATTTGGGGAGGTTTCTCTGTTTCAAATGCTACACTTAATAGATTCTTTTCTTTACATTATTTATTACCATTTTTATTGGCTGCTTTAGCTGTGGCTCATTTAATAGCAATTCACGAACATGGTTCAAATAATCCTAATGGAGTAACTTCAAATGGAGATAGATATGCAATGTATCCTTATTTTATTTTTAAAGATCTTGTTACTATTTTTGCATTCTTATTAGCTTTATCTATAATTGTATTTTTCTATCCTAATTTATTAGGTCACTCAGATAATTATATTCCAGCTGATCCAATGGTTACTCCTGCTTCTATTGTTCCAGAATGGTATTTATTACCATTTTATGCTATTTTAAGATCAATCCCTAATAAATTATTAGGAGTTGTAGCAATGTTTGGATCCTTATTAATATTATTAATTTTACCTTTAACAGATTTATCTAGAATTAGAGGAAATCAATTTAGACCTGCGATGAAATTCGCTTTCTGGTTTTTTGTTGTTGATTTTATAATTTTATTGTGGATTGGTGCTCAACATCCTGAGAGTCCTTATTTAGAAATAGGGCAAATTGCTACTGCATTCTATTTTGCTTGGTTCTTATTAATTTTACCTATGGTAGGAATAGCTGAAAATACTTTATTAGATGTAGCAACATCAGATAAAATGACAAAATAAATATGCTAGTATTCATCTAGAGTCTAATATTTTTAAATTAACCCCTCCCTTCCCGTTAACCCACCTATTGCCTATTGGAGAGAAATACGGAGTAAAAGGGAGGGAAGGGTCTGCAAAAGCCCGTACGGGGGTAAGGGGACAATACCCCCTACTAGTTTTGCTCTTAGAGCGTAGCGCCTACCATATCCCAGCATGGAGTAAGGAGCTCTTGCTCCCGTAGGGGGAGTACGGAACACCACCTACTAAGCGCTTGTACGAAATAGGGCTTCGCAGGGTGGTAAAGGTCCCGATAACTATAGGATGGAGTACGGGTAGCGTAGCGGTGTAAAAAATAAAAATGTAGATAACAGAAGAACGAATCGTACAAAAATTTTAAATCTCTACTCTAAATTTAATAAGGTTTACAGGTGTGAAAGTCTTTTAAAAATAGAACACGTCCTATTTAAGAAATAAGAAATATCTCAAAATTTGGCTATAAGTAAGACAGCTAAATTTATTTCTTATTCTATTAAAAATAAAAAAACAAAATATAAAAATTAACAAAATGAATAATACTTTACTACAAATCTTTCAATTACCTCTACCTGTTTCCCTCTCTTGCAGTCCCGTACGGGCTCTTGTGGGGAAGAGATGGAGATACTCTTATCAATATATCAGACTTTAATATAAATTCTATTTTTGAATTTTACAATAATTATAATTTAAGTAATATTGATATTATAATTATTTTTGTTTCAGTAATTGTTCTTCTCTCTTTAGCTATAGCTAGTTTTATATTTTTTAGTAAAATTGATAAAGTATTAATTGATATTAGTAAATTTAAAAATATTATAAATAAGTATAAAATTATGGATAATATCAATGATAAAAAAAGTTTTGGATTAGCTATAATTTTAAAATATTTAGAATATACAAATACCTGGTGATGATGCAGAACCTATTTTAAATTTAGCGTTTGTTATGTTTTCTTTTTCTTTAGTAGGTTTATTTTGTTTTATTAGTATAATAGGATTTTTATTTAGTATATTAATTTTAAATAATAAAAATTTTGGTTATAGAAGAAAAAATAAATTCTAAACCATTAATTAAAAAAATGGTAGAATTTTATAAAAAAACTACCTTATTTTATATGGGGATAGATATTATCTTTTGTTTGTTAATATTTATCTTTTTTATTTTTTATGGTTTATTTATTTTAGGTATTATATTAATTTAATAAAAAAATAATATAAAAACCTCTAAATCTCTATAGTTATTAATAACTATTATAAATGAAAAATTTTCCTATCCCCGTAGGTACTGTTAAATATTTTGAAGGAGATATTACAGCTGTAGAAGATAAACCTTTTGGAATATTTGAAGTAGAGGTTAATACACCTAAAATTTTAAATTTTCTTTTACTTAATACTAAATTAAAAACTGAGTCAGGTATTAGAACTATATCAAACCCCTCTCCCTACAATACCTTGTGTCCCGTTAGAGGAAGGGAGCGTTGCAAACCCTATCCCCCGTATCCCGTTAGCCCCTCCAATACTCAATAGCCCATACTCAATACTCAATACTCAATACTCAATACTCAATACTCAATACTCAATAGCCCGTACGGGGCAAAGGGGAGGGAAGAACAAAGGAGCAAAAGCCCGTACGGGGTTGGTGGCTTTAGGTCATTGAAAAAATACTTATTTATCTAGTGAAATATATTTAGCAATGAAATATGGTTATAGTTTTAAAATTTTAAGAGGATATACTTTTCTCCCCTCTACAATACAATAGCCAGTACCAATAGCTCATAGCCTGTACGGGGTCTTTACCCTGCAAGAGCTCCTCTCTCCCCTCCCTACGGTTCCGCACTGAGCAAAGGGGAGTGTTACAGCTACGCAAAGATACTGGAGAAAGGGTATGGAAGTCATATTTATTTTTCCAGTAAAACAAAAATTAAAAGAGAAGCTAAGAAAGTAATTAAAAATAATTAACTTTGATTTACAATGTTTTTATATGTAGATTTTATTTAATACTAATTTATATTTTTAGATATTTATAGATAATAGAAATAATCCATCTTATTTGTAGCTACTTTTTATTATATATTGTTAATTTATTAAATTTTATTTATAAAGGGCACCGCTTACCACTAGGTACTAGGTACTAGGTAGTGAGAGGATCTAAATCTCTTATTTCTTCAACCCACTAAATTTAATTTATCTTAAAGGATAATTTACACTAAAAAATTAAAAAAATGCAATATACTAAACTCTTACAAAAAGCAGCTCAATTTTTGAGTTTAGGTGCTGGTGTGATAACTTACAAGCAAAGGGCAAATAATTTGACTGAACCTAAGACCTCATAAGCTAAAGAGGGAGTACTAGAAAAATTTATAAGCTTAGAGGAGAAATTACACGTGGCTATGTCGCATTTAACACCTGAACAGAAAACAAAAGTAGAAGCACCTGCATTACGTACACAAGAATATATTTAAAAAGCAAAAAACTGTTATTTTAAAGTTAAATAGACTTTATCAATAGAAGCTAAATCTGAACCTAATCCTGAAGTTTGGAATTGGGATATTTTAATGGTTAAATTTAAATACGAATTTGAGGAGTTAGACCGACACATGGAAAAAGCCAAACTTCTATGACTGAAGTCCTAGAAAAATTTAAAGAAGTAGACAAATCTAATTTTATAGATAAATCTCAAATATTCGAATTATATAATAATTTTCAAGCTTATATTAAAACACTTTCCACTTTAGAATTATGTATTTTATTCAATATTTGTGGTATTATATTTATAATGTCTTGCCTTTCAACAATTATTTTTACTTTCTATGGAGATTTTTTGATCAATAAATTAAATTTAGAGAAGAAGTACCGCTGGTTTTATACGATTGCGAAAAATATTTGTTAATTTTTATTTTATATCGAATACAATTTATATTACTTTCGCTTTAACTGCTATGATGTATGTTAATTATATTACTTTAATTCATTAATTAATTGGTTATTATTAATTTCTATTTAACCCCCTTTAAAATATCTATTATGAACTCTCGATTTATATTAAAAATATGAAGATTTAAGGTAATCAACTTTATAGTTTTTAATTAAGGTTAACAGGTCCTTTTAAATAAAAATACAGATAGGAAAGATCTACTTGATTAAATTTTATCTAATTATCACTGAATATCAAAAATATTTAGTTTAAGCCCCAATCCCTCCTCTTTGCCTCGGACGGATTCGGATTAAAGAGTGATACGCAAGCCCTCCCCTGTTTATTTTTTTTTTAACATTACCCCTTAGCCTTCCATCCTCCTTTGTCCCGTACTCCCTAAACCTTCTCTCCTTTTTGGGCCCCGTAATATCTCCCCGCCCGTATGGGTTATTCGCTATAGGATACGGGATAAAGGTGAGGGATATTACTGGACAGGGCCTCTAGCAACCTTAGGTGGTAAGTTAGAGGGTAAGGGGAGAGCTATTTGTCGTTTATTTAGCACAAATAATATATATTAAAGTATACTAAATATTTTATATTTAATTAATTAGACTTTTATGTCTTTTTATTTCATCTATTTTTCCCCTTTAGTCCTCTCTCGTTTTTGATATAGGTAAGTTAAGATAGGTTAGGATATGTAATAATAGCTAAATTATCACCAATTATTTGTATTTGAAAGGATTTTATTAATAGAGTAATATTAACCACTT
>Ga0210392_10001119_pt1 | contig 14459 bp, 8 predicted proteins | sample IncBWC30OmetaG_FD_161057 | JGI IMG/M metagenome (GOLD analysis project Ga0210392, IMG submission 161057) | Forest soil microbial communities from Barre Woods Harvard Forest LTER site, Petersham, Massachusetts, United States - Inc-BW-C-30-O ...
TGCCCGTTTGTCATCATCCGAACCCTGAGGCTCGCCGGCCTTGGGCGCAGCGGGTGGTTGGCCGGCATTCTTCGGGGGCTGATCGCCTTTTGGCGGCGGGTCACCTTTGGGCGGAGGGTCGCCTTTGGGTGGAGGATCGCCTTTGGGTGGAGGATCGCCTTTGGGCGGAGGATCCCCTTTGGGCGGTGGGTTTCCTTTTGGCGGAGGCGCCCCGCCCCCCTTGTTCTGCTGTGGATTTTGGTTGTTGTTCTGTTGCTGCTTGAGCGCATCGATTTTGCGCTTCACCAGATCTCGATTGAACTTACTGTCCGCATCGTCGGCACGCAACTGCAGTTCGGTCTCGTAGGCCTTCACCGCATCGTTCCACTTTTGCAAAGTTTCCTGAGGGGAAGACTGCTCAGTCTTCTGTCCGGCGCGATACAGGGCATTGCCGAGATTGAAGTACGCGTCTTCTTGGACGGCCAATCGCTTCAAATCGCTCGACGGCGCGTGGCTGATGGATTGCTGGAAAGATTGCGCGGCCTGCGGGAACTGAGCGGCTCTGTACGCCGCAGTCCCGGCATTATATTCCAGCACCGGCCGGTTCGAGTCGGGGACGGGTGCGCGTTGCGCCGGTGACGCGGCCGGCTTGGCGGGGGCGGCCGGCGTGGCCGGCGCGTCCTCGCCCGCGGCTCGCGCAGGTTGCACGTGCCAAACCATCATTGAAATGAGTGCGCACATGACCGCCGCCTTGGATGTTGCCAAGCCTCGTGCGCCATGCCGCCGGCGCGTCCCGATGAGAAGACTGGCAAGCAACAATCCAACAGACGCAGCCAGGGGCCATTGATAGCGTTCGGTGTATATTTTCTGCCGCCGAGATGCAAGATCGTGTTTCGCGATTGATCCGAGAACGGTCTTGAACACGAATTCCAAACCCTCGCCCTGCGTCCCCAGAGGCACGTAGAATCCGCCGGTAGCGGCTGCAATGGCTTTCAGAGCCGGTTCATCCAGCCTCGACTTGACGAATGCCCCGGTCTCATCCTTGACGAATCCGCCGCCTTGATCTTGCGCGACTGGAATCAAATCGCCGGCCGCGGTTCCCACACCCACCGTGTAGATTTTGAGTCCATCGGACTGTGCCGCCCCTCGTGCAGTCTCCACGGCGCTACCCTCAAGGTCCTCGCCATCGGTTACAAGAATCAATATTTTATCGCCGGCGGGCCGCCGGCGCAGCGCAATCTGTGCGGCCTGGATGGCGCTTGAGATATTCGTGCCGCCGCGCGGGATCGTGTTGGTGTCGATCGCACCCAAGGATTCGCGAAGCGCTCCATAGTCCAGCGTAATGGGACACGCCAAGAAGGCGGTGCCCGCGAATGCCACGATTCCAACCGCGTCGCCGTCCAGTTGCTTTGCAAAGTCATCGATCGCGAGCTTCGCCCGCGTCAGCCGATTTGGCCGCACGTCCGGTGTCGACATGCTGCGCGAGGTGTCGATCGCAAAAATGATTTCGTTTCCCCGGCGCCTGAGCTCTTCCCATCGAAATCCCACGAGCGGTCCCGCCAGGGTGACGAACAGGCAGATCACCGCCGCAAGGAACAAGCCACGCTGCGCGTTTCGCTTGCCGCGCGATATGGACCGGGTCAATTGACGGCGCAGGTGCGCCGACACGAACTTCGCGAGCGCAGCGTCTTGGCGGGCGTCATAAAGGCGCCACAGCCAGACAATTGCCACAGCCGCAAGGAGTCCCGCCGGCAACCACCATGGGTTGCTGAATCTCACGGCAGCCTCCTCGCCCAAGTTTGCTGCAAGATCAGACTCAGTCCGAGAATCGCCAGTGACGGTATGATCGCCCAAGGATACAGCTCCTCGGTACGCTCGAACTTTTGCACCGTTTGCGCGGTCTTCTCGAAGCGATTGATCTGCTCGTAGATCCTCTGCAATGAATCGGTATCGGTCGCGCGGTAAAAACTTCCGCCGGTCTCGTCGGCCACTGCCTGCAGGGTTTTTTCGTCCACATCCACTTTGGCGCTGATGACCTGAATGTGTCCCGCTGCGTCCCTTATCGGAATGGGCGCATAGCCGCGTACGCCCACTCCTATGGTATATATTTTTACGCCCATGGCTTTGGCGGCTTCGGCGGCGGCGAGCGGCGAGATCTTGCCGGTGTTATTGACCCCATCCGTGAGCAGAATCACCACCTTTGACTTCGCCGGCGTCAAGCGCAGGCGATTGACACAGGCAGCGATCGCCGAACCGATTGCCGTGCCATCATCGGCGCCGCCGACGCTGACGCGCTCCAGATTTTGCTGCAGCCAATCGTGATCGAGCGTGATGGGGCTGACCAAGTAAGGAGCGCCCGCAAAGGCAATCAGACCGATGCGATCGTCGGGTCGCTGATCGATGAATTTTGAAACCACGGCTTTGACCACTTCGATGCGGTTGACCCGCCGGCGGTCAACTATGAAATCCAATGCCTGCATCGATCCGGAAACGTCCAGCCCCAGCACGATATCGATGCCGTTCGCAGTGACCTCAGTTCGGCTATGGGCCCGTTGAGGACGGGCGAGTCCGGCTATCATCAAGGCGCAGGCGAGAACCGGCAACAACCATAGCAAACGCCCTATTCGATTGCGGCTGCCGCGCGCAACCTCTCGCGCCAGACTGACATCGGAATATTCGATGGCGGCGACGGGACCGCGCCGCCCACGCCACAGCATCACAATCGGCAGCAACGCCAGCAGCCAAAACCATTCAGGCTGTAGGAAGCGCGTCATGAGCCTCCTGAGCCGGGGACTCTTCTTCCGTCCCCGCCGTAGCCAATATGAAAACGCGCGCGCTTTGGCGCAGTGATTCCATATCCTGCTGGTTGAGGGACATCGCCGCGAATTTGACGAAATCGCACTGATGCAGGAATTCTGCGAGCAGCGGCTGATGGCGGGCAAGCGATGCATCCGCCGTTTCAAGCAGATCGCGCAGAAACTCCTCGGTGGTTCGCCTGGTGACGCCGATCGCGAATCGTAGTTCGATGTAGCCGCGCACGATGTCCGACACCGCGGTGGAAAACTCCCGTGCGCTTTCTGGCTGCATCAGAGTGCCGAGGTCCTCCAGCCGCCGCAGAGCGATTTCGTACGGCAATAGGATGCGCACACGGCGGTTGCGTCGCCAACGCCAGATGCCATAGACGAGCAGTGCGAGGATCACGGCTCCCGCCAAGACGGCCGGTAATACCGAGACGGGCAGGACGGATTTTGGCCCACGTATGTCGCGAATATCTTCTTCAGGGCTGGAAACCACGGCACTGGCGGCCGGCGCCGCGGACACGTCGGAGCCTGCCGCGGATGCAGGCGCAGCCCATAGGCCAGTGCCGAGGAATGCGCCAACCAGGCCGGCCGCCGCCGCTGAGCGCATGCCGGAAAGGTGTCCGTTCATCTGCGTCGGCGCTCTCGAGTTTTGAAAAACCGCTGCAAGGCCGGCATGTAGGGCGCATCGGTCTGCAACTGCAATGTGTCGATGCCTTCCGAGCGAAAGTCGCTCACCAGTCGACGGCTTCTTTCCGAGGACAGTTCCTTGAAACGCTTTCGGACCGCGCGACTCGCGGTATTGAGTTCGATCACCTCTCCGCTTTCCGCATCCTCCAGCGCAACGATGCCCACATCCGGAAGTTCCTTCTCACGAGGGTCCTCGACGTGCACGGCAACCAGATCGTGACGGCGATTGGTGCGGCGCATGGCGCGGCGCAATTCGGCTCGAGCGGCTGTGGGCTCTGCGCTGGTCTCGAAATCCGAAATGAGAAATACAATCGCCCGCCGGTGCAGAAGTCGATTCGCGACATCGAGCGCCTTGACCGGGTCGGTGCCGGTAGCCTGAGGCATGTGATAGAGGATATCCCTGACCACGCGCAGTACATGACGTCGCCCCTTCTTCGGCGGCAGGTAGCGCTCGACTCGGTCGGTGTAGAGCAATAAGCCCACTTTGTCGCTGTTGCGAATCGCGGAGAATGCCAAGACACTGGCAAGTTCAGCGGCCAGGTCGCGTTTACTGGCCAAACCGGATCCGAAATTGCCGGAAGCGCTGATGTCCACGAGCAAAAAGATGGTGAGCTCGCGCTCCTCGGTAAATTTCTTCACAAAAGGCCGGCCCGCCCGGGCGGTGACATTCCAATCGATGGTGCGGACCTCGTCGCCGGGGGTGTACTCACGCACCTCATCGAAGTCCATTCCGCGGCCTTTGAATACCGAGTGATAGGCGCCGGCGAGACTGTCATTGACCATGCGGCGCGTGCGGATCTCCAGCTGCCGCATGCTGCTCATAATGGCCTTGTTGGAGTTGGCGCCATCCCGCATCATCACGGCACCGGCAGGGCGTCGAGAATTTTCTCCACGACATTCTCAGAGGAGATATTTTCCGCCTCCGCCTCGTACGTAACCGAGACGCGGTGACGGAGCACGTCAAGTGCAATCGATTTGACGTCCTGCGGGATGACGAAGTGACGGCCGCTTAAGAAAGCCATGGCCCGGGCGCCCAAGGTCAGCGCAATCGTCGCGCGCGGCGAGGCGCCATTCTGAATGTAGCCGTTCAAATTCAAGGACGCCGCGATCGGGGGACGGGTTGCAAGCACCAGATCAACGATGTAATCGCGTATCTTGTCATCGACGTACAGAGTGTTGACGACGTGGCGCGCCTCGAGGATTTGTGCGGCGCTCACCACCGCTCGAGGAACGAGCATGGCTTCGGTCGTCGCCATGGCATCCAGAATGGCGCGCTCGTCGGTGCGATTCGGGTAGGTGACGATCACCTTCATCATGAATCGGTCGATTTGCGCCTCGGGCAGCGGATAGGTTCCCTCCTGTTCCAAGGGATTCTGGGTCGCAAGCACCAGGAATGGCGTGGGCAGCCGATAGGTTTCATCGCCGATCGTGACCTGGCGTTCCTGCATCGCTTCCAGCAGCGCACTTTGAACTTTCGCCGGCGCTCGATTGATTTCGTCAGCGAGGATGAGATTGCTGAAAATCGGACCGTGCTTCGTCCTGAATGCTCCGTCCTGCGGGTTGTAAATCATCGTTCCCACGATGTCAGCCGGAAGCATGTCGGGCGTGAATTGAAGCCGCTTGAAATTCAGGGCGATACAACTGGCCAGGGTCTTGAGCGCCAACGTCTTCGCCAAGCCAGGCACACCTTCCAGCAGAACGTGCCCGTTGGTAAGCAGGGCAACCAACAATCTATCGAGCAGGTGTTTTTGTCCCACGATCACACGCGCCATTTCCTGCTGAAGCGGACGAATCCAGGCTGAACTCGCCACCACCGTCTCGCGCGCGGCTCTCATCTGCGGATCGGCCGCCGCGGCCACGGGAAGCGATTCTCGAACGGCGGTGGCGGGCTGATACCTCGCGTTCTGCTCGTTGAGCGGCGGGGCAACTTTCTGATTCATGCCTAATCCTTTTTAACCAAACTCCGAAACTGCGGACGAGCCAAACCGCGAAATCGTCCAATGACTCCGGAACTCGCGACTGAGGCTTTGAACTTGGGGAAGGCTGGCGGGTTCCCCGATACCGGCAGCGCCTGACGCAAAACTAGAATTCTCCGTGACCTCGCGCCATGGCTGCGGCAAAAACAGGTAGAAACACGAACAGCGCCAGCTCGGCGTGCAAATATCGCCGCACTCTCTGTATATCCGGTTCGCCGGGCACGGTACCTGAATTTCGCCAGCGAATAAACTTGATGGTCGGGGGCACGGACAGTATTCCAATGACTGCGAAAGTTACGAGCTTGGCCCAGAAGAAGGCATTATGGGAGTAGTACGCCCAGCCCTTGGCGGCAAATATAGCTCGACAAAAGCCCACGGCGACGACCGCGGCGGCGCAGATTCCGTACCACAGATCGATCGATGCGATGCGCGCGACGGTTGCGCTCGTCACACCGGGGCGCACGGCCCAAAATTCGGCACATATAATCCCGAAAATACCAAAGATCAGCAGATGATGGGCTATAGCGAGAGACAGATCGAGCATGACCTGCGATGCTAATCCGCATGTCACTGGATATCAATTCGCCGCCGGCACGCCCCATTGACGCCGACCCCATTTGACAGCCGACCCCATTGACAGCGGACCCCATGTTTCGAGTTAGGAGCCAGCCGTGAATCTGCGTTTTGCCGCAAGCGTTTTTATCGGATACATGCTGGCGCCCGCCCCCGTTTGGGCCGATTTGATGCCGGGGACCTTAAGTCTACGCTGGGATGGCGGCGCGAAAACCTGCGCCCCGGCGAGTTCATCCACGTCAATTCAGGTGCAGGCCTACAACGAACACACCTTTGTGGTCCGCGAAACTCTCTGCGCCACGTGGGAAGCGCCGTTCATGTACCTGCTGGTGGGCAGCAAACAGGCACTGCTGATCGACACGGGCGATATCGCCGACCCAAAGGCGACGCCCTTGGCAAAGACCGTGATGGATCTCCTACCCGGGCAGGCCGCATCCAAAATGCCCCTGGTTGTGGTGCATAGCCATGGCCACCTGGATCATCGCGCCGGCGACCCGCAATTTGAACAGGTGCCCGGCATTCAGCTCGTGCCATCGGACCTTGGGCATGTGCGAGAGTACTTCGGCTTTGGCAATTGGCCGGATGGCGGCGCGCAAATCGATCTGGGTGATCGGATAATCGACGTACTTCCCGCGCCGGGTCATCATCCGGCGCAGTTGGTGTATTACGACCGCAATACCGGCCTGGTGTTCTCAGGCGATTTTCTGCTGCCCGGACGCCTGCTGGTCGATGACTTCGATGCCTATGAGGCAAGCGCCCTGCGCGTCGCCGCTTTCCTCAAGGACCGTCCGGTAAGCTATGTACTCGGCGGGCACATCGAAAAAAACCGCGCCGGTGACTTGTTCCCCTGGCAATCCACTGATCATCCTGACGAGCGTGAATTGCAGCTGACCAAAGCGGATGTACTGGCGCTGCCCACGGCTCTGCGAGGTTTCAATGGCTTCTACACCAGGACCGGTGATTTCGTCATCGAAAATCCCATTCGCAATCTCATCGCCGTTGCCGGCGGTGCGTTGGCTATTCTGGCGGCACTCGGCATCTGGCTTTTCAGATTCATCCGCCGACGCCGGCGCGCGCGGACTTAAGCCGATTCGTGTGCTTCCCCCGCCAGTTCCTTCAGCGTTTGCTCAAAGATCTCGGCGGGTTGGCCGCCGCGGATCAAGTGCCGATCATTGATGATCACAGACGGGACCGCATTGATGCCACGGCTGGTATAGAACTGTTCGCGCGCCCGCACCTCTGCCGCATACTCATCGGAATCGAGTATTTGCGCAGCCCGCGCAGCATCAAGACCCACCGAGCTTGCGACGTCCGCTAGAACGCCATGGTCGCTCGGATTTCGGCCCTCGGTGAAGTAGGCCGTGAAGAGCGCGTTCTTCAGCGCCTTTTGCTTGCCCTCGCCTTCCGCCCAATGCAGCAGACGGTGCGCATCGAACGTGTTGTAAATCCGTCCACGCTTTTGCATGTCGAAAGTAAAACCCAGCTCCGCTCCCCTGGCTCGTATCGCGTTGCGGCTACGCTCGATGTCCGAAGGCCCTGAACCGTACTTTTGAGCAATGTGCTCCGCGATGTCTTGCCCGGTCGGGCCCATTTTTGGATTGAGCTCAAATGGCTGAAAGTGAATGTCGGCTTCCACTTCGCCGCCCAGTTTGGCGAGCGCCGATTCGAGCGATTTCAGTCCGATCACACACCACGGGCAGGACACATCGGAGACAAAATCGATTTTCATTTTGACAGCCATTTCGGCACCTTGGAATTCATGACGATATCCAGTCTTTATAGTGCGGCAAATCCGCAATTCAAGAGTGCCCACCGAGCGTAGACGCGCCGCGCGCCGCGCGCGGCGTTTGACGTTGCCACCGATTTGCCACAGTTGCATCACTGAACCGGCAGATTCGAGCCTCACTGTACCCAAGGGAGAGGGATCCTCAAGGAGACGACGTGAGCTGCGCAATCCAGGTTCGAAGGCGGTCGGTGGTATGGGCACTGGGAGCGCTTCTGGCACAGGCAGCGCTCCTGGCACAGGGAGCGTGGGCGCAATTCGACAGTGCGGCCCCGCCGGCGGGCACCGACTTGCAAATCCTTCGGGTTGTTCCCGAAGGTCAGCAGGTACCGCCGTCGGGGCGGCAAATTGTCGTCACCTTCGATCGACCCGTCATGCCGCTTGGCGTGATGGCGGTCGATGCCGCCCCGGTCACCGTCTCACCCAAGGTGAATTGTCAGTGGCACTGGCTCGATCCTCGTTCGCTGGCCTGTGAGCTCAACGAGAAACAGGCACTCGCGGCGGCGACGCAATACAGCGTAACGGTTCAAGCGGGCATTCGGGCGCAAGACGGGGCGGCCTTGAAGCGTCCTTATCAATGGGCGTTCGCCACCGAGCGGCCCGAGATCAAGGAATACTCCTTCCGGACTTGGCGCTCCCCGGGAACCCCGGTTGTCCGACTGGTTTTCAATCAGCCGGTAACGCAGGAGAGTGTGCAGACGGCGCTGCACTTTTCAAACCAAGCCTCGGCCATCGCGGCACCGGACATCTATCCCAGTGAGGTATTTTACGTGCTGCCGTTGCCCGGCGAACCCGGCGCGCTGGTCTTTCCCGGTGGTACGCCGCCATTGAAAAGCGCGGCGCGCCGCGTCTGGTTGGTTGAACCCACTCAAGAATTGCCCCTCGATACCGCCATCCGGCTGAGCGTGTCTTCGGGTCTGCGCGGCTACGCCGGGCCTTTGCGCGGAACGGAGCAGCGTACGGTCGTTGAATTCGACACTTTCCCCGTGTTCCGCTTTCTCGGGGTGCGTTGCCTCATCGACGCAAAATCGGTGCTCATTGACGTCGCCCTCCCGGCTGCAAAGCAGCCGGCATGCAATCCCTTCGGCACCGTATCACTGGTGTTCTCGGCGCCGGTGATTGCGTCCGAAATCAAATCCCATCTCAACCTGACGCCCGACTTGATTGCCGGACGCACCGACTTCGACCCATGGGCGAACGTCTACGCCTACAGCAGTCTGGGATCGCCGCATAAACACGGCGCCGAATACACGGTCGAACTGCCCGAGCACTTGCGCGCCTTCCAGAGCTATTCCATTGCCGATCTTAAGGGGGCGCGCGATGAGTTCGGCCGCCCGCTGAGCGGTCAGGACGCGATGAACTTTCGCACCGATCACCGTCCGCCACGTCTCAAAATTACGCATCCCATCGCCGTGCTCGAAAAGGACGCGCCCACGGCAATGCCGCTATACGTCACCAACTTGACTGACATCGACATCCACTACGACAAACTCACTCCCAGCGGCGCCGAGAGCGGCCTCAGAAGCAATCAACTCATCGACCGCGCCTGGGACATCTCTTATGCGACGCCGCTCAAGGTTCGAGAACTCCTCGAGGGACATTCCGGAGTGCTCAGCGGCACATTTCGTGCGCGACCCGCGCCCTCATCCGTTGGCGACTCTCAGTATTTCGATTCCGATTCGGATGAGGTTCCCTGGACGCTGAACGGCCGCCATCGCGATTTCTTCGCGGAAGTGACGCCGTTTGAGGTGCACGCCAAGTTGGGCGCCTACAACACGTTGGTATGGGTGACGTCGCTCGCAACCGGCGCGCCCATCCCAAAGGCGCGAATACGAATCTTTCGGGACAGCTATCAGGGCTTGGCGGCGGTGGCGGCCGGACTCGCGGAAGGCGCAACCGATAAGGATGGGATCGCCGTTCTGCCCGGCAGAGATGAACTAACACGCCTCGGCGGCCCAGCGCCTCCCAATGAGCCCCTCATGGTGCGTGTGGATGCCGGCGGCGACCTTGCGCTCCTCCCGCTCGACAATGCTTTCGAGCTCGATACCTATCGTGCTTCGCGCGGTCAATTTTGGTCAGGATATGCGCCGCCGAGCGATCACATTCGCGCTTGGGGTACGACCGCTCAGGGGGTGTATAAGCTCGGTGACGTCGTCCAGTACAAACTGTATTTGCGTGGTCAAAACAATTCCACGCTCGAGCCGGTGGCACAGCGCGCGGGCTATCAACTTGACATCGTCGACCCCGCCGGCAAAACCATCAAGACAGAAGCCGACGTCACCCTCTCGCCCTTCGGCGCCTATGCGGGTTCATTTCGCGTGCCCTTGACCGGGACGGTCGGTTGGTATGATTTCCGGTTGCGCGGGCACGCAGGAAGTACATCAACGGATTGGACGCCGATGCGCGTGCTGATTGCCGATTTCACACCTGCGCCCTTTCAGGTGCAGAACACACTGAGCGGCCAGCTATTTCAACCCGGCGATTCGGTAGACGTGAGCACTCAAGCTTCCCTGCATGCCGGCGGTCCCTATGCCAACGCCGGCTCGCGCGTGACCGCTCGATTGTTGCCGCAGGAATTGGCCATCTCGAATCCCATCGCCGCGGGATTCAGTTTCGCAAGTCTGGACCCTGCGGGTGAGTGTCGGGCGCGGCCCTGGCCCAACGTCGAGACCGTGCATCAATCGGAATCCCAAGTCGACGACAGGGGCCACTTGGCGACGCAGTTTCAATTGCCCGACGCGGACATGCTGAGTGCCCGGCTCGAAGTCGAAAGTGCCGTGCGTGATGAGCGCGGCAAGTACGTCGCGAACCGCAGCGTTGCGCAATACCGGGGCCGCGATCGCTTTGTCGGCCTGCGCTCGGATCACTGGACGTTCGAAGAAGGCAAGCCCTCGACCATCCAATATCTCGTCGTCGATCAGACCGGAAAACCCGTCTCCGGCGTACCGGTGACGGTGACGGCCGCCGCGGAAATCGTGACTGCGGCTCGCGTCAAAGGCGCAGGAGATGCGTACCTGACCAGTTTCGAGCGGCGCTGGAAAGAGGATTCCTCGTGTAAGGGTCAGTCGGACATTGCCGTTCAAAACTGCACCTTCACCCCCAGCCGCCCCGGCTTGTACAGCCTTTCCGCGCGCGTCGACGACACCCACGGACGCTCGCATACCACCCAAATGTGCATGTGGGTAACCGGCAAAGGGCGCGTCATGTGGCAGGAACCTGCGGACATGAGCTTGACGCTGGTGCCTGAAAAGGAAACGTACAAAGTCGGCGACCGCGCCCGCTACCTGGTCAAGAATCCATTTCCCGGCGCGCGCGCGTTGATCACCATTGAGCGCTTCGGCGTCATCAAGCACTGGGTTCAAACCCTCGCCGGCAATACGCCGGTGATCGAATTCAATGTCGAACCTGACTTCATGCCGGGATTCTATTTGTCCGTCCTGGTGATGTCGCCACGGGTGGCGCCCGTCCCGGGCGCCTCGGCGCTCGACCAGGACGGCGTGGATCTCGGCCGGCCCACTTACCGCATCGGCTATCTCAAAGTCCCGGTCGTGGATCCTTACAAGACCCTTGACGTGCGCATCAAGAGCAACAAGGAGTCGTACAAGCCACGCGATCCTGTCACCCTGCGGCTCGCGGCGAGTCCCCATAAGGCCGCGCAGCGCGAACCCGTCGAGTTCGCGGTAGTGGTGCTCGATGAGGCGGTGTTTGATCTCATCCAAGACGGCAAGGAGTACTTCGATCCTTATCGCGGCTTCTATCAGCTCGAGAATCTGGATCTTGAGAACTACACCCTCTTGTCGCGGCTGGTGGGATTGCAGAAGTTCGAAAAGAAAGGCGCCAACGCCGGGGGCGACGGCGGCGCGGGTTTCGATATGCGCAGCATCAGTCAGTACGTCGCCTACTGGAATCCTTCCGTCGCAGCCGACAATCAGGGAAAGGCAACGGTTTCATTCGTACTGCCGGACAACTTGACCGGCTGGCGCGTATTCGCCATCGCCGTAACTCCCGGCGATCGAGTCGGATTGGGCGACTATAAGTTCAAGAGCAGCAAGTTGACGGAGCTTCGCCCAGTGATGCCCAATCAACTTACCGTCGGCGATCGCTTCACCGCCGGCTTCAGCGTGCTCAACCGCTCGGACAGGACTCGCACGATCGATGTTGATCTCGAAGCGCGCGGGCCGATCGCCGCGGCCAACGCCGGCGTTGTGAAGTCGCACCAGGCGGTCACGCTCGCCCCCTTCAAGCGCGATACGGTTTGGCTGCCTCTCACAACCGTAGCCGACGGCAGGCTCACCGTCACCGCCGTCGCCTTCGACCGCTTCGACAAAGATGCGCTGGCACATACGCTGATGATTCATCAGCGCGTCTCGCTCGATGTTGCGGCAAGCTATGGCACCACACTGGCCTCCGGCGTCGATGAGCCGCTACTGTATCCGGCCGAGATGATGCCCGGGGTAGGCGCAGTCTCGGTGTTGCTGACTTCTACTGTCCTTGGCAATCTGGACGGCGCTCTGCGCTACGTCCGCGACTATCCATACCTGTGCTGGGAACAGCGCTTGACCAAGGCCATGCTGGCGGCGAACTACCTGCGGCTGCGCGACCACTTGGCGGCGGATTTGAAATGGCCGGAAGCCGATGCGCTGCCGCAGGCGATGCTGGACGAGGCCGCCGCCTTTCAAGCGCCGAATGGCGGCATGGGTTTTTGGACTGCAGAGGACGCGCGCGTCAGTCCCTACTTGTCGGCCGCGACCGCTCTGGCCTTCAATCGCTTGAGTTCCGCCGGCTACCATGCGCCGCAGGACGTGCAGAAGAATCTCGACGCATACCTTGAACGCATGCTGCGCGAAAACGTCGCGCCGAGCTTCTACACCGAGGGCATGGTCTCGAGCGTGCGCGCGGTCGCGCTGCAGGCGCTGGCGGAGCGCGATCGGCTGCCTCTCGCGGATCTGCAGCGCTACGAGAAGTACGCGGCCAAGATGGACCTGTTCGGTCTTGCCGCCTACCTCAATGCCGCGGTTCGCGTCAAAGGCGCCGAAGCGCTATCGGCAAGCATCGCCCGTCAAATCCTTTCGCACGCCAATCAAAGCGGCGGACAATTTCACTTCAGTGAAATGCTGGACAACGGCTATCTGCAAATTCTTGCAACCCCCATGCGCAGCGAATGCGCAATCTTGAGCGCATTTCTTCGCTACGGTGAATCCGCCGAGGGAGCGAAGCTGGTCGGCGATGTGCCTTTTAAATTGGTCCGAAGCGTGACTCAATCACGCGGCAGCCGCGATCACTGGGAGAACACTCAAGAAAACCTATATTGCACCTCGGCACTGGTGCAATACGCCGCGGTGTACGAAAAGGATGTGCCGGCGCTCAGTGCGCGGGTGAGCCTCGATGGCGCGCCTGTCGGAGAGGCGAAATTCACCGCGCGCCGCGATCCGCCGGTGCTGGTCAGCCATGCGAACGGCGCCGATGCCGGGCATCGAGCGGTCGTGCACATCGAGCGCGCCGGTGAGGGCCGGCTCTACTACTCCACACGCCTGAGCTATTCGCTGAATGAACTTGCCGCCAAAGAGACCAACGCGGGCATGGAAGTGCATCGCGAATACAGCGTGCAGCGCGGCGGCCGCTGGGAACTGCTGGCGTCTCCGCTCGATGTGAAACGCGGTGAACTGGTGCGCATCGATTTGTACCTGTCGGTGGCGGCGCCGCGCCACTTTGTCGTCGTGGACGATCCGGTGCCGGGTGGGCTGGAACCCGTGAATCGTGAACTCGCGACCGCCTCGACCGTCGATGCCGACGAAACGAGTTTTTTGGCCGCAGGCGGTTCGTTTTGGTTCAGGTATTCGGACTGGAGCGAGTACGGCATCTCGTTGTGGAATTTCTACCATCGCGAATTGAAGCATGATGCGGCGCGCTTTTACGCGGACTACTTACCGGCAGGCCACTACCACTTGAGCTATGGCGCGCAAGCCATGGCCGAAGGTGAATTCGTGGCCGCCCCGACCAAGGCGGAGGAAATGTACGATCCCGACGTGTACGGCAAAAGCCTGCCCGCGACCGTCTTGGTGGGCCATGACTAGACGCGGGCTGTTGCAGGCCGGAGTAGCCGCCGCAGTCCTGGCGGCTCTCACCCTCGGCATCGCCACCTATCGGGGCTTGCGTGAGTTTCCGCAAGACATCGCCATCGTTTCCGGCACCGCCCGCAAATCCCAGGTGCTCGCCCGCGACGGCATGCCCTTGAGCTATACGCGCGAGAATATGTGGAACACCAGCGACCTGGTGCCGCTCGCAACCGTGCCGGCGCTGCTGCAGCGGGCGTTCATCGTCGCTGAAGATCAGCATTTCTACGAACATCACGGCATCGATTGGACCGCTCGGTTGGCGGCCGCCTGGCAAGACCTGCGCGCCGGCGCCGTCGTGCGCGGCGCCAGTTCAATCACTGAGCAAACGGTGCGCATTCTGCACCCTCGACCGCGCAATTTGTGGTCTCGCTGGCTCGAGAGCATCGAGGCTGCGCGCCTGGAATCGCGCTTCTCGAAAAGTCAAATTTTGACGTTTTATCTGAATCAAGTGCCTTATGCGGAACGGCGCCGTGGCGTCGTACAAGCCGCGCGGCTGTACTTCGACCGCGGACTCGATACCCTGTCGCCCGCGGAGCAGCTCGCA
>Ga0210392_10001121_pt1 | contig 14434 bp, 12 predicted proteins | sample IncBWC30OmetaG_FD_161057 | JGI IMG/M metagenome (GOLD analysis project Ga0210392, IMG submission 161057) | Forest soil microbial communities from Barre Woods Harvard Forest LTER site, Petersham, Massachusetts, United States - Inc-BW-C-30-O ...
CAGGTGGTGCGGTGGGTGGAGGCGCCCCGGTGCCGCTGGCGGCTCCTCCTGGTGTATTCGGCAACAAATAGGCATCAACCTTATTACGGGTTCGCCCATTGTATGTTTCTGTCACGATGCTGCATTGCCCTTTGCGGCCAATGCAATCTTCTGCTTCCAGGTTTGCTTCCACGGTTCCTTTGAGGATTTCGCCGCTCGACAGCCGAAAGGCGTCGATCCGCCAGGAGGCGCCGGCCGTGAAAGTCAGGTTATCGAAAACCTTCACCCGATCTGGACCCACCTCCAGAACGAGCTCAAGTTTCTGATTGTTGTTCTGACTGGTCTTTTCAGACGCACCCGTTACCTCCCAATCGTAGATTCCGTCGGGTAACAGGGTTTGTTCTTTTGATATGTATGAGGGCATTCGCTTTTTTCTCTCTTTCTCTTTTTTGGTTTCTAATCCTTCCTTGAATCCTTCTTTTCCTAATAAAACTGAATTTCTTCGGGAGCCGGCTCGGCCCTGATGCCCTTGGGCGTTCCTGCAAGGCTCGCAGCGATGTTTTTCGCCTGGTCTGGTGTCCAGAACGCACCCATCGACGCCGCGAGCTTCCAGGCCAACCACAGATCGTTTCTCAGGTATTGAAGTGCCGCCTCGCGATCGAAGCGCAGCAGTTCATGAAATTGGGCGCCATCCCCCGTTTTCATCCCGATTTCAAAGAATCGCGCCAAGGTGTCCAGGCTGATCCGATCCGGCGGGTATTCGCACAAACGCCAGGTGTCGAAGAGATCGGTGAAAACGATCGGCAGATACCGGCCGAGCATCAGATCAGGCACCCCGATCCCGTGTTTCCAGGCGCGACGAATGATGAACGGGAGATCGAAATTCCTGATATAAAACCCTACCCATTGCGTCGGGTTATTCTTCTGTGATTCGGTGAAAATCTGGAAGAAGTTTCGCAAAACCACGTCTTCCCGGTCGACCAGGAGCTCGACAATTGGCGGCTTGCCGGGATCCACCTCGCGCATGATCCCAATGGCCAGGATTTCGCCGGTAATCGCCGAGAGTGCGGCCGTCCGCTGAAACCTGGTCATGTGTTCGGCCCGGGCCTTCTCGATCTTCTCCTTGGCCTTCTCCTCGCCCAGGTTGCCGGTTTTCACGCTCTCAGGGTCGAAGTCAGGGATGATCCCCTGCAACCGGTCCAAACTTTGCGGGCCCGTCTCAATGTCAAAGACTGCCTTACGCATTGGGTGTCCCTCCGTTGGTGGTGGGTTCAGGCGGGATGATGGGTGCGGGTGGAGGCTCGGCGGGTACCCCCATAGGTGCGACAGGCATATAAAACGCTTTCACGTGAGCACCGAAATTCTTCCAATCCAACGGCATCTCGAACGGCAACGAGAACCGGTTCTTGGCCTCGAACGCCGGCCGGCTCTCGGTGTACATCACCCGCTCGGTGCCGCCTTTGCCTTTGCCGGATTGTCCGCCGGCGCCCGACTTTACGTTGACGACCTTGGTCCTATAATTGGCGAAGAGCACGCAATCGACAGCCTGGCGCATCAAGGCCGCGGCTTTTTCCTGGAGACTGACCAGGTATCGGTCGTAGCTCGCCAACTGTTCTGGATCGTCGAACTTTTTGATCAGTGTGTGGGCGATCAGGATGACGTGCATCCGGCGCTGAATTGCCATCAGTTCCCGCACCACCTCGCGCCAATAATCGAGAGCTCGGACGTAGCCTTTGCCGTAACCACCCTCAAATTTCTCGATCGAAACAACGTTCGCTTCCTGACAGATCTTTGTCCAAATCAGCGGTTCCAACCAGTCGAGGCTGTCGACGACCAAGGTTTTGTGGTTGTGCGTTTCCACCCGCACCGCGGTCAGTTGCTGAAGGAATTCCTGATAGCTGCCAGGGGTTGGCAGTCGGGTGACGTCGAGCTGATTGGTGCCAGTCTCCAGTCCGAGAAAGAGAGGGGTAGGCGCCTGAGAAGCGAAGGTGGTTTTACCGACTCCGTCAACCCCATGAATCAGGAGGAACACAGGCACCGGTCGTTTACCGGAAGTCGCAGTTTGCAAAATGGATGTCATTATTTTTTGGTTGGGCACTGGCATTCGCCAATGCGGTATAGGCTGTTATCGCGATTAAAACAGAGAGTGCAGATCAGCACCTGGGCCGCGGAAGCGTGACAACATTCCCGGGCCATTGGGTAAGTTTCGCGGATCTTGTTGCAGTTGGTGCAACGCCAGTAAGCTTTGCCGTGCCCGTCGGGCACCAGACCGCCGATCCGTTTGGTCATCTGGTAACGAACTGAGGCGTAACTACTGGCATTCTCGCTCGCCTGGTTAGCGATCGAGTTCTTGGGTTTCGGGAGCACGGGATCCGCCGGATCGGTTGGCTCAAGAACCAGATTCGGCGGTTCCACCTTTCGGAGCGTGGACTTCCGTTTCATTTTCGTTGGCGCGAAGGTCTGCCATTAGCGTCCCGCACCACATAAGGCATCCGCTCGATTTCCATCCGTCGATTGACCCGCTGAAGAAGACGGATCGTATGGATAAAAAGGAACGTGCTGATGAACAAACAGAGAATGCAGACCACGGTCATCGTGACTGCCAGGTCTTCGAGGGAGATTTCTGCGAGCATATTTTAGAGATAGAGCTTGTAGGTTTGGGTGATGATGTCGCTTGCCTCCTGCAAGGCAACGCCAGGTGCGGTTTCGAGGATGACGTGGACCTCGTTGGCGTTTTTAAGAAGAAAATTGATGTAGTCGGTCTGCTCTTTGCGGAGCGGATTCGGTGGGATCTTGAACTCGATGTAAACGCCGATTCGGCCGCGGGTAACCAGGAAATCCGGATGCCCCGTGGCGATCGAGCTCTTCTTGGTGGGATCCGAATGGACGTAGGGGAGCTCGTGCCGGCGAAGGAAGGAGATGAATTGGTCATGGATCTTTCGCTCGCTTTTCACGTAGTTGGCATGAGCGATTTCCTTCTGGGTGCGGCCGGCTTTTCCGAGGCGTTGGCGATCCTTCGGATCCATGATTTTCAGATATTTTTCAGGGACGACAGAATGAAAGTTGGGCATTGGGTGCGGATGGTTTGTGGACAACGATTTTAACGGGCGCCATGTAAATGCCAAGGTCTAAAGAAGATTTTTTATCGACTTCGAGGCGCAATGCGGCATACTTTGAGGCTCTAATATGTCAACACCTAAACGCAAATCCCGCGGCAAGACCAAGGCGCCGTACCGCACCAACCTGGGCTCCCTGAAGCTGGAGGCGCCCCTGGACGAGGAGTTTAAAGAAGCCCTGCTAACCTACGGGTTCGAGAGCGTTCCGGCCTTTATCAGGCAGTGCGCCTTCACTTTGCTGCGCCAGAAAGATGCCAAGCTGATCCTGCCGCTGGAATTCAAGGTAGCGAATTGAGGGAAAATAAAAAACCCCATCCCGGTGAGGGGATGGGGTTTTGTTGCAGTTTAGGATTCTGTGGAATTTAGGTTGTCAGGTGAGCTCCCGGTTGCTGGAGAAGCGCAGCGATGTTGTTCTCGGCTTTTTCGATTGCCTGGGTGCAGCGCACCCGGGCTTCGCAGCTGATGGTGTGGCCATAGGTCTGGCGTTCCGTATCGATCAGCGCGATGCGCGCCGTCTCCTCGGCGATGATGCGGATGTTCTTGGCGATTGCCTTGGCGAACTTGGCTTGCATTATTTGGCCTCCGGGTACTCGATGCGCGGATATTTGGACTTCCAGAATTCCACATCGGTGGGTGAGTTGACGGAGTAAGCGATCATCTGATCGACGTGCTCGGTATCCTTTTTCAGGTAGGCCAAGGCTTCGTCCACTGGCATCCAGGCCGGCGATCCGTTGCAACCTGGGATGTAGCGACAGAATTTAACTCGTTTTTTAGGCATAATAGTTTAGGTGCTGAGTCGGATTCCTGATTTCTCGTTGAGCTCGATCGCTTTTTCCTTGGCTTCTGCCATCACCCGATCCAGATCGATGCTGAGAGTGCCGCCTTGCGGCAACCACTCCTGGATCTTCTGGCACTCCTCGAAAGAGAGGACAATTTTCGGAACGTGACGGGTGATCCCGTCGATAGTTTTCAGTCCGGTAGAAGCTCTCATTTAGGCTTTCTGGAAGGCTTCAATAATCTTACCGTCCGATTTGCGGATCATGGCGACGCTTTTCACGGCTTCTTTGCCGTCTTTCCACTCGACAAACTGCGAACCTGAGAAAAAGCGGAAGGCTCTTCGGGCGGTTTGTGCAGCGTCTTCTGAGAGTATTTTTCCGTTTATTACTGTCTGATATGTTTGATGCATAAGACGCAACCTATACACCATCTTTGCAGCACAATAAAGCGTTTTCTCCTTTATTTTTTTCAAGAGGGTGCTTAGATTTTGCGTTCTATGTTTCGCCTTACTCAACAAGAACGGACGCTTCTCATCTGGATTCTGGCTATCCTTGCCTTAACCTTAACGGCCGCAATCGCTTGCGGTCACTGGCATTACTGGGTGCGGTGGGATTTCTAGGGAAAAATTGGCGGTTTCGGCGGCACATGCTTCCGTCGATGGAACCACCACCAGACTGTGCTGACAAAATTCGGGATCATAATTTTAACATCCGGTGTCTGCGGCCCATTCCCCAAGAACGCTGAGACCTCCTGTAGCTGGTCCAGCGGCAGTTAAACTTATCGAATTCACCTCTGTTTCATTGGAGACGTAACTCTGGACAAATGCAGCGGCGGCTGAAGCATCCAGATAAACTGCATTGGTTGCGGCAGTTAAACCACAAGTCTGGATAGAAGGAGTTACTGCCATCCGTTTTGGGAAACGAATACCGACACGCACGGCAGTTGTACCCAAGAGAAAAATACCCAGAAACGACTGTCCACCTTGCACTGGTTTGACAGCATAAGAAGCAGATTTCGCGTAGTATCTTTGGCACTCGTCTAGGTTTTGGGCGAACGGTTTGTCGATCAGGGTGGTACAAAGCGGTCCCGGCTCGTGCTGAACGAAAGCGATATCGAAAGTTGCGTTAAGAGTCGCCGCGAAATTGCTCATTCCTGGCGCACCCATGAAATTACCATTCTGCCAAGTATCATTGGCCGGTGACATATAACTAGATCCGCACGCCAACATGATTCTCAACAAATAACCTACCACCCCTGGTGCAGAGGTAAAACTCCCGCCACTTGGCCAAGCAGGAAGATTAGGAAACTGGACTAAGGTCCAGACATTGGCGGCTAAAGCAGGACTGAGCTTGGTCAACGATTTTGAAGTTGTCCCGGGATCATTTAAAGCTACCCCAAAACGGAGACCGGCAACGGATGGACGAACCAAAAGCTGCAACGAATGAACGTCGTTCATCAATTCGCGAAAATAAATTCCTTCCACGTATTGTTGAAGAAACAGGTAGTCTCCGGCCCCCATCGAGGCTTGTGCAATATTGACGGAAATGCGCAAGGCACTTTGGGAAATTCTATAATTGGTTCCCGGCACCAAGGCATCACCACCTACGCCAGTCCCTAAACCCGCTTGCTGAGTGTTAATCCCCATCGGAGTTCCCGATCTGGCAATTTGCCAGCGATCCAGAGAAAATGGAGCACCTACATTAAGTAAAGCCGTACCGACATTGCGCTGATCAACCTCGAATGTCGGATTACCCATCGCGTTGAAACTCCGAAGGCGCACTGAGGTAATGACCGGCGTCGGATCCGGTACGTAGATCTTGTTGTCACTCCCGAAAGTCGCCTGATTGCCAGCGTCCGAGCTGATCGCATTAGGGCCAGGAATCCCCTGCTGGCCTCCCGGGCTGATCAGAACACCACTTGCGACATTAGTTCCTGCTGGCATAAGTCACCATCCGGTGTCTGCAACATGCTGCCATTCCATCATATTAAGTGCCGTGGGCACGGTGTTAAGACTAACCCCACCATACCCGTATTCACCAGGATACCATATTCCACTAATAGAATGATCGGCTGAAGTGCTATAGTTGCGAATCGTGCCTGTCGCACCGCTCACCGGATTCCAGACCGATAACGTGGGCACTTTTGCCATCCGTCTTTTAAATGGAATATGCGTAACCGGATGAGTATTAGCTGCGCAATATAAGACCACTCCACCACCGTTGACGGCTTGCCCTAATGCATACTGGTAATCGCAGGTTTTCTGATAGTACCGCTGACACTCGTCCAGATTCTGACTGAACGGCTGGTCGATCAAGGTCGAGCAGACCGGTCCCGGTTCGTGCTGAATAAACCCGATATCGAAGGTAGAATTAACTGGGTTGGCGCAAAAGTTGCTTTGCCCAGTTGCCCCCACGAAATTCCCGTTCTGCCAAGTGTTGTTGGCGGGCGACATATAAGTCGATCCGCTCATCAAGCAAATTGAAAGATAATATCCTAAATTTCCTGGCAAGGGATTGTAGGTGCCCACCCAAACAGGCAGATTTGGAAAGGTCAACAATATCCAAGTATTGGCCGTTGGAATGGTTGCCAGTTTAGTGAGGGTTTTGGCGGCTGCTGAATCGGTTAAAGCAACGCCAAATGTTCCAGCTACACTGCTGCGAACCAAGATCGAAACCGAATGAACATCGTTGGATAACTCCCTCCAGCATGGACCTTCTACCGATTGGACAACTTGTAAATAATTTCCGGCTGCTGGCGAAGCGAGTTGTCCGGTTAAGGTAAGACGAAAGAAGGAGCGAGAAATTCTGAAATTCGTGCCGGGAAGACAAAGATCAGGAAGGTTAGCTACCTGCTGACCCATATTAACCGTATACCCACCTGCCCCACTGTAGGTCCAGCGATCGATAATTACTCCAGAATTAGGATTAGTCAGTGTCTTACCGACATTCCTCTGATCGACCTCAAAATTTGGGTTACCCACGCTTGAGAACGACCGAAGACGCACGCTCCAGATCGTCGGTTGAATCGCGGAAGGCGGCAGGTAAAGGAGCGAGTCGCTCCCCAGCGTCAAGAGGTTCTGGGCGTCGCCGCTCGGTGCCATCGAACCAATCGGCGGGTTGAGTAGCGTGAGACTCGTCGAGGTCTTAGACTGGATCTGCAAGGCCATTGGCGTATTCGCGTTGCCTCCTGCTGTCGCTACCCAGACGTACTCGCCAACCACTGCCCAGGTGGTGTCGTTGACGTTGACCGAGGCAGTTGATCCTACCGGCGGCACCGTGAATCCCGAGGTCGTTAACGTCCAGGCGGGCGTTCCTGTCGGTCCTGCTGGTCCTGGCACCGTGGAAGGATTTCCTTGCGGGCCTTGTGCTCCCGCCGGTCCTTGAACGCCGGCCGGTCCCTGCGCTCCGTCAACCCCTGCCGGGATTTGGAAATTGAGAATTGCCGCTGAAGGAACACCAGTATCAGTGACAGTTGCCGGCGAGCCGGGAGCTCCCGTAACCGTGGTGCCAACTGTGATGGTTGCAGCTTGACCAGGGTTGCCTGGTGCGCCTGGTGTTCCGGCCGGTCCCATCGGGCCGATCGGGCCTGGAATAGTTGAATCATTTCCCGGCGGGCCAGGAACACCTTGCGGGCCTTGCGGGCCAACGCCGGCCGGCCCCATCGGGCCAACTGGACCTGGTTCGCCTTGAATTCCTTGATCGCCTTTCGGTCCCTGGCCGGCGATCGAGATCGCTTCGAGCGTGACATCGGACTGAATTATCTCGACATCGAACGCGGATTGGCAGATTGCGACATCCAGGTTGACTGGTGTCAGGTCAACTTCAATCGCGTCACATGTTGCCATCTTTCCTCACTTCTCAGGTCACGGCATGCCGTGCGGATGTCGGTTGAATGATCGTAAAAACGCCTTTGACCAGTGGCGTGACCACTCCTCCCGCACTCACCATCCGCACCTGGTGCGAGTAACCAACGGTCTGCATCCCTCCGGTGATATCGGCCGACACCACCAACCAGGTGTATCCCTCGAGCGAAGTGGCCGTCTCCTGCCAATCAACCATCACGGTGGTGGGCGCATCGTCCGCATCATTGGGATCGAGCTTGGCCGTGAACTGGAACCAGGCGCCGGTCAAGTCGACGGGCAGACCGTTGAGCGTGAGCGTGATTTTAGTTGAAAGCGTGGCGCCTTGTTCGACCTGGAGATTGTAGGTGCGAGCGCACGAACAAGGATCCGTAGAAGGAGTTTGAGTAGTTGGTGCGTAAGACGCACGAGGAGCGAACTTTGCCAAAACCTGGGCTTGTGTCGCGGCGAGCATGCCGTGCAGCGTAATAGGAAATCTGTTGACCGGCTAGTTCATTCTTGCGACGGTGCATTGCGGTCCTTTTTAGGCGAGGATCTGTTGTTTGTGCATAAGAAAGGCCAAGGAGTGTATGTCCTCCTTGGCCTTGTCTCTTTTTTGGGAGTGGAAGTTTTAGTTTTGCGGCACGCCGGCAACAGGTTTCGGCGCCGGCTCAGTGGGTGGTGGAGTTTCTCCAGTTGGCGGCAACGGAGTGCCAGCGGTTGGTGGTGGAGGTTTAGTGCCCGCTTCCGGTGGAGGAGTCGGCAATCCTTGATCAGGATGCCCTGGCGGGCGCGGCAACCCTTGATCAGGATGACCAGGCGACGGAGGCAATCCCTGGTCAGGATGCCCTGGTGGGCGAGGCAACCCTTGATCGGGATGCGGCGGAACCAGAATCGGAGGCCACACTTCCGGCGGCAAAACGATCGGAGGCGCAATGGTTCCTGGAGGTCTTGGCAAACCTTGATCAGGATGACCAGGAACACCTGGCAACCCTTGGTCAGGTCGGCCGGGAGGTTTCGGCAGATCGTGACCAGGTCGTGGAGGCGATCCTGGAGGTTGTGGCAGACCTTGGTCAGGTCTCCCTGGAGGTTGCGGCAAACCTTGATCAGGTCTGCCAGGGGCAGCGGGAGCCCCAGGCTCACCGCTGTAATACCAGATTTCAATATGAACTAATGCCATGACGAGAAGCACCTTACGCTCCTCTGGCACGATTTGTCACTAATCGTCTTGCTCGGTGCTCGTCGGATCCGAGACGGGAGGCCCTGAGTAGGGAGCGGGTTTCGGCCCGAGCCCAGCGTTGTGAATGAGAACCTTCTCCAGGTAATCGTGCGCTTCAGGAGGCAGATCGTCGTAGTGCGACTGTGCGACGTCGAGATCGCCTTCGTGAAAAACGTGCTTCAGATCCAGCTTGTTTCCCTTTTTTCGTGTTGATGGCATAAGGGTTTATATTACATCCAATTACGCCTCGGTGCATCTACAATCGGTATCCAAAGAGATAAAGAATCAGGATGATCACCAGAACCAGGACGAGCACGCCACCGATTCCGCCGGATCCGTAACGCGGGTAAGCCCAATAGCCTCCACCACCCAGGAGGATGATCAAAAGGATGATGATGAGGATCGTTGGCATGATTTTATTTCTTCGGTGCGGTTGGTTCTGCTGGTGGGCGTTCGCCTGGTTGAGCCTTGTACCCGTATTTCTGCCCCAAAGCATACGCGCCATCCAAATAATCAACGTTGTCGCTACCTTTCCCGAGCACGCCGGCCGCATCGAAAAGTTTCTGTTCACGATACCAGGTCAACGCCTGGAGATCGGCGTTAGTGATATCGATTCCGGCATCCTTCATGTTGTCTTGAGCGCGGCTATAGATGTCTTTGATGCGGGTGCGATCTTCGACGCCGCCGGGATCGTCGCTAATCTTATTGACCCCTTCGTCCAGGCTCTTGGCCGTTCGCTTCGACGGTGTCCCGTCTTTGTAACTTCCGCGACCAGGAATGTTTTTCTTGTACGCGTCATGAACCGACTGCGCCCATTGATCAATTGCTTTACCGCTTTTCTGAGCTCGTTCCCGCGTCAGGGTTCCCGGCTTGAGTTTTTCCAGGGCATCGATCTGCCTCAAGATCTTAGTGCGTTGACTAGGTGTCATGCTGCCAGGCGGCACCTCGTCGTTGTTGATCTGATCCTTTAACGCACTGAGTTGACCGCGGTATGCGCTCTCGGAGAACTTGAACATCTCGCCGCTCATCCGGTGGATGCCCCTCGCGAGCCAGAGATCCATCGTAATCGGGTCAAAATTTTTGTTCAGGTTGGCAAAGAACGCACCGACCTTGGGCCCCAAAATTTTCGATCCTATTACCTGTTCGTCCGCGGCATCGCCACCCATGCTGACGTCGTAGCGACGCGCCAGGTCACCGGCTTTATGGTTGCTGTTGAGGAGCTCGCTGAACCCTTGAGTCCCGAGTTGATCGTGCAACCGATTGATCTTGGCGAAATTCGCTTCCATCGCTTCGGCATCCTTGCCACCTTTGGAAGGACCGAAATCCGCGCGGTTTTCCGGCATCTTGCCGTGTTCGTCAAAATAATTGAAGACGTGGTAAGCGCTTTCAAAATTCGGGTGGACCTTTTGCCCTTGACTGGTCACGGCCAGACCGAGCTTGAACATCATCTCGTTCTTCGGGTTGGCAGTGATCGCAGGATTAACCTTCGACACCTCGTTCATCGCGCGATCGACAGTGTCATCGTACCAACCCAAGGCGTTGCCATCCTTACTCAACGCACTCATCACGTCGTAAGTGAAGGCGTGCGCCATCTGTTCGCGCACGGCAGGATCGGCAACGTCGACCTTCGGATGATTGGCGTTGATGTACTCGCCCAAGTCCTGGTTGTTCTCCATCTTCGGGATCGGCCGATCGCCGCTCAGATAGGTCTCAGTCGACATCAACGGTGCCGGTCCCGCGTCCTTCAACCAGGCCTGCGCCTTGGCTTGCACATCGGCGATCTGTGCCTGACGTTCAGGTGTCTGAACCCGCATCTCGAGCGGCGCCTTTACTACCGGCGTTTTCGGCAGGTAGTTGCTGTTCATCAATTGGTACTGCGCCTCGGAGATGAACGGTCGAATTGCGCCCGTTGCCATCATCTGACTGGTCCGATCGGTTCGATACGATTTGATGATCGACTGAACGCTCTTGGGCATTTTTTCGACCAGTGGATTGGTGTCCTTATGCTCCAGAGTTCCAAAATTTCCGAGAGCGTTGATCGCGTTCCGCTTCTCTTCACCGAGCCCACCGTCTGCGCCTGGCCGGCCTTGTGCGTGATTGGTGAAATAGGTATGAGAATCCTGCACGAATTGGTCTGGCGAACTCCAAAGATCTTTGTACGGTGCGCGACCGCGGACCTTCAGATAGTTGTTGGTCAACTGATTAAAGTCGACGCTCTTGACGTTGACGTTGCCGTCCTTGGTTATCTCGAACCCATACGGCACGGCAATCTTTTCGCTGCCTTCAAATTGTCCGTACTTCTTTTTCGCAGTGAGTGCTTTGTGATAGAAGAGACTAACTTCTGCTCCAGGGTTTCCTTTATCTGCCAGGATATTGGAGACCATCCGTAACGAGGCGATCTGGTGCGGATTGAACTGATTATTTTTTGCGACCTCATCCAGGACGTCGTTCGGCAGATAACGCACGAAGGTGTTGCCGTCGCCACCCGCATGATATCCGAGATCCGCCAGGCGTTCCGGCGGCAGAGATTCGATTCCTTTGCCAATCGCCGCGGCGAAATCGGCATTGTACTCTTTAACTTCGGCCGGCGACCGATAAACCGGGAGGCCCGTATTCGGATCCCGCACCACGTTGCCGTTAGTGTCGCGCTTGATTTCCGGCGCGTTCTGCAAAGCGGTTTCGGCAACGTTAGGATTTTGCATATCCTGTTTGCTGAAACGTTTGGTGGGCATCTCTTCACTGGCAATCGCGCCCTCATGGAACCGCTTTTGAAAATAGGTTGTCGCAAGCTTCCCAAGGGTTGGGTTGCGCTGCATATCGGTGAAGAGCCCCGTGCCGGTCACCGTCCCGCCAGTCGCTTTGTTAGTCGGCAACTGAAGATTCCCGGCGTTATCGAAGGTGTACCCGATCTTGGCCAGGGCAGTCTTCACTGCCGCTTGCGACATTAACCCGCTGCGAAACGATGAAGTGGAGTCAGTGACCGCACCTCCGCTCATCATATAATCGACGCCGTGTTCCGCATAAATCTCTTTGGCGATATCCAGAGGCCCGAGGTGCGACGTCGGGATCCCGCTCTGACCGAGCGCACTGGTGTATTGATTGGAGAGATTATTGAACTCTTGCTTGGGTTGATAATAACCGGTGCGCGGATCGATCCCCACCGGCTTGCCTTGGGCATCCAGTTGAGTGTATTGCCCTGGTTTGCCAGTCTTCGGATCGCCGAGCAGAGCCTTGTAGATGTCGGGTAATTGGCCGTGCGTAGCGACGTTGTGAGTGAGCTCGTGCGCCATGATACCGGCGATCGCGCTCTCAGGGTTAGCCAGGTTAACCTGGATATTGCTTCGGCCTTGCGGATCCACGTAATGCATTCCGCGCGGCCCATTAGGCTGATTGACGTAGCGAACGTTGAGTGCCGGAAAGTGCTGCATCGATTGGCCGATGATCAGTTGATTGGCCGGCGAGAGTTGATCGAAACTTTTTTGTTCCGCGACCGGCAAAGTGTCCCGATACCGTTTCCAATCGCCGCGCGCGGCTAACAGATATTGGCCAGGCTCCTTGAACCGTTGCCATTGACCGAATCCCGCACCCGCCATCCCGAGGATTCCGCCCTGGGCGGCCCCACCCACCGCGCCTCCAGCAGGGTTGAGCGGGTTAGAGAGGGCACCGAGAGCGGCATTCGTGGCGCCTCCTACGACCGCACCCCCTACCATCTGTTGCGCGGTCTGCACTAAAGGCGAATCCAATGCCGCGGCCAAATTCTTCGGCATGTACTTGGTCTGTTGCGCAACGCGCGTCCAGTAAGGAAGCGTGGTTTGACCGTACCCGAGCTCCTTCCCCATCGCTGAGACCACGCTGCCAACCTGGTGCCCGATTTCTGGACCGTGTTCGATAACTGCCGAGACTCCCGCACCCACCGGTCCCATATGCTCGAGGAGCTCGCCGAAAATCGCTTTGTCGAACACTGAAGAAAGAACTTTTCCAACCAGAGGATTCCCTCCGCTCGCCCATCGGCCAAATTGTTCTGGAAAATCTTTGAGCAACTGAGCGGTTTCTCCTACACCCGAGATCATTTTGCCGCCGGTCTGGATGACGTTGCTTAAAACGCCCATTGCGGTGCCGGGATCCGCCGAGGTTTTCCCGAGCCTGGTTAATTGTGCGGCCAGGTCGTTCTGGGTTTGAGTAACGGCTTGCGCGGCCGCGGCTTGTTGCGGCTGAAATTGCAAGCGAGCATTTTGCGCTTCCGAATAGCCCGGCGTGTTCGCGAATTGGGTAACGTTATCGGGAACGATTTGCGTGGAATCGAGTGCCGCCTTCTTGGCTGTCGCACCCGCTACTTCTTCGCCGAGATTGAGCACCCGCTCGAAGGAGATCGGCTTGAAGGCGTTCACTGCTTCCAAACCTTCGGCGATCGGCAAGACATTCAGCGGATTGGCGAGCATCGCCGTCCCGGCAACCACGTTCGGATCCGGCGTTGCCTGATTAATTCTCTCAGCCTGATCATGGAACCCAATCTGTGCATAAGCATGCGCAGAAAGTTGCTGCGCCGCTTTGGCAAGCCCTGAAACCTTTTGCTGGGTAGCAGTGACCTCCTGAAGGTTTCGCGCGAACATCCGATCCGTTTGATCGCGCGCAGCAGGATCCGAAATCACGGCATCCATAATCGGTTTCGGCAAAGAGAGGATTCCGTTATAAACGCCGGTGACAAAATTGTAGGCATCCGAGGCGCCTTGCCCGATCCCTGCTGCAACCGAGGCTTGTCGTTGTGCGAGATCTTGCTTGGTCTGCAAAGGAGTGGTGTTGTCGCCGGCCGGCCCGAAATCCGAGCTCGTGCCGGTCACCGATTGATAGGCGAGCTTCGCCTGATCGTAAACGCCGGCAATAGCATTACCGGCCGCGGCTCCCACGTTCTGGATGGTTTGCCAGATTCCCGGCGCAATGTTCTGCACCGCTTTATTGAACTGCTCGCCTATTGACTGGTTTTGCAGCGGTTTGTAAACCAATCCGTAAAACTCCTCGAAGTTTTCGGGTTTACTCAGGAAATTCGGATCCTTGGCAATCGCTACCGCAAGCTTGTCGTAGACGGGAACGTTGTCGGGATTGCCTCCGTTATTTACAAATTGATCGTACTTCTGAACATCTTCCGGTGCGGCAACGCGCATCCCGAAAGCCGCCGGCTTTTGTGAGGCCTCCTGATTGCCTTGTTGCGAGAATTGTGGAGCGTTAGCGTCAGGCCCGAATTCCTTGTTTGGATCAAAAATATCGAATCGCGCATCGGAATACCTTTCCGGCACCTTGTCGCCATACCGCCAGGTACGACCGGCGTATTGAAATTCCGAGCCTGGTTTCGGGTTGCCCACCTTAGCCGCGGCTGCGGCGTTCATCGCGACGTCGTAGCCTGGTTTCAGTGCGCCTGGCGGAACATAAGCTCCGTTCCATTTTGCGCTCTCGGAGTCGAGGTACTGGTCTCCTGTATACCCGTAATGAGTGACGTTGAGACCACCGGCA
>Ga0210392_10001123_pt1 | contig 14415 bp, 8 predicted proteins | sample IncBWC30OmetaG_FD_161057 | JGI IMG/M metagenome (GOLD analysis project Ga0210392, IMG submission 161057) | Forest soil microbial communities from Barre Woods Harvard Forest LTER site, Petersham, Massachusetts, United States - Inc-BW-C-30-O ...
TAGGGCATCTTCCGGCAGGACATCGTCGGCGGCATGCAACAAGAGTCGCCCGACCAGTGGCTGCAGTACGGCAGCCCGTGGGAGGTCGCTCGCCCCGAACGCATGTACAAAGTCCGCTTCGGTGGCCGCGTCATCCAATACACCGGCACCTCCGGTCGCCTGGTGCACGAGTGGGTCGACACGCACGACGTCTTGGCCATGGCTTACGACGTGCCCGTCCCCGGCTACAAGAATCACGTCGTGAACACACTGCGCTTGTGGTCCGCCAAGGCCACCCGTGATTTCGACATCGCTTGGTTCAACCGCGGCGACTACATCAAATCCGTCGAGGAGAAGAGCGCGACCGAAAACATCACGCGCGTGCTGTACCCGAACGACTCGCAGCCCGCCGGCAAAGAGCTGCGCTTGAGCCAAGAGTACTTCCTGGTCTCGGCCACGCTGCAGGACGTGCTCAGCCGACATCTCCGCTATCACGCGGATCTGTACAACCTGCACGAGCAGGCCATTTTCCAGATGAACGACACGCACCCGGCGTTGGCAGTCGCCGAGCTGATGCGCCTATTGGTGGACGAGTACGCGATGCCCTGGGACCACGCCTGGTCTCTGGTCAAGCGCTGCTGCGCCTACACCAATCACACGATCTTGCCCGAAGCGCTCGAGCGCTGGCCCGTGTGGCTGATGGAGAAGCTCTTGCCTCGCCATCTACAGATCATCTACGACATCAACTCGCAGTTCTTGGCCGAGGTGAAGAAGAAGTTCCCGGGTGACGACGAGCGGCTGCGTCGCATGTCGATCATCGAGGAGGGCGGCGAGAAGCGTGTGCAGATGGCAAACCTGGCCGTGATCGGCAGCACGCGCGTCAACGGCGTGTCCGCATTGCACTCGCATCTGCTGCGCGAGCACCTGTTCCGCGACTTCTACGAGTTCGACGGCGCGAAGTTCTTGAACGAGACCAACGGCGTGACCCCGCGCCGCTGGCTGCTCAAGTGCAACCCGGGCCTATCCAAGCTCATCACCCATCGCATCGGCCCCGGTTGGGAGATAGACCTAGACCAGCTGCAGCGCCTGACGCCCTTCGCCACGGACCCGGAATTTCAGGCAGAATGGCAAACCATCAAGCGCCAGAACAAAGAGCGCTTGGCGGAAACGCTCAAGCGTCGCTTCCAAATCGAGATCGACCCGTCGCACTTGATCGATTCACAGGTCAAGCGCATCCACGAGTACAAGCGGCAGTTGCTGAACATCTTGAACGTCATCTCGCTGTACCTGACGTACAAGACGAAGCCGCCCTTCGACGTCACGCCGCGCACGTTCTTGTTCGCGGGCAAGGCCGCGCCCGGCTACGACATGGCCAAGCGCATCATCCATTTGATCAACTCCGTCGCTCAGGTGGTCAATAGTGACGTCAACGTGCGGCAATACCTGCGCGTGGTCTTCGTGCCGAACTACAGTGTTTCGCTGGCAGAGGTGATCGTGCCGGCGACCGACGTGTCCGAGCAAATCTCGACCGCAGGCACCGAGGCCTCAGGCACCGGCAACATGAAGTTCGCCATGAACGGCGCGCTCACCGTAGGCACACTGGACGGCGCAAACATCGAGATCAAAGACGCCGTCGGCGAAGCCAACATGTTCCTGTTCGGGCTCACCACCGAGCAGGTCGCGTCGACCAAAGCCAAGGGCTACGACCCGATGCAGCTCTACTACAGCGATCCGCTGCTTCGCTCCGCGCTCGACGCAGTCAGCAGCGGGATCTTCTCGCCCGACGATCCAAACCGCTTCAAGCCGATCGTCGATTCACTGCTGCACGGCGGTGATACCTATCTAATCCTGGCGGATTTCTTGAGCTACGTGCATTGCCAACGCAGCGTCGAAGCCGCTTACCACGACCAAGCCGGCTGGACGCGCCGCGCGATCCTGAACGTCGCCAATATGGGCGTGTTCTCCAGTGACCGCACCATCCTCAGCTACGCGCGCGACATCTGGGGCGTGTACGTGCCGCCACCCGGTGCTCCCCGCTCTCAGGTCCCGCCGCCACGCGAGTCCGTCCCGCTCAGCACGCCCGCGCCGCAATTGCCGACTCTGCCGTCGCTCAAGTAGCGCCGGGCTGCGAGCTTTCTGCGACGGCAGCGCGAGGCGCGGCCGTCGCACTGCGAAAACTCGCGCCGTCAGCGACCTCCGGCGAACGAGCCCGCGCTGGGGTGAAGGGCTGAGAGCGCCGAGCCACCAAGCGCGCTCACCACACAGGACAATCTGCACCGATTCAATGTCTAAAAGATAGCGTCCGAAAACCCGCGTGCTCGTTGGGCATTTTTCGCCTCACCTGAGCGCGTGCCACGCGCAATCCGCGAGTGCGTTGTGATAGCGTCCGCCAAATATGGGCGCTGTGCGGACTTTGAGGAATCTCTCGATTGGCGCGGGTTTTGCGGTCGTGCTGAGTGCAGCGCGGTCCGCGTCTGCAGCCACAGAGGAAGACAAAGCGGGCGCGCGCGCCGCGGCCACGCAGGGTGAGACCGCGTTCAACGGCAAGCACTGGGCGGACGCGGTCGATCTGTTCACACGCGCCGAATCTCTGGTGCACTCGCCCGTGCATCTGCTGTTCAAGGCACGTGGGCTGATTCAGCTCGGCCAATTGGTGAAGGCACGCGAGACGCTGCTCGAGATCACGCGCGAGCAGTCGGACAAACCCTCGCCTACGCTGCTCAAGGCGCAAGATGCCGCCAAACAGGAGCTCGCGACGCTCGAGCCACGTCTAGCCGCTGCAGTGGTCACCGTGCAGGGGCCCGGCGCCGCCACGGTCAACGTGACGATGGACGGCGTGAAGGTGCCCTCGGTCCTCGTCGGGCTGTCGCGCCCGGTGGATCCGGGGGAGCACCGCTTCGAAGCCTCGGGCGACGGCGTGCACAGCAACGTGGTCACGCTGGTGCTCAAGGAAGGCGGCACGGGCTCCGCCGCCCTCACGCTCAAAGCGGTTGCCGGCGCGCCGCCCGTCGCCGTGCCGACGAGCGCAGAGCTCGGCTCGGCCGCAGCGGCCTCGAGCAACGCGACCGCGAGTGACAGCGGCGTGCAAAGTCACGGCAGCGGTTTGCGCGTCGCTTCGTACGTCGCCTTCGGCGTCGCCGCGGCTGGTTTGGCCGTTGGTACCGTGTTCGGCCTGAGCGCGAAGGGCAAGTACGACGACGGCAACGCGCTGTGCAAAACCGATCCCTGTAACCTCACCCCGGATCAAGCCTCCCGGCGCACGCAGCTCGGCAAAGACGGCGATAGCGCTAAGACATTGTCGCTCGTCGGGTTCATCGCCGGTGGCGCGGGCGTCGCCGTAGGCACGACGCTATTCGTGCTGAGCACCAAGAGTGAGTCCACGCAGGCTGGGGTTCACCCGTTCGTCGGGCTCGGTTCCCTCGGTCTGAGCGGCAAGTTTTGAAGCGAACAAAGAGCTCTACATGGTCGATATGAAGCAGCTGCGGTTCGGTCTCTTGACAGGCGCAACGCTGATTGCGGGCGCGACTTTCATGGCTTGTGGTGGCCTGAATTCCAACAAGGTAAACATCATCGCTGCGCCTAGCGGCGGAGCTGCCGGTGACGACAACGGCGGCGGCGCCGGCACTGCAAACGGCGGCAGAAATAGCGGCGGCGCCCCCGCGGCTGGCGAGAGTGGCGCCAGCGGTGACAGCAGTGCCGAAGCTGGCGCAGCCGGCGAAGTGACGGTGCCAGTAACCATGCCCGGCGCCCCGACCGTGGTCTCGGTGAGCCCCGCCGACGAAACCGCCAATGCCGATCCGGCAAAGCCCGTGGTGCTGCACTTCTCCGAGCCGCTCGATCCAACGACGGTCAACGCTGACTCCGTTCAGGTCAAAACTTCCGGCGGCAGCGTGGTCCCTGGGACCGTGAGCTACGAGGACGCGGCGGCGACGTTCACACCAAAGGCGCGCTTCGACCTGCTCGAGACCTACACGGTGAACGCGAGCGCGGCCCTGAAAGACGTCGACGGCACGGCCCTCAAGGCGCCCTTCACGTCACTCTTCGTCGTGCGCGACGGCACCTTCGGAACCGAGGCGGAGCTCAGCGGAGCGGACGCAACGACGTTGAACAACTCCGGCGCGCAGTTCGCGAGCGGAGACACGCATGCGATCGTCGTCTGGTCGCAAAAAACAGGCGCCAGCACGACGTTCGACGTCGTAGCGCGGCTGTACAGCGAAGGCACCGGCTGGGGTGACGCCGCCGTGCTCAACACCACCAAAACCGACGCCACTGATCCGGTCGTCGGAATGAACGCCAACGGCGACGCAGTCGTGGCCTGGGCGCAAACCGATCCGAATATCGGCCAGGCTATCGTTTCGCGTCGCTTGATCAGTGGAGTCTGGGATCCCGGCGCCGCGGCGATTGATCACGCGGTCTCCACGATGAGCATCCACAGCATTACCGCCGGCATCTCGCCGGTCGGCACCGCGCACGTGATCTGGACCGCGCTCAGCGAGCCGTCCACCTTCTACACACTCGCACAGGATCGGCCGCTCAACGGAGATTGGGCAGCCGAGCCCGACAACATGCAGGCTGGCACCGAGCAGATGGGGCCCGCCGTCATGGCCTTCGACGCCACCGACAACGGCTTCGCGCTGTACGCTCCGCTCGGCGGCATCGGCGAGAAGGTGTACGCAGAACGCTACCTCAAAGCCGGCACCTGGGGCGTGAGCGCGATCACGGGCTCGGATGCCGACAACGTCGAAAACATCTCGCTCGCGTTGGACGGCGCGGACGGCGCGATGGCCATTTGGTCGCGCGACATTGGTAGCGATAGCGAAGTGATGGCGAGCAGCTACGCAAAGCTTTGGTCGTCTCCTGTTCCAATCACGGGAGCCGACAAGAGCGCCGTTTTCAACACGAGCCTAGCTCGAGGTGGCAAAGGCTTCATCGCGACTTGGTCTCAGAGCGACAGCGTGCTGAACCTCAAGGCCAGCGAGTTCGGAACGGCGTGGAGCACCCCGCTCGTGCTGAGCAGCGGCAACCATAGCGCTCAGAGCGCAACCGTCGCCGCCGATCGGCACGGCAACACGCTCGCCCTGTGGTCAGAGGCCTCGGGCGGCATCGGCTCCGCGGGTGACATATGGTTTTCGCGGCTGGTCAACGCGGGCGACAAGTGGTCCAGCGCCGCGCTCGTCGAAACCACCGTCGGCAACTTCGACCTCCCGCATATCGCCGTGCTCGCCGACGGCACGGCGGTGGGTCAGTGGGAGCTGGCCACGGCGCCCGGCATCTCCGGCAAGTTCGTCAAAGGCTTCTACAGCAACGTTTGGCAGTGACGCGCGGCGGCGCGTCATCAATCCTTCCGCAACGGCAGCGCAAAACACCGCCATCCTCTGGCTCACTTCCCCTGGCTAGGGAGTGGGCGCGGGTGCTGCCCCGCCGTGCTTCAAGAACGAACAAGCGTGGCTGGTCGCGTCGCACTTCGCGCCTTCGCCTGCGCACCAGCACTTGGCGTCCGCGGTGCACCAGCCTGGGTCGCCCGAGGTTGCTAGCACGCAGACGTGCGGAGTGACCTTCCAGCTGCAAACATCGCCACCGCAGGCCTCTCCGCTGTCGATGCAGTCGGTGTCGTCCGTGCAGGCCTTGGTGTCGACCAGCGGTCCCCCGCCCATGCCGGTCGTGGCTTGCACGGTGCCGCCACCGGCCAAGTTGCTGATGCGGCCGATCTTGGCGGCCGAGAGCTCGCTGAACCAAATGTTGCCGTCGGGCCCAGCGGTGATACCTGATGGGTCGGCGCTAGCGGTCGGGATCAAGTACTCGGCGACACTGCCGGCAGGCGTCACACGGCCAATCGAGTTGCTGCTGCCGGCCTCCGCGAACCAGAGATTGCCGTCTTTGCCAGCGACAATATCGCCAGGGTTGGCGCTGCTCGGCAGGCCGAACTCCGTGATGGTACCCGTGGGTGTAACTCGACCAATCTTGCGGCCGTCGAGCTCCGTGAACCAGATGTTGCCGTCCGGCCCTTTGGTGATGCTCCGCGGGTTGCTCGCCGGAGTGGCGATCGGAAATTCCGTGATGGTACCGCTTGTGGTGATACGCCCGATCTTGTTGCCCGCGGCGCCTGCTTCGGTGAACCACAGGTTCATGTCCGGGCCCACTGCGATCGCAAACGGGCCGCTATTTGCAACGGGCAGCGGATATTCTGTGACCTTAGCCGCGGTCGTGGACGAGGCGATGGCGTTGTGAATCGGTTCCGTGAGCCAGAGCTTCCCGTCTGGCCCCGTAACGATACCAGCGGGATCGCCGCTATTCGGCACGCCGAATTCCTGCACCATGCTGGAGGAGAGATCGACGTTGCCTAGGCCATTTTGCTTCGCGTACCAGACCTTGCCGTCGGGTCCGGCGGTCACCCCGGTTGGGCCAATGTTGGTTGTACCCGTGGTCACCATCACCGCAGCAAATGTTCCTGTCGGGCTGATGCTCTGAATCGCGTTGGGTGCAGTGCTCTGGTGATTGAACCATAGATTGCCATCCGGCCCAGCCGCGATCTCCCCCGGGTTGCTGCCGAAATCGTTGCCCGTTTTGCCGTTTTGGTCGGTGAATTTGGTCGGAATATTGTACTCGGTGAAGGTGATGCCGGGCGCGTTGGCCGTGCCCATCACACCGTTGCCAGCCATGCCGGTGCTGCCGCCGCTGCTCATCCCGCCGCTGCTCATGCCGGCGCTATTCATCCCGCCGCCGCTGATGGGCGCACCACTCGCACCCGTGCTGGCTCCGCTCACTCCGCTGCTCGTGCCGCCCCCCGGCTGGGCCCCGCCTGCACCGTTACCGGCGCTACTCGTCGCGGTCGCCGCGGAGCCCGCATTGCTCGGCTCGTTGGCGTGCGAGCTAGGGCTGCCGTCGCTACAGCCTGCTGCAAGCACCGCCCCGAACAGTAGACCCACGAGGGTCGGCTTCATCGGATACACTCCGGGTTCAGGTCGCAAGGAGATCAGGGACACCGCTGCTGACGCTGCCCTCAGCTAGACCGAAAGAAGTGGCCGTGCCGCCCAGAGCCGTGAGCAAAGTGAACGGCACCTTACTCACATTTTCGTTCAAGATACGGATGTGCTGATCGCCCTTGAGCTTGCCGCCGGCCTTGCCCGCGACCAAAAGTGGAAAATCAGTCCCGCCATGCGTCTGAGATTCGGAAACGCAGGACGTCGCGTATACGCAAGAGTTGTCGAGCAGGTTCCCGGCGCCGTCAGGGGTGTCCCTCATGCGGCCCAGCGTGTCCGCTAGGTTCGACATGGCGAACTTCACCCCGATGTTGAAGCCCAAAGTCGCATACGCGGGCCCCTTGGCGCTGAGCCGGTGCCCAAAATCTTCATGGAATGCCGTATTTCCGAGACCGCAATCGGGGTAGCCGGCCTCGCAAGCGGGCCAACTGAAGGCGTACGAAAAGACCCGCGTCAGATCGCTGGCCATGGCGAACACGAGCAAGTCAGAAAAGGCTTGCCCGCGCTGGCGCGTAATTGCGCCATCATCGCCGCGATTCGGGTACGCCATGTCCGGATCAACGATTGTGCCGGTCATCTTTGGCGTCTCGAGCGCGCTCACCTGCAGTTGCAGCTGCCGCAAACCCTCCAGATGGGCGTCGAGCCGAGTCTGGTCGTCGCTGCCTAGGCGCGTGCGCAAGGCCTGCGTGGCTTCCGAGACAGCGTCCAGTACTTGGCTGCGACGCAGCAGGTCGGGGTCTGGTGGCTTGGGCGTCGAGGTCGTATTCGCGAATTGCAGGAGTTGCTTGTAGAGCGCGGCCGGGCTGAGTTGCGCCGTGTTGGGAGCAGCAGGCCCCGAGAACGAAATGGACGAGCCCAGCGCGGTGCTGTTCAAGCCATTCGAGATGCCCACGTGCAAGCCGGTCGGAAACACGGTGGTGCCTGCGATTTGCTTGGCAATGAGCTGGTCGATCGTGGGTAGCTGAACGTTCTTGCTGCCGACCTGCGCTCCGGTCAGTGCCGCCGCGGGCATGCTGGCGTGCGGCGCGCTATTCGGGATCTTGATCGTGAAGCCGGTGAGCACGGACAGCCAGGGCTTCACATCCTGCAGCGGAGCCAATTGCTCGCTCAAAGCCCAATTGCTGCCACTACCGGTGCTGGTAGGAACCCAGCGATCCGGGATGATCCCATTGCCGAAAAACCAGGACCCAAAGCGCACCGGCAACGGCGAGTTGTCCGCGTACGCGGTGCCGTTGTCGTTGAGCATCCCACAGAGGCGAGGGAGCGGCACCGCAACGCTGATTCCGCCGGCAAGAATGCCGCGTAAGAAGATGCGACGAGGAAGGATCGTGCGAGCGCTGCGTGCCATTTTCGTCTCCTATTGGCTCTTCGGGGTGACGAAGCGGAAGGAGTCGCTCGCGACCAAATCCAAGAGCAGCTGATCGGCGTGATTTTGGCTGGTGGCAAATTGGCCCGCCAGGTCGTTTACGGCCCCGTCGTCCGCGGCGATGGCTTGGCGGCCGAGCGCGTTCTCATACACTTTGCTGACGAAGCACGGCCCGGCAATGGCTTCTTTTCGCAAGGCCGAGCCGAGCTGTGCCAGCCCGTTGAATGCCGTGCCGTCGCTCAGGGTGCCTGAAGCGTCGATGGGCTGCGCTTTGTCCATGGTCCTGTACATCCCCGCGGAATCGAAATTTTCCATGCCGAAGCCGAGCGGATCCATGATGCCGTGGCACGAGGAGCAGGAGGGGCTCGAGCGGTGCGCGATCATGATCTGTCGCAGCGTCTCGTTCGGATCTGGAGAGGCTGGAAAGACTCCCGCATTGCCCGGGGGCGGCGGAATCGTGATGCAAAGCACGGTGTTCGCCAGGAACTTGCCGCGCTTGGTGGTCGAGTTCCGTTGCGGCAACGCGTAGGCAGCGAGGATGGCGCCGGCACCGAGCAAGCCAACTCGCGGTGAGTCGTCTGGGACTTGCACCTTCTGAAAACCGTCCCCGCTGGGCGCCGGCAACCCGTAGTACGTCGCCAGCTCCTTGTTCACGAAAGTGCTCTTGCTGTCGTACAGCGAGAGGAAATCACCCTTCGTCGTCAAGAACATGTCGTCGATGCGCTGCTCCAGCTCGGTACGCATGTCAGCTTTCAGGGCATCGGTGAAGTTGGGGAAGTAGGCCGGGTCTTTCGTGGCCTGGTCCAAGTTCTGTAGGCCGTACATGTCATCCGTAAAGGCGAGCACTGCGCGGTGCGCCTTCGGATCTGAGAGCATGCGCTGAGCTTGCGTGCGAATGCCGTCAGGGGTGGACAATGAATCCGCCGCCGCTGCGTCGAGCAGTGCGTCGTCAGGTGACCCGTTCCACAACGCACCGGCGAGCCGCGATCCGACCTCGTAGCTGGTGTACTTGAGCCGCCCGCCATCCGCCGCACTGGGCGCACCGAGCTCCACCCGATAGAGGAAGTCGGGCGTTTGCAGAATCGCCCACACTGCGTAACGCAGCCCGATTAGGACCGTGCCGCCATCGCCGCTCGCGATGTCGGTGCCCAACTTCACATAACGCGTGGTCTCGGCGTCCGTCAGTGGACGTCGGAAGGCACGTCGACCGAAGGCCTGCAGGGCCTGCGTCATACATGCTGTGTCGGTGGCACTCTGCGGGATGCAGGGCAGCAGCGCGGCCGCTTTCGTGGCATCCCCAAAAGCGTATGCCGTGGCGGCGCCTGTGGCCGTCTCGTACAAGCCGACGCCCATTGGCGACACAGTGATTGTCGATGCGCCAACCGACGCAAAACCGTCTACTCGAGAGTCCTGTTCGACAGGCGCAAGCGGTGCATCTTGACCGAGTAGATCATGCACGCTGTTGGCGAACTCTGTGGCCGTGAGCTTGTGCAAATGTGCGCTGGGTGCGTCCCCTGCTGGCAGGCTGATCGCGCCGGTCGCGGTCGGGTCCGTTACCTGCGCGCCACCAGCGCCGCCGGTCCCATTGCTCGACGACGAGCCGCCGGAAGCAAGGCCATTCGAGCCGGCAGACGAACCGGGATGCCCACTGGCCGAGCCACTGACTGCGGCCGTGCAACCAACGGAAACCACACTGGATGTCAGCAACGCAACCGCACCGAGCAGGCGGAATTGCTGCGCACAGTGCGTAAATCGAGAGCCAGAGGCAGCAAGCTGCTGCGGGTCTAAGTCTAAGGCGTCGAGTGGGACAACGCCGCCGGTGCTGCGCTCAAAAGCGGCCATGCTTATGGGTGGCACCATGCCGACCAAGAGATCACCGGTTTTGTCCTGTTCGGCCACTGAGGCGCCGATCGGCTGTAGTGGCGCGGCCCCCCAGAAACTGCCACCCGGACGCCGGCTCAGCGCTCGGATTCCCAATTTCGTGTGCGCGCACCCTGATTTCCGCGGCGTGTGCATATACACGCACAGACGACCACACACACAGACGATGCACCGCGACAGGTGGCCGCCTGGATTTTTCCAACACCGACGTGTCAGCGCAGATCTCACCTCAAGCCCGAGGCCTCAGGAACCGGCGTCTGTCCGTGCGTTCCCTGAGATAGGTAGGCACCGACGTTGCCGGCCTGGTAGTCGGTGACGCCTTCGTCGCCCGTCGCCGAGATCGAGCGCGGCCGCCCGCGCCGGAACCGACTGCCCCAAGCCCGCACCGGCGCGGTGCCCAACCAACGTCACAGACACACCAACACCCCCGAGGGAGCGATCTCAGAACGCCACGTCGAACGCCACGTCCCCGGTCACACCGGTCTGGTAAGCCGAGACGCGCCGCTCGAAAAAGTTCGTCACTTCCTGCACGTCTTGCAGGGCCATGAACGAGAACGGGTTCTTCGTTCCATAGTGCTTTTCGAAGCCCAACGTGGCCAAGCGTTGGTCAGCGCAATATTGCAGGTACTGGGTGACGTCGAAGACGGATAGGCCGGCGATACCGCCACCCAGTAGATCTTCGGCGAACTGCACTTCGCAGGCGATGGCTTCGTCGAGCATCGCGTATACGTCGGCCTTGAATTGCGCGTCCACCAAGTCGGGCTCTTCGTCGCGTACGGTGCGGACGACCTCGAAGGCGAACGCCATGTGCGCGCTCTCGTCGCGAAACACCCAGTTCGTGCCCGCGGCGAGCCCGTGCAGAAGCCCGCGCGAGCGCAGGAAGTACACGTAGGCAAACGCACCGAAGAAGAACAAGCCTTCGATGCAAGCCGCAAAGCAGATCAAGTTGAGCAGAAACCGCCGCCGATCCGCCTGCGTCTCGAGTTTGCCGACGCTTTCTACTGAATCCAGGTATTTATTGCAGAATTCGGCCTTCCTACGGATGGAAGGGATGCTCTCTACGGCGTCGAAGGCGCGTGCGCGATCTTCTGGATCCGGCACATAGGTGTCGAGCAACGTGAGGTAGAACTGCACGTGCAGCGCCTCTTCGTACAGCTGGCGCGACAAGTACATGCGCGCCTCGGGCGCGTTGATGTGCTTGTACAAGTTCAGCACCAGGTTGTTGGCGACGATCGAGTCGCCGGTGGCGAAGAACGCCACTAAGCGGTGCACTAGGTGGCGTTCCGGCTCACCCATGCGCTGCGTCAAGTCGCCCACGTCGGTCGAAAAGTCGACCTCTTCCACCGACCAGGTGTTCTTGATCGCCGCTCGGTACATTTCGAAGAAGGTCGGATAAGCCATCGGCCGAAGCGTCAGGCACAACCCGGGGTCTAGTATCTTCGAGGGGCGCGTCGCGCTACTCATTGGCAAGCCTCGCAGCTCTCGGGATTCTCGAGCGAGCAAGCCACGGCTGCCGCGTCATCAATCGGCGCTGCTGCAACCGCAGGCGGCACGGGCGTGTAGCCGTGCACCGAGTGCGGGTCGCCTTCACGCGGCGGAAGCGACGAAGGTACGTCCACCGTGGTCTTGGCGATCCGCGTTGCTGGCCGAGAACGCAGATAGTACGTGGTTTTGAGGCCCTTCTTCCAAGCATAGAAGTACATGCTGGAGAGCTGGCCGATGTTCGGGTTCTCGATGAACAAATTCAACGACTGGCTTTGGTCGATGAACGCGCCGCGGTCGGCGGCCATGTCGATCAGCGAGCGCATCGGCACTTCCCAGGCCGTGCGATACACGGCGCGCACGCTCTCCGGCAGCTCGTCGAGCCCCTGCACCGAGCCCTCCGCCATCTTCAGCCGCGAACGCACGCCGTCGTTCCACAGGCCACGGGCCTTGAGCTCGTTGATTAGGTAGCGATTCAGCTGCAAAAAGTCGCCCGAGAGCGTCTCTCGCTTGAACAGATTCGAGACCTGCGGCTCGATGCATTCGTAGCAACCCGCGATGGACGCGATGGTCGCGGTCGGCGCAATCGCCACCAAGAGCGAGTTACGCAGGCCATGCGTGCGCACCTTCTCGCGCAGGGTGACCCAGCGCTCGCTGGTCGGAACTGGACCCTCCCAAGCGTCGAACTGCAGCTCGCCACGCGCCGCGCGCGTTTCGGGGAACGCCTCGTGGGCGCCCTTGGCGATCGCCAAATCCACCGACGCCGACAGCGCATGGAAGTAGATTTCTTCGGAAATTCGCCGCGAAAGCTCGCGCGCTTCCGGTGCGTCGAAGGGCAGCTTCATCTGGAAGAACACGTCTTGCAGGCCCATCAAACCGAGGCCCACCGGGCGCCAGCGCAGGTTCGACGCACGCGCTTCGGTGACCGGGTAGAAGTTCAAGTCGATCACGCGGTCGAGCTGCGGCACCGCCGTGCGCACGGTTTGAGCGAGCTTGTCGAAATCGAAGCCGAGCGTGCCGTCCGCCTCGACTCGCATGTGCCGACCGAGATTGATCGAGCCCAGGTTGCAGACCGCGGTTTCACCCGCCGAGGTCACTTCGAGGATCTCGGTGCACAAGTTCGAGAGGTGCACTGCGCGACCCGGCAGCGCCGTCTGATTGCAAGCGCGGTTCGACTTGTCCTTGAACGTCATCCAGCCGTTGCCGGTCTGAGCCAGCGTCCGCATCATGCGCGCGTACAGATCGCGCGCCTTGACCGTCTTGGCGGCCAGGCCCGCGCGCTCCGCCGCTTCATACGCACGTTCGAACTCCTCGCCGTACAAGTCCGGGAGGTTCGGCACCGCCTTGGGGTCGAACAGGCTGAAATCAGCGTCTGCCTCGACACGGCGCATGAACAAATCGCTGACCCAATTGGCCAGGTTCAAGTTGTGTGTGCGGCTGGCTTCTTCGCCCGTGTTGTCGCGGAGCTCGAGGAACGCCTCGATGTCGGCGTGCCAGGTCTCCAGGTACACGGCGCACGCGCCCTTGCGCTTGCCACCCTGATTCACCGCCGATACCGACGCGTCGAGGGTCTTCAACCACGGCACGATACCGTTCGATTTGCCGTTGGTGCTCTCGATCAGCGACCCGCGCGAACGCACGCGGTGATACGCGAGACCAATGCCGCCCGAGAACTTCGAGAGCAGGGCGATGTCCGTATAGCTCTTGTAGATCTTCTCCAGGTGGTCGTCCGGCGAATCGAGCAGGAAGCAGCTCGAGAGCTGCTCGTGCTTCATGCCCGAGTTGAACAGAGTCGGCGAGCTGGGCAGGTACTCGAGCGTCGAGAACAGCCGGTACAGCTCGAGCGCGTCCGTGACGTTCTCGGCCAGGGCGCTGGCGATGCGCAGGAAGAATTGCTGCGGAGTCTCGATCACCAGGCGCGTCTTCGGGTGCTTGAGCAGGTAGCGGTCGTACAACGTGCGCAGGCCGAAGTACTCGAACTCGCGGTCGCGCTCAGGCACGATCGAGTCATTCAATTTGCGCGCGTTTTTAGCGGTAAAATTGGCCAAGCGCTCGTTCACGAGGCCGAGCTCGTGCGCTTGCGCGACGGCTTGCGAGAAGGCGTGAATTTCTTGACCGCGCACCTCTTTTTCGATGTAGCCGGAGAGCAAGCGAGCCGCGAGCTTCGCGTATTGCGGCTCGTCGACGATCAACCCCGCGGCCGTCTGAATCGAGAGCTGATCCAGCTCGCGCGTCGAGGCTCCGTCGTACAGCCCACTGATCGTCTTCGTCGCGACTCGCAGCGCGTCCACATCAGGCAGACCGGCGCAGCAGCGGTTCACCGCGCGCACGATCTTGTTGACGTTGACCGGCTCGCTGCCGCCGTTACGCTTGCGCACGCGCATCGTGGTCTGTGGATACGACGAGTCGAGGTCTGCTTTTTGAGAAGCGAACGGAGACGCGCCGTTCGAGGGGGCGATCGATGAGCTCAACATGTGGGTTCTAAACTCCGCGTTCGAGGAGCGAGGTCTACCCGCTCCGAAAACCGAGAGACGCGAAGGGGACGGCACGGCCACCGAACACGCTTGGCTAAAATTGCGCGCGAACGGACAGACTGAGCCGCCTCCCGCGAGGCTCTCGAATCCACCAACGCCAGATGACTCCCGGCGCTGGGTGTTGGCAGGTCTTCGGGCTTACGAGCGCTCCGGGCGAACCCGGCTTCCTACTGTCCACTGCTTCCCGGACCTC
>Ga0210392_10001124_pt1 | contig 14408 bp, 10 predicted proteins | sample IncBWC30OmetaG_FD_161057 | JGI IMG/M metagenome (GOLD analysis project Ga0210392, IMG submission 161057) | Forest soil microbial communities from Barre Woods Harvard Forest LTER site, Petersham, Massachusetts, United States - Inc-BW-C-30-O ...
CGTTCGACTATTCGAATACCGCGGACGTCCCTTCCTATTCCTGGTCGTACGCGTCGATCCTGGCCGCCGCCGGCATAACGGACTTTGTTGCCGCCGCCCACGATCATCGAGCCCCGGTGCTGATGCTTGGGCGCCTCAACGAGCATTCACCCTTCTGGTGGGAGGCGCCCGACGGCCAGAAGGTTCTCTTTTGGTACGCGCGCAGCTATCTGCAGATGGAGCAACTCTTCGGACTCCCGCCGGTCGTCGACGCCGGCAGCGAAACGATGCCCGTGTTTCTTCAACAGTACGAGCATCCTGACTATCGCGCTTCATCCGTCATCGTCTACGGAACCGAGGAGGAAAACCGGGACTTGTTCGAGGAACAGGCTGAATTGGCGGGCAAATGGAACGCCGAGTGGGTCTACCCGCGGATGGAATACTCCGGCTTCCACGACGCGCTTGAGACCATCCGAGGGCAATTTGGAAGCGACATACCGACTTACCGCGGAGACGGCGGCCCGTACTGGGAGCTGGGCGAGGCATCGGACGCGTACTACGTTGCGCAGGAGCGCCAAAACGAGAGCCGCGGACCCTCCGCCGAAAAGCTCTCCACGCTCGCCTCGCTCGTCGATCCGCGAATCGTGGTCGATAAGCCGGCGCTGGACGCCATGTGGAGGAACATGATTCTCATGGACGAGCATACCTGGGATTCTTGGAACAGTGTCGACGATCCGGTATCGAGCGAAGCCAAGGCGCAGCTCGCGGTGAAGGATTCATTCGCCGTCGGGGCGCAGGCCTCGGTCGATGCCTTGCTGCGTTCGAGCATGGCGGATTTGGCGGATTCCGTGTCGGCGGGTAAGGATAGCTTGATCGTCTTTAATACGCTGAATTGGCCGCGCAACGGCTTGGTCGAGTTCGACCTGCGGAAGGGCCAGGAAGTGTGCGATGCGGCCTCCGGCTCGGTGGTTCCGCTCCAATTGGTGCGGGAGGGAAACAAGTTGAACTGCGTTTGTTTCGAGGCGGAGCAGGTGCCGGCCTTGGGATACCGGGTATATCACCTTCAGAAGGCGCCGGAAACGCCCCCGGGCGCCGGATCCGACCAACCGGCCACGCTCGAAAGCCCCTACTATCGGGTCAAACTCGATGCGGCGGGCGGAGCGGTGCGCAGCATCTTTGACAAGGAGTTGCAGCGCGAGTTGGTGGACCAGGCAAGTGACTATCGATTCGGCCAGTACTTGTACGTCACGGATTCGAATCCCTTGAACAATGGGCCATGGACGTGGTACCGTGCAAAATTGGATTTGCAGATTCATCCCGCCGGCCACGGCAAAATTCTCTCCGTTGCGCGCACTCCCTACGGGTGGGAAGCGCAAATGGAGAGCGAAGCCGCCAACACTCCCAAGGTCACGACTACGATCCGGCTTTTCGACCGGGAAAAGAAGATCGAACTGGTCGAAGATGTGGAGAAGGATCGGGTGACCGCCAAGGAGGCGGTTTATTTTGCCTTCCCTTTTGCCGTCGACCATCCGCAGTTTCGCTATGAAATTCAGACGACCGCCATGGACCCGGCGAAGGATATGTATCCCGGGGCCGGCCATGAATGGTTTTCGGCGCAGCATTGGGTTTCCGTGCAGGGGGACGGTGTCTCGGCGTCGGTGCTCCCCCTCGACGTCCCGCTGATCACGCTGGGCGATATCGACCGGGGCCAATGGCTCGACTCGTTCGGCGAACGACGAGCGACGATCTATTCCTTTGCCATGAACAACTATTGGGAGGACAACTACCTTGGCAGCCAAGGAGGTCATTTCCGCTTTCGCTATGCCGTCACGAGCGCGCCCTCGACCAGCGAATCTCAGTTGAGCCGCCTGGGCTGGGAGGAGGCGACGCCGCTGGAATTCGACGAGGTGACCAAACAGGACAAGTCTCCACGCCGGCCGCATTCGTTGGACGGTGTGCAAGCCAGCTTTGCCCAGATCGCCGACCCCGCCGTGCTCCTCGAAACTTGGAAACCGGCTGAAAATGGAGAGGGAACCATCCTTAGATTGCTCGATTTGGGAGGGGCCACAAGGTCAGTGGCGATCCGCCTTCCCACGTTGCCCATCCTTGCCGCGTGGCAAACCGATGCCGTCGAACGGAATCAAAGGCGACTGCCGGTTGAAGGCGGCCACGAGCTTGCGGTTACCGTTCATCCGCATGAAATTGTCACAATACGGATTGCAACAAAGGAATCGGAGAAAGACCGGGCGGATGCGCCTTGATCGTGATTGGGGGCGACTGCCGGTGCTTGCTGGCGATTTGTTCCAAGTTGCGGTGGCCGGGCCGGCCGATCCCCTGACCCATTCACGCCATCCCATGCACCATCTGATTCGCATCACGGCGTTCGCGCTCATCGTCTCCCGTGGCGTCCTCGCTGCAGGCGAGGACCAGGCCGGCGGCAAATCGCCGGCCGATTATGTCAATCCCTTCATCGGCTGCGTCGGGGACTCCGAGGTGCATCCGACGCAGGACGGTTACGGCAAGACTTTTCCCGGTGCGGCGACGCCGTATGGCCTGGTACAGTTGAGTCCTGACAGCGTCACTGGCGGCGACAACGGTTCCGGCTACAACGTCGAACACACAACCCTGCAGGGATTCAGCTTCACGCATCTGGGCGGTGTCGGCTGGTATGGAGACCTGGGAAATCTTCTCGTAACGCCCACGACCGGTACGCTTAAGACGAGCTATGGCGAGGTGAACAAACCGGGCACCGGCTATCTCTCGCGCAAGGCCGATGAAACCGCTTCCGCCGGCTATTACGCGGTTACATTATCCGATTACAATATTCGCGCCGAACTCACCGCCGCGCCGCGCAGCGGGATGATCCGGTTCACCTTTCCGGCCAATGAGCGCTCCCGAATTCAGGTGGATTTGGCCCGTCGGGTGGGTGGCACCGCCGTGGCGGAATCAGTGAAGGTCGTGGGCGACAATGCCATCGTGGGCTGGATGCGTTGCACGCCCGACGGCGGAGGTTGGGGCGACGGCGCCGGCCACGCGGATTACACGGTTTATTTTTACGCCGAATTCAGCCGCCCAATCACGAATTGCGGCGTTTGGGAGGTGGAAATCCCGGACGGTGCAAAGCGCAAACACAAGGACTTTGACGCGGCGTTCCTGAAGGTGATGGAATCAGCGAACGTCATCCCCGGCTGCCGCGAAAAAGAGGGGAAACATATCGGCTTTTACACCGAATTTGCGACCGGGGCCAACGAGCAGGTTCTGATGAAGGCCGGCATTTCGTTCACCAGCGTCGAAGGCGCGAAAAGAAACCTTCAAAACGACATCGCCGGCTGGGATTTTGACGGCGTCCGAGCCGCCGCCATAAGGCTTTGGAATCGCGAGTTGTCGCGCATTCGCGTCGAGGGCGGCACCCCGAGCGAGCGAACGATCTTCTACACCGCGATGTACCACGCAATGATCGATCCTCGCTGCTTCGCTGACGCGGACGGCGCGTATCCCGGGGGCGACGAGAACCGCACGCCGCAAAAAAATTCGCGCTATATGCGCCGCACGGTTTTCAGCGGCTGGGATGTTTATCGGAGCGAGTTCCCGTTGATGACACTCATCGCGCCGCAAGTGGTCGGAGACATGATTGATTCGCTCACCGACCTCGCCACCGAGTCGGGCCAGGGCTACCTCGAACGATGGGAACTCCTCGACGCCTATTCCGGCTGCATGAACGGCAATCCTGCGGTGACGGTCATCGCGGATGCCTACGCGAAGGGGTTGCGCAATTTCGATGTCAGGCGGGCCTACCTCGCGGCGAAGGCCACGAGCGAAAATCCAAAAACCGGCAATGGTCCCGGCGGGGTGAGGGCCGGAAATCTGGCTGAGACGCAGGAAATCGCCCTGGCCGACTGGGGGCTCGCCAAGATGGCGGCCGCCCTGGGCAAGCGGGATGAGGCCGCCAGGCTTCTGGAGCGCACCCACGGCTGGCGGACATTCTACGACCCGAAAACCAACTGGTTCACCGGCGAATGTCGCGAATCGAACCTCGATCAGCAGGGCTGGTTCGTGCCTTACGACATCCCGGGTCTCATCGACCAGGTCGGCGGCAGGGAAAAATTCATTGCGCGGCTGGATGACTTCTTCAGGCGAACGCCGGATGTCTCGCGGTGGAACGAGCTTTACAATCACTCCAACGAGCCGGTGCATCTGGTGCCGTTTTTATTCAACCGTGCCGGCGCGCCCTGGCTGACGCAGAAGTGGGTGCGCTTCATCGACGAACACGCCTATCACGACGACGCCTACGGAATCAGCGGCAATGAGGATGTCGGTCAGATGTCCGCGTGGTATGTGCTGACGGCCTGCGGCATTCATCAGGCCTGTCCTGGCGACACGCGTTATGAGGTGTTCACGCCGATTTTTGACCGCGTGGAAATCCGCATTGATCCCATCTACGGCAAGGACAGGAAATTTACCGTCATCTCCCGGGGCAACGGTCTTGGCGAACGCTACATCGAATCAGCGAAATTCAACGGCCAACCGCTGAATCGCTGCTGGCTCGATCATTCGGAAATCGTCGCCGGCGGCACGCTTGAACTTCAACTCACCGACAAGCCAACGAAGTGGGGGGGCCATGACGCGGTCAACCTCGTCACAGCGTCGGTCAAATGCGCTAGAGCAGCGGAAAAATAACCCATGAAACATTTGAACCCAAGCGGAACAGTCCCTGAGAAGACCGAGGCCGGCATAGTGCCGGCGCGTTTCCGCTGGACGGTATGCGCGCTCCTTTTCCTCGCGACATCCATCAACTATATGGACCGGCAGGCGCTCGCGATCCTCGCCCCGACGCTTCAGGCCAAAATCGGGTGGAATGAGCGGGAGTACGGCCATATTGTAACGGCGTTTCAAGCCGCTTATGCGATCGGCGTGCTCGTATTCGGTTGGCTGGTTGACGTGTACGGAACCAAATTGGGGTACTCGCTGGCCGTGTTCATTTGGAGCACTGCGGAGTGCGCCCATGCCTTGGCGCGTAGCGCGTTGGGGTTTGGCCTGGCACGGTTCGGCTTGGGCTTTGGCGAAGGGGGCAATTTCCCCGCAGCGATCAAGGCCGTCGCCGAATGGTTTCCGCCGGAAGAGAGAGCGCTCGCCACCGGTTTATTCAACTCCGGATGCAGTGTCGGGACCATCTTCGCTTCGGTTTTTGTGCCATGGACAACCGCAAGGTACGGCTGGCCGGTCAGCTTTCTGGCTTTGGGACTTATCGGCTTCGTGTGGATGATTGGATGGACATTCTTCTATAAGAACCACAAGCCGCCAAGCCAGCCGGCCGCTCCCGACAGGAGGGACCCTGGATCGTCAGTATCTTGGGGACTGGTTCTGCGCACGAGTCAGAGCTGGGTCTATATCGTTGGTGGGGCTTTAACGGCGCCAATTTATTGGTTCTATGTGTATTGGACGCCCAAATTTCTTTTCCAGAGATTTGGCATTCCGCTGAGCGCGATTGGCATGCCCATGGTGATAATTTTTCTATGCGCGATGGCCGGAGGCATCGGTGGCGGATGGATTTCGTCGATCCTCCTTCGGAAGGGATATTCGCTCAACGTTGCGAGAAAGGTCGCACTGGGAATTTCCGGCGCCTGCGCCATTCCGGTCATTTGGGCCCCAGCCGTCGAAAGTTCGCAAGCGGCGGTGTGGCTGATCGGCCTCGCCGCAGGCGCCCATATGGCGTGGGCCGCGAACCTGTTCACCATCGCGTCCGACCTTTTCCCCAAGGCCGCCGTCGCGTCGGTCGTAGGACTGGGCCTCATGATGAGCGCAGTAACCGGGATGGCCTTCGCCGAGTACGCGGGATTTTCGCTGCAAAGCTCAGGCGGGAGTTACGTGGGCTTGTTCCGAATCGCGGGCAGCAGCTATGTTGTCGCAATAATAATCATGCAGGCCTTGGCCCCAAAGTACAAACCGGTGGAGGTCGGGCGATTATCCCACCCAAGGCCGATTTCCGAAAACTGATCCGATTTTGGCCGACTTCAACCGACGCCCCATCGCCTCCTAATCTTGATCGTCTCCTTTCAGGCTTTTGAACCGATCAAGGAGCCCTCCACCATCGTGACATTGGGGCGATCCGCGAAGTTGCGCTCGCCGCGTTGGATTTGGGCAGCCAACAGATCTGCGGCAATCTTGCCGATGATCTCAGGGTAGGGATAGATCCCTTCAAACCGCTGCCGGTTCACGTGATTCAGGATGATGAAAGGCGTTGAAGGCAGACGCTCACGTTTCATCAGGAGCTCGATGCAAATACGCAAATGCTCTTCTGTTACCATGATGGCGTCGGGCTCATAAGACTGGCACCAGCTGAGAAACGCTTCAGGTCGCTCAAATTCGATCGTGGGAATAGGCGCCGATCGTCCTTCCTGTTGGTGGAGAGCCAGCGCCGCCCAATAGGCGTAGCTGACCCTCTCGTGGTCGCCGGCTTCGGTAATTAGTCCAATCCGTTTGAACCCGCGTCTCTTGAGTTCATTCAGCGCCAGATAGACATTGTGCAGATGATGCGGCACCACCCGGTTGATTCCCAAATTTTGGGCGGTGTAGGTCGCTGCGACCACCGAGAACTGGCTCCAATCCAACAGCGTCGAGCAATCCCGACTTGAAATCATCGGCAGGATCAAGATGCCTTGAACGCCGCGGCTGCGAAGCACCGTGGTAAGTCGACGCGCAGGCATTTGGTTGGGGGAAATCGTTATTGCCTCGATGCTATATCCGGTTTCCTTGCACCGCATTTCTGCGCTGCTTTTCAGCATGTGATAGTAACGGTTGCGAACCGGAGCCTTTTCGTCCTCGAAGGACAGCAGCGCGATCGACGATCGTTTGCTCATCGGCCGGCCTTTTCGGAGGAGGTGCATCAACCGGGCGATCTCTGGATCGGGCGTATAGGCAATTTGCTTGGCCGCGAGCTGAACTCGTCTTCGGGTCTGAATCGGTATCTTCGGATCGCTTCTGAGAGCGTAAGAGACGGTCGACCGCGCGACGCCGGCGAGCATGGCGACATCAGACAAGGTCGCGCGTTTGGCTGGCGGCGTTTCCCGGTTTGCCTTCCGCCGCAGGGCCGATGTCCTTTTTTGTTTGCTGAGATTGGATGTCATAGGCCAGCGATCAGCTTAATGCCGATTCGGGCAGCAAAGGCATGCGCGCTGCCGTGGATACATGGTTAAAGCGGGTCGCCGAGTCAAGGCGGCGCCGGGGCGGGGGCTTGTAGGTGAACGAGTCACCCAAAGGCGGCTTGTTCTCTCCATCTCCCCTGGTGATATGTTAGGCAGGTAACTGTTGAATGAAGGATGAGCTTCTCGTCATCGTCGGCAGTGGTCACTCATTCCCCGATGCTAAACCCCGATCTGACTGGTCTCAAATGGTGCCGCTGTTGCAGAGGCGCCATTTTATCAGCTGCCGGAATTCTTTGGGCCGGGTACTTATATGGCGGTCAGCAGCCTGCCGGGGAAGATGGCGGAAATTGCGTGTTTCGTATTGGGGACGGTGCGGATCACAACGAACGGGCCTTAATCATCGGAGAAATCAATGCACCTTTGGAAAACAGATAACGAGCTTTTCGCGCTGGCGGAGAGGGAACTCTTTACCGCGGTGGTGGGTGACGTGCTGGACAAGCAAAATATGCTGCATCAGTACCTGCCGCCGGAAATTCGGCCGCTAGCGCCGCAGATGATCGTGATTGGACGGGCCATGCCGGTGCTCGCCGGCGACGCATTTCAGGTCACGGCAGAGGGATCGGCAAACTCCTTGAGCGCGAAACCATTCGGCTTGATGCTCGAGGCCTTGGATGATCTCCAGCCAAACGAGATCTACATCGGCACGGGTTCGTCGCCGCGCAATGCCCTTTGGGGCGAATTGATGAGCGTGCGCGCCCTTAAACGCGGTGCCAAGGGGGCGGTCTTGAATGGTTATGTGCGGGATACCAGGAAGATTCTTGAGCTTGGGTACCCCACTTTCTGTTTCGGATCGTATGGCCAGGATTCCGCGCCGCGCTACAAGGTCCATGATTTTCGAATCCCGATTGAAATCGGCGGCGTGTTCATCCGACCGGGCGACATTCTCTTCGGCGACATTGACGGGGTGGTGGTGATTCCCGCCTCCGTGGAAAAGGAAACCTTCACGTTGGCGCTCGAAAAGGTCCGCGGTGAAAAAACCGTGAGGAAGGCGCTCGAAGAGGGCGTGAGTGCGGTGGACGCATTTCGAACGCACGGAATAATGTAGCCCGGTTATCGCGCCGAAAGGAAACCACCAATGAAAATCGGTTTAGGCCTATATCGCCACATGTTGACGGCCGAACATTACGACTTCGCCCGTCAGGCGGGTTGCACGCACATCATTATTCACCTGGTCGACTATTTTCGCCAGGGTGTTTCAAATCCGGGGAACAACCAGCCGATCGGGGAAAAGTACGCTCATTGGGGCATAGCTGCGGGCGCAGGATCATTGTGGACCGTGGAGGAAATGCGTGCGATCAGGAGCGAAATCGAATCGGCGGGCCTGTGCCTGGCTGGAATCGAGAATCTGGATCCCGGCCACTGGCACGACGTGCTGCTGGATGGGCCGCGGCGCGCGGAACAGATCGAGAACGTCAAGACCATCGTGCGAAGGATGGGAGAAGCCGATATTCCCATCCTCGGCTATAACTTCAGCATCGCCGGTGTTTGCGGGCGGGTCACCGGGCCGTTCGGACGAGGCCATGCCGTGACCGTCGGCATGGACGGCCCCGCCGACGATGTTCCGGTTCCAAGGGGGACCGTCTGGAATATGGTCTATGACGAAAGCGGTGAAGGCGTCCTGCCCGCCATCTCCCACGATGAGTTGTGGCGGCGGCTCACGCGGTTTCTCGAGGAGGTCGTTCCGGTGGCAGAAGAGGCCGGCGTGCGTCTGGCGCTTCATCCCGACGACCCGCCTATGCCCACCATGCGCCGTCAGCCTCGCCTCGTCTATCAGCCGTTCATGTATCAGAAAGCGCTTGATGCGATGCCAAGCCGCAACAACGCATTAGAGCTCTGTGTCGGAACGCTGGCGGAGATGACCGAGGGTGATGTGTATGAAGCGGTCGACCGATACAGCCGTCAGGGCAAGATAGCCTACGTCCATCTACGAAATGTTAAGGGGAAAGTTCCGCATTACCGCGAGACGTTTATCGATGAAGGTGACGTCGACATGGTCAGGATCCTGGCCATTCTCAAGCGCAATGGTTTCGACGGCGTTGTGATCCCGGATCATGCGCCGCAAATGTCGTGCTCGGCACCGTGGCACGCTGGCATGGCTCACACAATTGGCTTTATGAAGGGCGCCTTGGCGGCTTTGGAGAAACAACCGGGATAACCGGGATATTTGGAAAAAAATTATATGCAGACCTACGATAGCAGTTTCTTGAATCTCATGAACAAGGTGGTGCTGGTGACTGGCGCCTCTTCTGGAATCGGCGCGGCAACCGCCACGCTTTTTGGCAAGTGTGGAGCCCGTGTCGCCTTAGGATATCATCACAATGAGAAAGGTGCCGAGGCGGCGCGAGATGAGATTAAGCAATCCGGAGGGACCGCCTGCTCAATCAAGGCGGATGTTCAGAATCCCGAGGAGATTCGCCTGATGGTTGAGAAAGTTACCTCGGCGTTGGGTCCGATCGACATCCTGGTCAACAACGCGGGTTCACTCATAGAGAGAGCCGCCCTCATGACGCAATCCGTCAGCAGCTGGGACTCGGTGATGCACCTTAATATGCGAAGCGTCTTTCTTCTTTCGCAGATTGTTGGGAAGTCCATGATCGAGCGCGGCGGGGGAGCGATTGTGAACATCGGCTCGATCGCGGCAAGAAATGGCGGTGGGCCGGGATCTGGAGCATATTCTGCGGCGAAGGCAGGTGTCATTACGCTTACAAAGTCCTTGGGCAAGGAACTCGCGCCGCACGGCATCAGGGTAAACTGCGTGAACCCGGGCGTGATCGATACACCATTTCACGAGGTATTTTCCACTTCACAAGCAATGAAAGATTTCGCCAAAATGATTCCACTCGCCCGGGTGGGCAAAGCGATCGAGTGTGCGAGAGTCGTTGCGTTCCTCGCTTCGGACGCTGCCAGCTACATCGTGGGCGAATGCATCGAAGTAAATGGCGGTCAATTGATGGTATAATGGAATCGCCACATTTTGCCCGGTTGGCGACCTTACACGCCGAAACTGAGCCATTGCGGCTGAAAGTATGGGCTCCAATAAACAAAGACGGTTCACCCTGACCCTCGATATCAGGAGGGATGCCATTTGATCACTCTCGCTGCGGACGTTGGAGGCACCCGAGTCAAGCTCGGCTTGGTGAACGATATGAACATTGTCGCGCGCGCGACAATCGAAGCCAGGTCCAGCGAGGGTTTGGCGCAACTCCTTCCGCGCGTTGCGGAGGAGTTTAAGCGTCTGCTGGACGGGGCAGGTCTCGGCTTCGGAGCCTGCGAAGTCTTCAGCGTAGGGTTCCCGAGCATCGTTGATGCAGCATCCGGAAGGATAAAAGCAACCTACGGAAAGTACATGGACGCTCTGGAGATCGACCTCGCCGCATGGACAAAGGAAGTCTTCGGGCTCAAATTCTGCATCGAGAACGATGCGCGCGTGGCGCTGCTAGGGGAGTGGGGACGGGGTGCGGGGATGGGTTGCAATAACCTCGTCGCCGTCACCCTGGGAACAGGGTTGGGCACGGCTGCCCTCATAGACGGGAATCTCCTCCGGGGACCGCACGGACAGGCGGGCATCCTGGGGGGGCATGTGACGGTGCGTTTTGGCGGAAGGTTGTGCAGCTGCGGCAATCGTGGTTGCGCAGAGGCTGAAGCGTCCACCGCAGTGCTGGAAGCAATCGTGAGGGAGCAACCGGAATACGTTGGGAGCCGCCTTTCCGAGGTTTCGCGGATCGACTACGCGGCCTTGTTTCGCCTGGCCCGCGCGGGCGACGTATGCGCGGCCAAGGTTCGCGAGCGGACGATCGAGGTTTGGGCCGCGATGATTGTTAACCTTATTCATGCCTATGACCCGGAGCGGGTCGTGGTGGGTGGCGGAATCCTCGACGGGGCAAACGACTTCCTTCCCGACTTGGTGGCGAAAATTAGTGGCCTCGCCCACACTCCATGGGGTAAGGTCGACATCCGTCCCGCGCTTCTGGGAGACGATGCAGCACTGATTGGCTGCGATCTCCTGGCCCGCCGTAGGATGTTTTCAAATGAGTAAGGCTTCCTACGACAAATTTCCCTCGATCGTTGTTCCCGATGGCGGAGGGAAGGCGCTTCGCGGTTGGGATAGCATTGCCGCGCGCCTCAAGGGAGCGATCGACAGGGCGCTTGCCCAGAGGTCGGCCCCCGTCGTAGCGATCGAGTGCTACCCGGGGGTGTTTGAAGACGAGATCCAAGCCGGGTTGCGTAATATCGTCGGTCCGGTGTCCTGGGTGGACGCTCGGAGCGCGATGCACTCCCAGGAGGCGATCGAACGGATGGTCGACTCCGATCTTGGCGGTGACGATCCTGTATTCGGCCAGATGACCCGGAGGTCACTCAGCGATTTTTTCAGCCCGGATAAGGTCGCATCGGTTCGCGCCGGTATTGCTCGGACGAAGGGCCCAGTGGTGATCATGGGCCAAGGGGCCACGGTGATCGCTCCCAACGCCGCGATCCTAGTGTACGCCGACTTGGCGCGCTGGGTGGCTCAGGGGCGGCAACGGAGGAACGAGGTTTCCAACTTGGGAGTGCAGAACAGGAGTTTGAATGCCTCCCTAAAGTACAAGCGCGCCTATTTTGTGGACTGGAGGGTTTGCGACCACGTCAAGCGCGAAACCATGGGCCGGTGGGACTTCGTGCTCGATACATGCGAACCCGGCGATCCCAAGATGGTCGATGGCCAGGAATTCCGACGCGCCCTGGCGCATTGCGTTACCCGCCCCTTCCGGGTCGTCCCCTTTTTTGACCCGGGCCCCTGGGGAGGACAATGGATGAAGGAGAAATTTGGCCTGGTCGGAGCCTTCCCTAACTCTGCCTGGGGATTCGACTGCGTGCCGGAAGAAAATAGCTTACGCCTGGGGTTCGGAGAGGTGGAGATAGAGGTGCCGGCGATCGACCTTGTATTCGCCCAACCACGCGCGCTCCTTGGGGAATCCGTATACGGAAGGTTTGGGGCCGAGTTCCCGATCCGCTTTGACCTTCTCGACACCATGGGGGGAGGCAACTTGTCTTTTCAGGTTCATCCACTGACGGACTACATCCACCGGCGGTTCGGAATGCGGTATACTCAGGACGAAAGCTATTATATATTAGATGCGAATCCAGGAGCCGTCGTCTATCTTGGGAGGAAGAATGGAGCCGATTTCAACGCTATGATGGCAGATCTTGAAGCGGCGCAGCGGGGCGAGAAGGCCTTTGAAGATGAACGCTTTGCGGCCAGGTTCCCGGCGAAAAAGCACGATCATTTCCTCATCCCGGCCGGCACGCTGCACTGTTCGGGAGCGGGGAGTGTTGTTCTGGAGATCAGCGCAACCCCTTATATCTTCACCTTCAAGCTGTGGGACTGGGGGAGACTGGGCCTTGACGGAAGGCCGCGCCCCATCCACCTGGAGCACGGCAGGGCGAATATTCTTTGGGAACGTGACGAGGCTTACGCGGCAGCTCGTCTGGTGAACCAAGTGCGCGAGGTCGGGAAGGGCGACGGATGGGTTGAGGAACGGACTGGGCTCCACGAGGCAGAATTCATCGAAACTCGCCGCCACTGGTTCACGCGACCCGTGCCGCATGACACCGGAGGCCAGAGCGGGGGGAGCGTTAATGTTCTCAATCTCGTCGAGGGCGAAGCCGCGGTTGTCGAAAGCCCGGAGGATGCCTTCGCGCCGTTCGAAGTCCATTACGCCGAAACTTTCATCGTACCGGCCTCAGTGGGTCGCTACCGTGTGCGCGCTGCCGATCGGAAGGGTGCACGCGAGTCCGCCACCTTGAAGGCGTTTGTTCGCTCTCGTCCATGAAAGTTGAACGTCATCTGGAACGCGTCTACCCGCATGATGTGCTTCAAGAATTAATTATGGCGCGAGCATCAAGTGGCTCACACAGTTAATTTCGAGCTTCTACCGGTCAAAGCCGCGCTTAGGCCCAGCGATTGAAAAAAATGTGCCGACTTGTTCGAGCGTGAGTTTTACGACAGGGAGCAGTGAGGACCTCCCGAATCGGAAAGGAGGGTGGCTGTAACTGCAGCCGTTGAATTTGTCTTATGGTCGTGGAAAGCAGGCAAAAAACAGGCCGGCTCGATGGAAAAACGGTGTCAGGCCTTTTTCGCGCATGAGTTGCTGATGAAACGTGATTGGAGTGGACCGGACTTTTTGTTTGTAGGGGTAGCCACGGGGTACGGCGACATATCAACCAAGTCCGGCGTGGCCCGGGCTGTTCAATAGGCCAAAATATGCACAGTCAAACTCAATGGATACGCAGCGCTGGCCGCGGAAAAATGCTAGGCTGATGCATGGCTAATTTAACTGAATGTCTCCCTGAAAACGTTGCCGGCCGTTATTATGTGGATGCGAGTTGCATCGACTGCGACCAATGCCGCGCGATGGCGCCCGTGTTTTTCTCACGCAATGCAGATACGGGTCTTTCCTTCGTCTGCCGGCAGCCCGCGACGTCGGAGGAAATCGCCTTGGTCGAAGAGGCCGTGGCCATCTGCGCGACCAGCTCCATTGGCAATGACCGGGCCTGAATATGCATGACTTGATCATAGGCATGGCCGGTTCTGGTGGAGACGGCATCGTCTCGGCCGGTGAGTCGTTGCTTAGTGCCTTTGCCAAAGAAGGCTATTTTGCGATCCTGACCAAGAGTTTCGGTTCCCAAATCCGTGGGGGCGAGTCCTCCTGCCGGTTGCGGGTGTCGGCAACTCCCGTCTTGAACCCCGGTGGTGCGCTCGACGTGGCCGTGGCGCTCAACTGGGAGGATTTTCTGCGGTTTGGCGGCGGCCTGCCCATCAACGAAAACACGGTCGTTATTTATGAGAAGAAAACCGGGGTCGAGCCCGCGACCATTCCGCTCGATGGCGTAAAGCCGGCCATCGTTCGTTGCGTGCCGATCGAAGAGCTCGCGATGAAGTCCGCCGGCATTTTGCAGGCCAAGAACAATGTCGTGCTGGGGTTGTTGACCGAATGGCTGGGACTTCCGCGCGAAAGCATCCTGGGCGGCATTCGGAAGAAATTCGCAAAAAAAGGGGAGGCTGTGTTGCAGGGCAACGAGAGGGCTTTTGCCGCGGGCGTGGACTACGCAAAACAAAATCCGATCGGCCGGGACATGAGCACGGACCGGCCGCAGACACGCGCCAACCACCGGTTGATCACCGATGGCAACGAAATGTGCGCCCGGGCCGCGCTGTTCGCAGGCTGCAAATTTTTTGGCGGCTACCCC
>Ga0210392_10001125_pt1 | contig 14385 bp, 12 predicted proteins | sample IncBWC30OmetaG_FD_161057 | JGI IMG/M metagenome (GOLD analysis project Ga0210392, IMG submission 161057) | Forest soil microbial communities from Barre Woods Harvard Forest LTER site, Petersham, Massachusetts, United States - Inc-BW-C-30-O ...
GTACGCGAATTGAAAGACCAGAATAACGATCAACGCTTCGGACCATTCAGCGCGCATCTGGCTCGACACTTGGCGCACGAGCTCGGCTGAGCCGAGCGCGCCACGGCTCGCTTGCAGGCTCGCGAGCACGACCAGCTCGACGATGAAAACGAGCTGAAAGAGCGGAGCGAGCGCCGCCGAAAAAGTGCGATGCGCCAGAAAGCCAGACACGAACAGCTCTTGCGTCGAAGGCGGGCGAAAGGGATCGGAAGGCCGCCGCCCCAAGCGGAACAGGGTCCACGTGGCCCACAGCGGATAACCGACTGCCAGCACGAGCAAGAACCAGCCGACGGCGTTTACGACTGCGGGTGGCCCCAGCGTCAGTACTTTCGCGATCGATTGACCAGTGAGATACCAGACCAAGAAAGCGAACAGCACCAGCGCCCCGCCGCTCGAAGCGATGCTGCTGAAGAGCGAATCGCGCTCGTATTGGCGCGCGATGCCCTCGATATAGTTCTGAACGTACACGCGGATTTGCGGAATCGTCAGCGTTCGCTCGACAGGATCCTTGACCAAGATGCGCAGCGTGAGCGCTTCGAGCGCGGACGGCGTCGACGGTTGAATCCAGCTCGGTGGTGTGGGCGTCTCGGAGATCACACGCTTCACCGTCTCGTGCGGATCTGCGTGCTCGAACGGAACCTGACCGCACAAGATTTCGTACAGAATCACGCCCAGTGCATAGATGTCGGCTCGCCCGTCGACGGGCAAGCCCTGGGCCTGCTCGGGCGACATGTACTCGGGTGTACCGATCACGGCACCGTACTGCGTTTGCCAAGCCTTGGACGTCGTGCGTACAGAGGTGACTCCAGGGCGAACCGAGCCTCCCGAGACTTCGCCGCTCTCGACGTCCGCGATGCTGGTGTCTTCGCTGCTCGTGCTGACCGTCGCCGGCTGAGCGGCGGTCGGTCCTAGCAGCTTCGCGATACCCCAATCCATCACCTGCACTTCGCCGAAATCGCCGACCATAATGTTGGCGGGCTTGAGGTCGCGATGGACGACGCCGCGCGCGTGGGCATAGTCGATGGCCTGACAGACGTGCAGGAATACATCGAGCAGGCGGCGCAAACCGAATTGAGCGAGCGTCGCCGGATCGTTCTTGCGGCGCTGCTCGAGGATCGTCTCGAGCGAACGCCCCGGGATGAGCTTCATCGAAAAGTAGGCGTGCCCGTCAGGCCCAGTGCCCAGGTCGTGCACCGGAACGACGTTCGGATGTTCGAGCTGAGCTGTGATCTGCGCTTCCTCGGCGAAGCGAGCGAGCTCATCGCGCGGCAGCTCGCCACGCGGGAGCCGCGTGACCTTGAGCGCGACCTCACGGCGCAGCTTGACGTCATAGCCGCGCAGCACCTTGGCCATTGCGCCGCTGCCGAGCTCACCGAGCACCCGGAACTTCCCGCCCCAGAGCTGTTCGCTCGCACCGGCCGCTGGGATCGACCTCCGCTCATCCGAGCTCGGCGGCATGGCTGACGTCCGACGACCCGACGAGGCGGCGGGCTGCGAGGCGTCGTCGGGAAGTGACGAAAAACGGTCGCGCAAGTTCGTCATGTCGTCGGCACGTCTGCCCCCAATCTAGCAGCACTGCTGCGCCGCCTGCAGTCGAAATGGGGGTCTGGCAATGGGCGCACATTGTCGCCCTTCGCCCCGGGCACGGCCAGCTCAACCGGGTAGGCACCGCTTCGGCCTATTCGGCGCAGGTCTGCTCGGCATTCTCGCCGTGGCCGGAATTGCCGACGCCGGACCAAACGCAGGGCATTCGACCTGCTGCATGGGCCATCACTACGAGGACTCAACCGGCATTGCGGCTGCAGCTCCAGACGCGAGCGGCAAGGTCTCGATCACGGTCGACGGGCGCGGCTTCCATCCGTCTTCGGTCGAAATCACGAAGGGCCAGAAGACGACCCTCGAGTTTCGCCGTACGAGCGAAGCTTGGAGAAGGCACTGCCTCTCAACCAGACGGTGGGCATCGAACTGCCCGCTGACGTGAGCTCGACGCTGACGTTCCAATGCGGGATGGGCATGTATCATGGCAAAGTCGTCGTGCACTGAGCGTACGGACTGCAACCTCACGACGTGAAAAAGCAGGAGCCTCGAGGCCAGAGCAGAGCAGAGCGAGGGTTCGAATCGAAATGCCATGGCCGTGGGCCCACGTCACCGCGAGAGGATAGCGGCCGGCTTCGACTCCAGACTTCTGCCATGGATGACGTAGACGATTTCGGTGCCATCGAGACCTGACTTGGCAGTTGCCACCGTTTTGGTTTGGTATACAGGATATACCAAGGGGGTTCGGGGGGGTGGCGGAGGAGGGCGGCACGATGGTCGGCACGACACCCAACGACGCGCCGCGAGTAGAGGTCGAGCAGCACGGCCGAGTATGCCCAACCCTCGACCGTCCAGATGTACGTAATATCCCCGACCCATGCCCTGTTCAGCGCATTCGTCGTGAAGTTTTTCGACTACAGCTTGGGCGTGCGCTGCTGCCGGTGAGCGTGGATCCGCAAAAATCGACCGAGCGCGTGTCGATCTCCAGCTCGTTCGATCGTCGCCCAAACGAAGGCACGAAACGACGTACCAAACGAAGGGAAAGAAACATGAAAAAGCTGATCTTGCGGATGTCTGTCACACTCGATGGGTTCATGGCCGGCCCCGCGGGTGAAATACGGTGGCTGTTACCGTCTCGCCCCGACCAGGAAGCAAAACGGTGGATTGCCGATAAGATGTGGCAAGCCGGGGTTCACATCATGGGCAGCCGCACGTACGCGGACATGGCCGCGTATTGGCCGAAGTCCGATGATGTCATCGCTCCGCCAATGAACGAGATCCCGAAGGTCGTGTTCTCGCGCGGCGGGAAGCCGATCGGCGCTGCCACGACCCAAGCGCTCGCGGATGCTTCGAGCGCCGCGCCTGTGGCAGCAGATGTCGCCAAATCATGGGCCGAACCGCGCGTTGCTGCCGGCGAGCTCGCGCACGAGATCGCGCGGCTGAAGGCCGAGCCAGGCAAGGACATCATCGCGCACGGCGGCGTCGCGTTCGCGCGCAGTTTGGTGAGCTCCGGTTTGATCGACGAGTACGTGCTCTTGGTTGCGCCAGTAGTGCTCGGCCGAGGGCAGGGCTTGTTCTCCGAGCTCGTGGAGCCGCAATCGTTCGAGCTCGTGAGCTCGACGCGTTTTCCGAGCGGCGTCTGCGCACAAGTGTTGCGACCGAAGCGCGATTGAGAGGTTTCACGCCAGGGTTGCCCCATCGCGAATCGTGAAGCCGGCTCGGCCCGCATCAGACCAGCTTTTTCGATTTTGGCGCTCTGCTCGCGGGTTGCGGCAACCCGATTCAGCACGAGCTCGAAGGGCGGTGGTTGGGCGAGGGCGTCGAAACTTCCACTCCAAGGACGTGGCGACGGCAACCAGTGGTTCGCCCAATGCGAAGCAGACCATGTTCTCGAATTCGAGGTGCTCAAACGCGGAGCCGATGGCGCTTGAGCTTAGTTGGCTAAGTCCTTGAAGAAACGGTACTTTCTGGCGGCGTGTCCGGTCAGCAAAGAAAATCTCGTCGGCGTGTCGATCCGGCTCGCGCTCGTTCGTCGCTTCTGTGAGGAGTTACGTCATGACCAAGCTTCGCGTGAACGCATATTCAATCTCAATCGATGGCTACGGCGCTGGTGTTGACCAGGCTTTGGAACAGCCGATGGGCGTCGGGGGGATGGCGCTGCACAAGTGGGTCTTCGGCACGAAGACGTTCCAGAAAATGACGGGGCATTCTACGGAGTCGCTGACTTCGGACCAAGCGCTTCGCGAAGACGTGGACGATCGCTTCGCGGCGCGCGGCTTCGAAAACCTCGGCGCCTGGATCATGGGTCGCAACATGTTTACGCCGTCGCGCGGCGCCTGGCCCGACGACGACTGGAAGGGCTGGTGGGGGGCCAATCCGCCGTACCACGTGCCCGTGTTCGTGCTCTCGCATCATGCCCGCGAGCCCCTCACGATGGAGGGCGGGACGACGTTCCATTTCGTCACCGACGGCATTCACGCAGCGCTCAGCCGCGCGAAAGAGGCGGCGCAGGGCAAGGACATCCGACTCGGCGGCGGTGCTGCGACGGTTCGCCAATACCTCAGCGCTGGCCTGATCGACGAGCTGCACCTCGTGATTTCGCCGGTGCTTCTGGGTAAGGGTGAGCACCTGCTCGCGGGCATCGATACCGCGGCCCTTGGCTACAAGTGCACGGAGCACGCCGCCTCCGCGCACGCCACCCACGTCGTTTTGAGCAAGTAACGTGACACCCAGGATGGGAATGCCATGAAAGTCATCGTGCTCATCAAGGCCACGCACGACTCGGAAGCGGGAATTCTGCCGGACGCGAAGACCCTCGCCGACATAGCGACGTTCACGCAGGAGCTGATCGATGCCGGCGTGATGCTCGGCGGAGAGGGGCTACGCCCGAGCAGCGAAGGCAAGCGCTTGTACATCTCGGGCGGCAAGCAGACCCTCATCGATGGCCCTTTCACCGAGACCAAAGAGCTGGTGGGTGGGTATTGGCTCTGGCAGGTGAAGTCGCTAGACGACGCGGTGCGCTGGACCCAGCGCTGTGCCGATTTCATGCCCGGCGGCGATTGGGTGCTCGAGATTCGACGCCTCTTCGAGGCCGACGACTTCGGCGCAGAGTACCCGTCCGAGCTGCGCGCGCAGGACGAACGCCAGCGCACGGAGGTCGCACGGCGAAACGGAAAATAGCCGGGAATCGGCGTGCCAGACGAGCAGCCGTAGTGCGATGGAAGGCCTCGTTCTCACTCTGCCCCAGAGCCAGCGCGGCCCTCCGAAACCGGAGACGGCGACGACGACGCGAGTGCTGTTAGTTAGAGCGCGTTTGCACGCGCTCTAGAAGTGTCACGTCAGCAATATCTTGAGGCCTACCCGCTGCGCGCTTGTTCGCAATCAAGTCGGCCAAGGTCAACACCGGAATGGTCAGCTCGCCGAGCACGGCGAGTTGCGCACGCGCAATCACGACTTCGGCGTCGATGCCGTCTGCCGAGCGCAACAGATCTACACGAACCGGTGGCACACCGAAGTGCACGATTTCGTTGGCCGTGAGCGTCCGGGCGCTTTCCACCACGTGAGCTGGCGCACCAAAAGAAGCGAGCGCAGAAGCAACGCGCTCCAGGTTGTCGTTCAGCCCGGAGATCAGTAGATCCAGGTCCTTGGTTGCTCGCGGTTTGGCGTGATAACCGACAGCGTATCCGCCGAGCAGCGCGTACTTAACCTCGAAGCGGGCGAACTCCGCCAACAAGTCTTTGAAGTCTGGGTGTAGGTCCATGGCTTCCTTGCAGGGCTAGGGCGTCTTCGACGAGCGACCAGATCATTCGCAGTCGATCCGCTGGCTCCATCGCGAGCCAGAAATCCAGGTCTGCTTGTGCCATTTCCTCGAACGAGCGCGCTACTCCACCACCCCAGGTGGCGAGGCGATGCTTGCGGCGCTCTTCGGGCGTGGACACAGCTTTAGCTTAGCACAGGGTCGGACGCCGGACGGGCGATGGGCGCCCCGTAGGTTGAAGCTAGAACGACTCGAGCAGGGTGTTGTCCAGCCTGGTGCCGTCACCAATCGGGCCTTCAGGCTCGGAGGCACCGCGGCTGAGGACTCTCGCGCCAGCTGGCCGAAAGATACTAGGCTGCGCAATATGCAGCCGCTGAAAGCTCACGTGAAGAACGAATGCGGTCACTCAGATTCCGGAGCGCGCTCGAGACGGGGACGACGAGGCGAGTGCTGTCGCGGCGCGGCTGACTTTTGTCTTTGGAGTCGCTCCAAGCGCCGCGCATTGCGCGCCTTGGTCGCCAGGAACTGCGGATAGTGCCAATCGAACAGCAAGCTCGGATTCCGGTCGATGTTCGGACGATCGTTCCAGTGCTGCGTGGCAGTGTCGTACAGGCCCTGATAGGTGTTGATCAAGATCGAGGGCAGCGCCAAGAGCACGACCGCCGCCGGTAAAAGCCGAGCCGAGGTCGCGCGGGCCTCTTGGATGGTGAGGCACAGCAGCACGAATAGGCCCGGCAATACATCAGTGCACAACCGAGGCCCGAAGCTGAAGCCTGCCCACCAATGGGGGAAACGCGAGATTGCGATCAAATGGGTGATCGGCCAGCACAGCGCGATCAAGACGACCCAGGGGGCGGATCTCAAGCCACGGAAGGCTGGTCGCGCGAAAAGCAGCGGCAACGCAAGGATTGGCGAGTAGACGAATAAGCCACGCGCCGGGCCGGCCAGGTTATTCCACAGTGCGGTCCAAAATTGTGCATTCGAGAGGCGCTCGGGCAAGTAATAGTCAGGCAATAGCTGGTGAAATTCACGCCAGGAGAAGGCCACGAACATCAGCAAACCAGCCGTCAGCGTGACGACGCACCTCCACACCCAGGCGCGCCGCCGAAACCACAAGTATAGCAAGACTTCCGGCGCAAGCAGCGAAAGGGTCGGGCGGCAGAAGTAGGCGACGAACAACGCGCCTCCGATCACGAAGCCAGCGCTGCGCGGCCAGCGTAAGCTCGGTCGCAGGCACAGATAAATGGCCAGCAGCGCGAACACGGAGCCGAAATCATGCGACCACAGCGCCGTGGCCTCCGTGCTCGCCAGCGAAGTACCGAACCAGAACACGCCCGCGACGAGCAACGCCCAGGCTTGGCTCAGAAATAGCCGCGCCACAGCGACGAGCAACGCCGCACACAGCACCGAGATGCCCATCACCAACAGCCGTTGAGCGCGTGCGTCGGTCTGCCTGTCTCGAACGTCGAAATTGAAGTGGTCGAGCACTGCAACGAACGGTACGGCCAAAACCGCTGAGCCAAGCGGGAAGTAGCCGTAGCTGCGGCCGTTCTTGCTGTGCACGGTGAAGCTGTATCGCCTCACCTCCCGAGCGCTGATCTGCAGCCGTATCGTTCCCGTTTTCCATAGGGTCTGGCTCACGAGCAACGTCGCGCGCGAGTCGGCCGCAGTCTGGTCGACGACGGCCGTCATCACCGTGCTCGCGACCGCCACCAGCAAGACGAACAAGCCGAGCCAAAACCTCGCGTCTCGATAGAGCCTAGCCCACCCGGGTCGTTGCTGAAGAAGCATGGATCTCAGCGGGCTTCGTCCACCCCGCGCGAACCGCCGGTTAGCATTTCTCGGATCGGAGCCCAACCCTCACTGCCGGCGCCGGTTGCGAAGGGCCCAGTTCCGGCACGAATCAAACGCGCGATCGACGCCGAACGCTGCGTCAGTCGGGCGCGGCCCGTCCGCCGTGGCAACCCGCGGGCAGGGCTACTGCGGCGCGGGCGCGGCGGTGGGCTTTGGCTTGGCTTTTGGCTTCGGCTTCGTTTTGGCGGACGAGGCCAGCTCCTCGAGCGCTGTCCTCAGCGCGGCCGAAACGGCGAGCTCGGCCACTTGATCCCAGGTCCCCTGCAGATCGTGAGCGCTAGGCGTCCCGCTGACCTCTTGTTGGACGCCGGCTTTGCCATGACCGGTGAAGCCCAGTGTGTCGTCCGGGATGTGCGAGCCCAACATGCGGAGCGCGAGGCGGATCTCCAACTCCTGCGCACCAGCCTTGTCCGCCTTGGGCGTGAGCAGCTGAACAGCGTCCGTGATCTCGATGTTTACGTTGAACGCGCCGGCGATGTGCGACTTGGCGAGGAACGCGCGGTAGCCGTCCGGATCGGTCTTTGGATCGGGCGTGCCCTCGAGCTTCGCCACGATCTGCGGCTGGTGCTCGAAGGCCTTCTTCACCTCGGCGAGCACGCGCGGCGTCGCCATCTTGACCGCTTCGGGCTTCAGCTCGGGCTTGGCCGTGATCGCTTTGAGCTCGAAGTAATACCGTTCCTTTGCCGGCTCCGCATACGCCGTGGATCCGGCGAACGCGAGCGCGGCCAAAAGGAGAGCCGGAAAGCGGGGAGGCAGGTTCATCGTACGGGTAGCCTATCATCCATATCCCGCCGCAGATCCTCAGTGCGCCGGGACTAAATCCGCTCGACGACCAGCGTCGGGTCGATTGCGAGCAGATCTGCTGCGTCCGAGGAGAGAACGGGCCAACCGCGTTCGCGGGCGAGGAGTCAGGCGTTTGAACATCGCCTCAGCGCGAGCCGGAGCAACGGTAGGCGAATGCGAAGCGGAAGCATCCGCATCGTGGCCGAGCGACCGACTCCGGCGCAGCCTGAACGATTTCGCGCATTTACTAAATTCGAAAAAATCTTCGAAGGCCGTGTCGATCCTGGGGAGGGTAATCGGTCGTCCGGATAGAAGGAGATACCCACCATGAAGTTCATCATTCTGTTTACCGCGAACAAGGACAACGAGCTCGCTGCCGCCGAGCGCGAGCGTTACGAAGCTGGCGCGCTCCCGCCCGCCGAGGAGTTCGTCAGGATGCTCGCTTACCAGGAGGAGCTCGTGAAGGCGGGCGTGCTGGTTGCCGGCGAAGGGCTGCGCCCGTCATCGCTGGGTGCGCGCATGACGTTCGGAAAAGACGGTAAGACGTCGATCAAGGACGGTCCGTTTACCGAGTCGAAGGAGATCATTGCGGGCTTCTCCATTATCCAGGTGAAGTCGCGCGACGAGGCGCTCGCCTGGATGAGCCGCGCGCCGGCCCCCGAGGGCACGACGCTCGAGCTTCGCCAGCTCTTCACGGACGACGACTTTGCGTCGGTTGACCCAACGGGCGAGCTGCGCGAGCAGGACGCGAAGCTCCGCGAGCAAGCTGACAAGCAGCACGCTAAGAGCTGACGCGGCTGCTCCATCGGGGCACAGCCCCGCCCAAACAAGTGAATTGTTTGGGCCCCATCCCCAAAACGCGCTCCAATGGACGAAACGCAGCGACGAATCGAAGCGGTCTTTCGAATCGAGTGGGCACGGCTCGTGGCCGGGCTTGCTCGATTCGTTCGTGGCGACCTCGGTCTGGCCGAGGAGCTCGCCCAGGACGCGCTCGTCGCCGCGCTGGAGACCTGGCCGCAGGACGGCATTCCGCGTGAGCCCGGCGCATGGCTCATGCAGGTCGCGAAGAATCGCGCGCTGAAACGCATCGATCGTCAGAAGCGCCGGGACAAGAAAGAAACCGAGCTCACGCAAGCCATGGAAGACCGGCAAGAACGTGCTGCAGACGCGATCGAGGAGGCGGCCGACGACGACGTCGGTGACGACCTCCTGCGTCTCGCCTTCGCGTCCTGCCATCCTTTGCTGAGCGCCGAGAGCCGCGTTGCCTTGACGCTTCGGGTCCTCGGCGGCCTCACCACGGAAGAGATCGCGCGCGCGTTCGTGATTCCGGAGACGACCGCCGCGCAGCGCATCGTGCGCGCGAAGAAGGCGCTCGCAGAATCGGGCGCCGCGTTCGAGGTGCCGCGCGGCAAAGAGCTCGCAGAGCGACTCGGCTCCGTGCTCGAGGTCGTCTATTTCGTGTTCAACGAAGGCTACGCCGCGACCGCCGGCAGCGACTGGATGAGGCCCGCTCTGTGCGAAGACGCGCTTCGCCTCGGCCGCATCCTGGCGGAGCTGTTGCCGAACGAAGCCGAGGTTCATGGCCTCGTCGCGCTGATGGAGATTCAGGCTTCACGCATCGGCGCACGCACGTTGCCAGACGGCACGCCGATTCCGCTCTTCGAGCAGAGTCGCGCGCGCTGGGATCGCTTCCTCATCGAGCGCGGACTGGTTGCCCTGAAGCGCGGCGAAGCGCTCGGCGGCACGCCGGGGCCGTATCTGTTGCAAGCCGAAATCGCCGCGTGTCATGCACGCGCGCGAACGCAGGAGGACACCGATTGGCCGTACATCGTCGCGCTCTACGGAAAGCTCGCGGCGACGACGCCATCGCCGATCGTCGAGCTGAATCGCGCGGTCGCGATCTCGTTCGCGGACGGGCCTGCGGCGGGCCTCGCGATCGTCGACGAGCTCGCGAATCTGCCAGCTCTCGAGGGTTATCATCTCGTGCCGGCGGTACGCGCCGACTTCCTTTCGCGCCTGGGCCGCCGCGAAGAAGCACGCGCCGAGCTCGAACGCGCCGCCTCACTCACGAAGAACGAGCGCGAACGCGCCCTGCTTCTCAAGCGCGCTGCGGCGACGCAGAATTGAGCGAAACAGCGGTGCGTGCGCAGAGCTCGCGCTTCTCGTCCGGCACCGGGGCGCGACGCAGTGTCGTCGGTCTTCATGCGCATGCGCTGCCGAGCTTGCGGTGAGTGCGGCTGCCGTCTGACGAGAATCGACGGCGCCAGGCCGCGGACCGCAACGACAGCGATTTCAGCTGTCAAATTGCCTCAGGCGTTGGCGTCGATCTTGCTGCATAATGTCTCGAATGAGGTTCACTCGGCACGAAATGTTGGGGGCGGTTTTGGTGGCGGCGGGGAGCTTGGGCGCTGCGTCCTCCTGCTCGAGCGAGCCTTGTTCCCCGCTCCCTTGTCCAGCTCCAGGTTTCGATCAGAACACCTGCGAATGCGCGAAGCCGCAAACAGGCGGAGCCGGCAACTCTGGCGGAGGCGCTCCCAGCGACGGCACCCCTGCGGGGGCCGGCGGGATGTCTGGAGATGCTGGAGCCGGTGAAGCCGGAACCCCCGCTCAAGGGCGTGCGGGCAGCGGAGCAACCTGCCCGGCGCCGACCGCGAATACTTGTCCCGACAAACTGACCGTGTACACGGCACAACGAGTCGACCTTGTCGCTAATTGCTATCTGCCCGAAGAAGCCGTCAGCTGCGATGGGCCACTAGCGGCCGAGGTCAATGCCTGCTGGGTGAAGTTGGATACTGGGGATATCTATACTCAATCGGTGTTCCCCTGCATGCCAGACGGGTGGCGTACCTGTACTCAAGAGGAAAAGGATTCGATCGCGAACGTCGTGACGAACTGCAAGTGACGGTGCAGGGGGGACGCACGCTCCACACGCTTCGCTTGATGAGCGGCAGGTGCCCCAGCGTCTGCCTAAAGACGCGCAGCCCTTGGTCAATGTGCCGTCGCGGTCGGCGGATGTGGCTGGGCTGAACAGGAGGGGTCGCAGCCGTTCGGGAAGAGCGGCGCGATGCCGGGATCTCCGGCGTTCAATGGCACGCATGTGCCTCACCTGAGGCGATAGCGAGCCCTTCGCCGGAAACCGATGCGTCTGCCTCGGTGTTTTCGGCGGGAGCTCGGGTGACGAAGGCGGCACGAATCGTGCTCTGGAACTGGATATGATCCAATCCAGCGAAATCAAGCCGCACGCTCCCGTCGTTTGCTCGAACGGTGGACAGTTTGCCGTCGTCGATCACATGCAAGGTACGGACAACATCAAGCTTGCAAAAGACGACAAGGGGCAACATCACCTCATCCCCCTCGCTTGGGTGACTAAGGTCGATAACGCAGTGCACGTCGATCGCCCCGGCGATCAGGCGATGCGCGAGTGGGTCGCCACGGCATGAACGCAGCCACGGGCACGACGTGGCGGACCTCGTCACACGCGAGCTCGAGCCGATTCGCGCGCGGAAATCCTTTCGCTCTCGCGCAGTCGGGCACGACGAAGGTCTGGCCGGTATTCCCCGTCGCGACCGTGGGCGCGCTGGTCGAACGTGCTGACGGAAAGATCTTGCTCGTCCGCACTCACGAATGGCAGGACGGGCTGGGCGTGCCAGGCGGCAAGGTCACTTACGGAGAGCGGCTCGAGCTCGCGCTACGTCGGGAAGTCAAAGAAAAAACCGGACTCGAGATTTGCGATGTTCGCTTCATGCTGGCGCAGGAAGCGGTTCTATCGCCGGCGTTTCATTGCCCGGCGCACCTGGTCCTGCTCAACTACCATTGCCGGGCGGACGACACCGGGGTGGTCCCGAACGACGAGGCAGAAGCGGTGCTCTGGGCGACACCGAGCGAGGCACTTGGGCTTGTTCTCAGCGCGCCCACTCGCGCATTGCTCGAACACTGGCTCAGCGAACGCACTCCGGAGGTGAGCCTTGCGCCGGCGGGGAGATTGACCGCCGCCAGCGCTGACTACCTGATGCGCGCGGCGCTAGACGAGGCTCGGCTTGGTTTGGCCGAAGGCGAGTGTCCCATCGGATGCGTGGTTGGTCTCTTGGACGGAAACGCGGTGTCGATCATTGCCCGCGGGCACAACCGGGTAAAGGCGCTGGGACGGAGAACAGCCCACGCGGAGCTCATTGCGTTCGAGAATGCGGGCAGCGCGCTGCCCGTCGACAGTCTGGACATCGTTTTGATCTCGACTCTCGAACCCTGCATTATGTGCGAGGCAGCCTGTATGGAGGCGGGGGTCTCGGAAGTCGCATTTGGCCTACGCGCGCCCGCTGATTGCGGTAGCGGGCGCATCAAACCCCCTAGCAGTCCGAAAACACGAGCTCCTAGAATAACGGGAGGCGTACTTGCGGCCGAGAGCCGCGCGCTTTTCGAGAAGTACGTGTGTGGTCGCGAAGGCACGCCGGAGGCCGCCTACGGAGAGCAACTGCTCTCCCTCACGCGCGCTCCAAATGCTCTGGCGAAATTCTGACTCGATTTGGCGCTCGGGGAGCTCGCGACGGTTGGCATAATGCTTGCGTGGTTGCCCACAAAGGCGGTGTCTAATGATTCGCGTGAATTACGCTATCTTCTTTACGTGCCTCACGTGCGTGGCTCTTTCGTCTGTCGGCTGCTGGGCGACGGTCGGCCCGGAGCGTTCGCGCCATGCGGATCACGATCACGATCATCACGATGAGGATCATCACGATCACCACGACAATGACCGACATTGAGTGGAGATATCCACGTGCGCGATATTCCCGGGACGGGTTGCGTAACGCCCGCGATACATTCTCTTGCGCGACGAATACTCAGCGCCTGTGTCGCGTCGCGAAATTGACTCGACCTCGTCACTCGCCCCAATTGATCCCGCTTGCCCGCCACAATAAGGAACTTGGACCCCATGGAATCCACCGCGCAGGAAGATTTTCGCGAGCTCGACGCCTATTTTCGGGCTGCCAACTTTCTCACCATCGCGCAGATCTATTTGCTCGATAACCCGCTGCTGCGTGAGCCGCTCAGCGCGAAACACATCAAGCCTCGCCTGCTCGGTCATTGGGGGACCTCGCCGGGTTTGAATTTGATCTACGCGCATTTGAATCGCGTCATCCGGCGTGACGACCTCAACGTATTGTTCATGGCCGGTCCGGGGCACGGTGGCCCTGCGGTGATCGCCAATACGTACTTAGAAGGGGTGTACTCCGAGGTTTATCCGGACATATCTCAGGACGTATCTGGGCTGCGTCGCCTGTTCCGACAGTTCTCGACGCCTGGTGGCATTCCAAGTCACGTCAGTCCGCCAACACCTGGTTCGATTCACGAGGGCGGCGAGCTCGGCTACGTGCTGACTCACGCGTTCGGCGCCGCGTTCGACAATCCGGACTTGATCGTCGCGGCGGTTGTTGGCGACGGCGAGGCGGAGACCGGACCGCTCGAGGGCTCGTGGAAGGGCATCAGCTTCTTGAACCCGCGCCGAGACGGCGCCGTGCTACCAATCCTGCATCTAAACGGATACAAGATTTCGGGGCCAACCGTGCTCGGTCGATCGAGCGACGAAGACATCGCAAGCTTGCTCCGCGGCCATGGCTATGACCCGCGCTTCGTCGAAGGCGATCAGCCGCTCGTAGTCCACCCCGTGTTCGCGCGCGTGCTCGATCAGTGCCTGCTCGATATTCGCGCGATTCAGAAAGACGCCCGAGCACCGGGCGCGGTCGTGCGCACGCGGCCGCACTGGCCGGTGATCGTGCTGCGCACGCCCAAGGGTTGGACCGGGCCGCGCGAAGTCGATGGGGTTCAAATCGAAGGCACCTTCCGCGCGCACCAAGTGCCGGTCTCGGAAGTGCGAACCAACCCGAATCACCTTGCTGTATTGGAGCGTTGGCTGCGCAGTTACCGACCGGAAGAGTTGTTCGACGAGCACGGCAAGCTCATCGCGCCACTCGCATCGCTCGCCCCCAGCGGAGCGCGGCGTATGGGCGCGAACCCGCACGCCAACGGTGGGCGGCTCACACTCCCGCTGGCTTTGCCGGATATCGCAACGTACGCATTGCCGGTCTCGAAGCCTGGCGCCGAGCTGCACGAATCGACCCGCCAGCTGGGGCAAGTGCTGCGCGACGTATATCGCGACAACCCCAAGAATTTCCGGCTGTTTTGCCCGGACGAGACCAACTCCAATCGCCTGGGCGCCGTGTTCGACGCCGAGCAGCGCTGCCTAATCGCGCCGCCGGTGTCCGGCGACGATCACGTGTCCTGCGAGGGCCGCGTGATGGAAGTGTTGAGCGAGCACAACTGCGAAGGCTGGCTCGAAGGCTACGTGCTCACCGGGCGCCACGGCTTGTTCGCGACGTACGAGGCGTTCGCGCTGATCGTCGCTTCGATGGCCACGCAACATGCCA
>Ga0210392_10001126_pt1 | contig 14374 bp, 9 predicted proteins | sample IncBWC30OmetaG_FD_161057 | JGI IMG/M metagenome (GOLD analysis project Ga0210392, IMG submission 161057) | Forest soil microbial communities from Barre Woods Harvard Forest LTER site, Petersham, Massachusetts, United States - Inc-BW-C-30-O ...
ATACGGCCAAAGACATCACGGTTCTCGAGGGGCTCGACCCGGTCCGCAAGCGCCCGGGCATGTACATTGGCGGCGTGGGCTCATCTGGGCTCCACCATTTGGTCTGGGAAATCGTCGACAACTCGGTGGACGAGGCCATGAACGGCTACGCCACCGAGATCAACGTCACCCTGCACAAGGACGGGCAGTCGGTCACGGTCAGCGACAACGGTCGCGGCATTCCGGTCGACATCCATCCGACGCACAAGAAGTCGGCGCTCGAGATCGTGTACTCCACGCTCCACGCGGGCGGAAAGTTCGAAGGTGACAACTACAAGACCTCCGGCGGTCTGCACGGCGTCGGCGCTTCGGTCGTAAACGCTTTGTCGCAAAAGGTCCGGGTCACCGTGAAGCGCGACGGCGCGGAATGGCAGATGGAGTTCAGCCGCGGCGTCGTCGTGTCCAAGCTGAAGAAGCTCGGCCCCGCCAAGGGCTCGGGCACCACGGTCTTCTTCCACCCGGACCCGACCATCTTCCCGAAGACCGATTTCAACGCCGACACGATTCGCGACCGCCTAGAGATCGCAAGCTATCTGCACCGCGGCGTAAAGGTGAACTTCGCCGACGAAGCCAGCGGCAAGAAAGAGACCTTCTTCCATCAGGACGGTATCCTCGACTACCTGAAGAAGATCCTCGCTCAGGCGCACTCCAAGCCCGCCCACGACGCGCCGTTCGTGCTGAACAAAGACGGCGAGATGCGACTCGAGGTCGTGTTTCAGTGGACCGAATCCACGGAAGAAATCGTCAAGAGCTACGTCAACGGCATCCCGACCGGTTCCGGCGGCACTCACGAGAACGGCCTGCGCGCTGGCGTAGCCAAGGCGGTTCGCAACTACATCGACACGCACAATCTCGCGCCGCGCGGCGTCAACCTGACCGCGGAGGACATTCGTGAAGGTTGGGCCGCCGTGCTCAGCGTGTTCGTGGCCGAACCGCAGTTCCAAGGGCAAACCAAGGACCGCCTGAACAACCCAGAGCTGCAGTCGGCAGTCGACGGCGCGGTGCGCCCGGTGCTCGAGCAGTGGTTGAACTCGAACCGCACCGTCGCCGAGCAAATCGTCGCGCGCATCATTCTGTCGGCGCGCGCGCGAGAAGCATCGCGGGCGGCATCCGCGTCGGTCTCGCGCAAGAGCGCGACCAGCGGTCGCTTGACTCTGCCCGGCAAGCTCGCCGATTGCCTGACGCACAACCGCGAGAACACCGAGCTGTTCATCGTCGAAGGTGATTCCGCAGGCGGCTCGGCCAAGCAAGGCCGCGATCGAAACACGCAAGCCATCCTGCCGTTGCGCGGCAAAGTGCTGAACACCGAGGGTCTGAGCGTCGGCAAAGTGATCGAGAACAAGGAGCTCGCGGATCTGGTAACGGCGCTCGGTTGCGGGATCGGCCCGAATTTCGAGCTCAGCAAGCTGCGCTACCAACGTGTCGTGCTGCTCGCCGATGCCGATTCCGACGGGCACCACATCACGACCTTGCTGCTCACATTTCTGTACCGTCACTTGCCCGAGCTGATTCGACAGCAGCGGGTGTTCATCGCCATGCCGCCCCTGTACCGCATCGATCTCGGCAAAGAGACGTACTGGGCCGCCGACGACGCGGACCGTGACCGTCTGCTCAAGGAAAAGCAAAAGGGCAACACCAAGGCCGACATCACCCGCTTCAAGGGGCTCGGCGAGATGATGGCCAAGACGCTCTGGGACACCACGCTGAACCCGCGCACGCGGCGCATGCTGCGCGTCAACATCGCCGACGCCCTCGAGACCGACCGCATCGTCAGCGAGCTCATGGGCAAAGATCCCGCCGCGCGTTTCAACTTCATCATGAACCGCGCCGACGACGTAGGTCTCGGCGATCTAGACGTTTGAGCGCGCTCTGGTCGCACAATCCGGCCAGCAGGCGGAAATGCGACCGGCCTGTTGCAGCGCTGACTAACTCGGCAGGCCGGAGTTTTCGCTAGAAACGACGATTTCGGACGGTTTTGCCTGGCTTTTTCTGGCCCGGCTTGAGACAAGCCTGTGTCCGCGCTACGCGGGGCGCTCCCGAGACTACGGCAGCAGACTTTGGCACGCACCCGAAGGCTCGATTCGAACGGTCAAATGCAACGTATCTATGCCGCCCGCTGCCATGCGTGGATGCGCTTCGTCATCGTTCTCGCGCTGTCGTTGATCGCTGCGCCGACGCTCGCTCAAGCTCCCGCCGCGGCTCCTGCCGCCGGCCGGCACAAGCCTGTGCGCGCCGCACCCGCGCCGGCCGCGCCTGCTGCACCCGCCGCCGCGCCCACCGCGCCCGCCGCAGCGGGCGGCGACGCCCCGAGCGGCGATAGCGCGCCGACCGCAGACACCGGCGAGCTGCCCAGCGAACCGCCGGCCAGCGCCGCCCTGCCGCCGGGTGAAGCCGAGCTCGCGCGCGGCATGCCGCTGCAACGGATCCAAGTCACGGGCAACCGGCGGGTCACGCCGGAGGACGTGCTGACCTACATCCGTGAGCGCGTCGGGCAGACATTCAAACCAGAAACGCTGACGCAGGACGTCCGCGAGCTCTGGAATTCCGGCTTCTTCGACGACATCGAGGTCGACTTGGACCGGCACGACGAGGGCGTCGATCTGCGCTTCGTGGTGCGTGAGCGTCCGAGCATTTCGGCTATCACCTTCGAGGGCAACGACGACATTTCGAAGGACGATCTCAACGAAGGCATCGAGCTCAAGTCGAACACCATCTTGAGCCTGCCGGCGGTACGCCGCACGGTCCAGAAGATCCGCGACATGTACGCGGAAAAGGGCTACTTCCTGGCCGAAGTTCAGAACGAGGTCGTGCCTCAGAAGAACAACGAGGTCGAACTAAAGTTCAAGATCACCGAGCACGGCCAGGTCAGCGTTCGCCGCATCACCTTCATCGGCAACGAGCATGTCGACAGCGAGGAGCTGCGTTCGCTGATGCTCACCGGCAACGCAGGCTTTTTCGCGTTCGGCTCGGGCGGCCCGTTTCGCCAAGACGCCTTCGAGCGCGACATCGCCGTCCTGAGCGCCATGTACTACGACCGCGGCTATCTGTCGGTCGCGATCAGCACGCCCCGCATCATGCTCACGCCGGACCGCAACGGCATCGAGGTGTCGATCACCGTCGACGAAGGCCCGCGCTACAAGATCCGCCAGCTGCGCGTGTACGAGAAGGGTCCGGGCGGCGCGGAGGTCGAGCCAATCGACGGCCGCCGCAACCTGCGCATGATGGTGCGCGCCGAAGCCGGGGATTACTTCAATCGCGCCGAGCTGCTCGAGGATCTGCAGAGCATCCGCACGCTGTACCGCGACCACGGCTACGCCAACGTCGAGGCCAACCCGCAGACCCAGCTCGACCCGGAGACGCACGAGGTCGACGTCACCGTGCCCGTGGAGCGCGGCCCGCTGGTGCACTTCGAACGCATCGAGATCCGCGGCAACTCCAAGACGCGCGACAAGGTGATCCGTCGCGAAATGGAAGTCGCCGAGGGCGACCTTTTCAGCGAGAGCAAGCTCGAACGGTCCAAACGGCGCATCACGGCGCTGGGCTATTTCGAGCGCGTGGACGTGTCCACCGAGGCCGGCTCGGCCACGGACAAGATGACCGTCTACATCGAGGTCAGCGAGAAGCCGACGGGTACGTTCCAGGTCGGCGCCGGCTTCTCGAGCATCGAAAATTTCATCGCCACGGCCCAGGTGCAGCAAGCAAACCTGTTCGGCAACGGGCAGAGCTTGTCGCTACAAGCGCAGGTATCGAGCTTGCGGCAGCTGGTCAGCGTACGGCTGTTCGAGCCGTACTTCATGGACAGCCTGTTCAACACGAGCATCGATTTGTACGACCAACTGCGGGTCTACAACGACTTCTCGCAGTCTAGTCGCGGCGGCGGGCTCACCTTCGGCTATCCGCTGATCGAGCCCGAGCTCAACGCTTCGCTCACTTACACCGCAGAGGTCGACCGCGTCTCTACCGCGACCACTTCGACGATCCTAGGCACGAGCAGCGCGGTCAGCGTGTTCACACGGCTGCCGCTCGCCAACCTGTTCAACGACGGCTTCACGTCCAGCATCCGGCCGGCGTTGACGCTGGACACGCGCGACAACCGGCTATTTCCGACGAGCGGCGTGTACCTGTACGCTTCGACCGAGCTGGCAGCCAGGTCGCTCGGCTCGCAAAATGAGTTTCTCAAGCATCGCTTCATCGGTCGCTTCTATTACCCGATAGGCGCTGGCTTCGTGCTCAAGCTGAACATGGAAGCGGGGCACGTAACGAGCCCGTCGAGCGAGGGCGTGCCGATTTTCGCGCGCTTCTTCCTGGGTGGCATCCTGGACGTGCGTGGCTTCCGCTTCCGTACCGTAGGCCCGCGCGTCGGCTTGACCCAATCGACGGATCCGAACAGCCCACCGATCACGGACGGCGCAAACATCGGCGGCAATCTCGAGTACTTCCAGAACTTGGAGCTCGAATTCCCGATCGTGGAGTCGGTTGGCGTTCGCGGCGTGCTCTTCACCGACGCCGGCAACGCCTGGAACCTCGAGAACAACTACTGCAAAGCCGGTGGCCAATCGATCCCGTATGCGGTCGTGAGCCCGTGCTTCAACGGCTTGAGCAGCCTGGCAGAGCTCAGAACTTCATACGGCTTCGGCATCAGGTGGTTCTCACCGTTGGGGCCGCTCAGGTTTGAGTGGGGCTTCCCGTTCCGGCCCTTGCCGTACGAGGAGTCGAACGTGTTCGAATTTACGATCGGGAATTTCTTCTAAAAACGTGCCCGTGCCCGTGCCCGTGCCCGATCCCCCCTCTCCCTCTCTGAGTTTTTTGGTGCTGCCCCCCGAGCAGCTCGCATACACCGGCGAGGCGCGACGCAAAGGGCCTCGGTTGGCGTTTGCGAGAAGAAGAGGCCGGGCGCACGGGCACGGGCACGGGCACGGGGAGCAGGAGAGCGCACTGCACGGGCTCCGCGCGACGGCGTGCGGCGCTGCGCGCGCACCGGAGAAAAGCAGGCGGCTGACCTGCTTAGCGTGCGCGCTGCGTGCGCGAGAAGAGACGGAAATGCAGCGCCGGTCGGGAGCGTTTCGGAGCGCGAAAATCCGCTTGTAAGTCAGTGAAATGTCACTGGATTTTGGGGGTCACGTGGGGGCTCTGGAGGCCTTGTAACCAGCACATTCCCGCGGTACTTCCAGGGCAACTTGGAAAACGAACCTCCGAACAACCCGCAGGAACATCCGATCGGCATTCAGGACGAGATGCGCACCTCGTACCTGGATTACGCGATGAGCGTGATCATCGGGCGCGCGATCCCCGATGTGCGTGACGGCTTGAAGCCCGTGCACCGGCGCATCTTGTTCGCGATGCGCGATTTGAACCTGTCTCCGGGTGGTTCGTACAGCAAGTGCGCGAAAGTCGTGGGCCAGGTGCTGGGCAACTACCACCCGCACGGCGACGCCAGCGTGTACGACGCACTGGTACGCATGGCGCAGAACTTTTCGATGCGCCACATGCTGATCGACGGCCAAGGCAACTTCGGCTCGGTCGACGGCGACCCTGCGGCCGCCTACCGTTATACGGAGTGTCGGCTCTCGCGCATCGCGATGGAGCTGCTCACCGACATCGAAAAAGAGACCGTCGACTTCACGCCCAGCTTCGATGAATCAGGCGAAGAGCCCACGGTGCTGCCCGCGCGCTACCCGAACTTGCTCGTCAACGGCTCGGGCGGCATCGCCGTGGGTATGGCCACCAATATTCCGCCGCACAACTTGGTGGAAGTGATCGACGCTACCGTGCGTTTGATCAACGAGCCGGCGTCGACCGTCGAAGATCTGATGTTGGACGTGAAGGGCCCGGATTTCCCGACAGCGGGCATGATCTACGGTCGCTCTGGCATCTACCAAGCATACAAGACCGGTCGCGGTTCGATCATCATGCGCGCACGCATCGAGGTCGAGAAGGTGATCGGTTCCCAGGACCGCGAGCAGATCGTCGTGACGGAGCTCCCGTACCAGGTGAACAAGGCACGACTGCACTCCAAGATCGGCGAGCTGATGCGCGACAAGCGTATCGAGGGCATCAAGGAAGCCCGCGACGAGAGCGACCGCGACGGCATGCGCCTGGTGCTCGAGCTCAAGAAGGACGTCTTCCCGCAGGTCGTGCTCAACCAGCTGTATCGCCTGACGGACATGCAGTCGTCTTTCGGCATCATCAACCTGTCGATCGTCGACTCGCGCCCCGAAGTTCTGGATTTGAAGCAGACTTTGGAGCGCTTCGTCGAGCATCGGCGCGAGGTGATCAGCCGTCGGACGCGCTTCGAGCTGACGAAAGCCGAGGCTCAACGCGAGATCGTCGAAGGCCTGGGCATGGCGGTCACCGAGGTCGACCTCGTGATCAAGACCATCCGCGAATCACCGGATCCGGACGAAGCGCAGACCCGCCTGATGGCGTTGCCGCTCAAGGGCCTAGAAGCCTTCGTGCGCCGCGCAGGGCGGCCGGAAGCGGAGATCGAAGCCGCTGGAAAGCAGACCGATTACCGGCTCAGTGAACGCCAAGCCAAGGCCATCCTCGACATGCGCTTGGCGCGCCTCACCGGCCTCGAGCAAGACAAGCTGGCCGCCGAGTACGGCGAGCTTTCCGATCAGATCGCAGGTCTTCGCGCGATCCTCGCCGAAGAGCACTTGCTGATGCAGGTGATCGTCAAAGAGCTGGAAGACGTCAAGACCAAGCACGGCGAGAAGCGCCGCACCGAGATCATCGACAACGAAGCCGAGATTCAGATCGAGGACCTGATCCAAGAAGAGGACATGGTCGTCACCATCTCGCACTCGGGGTACATCAAGCGTACGCCGGTCTCCGAGTACCGAGCGCAGAAGCGCGGCGGCAAGGGCAACAAGGGCATGGAGGCGCGCGACGACGACTTCCTGAATCAGCTCTTCATCGCTTCCACGCACAGCTTGGTGTTCTTCTTCTCGAGCCGCGGCAAGGTCTACGTGAAAAAGGTGTATGAAGTGCCCCAGGCAGCGCGCAACGCCAAGGGCCGCGCCATCGTCAACTTCATCGAGATGGAGGGCGACGAAAAGATCGCCGCCATCACGCCCGTGAACAAAGTCGAGGCGGGCCAGTTCGTGACGACCATTACCAAGGGCGGGCAGATCAAAAAAACAGAGCTGCTCGAATACGAGAATTTCCGCGACAAAGGCATCATCGGCGTGAAGATCGCCGATGACGACCAGCTATTTACGGCCATCGTCACCGACGGCAACGCAGAGTTCTTCGTGGCCACCAAGCTGGGCCAGAGCATCCGCTTCGACGAGCAGCAGGTGCGAGCCATGGGCCGCAACACCGCCGGCGTAAAGGCAATCGAGCTCGAGCCAAACGACGAAGTCGTGGGGCTGTCGCGCACCGAGGCCGAGCGCAAATTCGTGCTCGCGGTGTGCGAACGCGGCTATGGCAAGCGCACGCCGATCGAAGAGTTCCGAACCCAGAACCGCGGCGGCAAGGGCATCATCCTGATCGACTGCAGCGACCGCAACGGGCCGGTCGTCGGCATCGCCATGGTCAAGCCGGAAGACGAGGTGATGATCATCACCGACCGCGGGCAGACCATTCGCACACCCATCGAAGGCATCCGCGAAACCGGGCGCAACGCGCAGGGCGTGAAGCTGATGAGCATCGGTGACGACGAGCGCGTCGTGGCCATCGAGCCCATCGGCGAGAGCCGTGACGGCGCAGCTCTCGAAGGCGACGACCCCACGGAAGACAACGGTCAAGAGCCCGGCGACAGCCTGCCTCCACCCGGCGATAGTCTGCCTCCCGAGGAGAGCGACACCAAAGGCCCAGACAATGGCGGCCCAGAAGACGCCTAAGCAGGCGGCCGCCAAAGCCCCTGCGAAACCGCTCAAAGCCAAGCCCGCGGCTGCAAAAGCAGCCGCAAAGAAGGCTCCGGCAGCCAAGAGGGCTCGCCTCGACCCGGCTCAAGTGGCGCGCACGTACGCCAAGCTGCGCGAGCGGCACAGCGACGCGCATTGCGAGCTCGACCACAAGAACGCGTTCCAGCTGATCTTGGCCACGGTGCTCTCCGCGCAGAGCACCGACGTGATGGTCAACAAGGTCACACCCGAGCTGTTCGAGCGCTGGCCGACACCCAAAGCCCTGGCCAACGCCGAGCCGCCCGAGGTCGAGAAAGTGCTGAGCAAGATCGGCATGTATCGACAGAAAACCAAGAACGTGATCGGACTGTCGAAGCGGTTGCTCGAAGAGCACGGCGGCGAGGTTCCACGCACGCTCGCTGAATTGATCAAGCTAAAAGGGGTGGGAAGGAAGACGGCGAACGTCGTGCTCGGAGTCGCGTTCGGAACGCCCGAAGGCGTCGTCGTCGACACGCATGTGCAGCGTATCAGCCAGCGCCTGGGTTGGACGAAGCACACCGAGCCCGCCGAGATCGAACGAGACTTGATGGCGCTGTTCCCGCGGAGCGACTGGGACATGCTCTCGCACACGCTGATTTTTCACGGTCGTCGCGTGTGCGCGGCACGTAAACCGGCCTGCGCAGCCTGTCCGGTGAGCGCCGAGTGTCCGTCTGCCTTCAACGCCGAAAACGTTGGGCGCAAGTCGCCGAGCGGTCGTGTACGCCCGCCGAAGGCCGCGAACAAGAGCGGCTAACAGCATGAAATTAATTAAGATATCGCCGAGCCTCGCAGCAGCTGCGCCAATCGCCGGGGCACTGTTGGCGCTGTTCGTTCCGCGCCCCGCACTCGCGACCGAACGGCACTTCGGGTTCAGTGATGAGTCGTCGGTGCAGAGCCCCGGCACGGCGGAGCTTCAGCCGTGGACCACGGTGCGCGCCGGCCGCGCGGACTACTACAGCAACCTAGGCGCTCGGCTTGGCTTCGACTTCGGCATCGCCAAGCACCTGGAAGGCGCCTTCTTCTGGAACTTATCTGCAACGACCGAAGACGTGCAGATTCCTGCCGCGCCAACGCTCACGCGCTTGAGCACGACCGATTTTCAATCTTTCTCCGCTCAGCTCAAATACAAACTCAGTGATCCGGTGGCGGACGCGCTCGGTTGCGCGCTGCTGCTGGAAGGCACGTACGGGCCGTTCGTGACGGGCTTCGAGGGCCGGCTGATCTTGGATGAGCAGCTCGGTTCATTGCTACTTGCAGCGAACTTGATGGGTGGGGATTTCGGGCAGCTCGATCGGCGCTCGACCTTCGAAGGATCGCTCAGCGCGACCGTTGCCGCGGGCTACTTCGTGACGCCGAGCTTCGTGCCAGGCCTCGAAGCTCGCAGCGAAACCGCATTCGACTCGAACATCGACAGCTCGGTGCTGTATTTGGGGCCGAGCTTTTCGCTGCTCAGCGGGCGCTACTGGGCGACGCTCGCCGTCGAGCCACAGCTCATCGCATTCAAGGGCGCGTCGCCGAGTCGCAACCTTGATTTGAGCCAAAACGAGCGGCTGCAGGCGCGTTTGTTGTTCGGATTTCGGCTTTAGTTGTGATGGACGCCAATACCGGAACGAACGGCTTCGCTGCGCCCAAAGCCATGTCACGCTCGCTCAGAATGTAAAAAATTTACATAGAAGGCACCGATGCGGCCCCCCTCGCGCTCACGCGCGAGTCTCCCTTCGCCATGCAAACCCATGATTTCAGGTGACGGGTTCGGTGACCATCAATCCCTTGGCTGCTTCGGCGGCGACCGACCGACTTCCCTATACGCGGGCTCTTAGCGTTCAGGGCACCTTGCCGCGCGGGAGATGAGCCACCCGCGAGGTGCGATTTGAAAGCAGTGGACGCCCTCATTCAATTCGAAGCGCGTCTCCACTAGGGGCGGCCCGAGCGCCGCGAGGGTTAGTTCGCCTTGGCGCGCTCGGCCATGAAGTTTTCGACGGTGCGCGTCGTCATCCGACCTTCCATCACTTCAGGCAAGCGCAGGAGCTGCTTGTGCAAGTCGATGTTGGTGCGGATGCCGCTGATGATGTACTCGTCGAGCGCGCGCAACATGCGAGTGAGAGATTGCTCGCGCGTGGGCGCGTGCACGATCACCTTCGCGAGCAGTGAGTCGTAGTGGGACGGCACGGTCCAACCGCCGAACACGCCGGAGTCTACGCGCACGCCAGCGCCACCCGGCGGGTGGTACTCGAGGATTTTCCCGGGCCAGGGCGCGAACGTCCGCGGATCCTCGGCCATGATTCGACACTCGATGGCGTGGCCGCGCAGCTTCCACAGACTGGTGTCTGGCAACGTCAATTTCTCGCCTGCGGCAGCGCGGATCTGCTCCACCACCAGATCGACGCCGGTCACCATTTCGGTGACTGGGTGCTCGACCTGGACGCGCGTGTTCATCTCCATGAAGTACAGGGACTTGTCCTCGTCCATCAGGAACTCGAGCGTGCCGAGCGAGGTGTAGCCCGTCTCGCGGATCGCCTTGCGGATCACCTCGCCCATCGACGCGCGCAGCTCGTCGGTCATGGCGGGGCTCGGTGATTCTTCGACCAGCTTCTGATTCTTGCGCTGCAGCGAGCACTCGCGCTCACCCAACGTCCAAACGCCGCCGTGCTTGTCGGCCAAGGCTTGGAACTCGATATGACGCGGCCGCTCCACGAAGCGCTCCAGATAAAGCTCTGGGTTCTTGAACGCATTCATGGCTTCGGCCGTGGCCGATTCGAAGGCACGACGCACTTCGGACAGCGTGCGCACCACGCGCATGCCGCGACCGCCGCCGCCACCGCGCGCCTTGATCATGACCGGAAAGCCGACGCGCGTCGCTTCGGATTCGGCGTGTTCGAAGCTCTTCAGCGCTACGCTACCGGGGAGTAGCGGCAAGCCGAATTTCATGGCCGCCTCGCGCGCGCGCAGCTTGTCGCCCCACTGGGCCATCGACTCCGACGAGGGGCCGATGAAATTCAGCCCGCATTGCTCGACGACCTGCGCAAACTTGGTGCTCTCCAGAGGAAGCCGTAGCCGGGGTGAATCGCGTCGGCAGCCGTGATCTCGGCGGCGCTGATGATGGCGGGGATATTCAGATAGCTGAGTGAGGCCGCGGCCGGGCCGATGCACACCGCTTCGTCCGCGAAGCGCACGTGTAAGGCGTGCGCATCCGCTTCGGAATGCACCGCGACGGTGGCAATGCCGAGCTCACGGCAAGCGCGAATCACGCGGATCGCGATCTCACCGCGATTTGCGATCAGTACTTTTCGAAACATGGGTACGAATACATGGTCGACTTGTTTTTCGTTTGGGGCCGGGACCCCAAACTCGGGGGTGGGGCCCCGCTCAAGCGGGGCGGGGGAGAATCCCCCGACGACAGAAGGGTGCGGGGGAGAATCCCCCGATGACCGAGAAACTCAGGTCTTTCTAATCTTGAACAGCTTTTGCCCGAACTCGACGCTCTTGCCGCCGTCGACGAGCACCTCGAGCACGGTGCCCGAGAATTCGGCCTCGATCTCGTTCATCAGCTTCATGGCCTCGATGATGCACAAGGTTTGGCCCTTCTTGACCGAACCGTTCACCGTCACGAAGTCCTCCGCCTCGGGAGACGGCGCGCGGTAGAACGTACCGACGAAGGGCGAAGTCACGAACACCACGTTCGGATCCGCAGCCGCGATGGCGGCCGCCGCAGGAGCTCCCGAAGCCGCGGGTGCCGCGACTGCAGACGCGACCATGTTCGTGACGACCGGAGCCTGGCCGCGGGACATCACGACCTTCACGCGGATCTTCTCGTCCTCGTATTCGTATTCGGACGCACCGCCCTCATCGAGCGTCTGGAGCAAGCTCTGGAGTTCATCAAGCGGTAGCTGCATGGTGTAGATTTTCCTGTACCGAAGTGGCCTCGCCGAGGCGGGCAAAGGCGCACCGGGAAGGCCGGAGCGCTCGAGGGAGCGGCAAGTTACTCACACGATTGCCCTGTCGCAACTCGTATGGCCAGGGGCCACTTTTAGGGCGCGCTGCGAAAAAACGTGCGCGGCTTCGACGCGCTGCGACATCGCGCCGGAACGCACTTCCGAACCGAGGTACTAGGGCTGTTGTAAGCGGTCCAAAAGACCGGTCAAGGCCAGTGTGTACGACGCAGCGCCGAAACCTGCGACGCGTCCGACACATGCGGGGGCGACGAGCGAGTTTTTCCGAAATGCTTCGCGGGCATCCGGGTTCGAGATGTGGACCTCGATGGTGGGCAAGCTCGAGCCCTTGAGTGCGTCGTAGAGCGCGTACGACGAATGAGTCAGCGCGCCCGGGTTGAGCAAGATCCCGGAGAAGCCGTCATCGCCGGCGCTGCCGATCCAGTCGATCAGCGCGCCTTCGTGATTGCTTTGGCGGCACTCGACCACGGCTTTGCGCTCGCCGCCGGCCACCTCGAGCAATGCGTGAATTTCGGCGAGCGTCGTCTTGCCGTAGATGTCCGGCTCGCGCTTGCCCAAGCGATCGAGATTCGGCCCGCTCAAAACCAGCACTCGCAACGCGCCCCGCGCACGAGCTTTGGGCGCATCGGGAACTACGGAGAGCGTCCCGCCGCGCGTTTTTCGCTTTGCGTCGGCCACTTCAGGCTGCGAGCTCGTCTGCCAGCTTGGGCGCCAGCAGACGAAGCAGGTAGCGCCCCTTGCCCAGGTTTGCATTCGGCGTGAGCGTGAGCGCGACGAAGTAGCCCTTGTTGATTACGCGGATCAGCGTGATCATCTTGTCGCTCTTGAACGACACTTCACTGGTCTCGCCGGCGTCGAGCATCTCGGTCGCGCGCTGAATGCCCTTCACGACCACGCTCACCTCGGCGCCGACCGTCTCGATGTCGATCGTCGCGTCGGCCTTGGCGTAGCTTTCGAGCGGAATGCCCTCGAAGTCCATGAGCAAGCCCGCGATGCCACCGTCCGTGCCGTCGACGACGCTCTGCAACGCCTCTTTGAACATTTCCGCAGGTTAGCCCGAAACCCCTCGGCAAGTGAATTTTCAAAACGCCCCTGTCTGCCCTCATTCCGAAAAGCTGAAGCAATTCATATAGGCCGGCAGGCCGACCTTGCGCACGCAGATCCAAACCAGAATCGAGCGCTCCCGCGCTACTTGCAGCCGCGTTGACGCCGGGCGATCGCCGTCTAGGCGGGGCGCCGTGTCGCCGTCCTTGACCCTGCTTGGGGCGAGCGGCTACTTTCCGAGCCACTCCGATGCGTGCGCGAGCGGGGGATCCGCCCCGCACCATGACCCAGAAAATCCTCGCCGGGCGCGCGGATGATCCGAACCTGAACGGCGATCTCGTTAGGGTGAAGGTCGACCAAGTCGTCTTAGCGAGAGAACCCGATCGCACGCTCGCAGAGCCCGTGCTCGCGGGCGCGAAGAAGTGCGCCGTCGAGGTGGCCATCGCGTACGACACGCGCTGTGTCACCGCGCTGTCCGACGTGGCTCCCGGCCTGAGCCTGCGCGGTCTGAAGGACGCGCTCAACCTGGGCATGTTGATCGCGCGTCCAGGTATCGGCTTCCCCGCCGCGGTGCACTTGGAGCGCTTCGGCAGCCCGGCGCGGCTCGCGCTCACGGATGAGCCGCGGCTGGCCTCGGTCGGCGGCGCGGGCATGCTCACGTTGGTCGTCCCGCCGTCGCAACTCGCCGAGGCGCTGGTCACTGGCAGCGTCATCGTGCGGCCTCCGCGCAGCGTGCAAGTGCTGCTGTCTGGTCGCGTACGGCCGTTCGTGTGCGTGCGTGACGTCGGCTTGGAGCTGATCCGACGTGGCCTCGGCGACGCAATTCGCAAGGTCGACATCGAATACCAAGCGCCGGTGGTGATCGAGTTCGCGGGGCCGAGCGCGCGGCTGCTTTCTGTGTCCGATCGCGCGGTGCTGTCCGCGTTGGCTCCGCAACTAGGCGCGTCCGCCGCGGTGTTCGTCAGCGACGAGAAGACCGAGGTCTATCTACGCGACCAACGCCGTTCGAAGGCGCACCGTGGCCTCTTGCCCGACCCAGGCGCTCCTTGTGACGACGTGATCAGCGTCGACCTGTCCGCGGTCGACCCGCTCGTGCTCGACGAAGACGGCGTCGTAAAGCCCGTGCGAGAGATAGCCGGCAAGCCCGTGAGCCAGGTGATCTTGGGTGGCGACTCGGGCGCCTCGCTGCGAGACCTGCTGGCAGCGGCTGCGCTCCTGAAGAGCAAACGCGTACCGCCCAAGCTCGATCTGCTGGTCGCTCCGCCGTCGCGCCAGGCTTTGGAAGTGCTGGCCCAGTCCGGCGCGCTGGTCGATCTGGTTGCGACCGGCGCGCGCCTGCTCGAGCCGGATCCGCGGCTCGTTACGGGCGAGCTGTATCCGCCGCCGAACGACGGCGGTGTGTCGCTGCGCACCTTCGACCCGGAGCCGAGCCATCCGGCTAGCGCGCAACGCTTC
>Ga0210392_10001127_pt1 | contig 14372 bp, 13 predicted proteins | sample IncBWC30OmetaG_FD_161057 | JGI IMG/M metagenome (GOLD analysis project Ga0210392, IMG submission 161057) | Forest soil microbial communities from Barre Woods Harvard Forest LTER site, Petersham, Massachusetts, United States - Inc-BW-C-30-O ...
CTTGCCGATGAAGTACCGAAGCATGGCCTCGGTGACGTCGAAGTCGGCGATGACGCCGTCTTTCATCGGGCGGATGGCGGTGATGTTGCCGGGGGTGCGACCGAGCATGCGCTTGGCTTCTTCACCGACGGCGCGGACTTTGCGCGTGGTGGTATCAAGGGCGACGACGCTGGGCTCGCGCAGGACGATGCCCTTATCCTTGACGTAAACGAGTGTATTAGCCGTGCCGAGATCGATGCCGATGTCGTTGGAAAAATAACCGAGGAAGTTCGCTGCCATGAGTATAGTTGAACTGGGGCAATTGCCGCCGAGCTCAAAGAATCGTCCGTTGCCCCGACTGTCAAAGGAGAAATCACAACACTGGCCGCAGCTCAAACGACGGTTACTCCCACATCAAAATTCCAAATCTCCAAACTCCAGACTCCAAATAAAGGATTTAAAATGCACAAACTTCCAAACGCCGTGAGCGACGCGAAGCACTTGTCCGCGTTTGGGAATCGGGGTTTGGGATTTCTTTGGCATTTGATCCTCTGGGGTTTGGCGTTTCCGCCGTCTTTTGGCTTGCGGCTTGACCCGGATGCATCCGTTGGCCGCGCTTATCGAGCGCGGCCAAGCGATTTTGTCGCGGTCAACCCCGACTTGTCGGCCCGTAGGTGGATCGGTCACACGAAGAAGTGTGATCGATCCAGGTTGACGGCGGCGGACTTTGGGCGCGTGTTCATGGCCGGAGGCTTGCGTGTACGGCATCGAATTTATCCAGGATCTCGCGGTGATTTTTGTCGCCGCGAGCGTGGCAGGCTGGGTCTGCCAGCGACTGGGCTTGTCGGTCGTGGTGGGCTATCTGGTGGCGGGCATGGCGGTTGGGCCGAAAACGATGATGTGGCCGCTGGTCACGGATGCGGACAATATCGTGGCGCTGGCGCAGATCGGGCTGGTATTTTTGATGTTTGGCATCGGGCTGCGGCTGAGCCTGCGGCGGATGCGGCAGCTGGGTTGGCCGATGGTGGCGGCCACCGGGTGCGCGGCGCTGGTGATGTATTGCCTGTCTCGGTTGCTGGGCGTGGCGATGGGATGGAATGGAACGGAGAGTTTGTTCCTGGCGGGGATGCTGATGGTTTCGAGCGCGGTGGTGATCAGCAAGGTGTTGCACGAGACGGGCGTGACGCACGAACGCGCGGGACAGCTCGCGATGGGCCTGACCATGCTGGAGGACGTCGTGGCGGTCATCATGCTGACGTTGCTCAACGCGGTGGTGGAATTTGGCGGCTTGGGACAGGCGAAATCGGTGGGCGAGACGGTGGGATTGCTGGGTGCGTTTGTGGCGCTGACGGGCGTGGCGGGGCTGCTGGTGGTGCCGTGGTTGCTGCGGAAGTTGAGTGTTTCGGCCAGCGAGGAGCTGCAAACCCTGGGCGTGGCGGGCATGTTGTTCGCGCTGGCGATGATGGCGCATCGGGCGGGTTATTCCCTGGCCCTGGGCGCGTTTCTACTCGGCACCATCGTGGCGGAGACGGCGCATCGCGCGCAGGTGGAACGGACCTTCGGGGGCATGTGCGATTTGTTTGGGGCCTTGTTTTTCACCGCGATCGGCATGCAGATCGACGTGCATGTGCTGGGTGCGGAGGCGGGACTGATCATTGGCGTGACGGCGTTCACGCTGGTGGCGCGGTCGTTCGCCGGCGCAACGGGACTCATGTTGACGGGTGCACGGCCGCGCGATGCGTTGCGTGCGGGGCTGGCGGCGACGCCGATCGGCGAGTTTTCGTTCATCATCGCGCAACTGGGCGTGATGGCGGGCGTGGTGCCGGGAAAATTTTATCCGCTCGCGGTCGGGGTGTCGCTGCTGACGGCGCTGACGGCGCCCGCCCTGACGCGCAATGGGGAGAAGATTGTCACGGCGATCAGTGCGCGGCAACCGCGGTGGCTGCGGGGATGGGTGTGGTTCTACTTCCGCGGGCTGGAGCGCGCGGCGCGGCGCCGGCGCGCGAGCCGGCTCTGGCAGTTGTGCGGGCGGAGACTGGTGCAGATTGGGGTGGAGATATTGGTTGTGACAGGCCTGCTGGTGTTTTCGGAACAGTTGTTTGCCGCGGTCGAGCCGTGGATCAGGTGGGACTGGCTCTTCCCTCATGCGCCGGAATATATTTTCTGGGTGGGGTTGAGCCTGCTGGTGCTGGCGCCGCTCATCGCGATCTGGCGCAATTGCTCGGCGCTGGCGCTGCTTTACGCGCAGGTGGCGACGGCGAGGCGGCCGCGCGAGGCGGCGTTGCGACCGGCGGTGGAGACGGGTTTGAAGGCGTTGGTAGCGGCAGGGATGTTTGTGTGGCTGACTTCGATTTTGCCGGTGGAAGGTTCGGGCAAATGGCTGCTCTTGATCAGCGTGCTCGTCGCGTTGGCCGCCTTGCTCATCTGGCGGCGCAAGTTCATCTACTGGCACAGCGAACTGGAAGTGGAGTTGAAGGACGTGCTGGGCGAGGCGAGCAACAAGGATTCTGCGACGTCGGCGCCGTGGATTGAACCGGGCAAGGATTGGAAGCTGATCATGGTGGATTTTGTCCTGCCGGACCTGGCGGACTGCCAGGGCAAGTCGCTGCATGAGCTGGGCCTGCGGGCGCGCTTTGGTTGCACGGTGACGGGGATCGAGCGGCAGGGGTTTGCGATCTCGTTGCCGTCACCGGACGCAGTGCTTTATCCGCGCGACAAAGTGTTGCTGCTCGGTGCGCCCGAACAGGTGGCGGCGGGAAGGAGTTTTCTCATGACGATAAGTGAAACGGCGGGCGGCGCGACGTTCGAAGATGTGCGCGTCGAGACCATCAAGGTGCCGGCGTGGAGCCAGGCGGCAGGGCGGACGCTGGCCGAGGCGGAGCCGACGAAAAATTTTGGCGTGCAGATGGCGGGCATCCGGCGCGGCGGCGTGCGCATCCTCAGCCCGGGCGCGGATGAGCGGTTGCAGGCGGGCGATGACGTGCTCGTGCTGGGGACGCCCGGGCAATTGCGCCACTTCAAGGCCTGGCTGCAGGCGGAGCCGGAGGATAGCCTGGCGGCGGATTGATTGTTATATGTGACTGTAGGAGCCTGCTTGCAGGCGATCTTTCGACAAAACCGTTCACTGGGCGGCAATGTCGCCTGCAAGCAGGCTCCTACAGTTCAAGGCAAACTATCCAACCGCTCGCGTTCTCTTTGAGCGCGTCGGGCCTACTTCGCTAAAGCTACGAAGGCCAGGGGACGACGCGCTCCACCTCTTTCGCGGCGACCCAAAAAAAGCGCGCTCGGGTGAGCGCGCTTTAGATAGGAGAAATTGTTGGCCGGCTTAGGTCGAGCCGTTGGGCTTGCCGGGTTCGGTTTTCTTGGCCTCGGCGGCCTTGTCTTCCTCGTCGGTTTGGCTGGCTTTCTTGAATTCCTTGACGGACTGGCCGAGGCCACGGGCGAGGGCGGGAAGTTTGGAGCCGCCGAAGAGCAGCAGCACAATGAGAAGGATGATGAGCAGCTCCTGGCCGCCGAGAAATCCCGCAATGTAGGAAGAGTTCATGGTCGGAGAGATAAAGTAACAAGTAACAAGTGGCAAGTACCAAGAGTGTATGCGCCGTTTCCCGGCGCCGGTGTTTTCTTGCTACTTGTGACTTGTCACTTGGTACTTTTCGTCAGAGCGATTTAGTTTTTCGGCGGCGTCGCGGCGGCTTTCTTGAGGAGATTTTGCGCTGCGTCGATCTGCTCGGCGTCGAAGAAGCCGTGAAGCTGGCGGATGCGGGTCGGGTGGCGCATCTTGCGGAGGGCCTTGGCCTCGATCTGGCGGATGCGCTCGCGGGTGACCTTGAATTGTTTGCCGACTTCCTCGAGGGTGCGGCTGTAGCCGTCGGCCAGGCCGAAGCGCAGCGAAAGCACGCGGCGTTCGCGTTCGGTGAGGGAGTCGAGCACGTCGATGATCTTTTCGCGCAGGAGCGAATAGGCCGTCATGTCGTAGGGATTCTCGGCGGACTTGTCCTCGATGAAATCGCCGAAGCTCGTGTCGTCGCCGTCGCCCACCGGCGACTGGAGCGAAATGGGCTGCTGCGCCATCTTCATGATCTGCTGCACGCGCTCGACGGGCAGGTTCATTTCGTCGGCCACTTCCTCGGGCGTGGGCTCGTGGCCGTATTCCTGGAGCAGCTGCTTTTGCACCTGCATGACCTTGTTCAGCGTCTCGATCATGTGCACGGGAATGCGGATCGTGCGCGCCTGGTCGGCGATGGAGCGGGTGATGGCCTGGCGGATCCACCAGGTGGCGTAAGTGGAGAACTTGTAGCCGCGGCGGTATTCGAATTTCTCGACCGCCTTCATCAGGCCCATGTTGCCTTCCTGGATCAGGTCGAGGAAGGAAAGGCCGCGGTTGGTGTATTTCTTGGCAATGGAGATGACGAGACGGAGGTTGGCCTCGACCATCTCGGTCTTGGCCTTGTGGGCCTCGCGGACGTGGACGCGCGTCTGCTTGACGATTTCAAGGAGCTGCGGGGGCGCAATGCGCTGCTCGGCTTCGATTTCCTTGAGGCGGGCATTGAGCGCGCGGGCGTCGATGCTGGCGTCTTTCTTGGTCTTCGGGTTCTTGGCGCGCTCGAGCTGTTCATAGATGGCCTCGATGTCGGCCAGCACCGGGTTGAGCTGCTCGAGGTATTCCTCGTAAACCTTGAGCTTGAAATAGAATTTTGAAAAGTAGGAGCGGAGGGTGGACTCGCGTTTCTTGAACTTGGACAGGATCTTTTTGCGATCGGCATCGGAGCGGGCCTTGGTGTATTCGACCCAGGCTTCGGCGACCCCAACCTCCGCTTTTTGCGTGGACTCGACAATTTTCGGCAGGGTCTTGAAGTAGCCCTCGCGGCTTTCGATTTTCTTGTCGATGACGATGCGGTCGAAGCGTTCCTCGCGGTTGAGCAACTTGGCCCCGAGCGTGGCGATGTAGTCGCCGATGGCCGAGGCGTGGAACAGCTTTTCCTGGGCCTTGAGCTCGGCATTCTCGATGCGCTTGGAAATTTCGACTTCCTGTTCGCGCGTCAGCAGCGGGACCTGGCCCATCTGCTTGAGGTACATGCGGACGGGGTCGTCGAGGATGTCGTTTTGCGAACTGCGGGATTCCTCCTCCTCGGCTTCTTCCTGGCGCTGCTTGTAGCCCTCGACTTCATCGGCATCGAGGATGTCGATCTCGAGGTTTTGCAGGATGGAAATGACGCTCTCGATGTCCTCGGGGTTATCGACGGACTCAGGCAGGGCCTCGTTGATGTCGTCGAAAGTGAGGTAGCCCTGTTCCTTGGCCAAGCGGATGAGTGAACGTACTTTCTCGTTCATGTCGCCGGTCGGCGCGTCGTGTCCGGCGGGTTGCTCGGCGGTGGCGGCGCGGGTCGCCACGATGGCCGTTTCGACGGCCTCGGCTTGTGCGGTTGGACTGGCGGCTGGCTTGAATTTGCTGCGCGGCATAGGTTGGCGGTTGGGAAGATTAAACGACAGCCGCCAACTCTATGGGTTGGCGGAGCTGTCTCTGAAGTTCAGAGCGGCGTTTGATGAGAGAAAATGGGTCAATTCCACTCTCCGTTGAGGGGGAAGTTAACGCAAGTTCTATCTTGCGCAACTCCGGCTCGAGGGCGCGGGCCCGGAGCTGGCGGAGGCCCTCGGCGGCGACCTTGGCCGGGGTGTCGATGGTGGGATTATCGAAAAGCAGCGAGGCGGCGAGGGTTTTTTGCTCGGGCGTCTCCAATAGCTCGTCCAGATGGTCGCGGCCGGGCCAGGTGTCCTGCGCGAACTCGGCCAGGCAGCGCCGGAGCAGCACGCCGGCGACGCGGGTGGTGTCGATCCACTCCGGGGGCAAGGCCTGGGCGAGGGATTTCCCGAGGTGCTCAAAGTGCAGGCAGAGGAGCAGGAGGTCGTGCTCGGAGCTGGGCCCATCGGCGGCGGGCGGCGGGCTGGCTTCGGGAGTTGCGGCGGGTGCGGCCAGGCGGGCGCCGCGGCGCCGGAAAGTTTCAAAATCCTTCTGCAGCGCGGACAGTGGCAGGCGCAGGTAGTCGGTAATTTCGGAGAGAAACCCGGCGCGGGCGACTTCGCTTTCGGCTGCGGCGACCAGTTCGAAGATGGTCTGGGTGGCGCGGGCTTTTTCCTCGGACGAGGCCGTGGCGGGCGAGGGGAGCAGCGCGCGGCAGGCGAAAGCCATGGCGTTGAGCGAGTCGCGCTGAAGTTCGGCATAAGCCGCGAGGCCGCGCTCCAGGAAAAGCACGTCGGGGTCGGTTTTTTCCGCCCCGGCGAGCCCGAGGAATTTTATTTCGAGGCCGGCCCGCAAAGCCATGGGCAGGAAGCGCAGCGCGGCTTTCTGCCCTGCGCTGTCGCCGTCGAAGAAACATTCAACCTGAGGCGTGTAACGGCGGAGCAGCGCCAGCTGGCTGTCGGTGATGGCCGTGCCCTGCGGCGCGACGGCGGTTTTGAGGCCGACGTGCCAGCAGCGCATGGCGTCGAGCTGGCCCTCGACCATGACGAAGGGTTTGCCTTCGCCGGCGTGGGACCGGGCGCGGTCGAGGTTGAAGAGCAAATTTCCCTTCGTGAAAATGGGCGTCTCGGGCGAATTGATGTACTTGGCCTCGCGCGCGGGATCGTCGGCCGGCGTGAGGTCGGTCTGGCGCGCGGTGAAGGCGACGACGCGGCCCTGGTGGTCGCGGATCGGAATCATCAGCCGGCCGCGAAAGCGCGGACGCAGCGCGGTGAGGGTGAGCACGGCCGTGTCGCGCACAAAGAAGAGGCCGGACTGGCGCAGCGCATCCTCGGAGAACTTTTTCTTCAGCAAGCGGGCGCCGAGGCCGGTGTCGTCGGGCGCGGCTGCGCCGATCTTGAATTCGTCGGCGAGCTCCAGCGGGAAGCGGCGTTTCTCCACCCAGTAGGCGCGCATGAAGTCGCCGGTCACGCCCGGGGTGAGAAACATTTCGCGGAAAAACTCCGCGGCGGCCTCGTGCAGGTCGAAGAGTTCCTGCCGGAGCGAGCGTTCCTCGCGGCTGGGGCCGGCGCCGGCCTCGTATTCGATCGGCACGCCGAAGCGCTGGCCGAGCGCCTCGACGGCCTCGGTGAAGGTGAGCTGCTCGGTTTCGCGGACGAAGCTGATGATGTCGCCGGCCTTGCCGCAGCCGAAGCATTTGTAGAATCCCTTGTCGGCATCGACATAGAACGAGGGTGTTTTCTCGCCATGAAACGGGCAGAGCGCGCGCCAGCGGGCGCCGACTTTCTTGAGCGTGGCCACGCGCGAGACGACATCGGAAAGGTTCACGCGGTTTTTGAGGTCGCGGACACAGGATGGTTTGATGGCGGGCATGGCGCGAGGCTTCGACGTCCGCCTGGGCGGGCGGACAAGCGGGTGGCGAAGATTGCACTTTCATCTGGCGGCGGGGTCTGTCAAGTTTCGTGGTTGCGAATGAAACTTTGGCATGGTTTCGGCGACTTACTCAGTATGCGGCAATTTAAAATCTTCCTGGCTTTCCTAAGTGCGGCGCTGGCTGCGGTGATCGTGCGCGCGGAAACCGCGCCAGCCACGCCTGTGCCGGGGAAAGAGCCGGTATGGGAAGCGTCGCTTTCGACCTTTGATGAGCAGGATTATGGCCGGGCGGTCGAGGCCTTGTTCCAAAACTACGAGAGGACGACCGGCCGCAAACTTGCGCCGGGCCCGAAGAAGCGGGTCGGCTTGAAAATTTACACCGACTCCGGGCCGGGGCTGGAGACGCCCTGGCCGCTGACAAAGGCGGTGATCGCGGCCCTGAAGCGGCGTGGTTTTGCCAATGAAAATATTTTTCTCGTGGGCCTAAACCAGATGCGGCTGCGCATGACCGGCTACCTGCCGACGCTCTCGACCGGGCAGACGCAGTTCAAGGGCAACCCGGTTTATGTGCTCGAGTCGGGGCGCTATTACGACCCGGTGTGGTTTTACGACAGCCCGCTGCCCTCACGCTTCGACCCGATTGTCGCCCGGGCGCAAACGAAGGACGTGCCGAACGAATCCACCCTCGAGCAGGATCGCAAAAGTTTCCTCGCGACGCCGTTGTTTCTTAACGCGGATTTTTGGATCAACCTGCCGGTTTACACGGATCATCCGGTGCTGGGGGTGAACGGCGCGCTCGTCAACGCCACGCTCTGGAACGCGTCGAACACCGCGCGCTTTTTCCGCTCGACGGCCAACGCGCCCGCCGCCGTGGCCGAGATGAGCGCCATCCCCGAGCTGCGGCAGACGTGGGTCTTCACGATCACGAGCCTGCAAATCTACCAGTTTATCGGCGGGCCGTGGTTCGATTCGCTTTATACCAACTCCGAGCCGCGCCTGTGGCTGAGCACCGACCCGGTGCTGCTCGACTCGCTTATGCTCAAGCGCATCAATCGGGCGCGGCGGTTAACCGGATTTGAACCGGTGTCGGAGGACATTCACACCCTCGACGATGCCGCACAACTTGGCGTGGGTTCGGAAAACACCGCCGAGGCGAAAATCATCCACGTGGACGTGCCAGCCCAGGCCGGGCTGTGAGGGCACCCCGCCCGCATTTTTATTTTGATCTGGCTTCCAAACTTCCCTCTTGAACCGGGGTGTAGTTTGCCCGCAAATTGAAAGGATGACATCCGCCGCATATCTGCCGGTTTTGATCCAAATCTGCCTCGCCGCCGGAGCGGGCCTGGCGATCCTCGCGCTCAAGCTCGTGTCCAGCCAGCGCGGGCAGAAAAATAAAATCAAGGATAGCGCCTACGAATGCGGCATTCCCGCCGAGGGCCTGGTGCACACGCGCTTCTCGGTGAAATTTTATCTCACCGCGCTACTGTTCATGCTGTTTGATCTCGAGGTCGTGATCCTCATCCCCTGGACGTTCATCTACCGTGATTTTCTCGCCCACCATATCGCCATCCTCACGCCGATGCTCGTTTTCATCGGCGTGCTCGTGCTCGGCCTCGTTTACGAGGTGAAAAAGGGCGCGCTCGAATGGGAGAAATAACCTCCCGGTCACAACCCCCTGAAATCCCCCTTTCATGCGCCTGGACAAACTCATCGCGCGCAACCGCGTCATTGACCTCAACCGCCACGACCTGAAGGGCTCGCTTGACGAGCTGCTCGACGTTTCGGTCAGCCGGTTTCCCTACCTCAAGCGGGAGGTGCTGCTCAAGAGCCTGCTGGCGCGCGAGAGCACGATGACGACTTATCTCGGCAACGGCGTGGCGTTGCCGCATGTGCGGGTGAAGATGGGCCGGCGGTACGTCATTGCCATCGGCCGCAGCCGCCAGGGCATCCGCTACGAGGGCCTGAAGGAAGACGAAAAAATCCACCCATCATCATGCTGATCGCGGGCGAGTCGGCCCGCGATTACCTGCAGGTGCTGGCGTCAATCGCCCGGTCGTTGAAGGAACGCGAATTCGTCGAATCCCTGCTGCAACCGATCGACCTCGACGCATTTTATGAGCGGCTCTTCGCCGGCTTTGGCGGCATCTCATTGCGCTCCGTGCAGGTGGCGCAGAACCGGGTGAACCGCGTGATGTTGCGCGAAGCCGCACGGGTGGCGCACGGCTGCAATTGCGCCGCCATCATGGTTTTTGGCGACACGTTTGTGGGCGGCGTCGACGCGGCCAAATGGTTTGGCAAGGCCAAGACCATCCTCGTCGCGCGCAACCTCGTCGAGGCGAAGGAGGCGCACAACGGCTTTTCCGAGACGATCCAGGTGCGGTCGTTTTCCAGCCACCGCCTCGCGCAGCTCCGCAGCGCCATGCTGGTCGCGCTCAGCCGCGATGTGATTTCCTTCAACGATCGCATCTGTTGCATCGGCGGCATGACGGGCAGCAACCAGTTCGACACGGTCGTGGTGGTGGAGATCGAGCGTGAATTCCAGACGCTGCTCACCGGCCATGCCGACCTGCTGCCCGCCGACGTGAAGCCCGAGGTGCTCGAACGCATCATCGCCGTGGCCACCGAGCTGGCCGTCGAGGGCCGCGAGGGTCGCCCGGTCGGCTGCCTTTTTGTCGTCGGTGACTCCACGCGGGTCGAGCGGCTGACCAAGCCGCTCGTGCTGAATCCGTTTTTCGGCTACAAGGAAGAGGACCGCAACATCCTCAATCCCTTCATGGACGAGACGGTGAAGGAGTTTTCATCCATCGACGGGGCGTTCGTCATTCGCGGCGACGGGGTGGTGGTGTCCGCCGGCAGCCTCATCCAGGCGACCGACTCCGACCACGCGCTGCCCAGCGGCCTCGGTTCGCGGCACGCGGCGGCCGCGGCCATCTCGGTCTCCACCCAGTGCATCGCCATTGTGGTGTCCTCAAGCACGGGGCAGGTGACGCTTTTCCGCCGCGGCGTGATGCTGCCATTGACGGAAAAGAAGATGAGCACTTCTGAATAAAGTATAGGTCCTATGGGACCTATAGGACCTATACTTTGAAAACTTTGCAGTTGCCCTTGGCCGATGGCTGGTTTGTTCTGACCCTTCAACCTTTTCAACCATGCAAGAAGTCGTAACCCTGGAGTGCACCGAAGCCAAGAAGGAGGGGAAACCTGTTTCCCGATATCTCACCACGCGGAACAAGAAAACCGTGACGGAGCGTATCGAGAAAAAGAAGTACAACCCCAACCTCCGCCGCCACACGCTGCACAAGGAAATCAAGTAATCCGGCCCTCGCGGCCAGATCGTCCCGTCTTTCCGAAACTGACGCCCCCAAGGCGTCAGTTTTGTTTTTGGGTGGTCGAGGAGTCGGCTTTACCAGAGTCCGGTTGTCCGGTCTGTTGGGCGCGGCGCGCGGAGCGCCAGCTTTCCCGGTGCTTGCGGATCCAGTCGAGCAGGGCCCGCTCAAAGCCGATGTCGTAGCCCAAACGCTCGGACTCGATCCATTTGTGGCGCAGGATCTCTTCGCGCTCGGCCAGAAATTCCTGGTAAAGCGAAGAACGCTTCACGAAATCGTGAGAGGTCTCGGGATCGTTTTTGGTAAATTGCGTCATAGCGACCACGACAAATTATCTTTGAATGCTTATGGGCACAAGCAGCTCTGACTAATAACGCCGGTCGTCACGAGCGGAATAAAACCTCTGACCGGAAAACGCGTCGTCTTGATAGCTTCACTTGTCTGTGCCATGCTTTTAGGTAACGAAATAATAGCCCGGCATGCGGCTCTGTCAATGTCTAGGGTATTCACACTATGGGTAGTCAATTTGCAATAGGATGAGCTGTCGGGCTGCCGCCAAGCTTCGCAAGCAAAGCCAGCGCAATCGAGCGAAATATTTCCGCCGCCTCGCTCTGGGGCGCACTCACGACGACCGGTGAACCGGTGTCGCCCCCGGCGCGGATTTCGGGGATGAGCGGCACCTGCCCGAGCAGCACGGTGCCGAGTGCATCGGCGGTTTTCTGTCCGCCGCCCTCGCCGAAAATAAAATTTTTCCGGCCAGATGGGTCGGATAACCAGCTCATGTTTTCCGCCACGCCGAGCAGGGGCACGTTCACTTTTTGAAACATCAGCCCGCCCTTGCGGGCGACGTTCGTGGCTGCGATCTGCGGCGTGGTCACGAGCACGGCACCGGTCAGCGGCAGCGTCTGCACGAGTGAAAGCTGGGCGTCGCCCGTGCCCGGCGGCAGGTCGACGAGCAGCACGTCGATTTCGCCCCATTTCACGTTCTGCACAAATTGCTGGATGGTCTTCATGATCATGGGGCCGCGCCAGACGACCGGCGTGTTGTCGTCCACCAGGAAGCCCATGCTCATCACCTTCACCCCGTGCCGTTCCAGGGGCAAAATCTGGGCGTTGGGCCCGTCGCCCTCGATTTCCGGCCGGCCGGTGAGGCCGAGCATCAGCGGCACGCTCGGCCCGTAGATGTCGCAATCCATCAGTCCCACGCGGCCGGGGCGGCCCTGCGCGGTGAGCACCTGGGCGAGCGAGCAGGCGAGGTTGACGGCGAACGTGCTTTTGCCCACGCCGCCCTTGCCCGAGGCGATGGCCACGGCGTACTTGATGTGGCGCGGCGCGGCGCCGGTGCCGGCGAGATTGCCGCCGGCGGCGGGTGTCTTGGCCGGTGCGACGGCCAGGTCGATGATGGTCTCGCGCACGCCGGGCAAGGCGCGCAGCACGCGCTCGACCTCGGCCTTGAGCGCGAGCGGTACTTTCGGGTCGCTCGTCGTGATCCCGAGTGAAACCTTGGCCGTGCCATCGACGAACGCCGCCGAGCGCACCAGCCCGAATGAAACGATATCGCGGCTGAAGCCGGGATACTTGATTTGCTTGAGCGCTTCCTTGATGTCCTCAGGTGTCACGGGAAAATTTTTCGGAAATGAAACGGTTTATCGTTGTTAAGCGGCGCCATGGTGTAAATAGAAATGAACTTTCTTCGCGAATGCTGTTCCATTTTCTGTCTTCCACATGAAAAAACGCCTCTGTCTCGTCCTCATCCTCGGCTGCCTCGGTGCCACTGCCGCCTTCGCCCAGCGCGAAATCGGCCCCATCGACGTCACCGCTAATTTCAAAACCACGCCCATCCGCGTGTCGGCCGACACGCCCGAGCTGAACAATCTCGCGCTGCTGGCGTTCGGCGCCCATGGCGCCTACCGCCTGGTGGCCAGCGAGTACGACTACGACGTGCGCTTCTCGCTGCTCGCGCCCAGGCAGGTGCGCGTGGACGTCGCCCGCGCCGACGGCCAGGTCGTCGCCAGCGAGACCGCGACCGGCACGAACACCCACAACGCCTTTTTCCGCGCGGCCGACATCGCGGTGGCGCGCACGACTGGCCTGCGCGGCTTCTTTGCCACACGGCTCGTTTTCATCAGCCAGCGCACCGGCCACCGCGAAATTTACACGTCTGATCTCTTTTTTGGCGAGGCCCAGCAGATCACCCACGATAATGCCCTGGCGCTTTCGCCCCGCTGGTCGCCCGATGGACACCATATCGTCTACACCGGCTATTTCCAATCGGGCCGGCCCGATGTGTTCGAGCTGGTCAACGAGAATGGTCTTTGGCGGCGGCAAACCTTCGCGAGCTTCCAGGGCACCAATGACTGCGCGCATTTCAGCCCCGATGGCTCGCGCGTGGCCATGGTGCTGACCGGCGAAGGCAGCCCCGACATCTATGTCAGCAACGCCGAGGGCCGGGCCGTCTCGCGCCGCACGCGTTCCAGTGCGGCCAAGGCCTCGCCCTGCTGGTCGCCCGATGGCACGCAACTGGTTTTTACCTCCGAGCCCGGCCCGCAGCTCTACCTCATGTCCGCCGCCGGCGGAACCCCGCAGCGGATCTACACCGACATCAGCAGTTATTGCGCGGAGCCCGACTGGAGCCGCGGCGATCCGACCAAGCTCGCCTTTACCATCCATGTGGGCCGGGTTTATCAGGTGGCAGTTTATGATTTTTCGACGCATACGAGCCAGCAGGTTTCGCACGCGCCGTACGATGCGGTGAATCCGTGCTGGCTCGCCGATGGCCGGCACCTGCTCTACACCGCGCGTACGTCGGGCGGAAGCACGGTCTGGATTCTCGATACCGTTTCCGGCAAGGCGAAGCAACTCAGCCCGTCTTTGCTCGCGCCCGCGTGCGAGGCGAGCGCCTGGGGGCCGTGATGAGAGCGCGGCGGGGACGCCGCGCTCCACCTTTTTCGTCCAGCACCAAACAAAAAAGCCGCGCCCAGGGGCGCGGCTTCGTTGTTTTAATGGCAAAATGTCAGGCTTTGAAATTGGCCTCGGCCTGGTCCCAGTTGACCACGTTCCAGAATGCCGCGATGTAATCGGGCCGGCGGTTTTGGTAATTCAGGTAATAAGCGTGTTCCCACACGTCGAGGCCGATGACCGGTTTGCCCTCGATGCCGGCGACGGCCTTGCCCATGAGCGGGCTGTCCTGGTTGGCCGTGGAGCCGATGGAGAGTTTCTTGTCCGCACCGACGACGAGCCAGGCCCAGCCGGAGCCGAAGCGGGTCGCGCCGGCCTTGGCGAATTCTTCCTTGAATTTGTCGAAGCTGCTGAACGTCGCGGTGATCGCGTCGCCGAGCGAGCCTTTCGGCGCGCCGCCCTTGGCGGGGCCGAGGATTTTCCAGAAGAAAGCATGGTTGCTGTGGCCGCCGCCGTTGTTGCGCACGACGCCACGGATGGCGTCGGGGACCTTGCTGAGATCGGCGATGAGCGTGTCCACGTCGAGCGCGGCCAGCGCGGGCTGGTCCTTGAGGGCGTTATTGACGTTGGTGATGTACGCTTGGTGGTGCTTGGTGTGGTGGATTTCCATCGTGCGCGCGTCGATGTGCGGCTCGAGGGCATTGTTGGCGTAAGGCAGTTTCGGGAGTTCGTAAGCCATGGTAATTTTCAGGTTATGGGTTGAGAGAGTTGCAAACCTGTCGCAGCTGCGCGGATTCGTCAACCCAGCGTAGAAATTTAAGGAAAAGCGAAATTACGTG
>Ga0210392_10001128_pt1 | contig 14362 bp, 18 predicted proteins | sample IncBWC30OmetaG_FD_161057 | JGI IMG/M metagenome (GOLD analysis project Ga0210392, IMG submission 161057) | Forest soil microbial communities from Barre Woods Harvard Forest LTER site, Petersham, Massachusetts, United States - Inc-BW-C-30-O ...
ATGCCTGTATCTCCATCAACGCAACAAGCCCGTGAACTTCCGCCTCGTGGGGCGCCAGCTCAGCTAGAATGCGCCCCAGCCGCAACGCATCTTCGCAGAGCGCAGGCCGCATCCAGTCGTCGCCCGCCGTCGCCGAGTAGCCTTCGTTGAAGATGAGATAGATCGCGCCCAGCACCGACGACAACCGCAGCGGCAACTCCTTGCCACGCGGAACCTCAAAAGGAATGTGCTCCTGCGCCAGCGTCCGCTTGGCGCGCACAATGCGCTGCGCAATCGTAGCTTCGGGAACAAGAAAGGCTCGGGCAATTTCATCGGTCGTCAGGCCACCCAGCAAACGCAGCGTGAGCGCTACGCGTGCCTCTGACGAGAGCACGGGATGGCACGCAATGAACATCAGCCTTAGCAGATCGTCGCCGATATCATCATCGAGAGCCGCATCGAAGTCCGGCGGCGTAAGCTCTCTTGCCTCCAGTTCACGCCCAAGCTCTTCATGCTTACGATCGAGCATTTGCCTGCGCCGCAACAGATCCAGTGCGCGATGCTTCGCTGTTGCCATCAGCCATGCGCCTGGCTTCTCTGGAACTCCCGACTCCGGCCACTGTTCGAGCGCCGCAATGAGCGCCTCCTGCGCCAGGTCCTCCGCAATACCTACATCGCGCACAATACGCGTAAGCCCGGCGATCAGCTTCGCCGACTCCATGCGCCAGACCGCATCAATCGTGTTGTGGATCGCAGTAGCCGTCACAGCTACAGATCAGATCATCCTTGCATCCGCCATGGCAAGCTGAAGGGAAATCAGTCGCAATCGAGCACCGGGCGAATCTCAAAGACTGCCTCAACGTCCGCGCCGCAAAGCGTGGGACAGCGCTTGATCCAGGCAATCGCCTCTTCTCTTGAGGCAACGTCGACCACCGTGACGCCGGCAATCAATTCCTTCGTCTCAGAAAATGGCCCGTCAACGGTTGAGAATTCGCCCTTCGATAACTGCACCCGCGAGCCACGCGAAGTGGGCTGCAGTCTCTCTACCGCAACCAGCACGCCTGCTTTTCTCATCTCGTCGTCATACTGACGCATGGCTTCTATCAGCTCAGGGGTAGCTGGAGCATTCGACTCCATCGTCGCGTCGGATTTCCGCAAAATCACAAACCGCATCGTGTAAACCTCAAGCGCGTTGTCGCCGCAACGGAATCATTTCACACAACTGCGCATCGCGCAGATAAAGCCCGGCCCACAAAAGAATTCCCATATAGACCGGAAACAAAGTCTGAGCGAACAGCGGATGTCCTATACGCCACTGAACGGCAACCGCGCCGCCCAGATATCCGGTAAGCAGAACCGCACCAAGGATTGCAGTCTTTGGGACTGCATACAGAATCGTGCAGATCAGCAATACAATCCCTGTGGCGACGGTAATCTCATCAGGCCATCCCAGCTCCGCCTGTGCCTTCAGCACCGCCGCGGGCTTGATCAGCTTCATCACGCTATCCATCAAAAGAAAGAGCACTATCAACCCGCTTAGTACACGGCCAGTCCAGAGTCGTTTCGTCGAAACTGTACTCTCCATACATCCTCCTCAATGGAAAAAAGAAACGGGTTCCGCATGTCTGCACGGCGAAACCCGCTCGAATCAAGGCATTTGCATCTCGGTGTTCACCATCCACGGAATGCCGAAACGATCGGTCAGCATCCCAAAGCGCGCCGACCAGAATGTCTCCGCCAACGGCATGGTTACTTTGCCGCCTTCGGCCAGCGCGTTGAAGACCTTCTCTGCCTCCGCCGCATCTTTGACCCCGGCACAAATGTCGAATCCCTGCTGCGTTCCTTGATATTGCGGCGGAGCGTCAGAACCCATCATTATCCTGTCGCCTATGCGCATTCTTATGTGCATGATCTTGTTGCGCGACTCCGGATCAATCTGCCCCGCCATGGGCGATTCGCCAAACGTGATCTTGAACTCGATCTTGCCGCCGAAGGTTTTTTCGTAGAAATTGAATGCTTCCTCGCAATTCCCGTTAAAGCTCAGATGTGGATCGATCTGCATAATTGCTTCACCTCGTTTTGGATTTTTCTCGCAATGTCTTCTTACTTCACAGTTGCCGCCTGCATCTCCCGCGGACAGGGAACGTCGAGATCGCCGGGGTCATACACCTGGCGAATCTCCGTCTCACCATCGCCGGCAACGTTGAGAAAGCGCTTCGTCAGTTCGATCGCCTCTTCTTTAGACTCCGTTTGCAGCAGCGCAAACCCGGCGACCAGCTCTTTCGCCTCAGTGAACGGTCCGTCTACGACAGCAAATTTACCACTCGTTAGCCGCACCCGTGCGCCCTTCGCGCTCGGCAGGCATCCTTCGGTAGCTAGCAGTTTGCCGCTCTTCATCATCTCCTCGACAAACTTACCCATCGTCTCCATGGCTTCCATGGTTGGCGGAGCGCCTTCCTGCTGCGCGGGCTTATACAAACAAAGAAATCGCATCTTCTCAAACTCCTTATCAATTTTGGATTCACAGGGTCGGCATCTAAACCATCCCTGCTTACACATCGAACGGCGCCAGCAGAAATCGACATGCGAAATGCCCGGCGCGAGAATAATTTTTCGCCGACTTTACTTAGCGAATGTCGACCCTTCCATAAGTTGTCGAATCTCGCATTCGCCATCGCCAGCAAATCGCAGAAAGTTCGTCGACGATTCAACCGCCGCGTCCATTGACGGCAACTCGAAGAGCGCAAACCCGGCCACCATCTCCTTCGCCTCTGCATATGGACCATCGGTGACCAGGATCCTCTCGTCCTTCTGTCGTACGCGCTTGCCGCCCGGAACGAGGCCGCCCGTGGCAAGCACTCCGCCCGACTTCATCGCCTCATCCACCCGCTCCTGCATGTCTTCCATGTACTCCGGTGGCGGTGGAGCGCTGTGGTCTGGCTTATAAAAAATCAGAAATCGCATCTCAAGTCTCCCTTTATGTCGCTGTTAGTTCTTAGCAACCATCTGCGCGCGCAGCCGATCTTCCTGTTCTTTCAACTCTGGCGTCAAGGCGTCGCCAAAGTCCTCGGTCTCGTACACAGGACGAATTTCGATCTCAGAGTCAATCCCAGGAAACGGGCAAGGGCAGCGTTTGACCCACTCCACTGCCTCTTCCATCGACTTCACCTGCCAGATCCAGAATCCCGCCACCAATTCCTTCGTTTCGGAGAACGGGCCGTCAATCACGGTACGCTCCGTTCCTGAAAACCGGACCCGCTTGCCTTTCGAACTAGGCTGCAGGCCGTCGGCTGCGAGCATCACTCCGGCCTTGACTAGTTCTTCGTTGAATTTACCCATCTCGGCAAGCATTTCGTTCATTTCTGCTGGTGGCGGCAGGCCCGCCTCAGACTGACTTGTCCCCTTCACCATGACCATTACTCGCATTTCGACTTCTCCTTGTCGGAATTTTGCGTACGGGACGACCTACCGTTGTATCCCACGCTCTACTAACACGTCGAACGTCGCGTCGCAGAATCGACACGCTGCATAACTTTTTCTGAGGAATTTTTATTCAGCATCGTCAGGAGTGCATCCAGAAACGTTCCACCGCTCCGGCTCTTTTCGCCAGACACCCTGGGCCCGACACCGACCACGATCACACACATGCCGGCGAACAATATCAACTGGATGACTCCCCCCATCGTCTTGCCCCCCTTCAATGAAGAGCTGCGAATATGCTCTATTCATACGTCGGATGGGCGAGTGCGAAATCGACACCCGGGTGGATATTTTTGGGAAAAGGCTGCCTGAAAATCGTCGACAAAATGTCCGGCTATATTTATCGAATTAGGATGACGTTATGCCCGCGGACTCTCCCCGTCACCTCAACCTATGGAAACAGCAGCTCGGCCACACTCCCGAATCCGTCTGGCAGCAGACCAGCCTTGAATCCCTGGTACTCGCCGACAACCAGTTGACGGAGATCTCCGAAAGTATCGGAGAGATGAAGCAGCTCCGCATGCTCGATCTGGGCCACAATCAGCTGATCTCGCTTCCTGAAGCAGTTGGCAAGTTGGAAGCGCTCAGCGACTTCCTTTACCTTCACGACAATCGGCTGACTACTCTCCCCGAGTCCGTCGAGAAGTTAAAGAAGCTGCGCTACCTCAATATCAGCAACAACCAGTTCACAGTGCTCCCGGAGTCGGTCTGCAAACTAGACAGTCTCGTCGAACTGAGAGTTTCCGGCAATCAGCTCACAGCGGTCCCTGACTGCATCGGGAATCTAAAGCATCTGCGCGAGTTGCACCTGAGGAACAACAAGCTGCCGACGCTTCCACCATCCACGGGCGAGTCAAGGGAGCTTCGCCAGATCGACCTTCGCGGCAACCCGATCGAATCCCTGCCTGAAGTCCTCGCCGCGCTGCCAAAACTGGAAAAGATCGATCTACGCTGGGTCGCAACCTTCGCGCGGCCTGCAGAACTTCCAGCATGGCTCAGCGGCCTCGAAGACCGCGGCTGCCTTATCTACCGCTAAAAGGGAAGGCGCCGCAGAGGCGCCTTTCCTGTCCTGTCGTAAATCTTCTACCACCGGAACAATGAGAAGTGCGGCTGCGGCCCATACACCGATCCACTCAGGTCTGCATCCGTAAACCCGAAGACGAAGAACTGGTTCGGATTCGTATTCGGCCCGCTGAAATCCTGCAGAAAATCGTTATCATTTGCCACCCACACCGTGTGCAGCGTTTTGCCGTTGTATTTCACATCCGGGCCAAAGGCAACGCCTTCAATCTTTGCCGGAATGTCGGTATTTGCCATACCACTGGCTGTCAGCACCTGCACCACATCCAAAAAGAGCGTTTTCGCCACAGCATGCGTTGCCGCTGTCGTGCCATCCATGTCGCTCACGTCGGTCGCTGTCTTGATGTCGATTTTGAAGAGCTGCTTCACCTTCGCCTTGCTGCCGTCGCCCAAGCCTTTGCCATCACGCTCGTCCACGATCATCTCGTGGTCGTTGAGAGCCGTAATTTCGCTCACGCCTGATCCCGTCGTCAGCAGGTACGCGTACTGATGGGTCGTCCGGCCCGACAGAATATCAATCGTCACAATGCGCAGCAGGTTGGCCGCATCGCCGCCCTCGGCCGCATCCTGAATCAGCGAGTTCTGCACGATGCCCACCAGCGTCCGCCCGTCAGGAGTAATCGCCAGCCCCTCCATGCCCTTGTTCGGAACGCGGCCCGTGTTGTTCGCCGCCTGCTCCGCATCGCCCGTCGGCTTCGGATTCGCCACAAAGAAATCTGCCGGCAGCGTGTACGTGCGGATGCGCTCGCCTGTTGCGCGCAGGAACTGGTAGACATACGGTCCGTACTCATCGGAGATGAAAACCGTCAGCCCGTCATTCGACACGCGAATGCTCTCGGGATCGAGCCGTGCGTCGAATGGATCTCCCGAGCTGTGCTCCGGATCATAGCCATCCGACCGGCCCGTGAAGTAGTGCTTCAGCAGAGTATTGATCGGCGGCTTGCCGGGAATGATATTCAGCCCCGCGCCCGAACCGTAAGTCAGCGGCAGCAGCGCATGCAGGAGCGTTGTAGAACGCAGCGTCGGCGTCAGCCTAAACGGAAGCCCGCTGCCGCTGTTCGGCGTCAGCTGCATCGAGATGGTGTGAAAGCGGTTCACATACGCCACCGTGTCATCCACGGCAGAGTTGAAACTCACCCCATTCGGCCCGCGATCGGGAACCGCAAGAAAGGTGTTCCCACCCGCATAGGCAATACCGGAGCCAAGACCGCCCAGCAGATTAGCCGGCACGCCATTTTCCAGCGTGTACTTCAGTCCTGACAGGTCCTGATATGAACCAGCGCTCGACCCGGTCAGCGTACCCCTGGCGAGCAACGTTACTTGAGCTTGAAGCGATGCGCATGCGACGGTAACCATCGCTGCACAGACAGATAGCTTTTTCACGACGATAAATTCTCCTCTGCTTCCTTCTCGAAAGCAGGCAGAATTCTAAGCACCGAATGTAAACATCCGTTCAATTTCAAAATGGTTGCAAACATCTTTTGAAACCCTATAAAACGCCGCAACCAAACTCTGTAATCAAACTCCCTCAAAGCCGTCCAAAGAGTTATCTTGGACGAGTCCGAAATGTGGACGACAAATCGTTACGCGAACCGAGGTGCATTCAGTGGGACGCAGATACGCCAACATCCTTGAAACAGTCGGCAACACCCCCGTCGTCAAAATCAACAAGCTGGCGCCTGCCGGCATCAACCTCTACGTCAAAGTCGAGGCCTTCAACCCTCTCGGTTCCGTCAAGGACCGCCTCGCTCTCGGCGTCATCGAGGATGCCGAAAAGACCGGGCAGCTCAAGCCCGGCCAGACCGTCGTCGAAGCCACCAGCGGCAATACCGGCATCGGACTCGCCATGGTTTGCGCAGCGAAAGGCTATCCGCTCGTCGTTACCATGGCCGAGACTTTCAGCGTCGAGCGCCGCAAGCTGATGCGCTTCCTCGGCGCGAAAGTCGTCATCACGCCCGCCGCGGGACGAGGGACAGGCATGGTCGCCAAAGCCGTCGAACTCGCCGAAAAGCACGGCTGGTTCCTCACCCGCCAGTTCGAAAACGAGGCCAACGCCGACATGCACTCGCGCACCACCGCGCAGGAGATCCTCGCCGACTTCCAGGGTGAGCGCCTCGACTACTGGGTCACCGGCTTCGGCACCGGAGGCACCCTCAAAGGCGTAGCCCGCGTCCTCGCCAAAGAGCGCCCCGAAACAAAGATCGTTGTCTCCGAACCCGACGATGCCGCCATGCTTTCAAGCGGTATCGAACAGCAGCGCAAGCCTGACGGATCGCCCGCAGCCGGACACCCGGCCTGGAATCCTCACCCCATGCAGGGCTGGAGTCCGGACTTCATCCCCAAGCTTACCGGCGACGCCGTCGCTACCAGCGCCATCCACCAGATCCTGCGCATCAAGAACGCCGAAGCCATGCGCTCGAGCAAAGACCTCGCCCAGAAAGAAGGCATCTTCGTTGGCATCAGCTCAGGCGGGACATTCGCTGCGGGTCTGCGCATCGCCGCCGAAGCCCCGCAGGGATCGACGATCCTCTGCATGCTCCCCGACACGGGCGAGCGCTATCTCAGCACGCCGCTCTTCGCCGATATTCCGGTGGACATGACCGCGGAAGAAACCGAGATCGCGGGTTCCACTCCGGGCGGCTGGGTCGCGCCGCCGCAGAGCTGACGAACACACAGGCCATGACCTCAACCCGGCTCTCACGCAGAAGCTTTCTCGGCACCGCCGGCATTCTTACCGGCGGCGCCCTGCTGTCGAATTCTCCGCTCCTCGCTCAAACGGAAAGCCCTGCCGACTACACCTTGACCATCGCGACGAATGCGATCGAAATCGCTTCCGATCGCATCCTTTCCGTCACCACCTACAACGGACAGTTTCCCGGGCCGCTGCTGCGCTTTAAGGAAGGCCAGCAGGTCACCATTGACGTCCACAACAACACCGACACACCGGAACAGCTCCACTGGCACGGCCAGATGATCCCCGTCGAAGTCGACGGATCCGCCGAAGAAGGCACGCCCTTCATTCCGCCGCACGGCAGCCGCCGCATCGTCTTCACGCCGCGACCCGCGGGCTTCCGCTTCTATCACACGCACGTCCGCGCCGGAGCGAACTTGAGCAACGGACAATACAGCGGCCTCGTCGGCCCCATCTACATCGAGCCGAAAGACAACCCCGGCGCCTACGACCGCGAAGTCTTCCTCACCCTAAAGGAGTTCCAGCCCACCCTCAGCCGTGGCGGCGACATGGCGCAGGACTTTCTCGCGCCCCCCACAACAGTAAAGGACCTTAAAGACCGCGGCGAAAGTGCGATGAAGGAATCGCTCGACCATGACGCGCCGCACGGTTTTGAGGTGGGCTATGAATCCTTCACGATTAACGGAAAGATGCTCGGCCAAGGCGAGCCCGTCCGCGTCAAAGAAGGCCAGCGCGTTCTCTTCCACATTCTCAACGGCAGCGCCACTGAGATCCGCAGCCTCGCGCTGCCCGGCCACACCTTCACCATCGTCGCCATGGACGGCAACCCCTTGCCCAAGCCCGTGAACGTGCCGCTGCTATGGCTGGGCACCGCCGAGCGCATCTCTGCCATCATCGAAATGAACCACCCCGGCATCTGGATCATGGGCGACCTCTCCAATGACGATCGACAGCACGGCATGGGCATCGTCGTCGAGTACGCAAATTCAAGCGGCAAGCCGCAATGGATCGCACCCGCACCCTTCCGCTGGAACTACACACACTTCGGCAGCACCGGACCCATCGCGCCCGACCCCGACGAAACCATTGACATGCTCTTCGAGAAAGACAATGCCGCTTTCGAAGGCTTCAATTTATGGACGATCAACGGCAAGTCCTACCCCGTAGGCCAGATGATGGCACCCGCGACCCATCACCTGAAAGAAGGCAAACGCTACCGCCTGCGCCTGCGCAACGCCAGCGACGACATTCACCCCGTCCATCTGCACCGTCACACCTTTGAAGTCACGCGCTACGCCGGTCTGCCCACCACTGGCCTGATGAAAGACGTCGTCATGGTCGGCGGCTATCAGGAAGTCGAAATCGACTTCGTCGCCAACAATCCCGGCGCAACCCTCTTCCACTGCCACCAGCAGCTGCACATGGACTTCGGCTTTATGTCACTCTTCGACTACGCCTGACATCGACATCCGCCGCTGCTCAGGCCCTCGCCTCAAGTCAGCAATCTAAGCCCCGGCAAGCAACAGCGAGACGAGAATCAGCCTCGTATAAGACAATTAGCCAGTGTTGCATGACTCCCATCCCGGACAGCGCGGATCCTCGGCCCGTCTCGTTATCGGGAATGGAGAAATGGCGGAACGCATTCGCTCATTCGCTTGGGAATCCACTTCGATCGGGACGATCGAAGGTTGGCCACAACCTCTTCTCTCGACCATCAACATCCTTTTGTCGGTCCAGTACCCCATGCTTCTCTTCTGGGGTCAGGAAATGCTTCAGCTTTATAACGACGCGTTTCGTCCCATCCTTACCGATCGCCACCCAACTGCCCTGGGGATGCCCGCAAGGCTTTTCTGGACTGATGTCTGGCACGTAGTCGGAGAACAGCTTGAGACGGTTCTACGCGACGGCAAAGATTGTCTTTACGAGAACGCACTCGTTCCCACGCTCCGCAACGGCGTCTTGACCGACTCCTATTTTGATTACAGTTACAGCCCTGTGTATGGCACAAACGGCACCGTAGCCGGAGTTCTAACAATCTGCCGGGATGTCACATCGAATGTGACGGCCGTCCGCGAACGCTCCGCAATGCGGGATACGGTGCGCCTGCGGCAGGAGGAAACCGAGCGCGCCAATACGGCCCTTGCGGAAAGCGAGAGACGACTTCGCGCGCTTGTCAATGCCAGTTCGTACTCGACCTTCAGCACGAGCCCGGATTGGTCGAAAATGCGGCAGTTCGCAGGCAAATCATCTACCAACCGCGAATGGATGCAGGAATATGTCTATCCCGACGATCAACCTAGCGTGCTGCGAAACATCGAGGATGCGATACGCACAAAAAACAACCTCGAGGTAGAGCACAGAGTTCGCCGCGCCGACGGCAGCTTAGGCTGGACGCTCACGCGCGCAGTCCCCCTGATTGATCCTAAAGGTGAAGTAACGGAATGGTTCGGGACCGCCAGCGATGTGACCGATCGAAAAGGTGGCGACGAAAGCCGCTTTCGTCTTGCCGCTATTGTCGAGTCCGCAGACGACGCCATTATCAGCAAAGATCTGAACGGCATCGTGAAAACCTGGAATCAGGGTGCATTCCAGATGTTTGGATACACCGCGGACGAGATGATAGGCCAGCCGCTTCTGCGGCTGATTCCGAAAGATCTACGTTACGAAGAAGATGAAATTCTGCGAAAGCTCAGGGCCGGACAACGCATCGATCACTATGAAACGATCCGGATGAGGAAGAACGGAGAAACCCTCGAGGTTTCTGTCACCATCTCGCCGATCCGCAATGAGGTGGGAGAGGTCATCGGTGCCTCAAAAATTGCTCGCGATATCTCCGATCGCAGGCGCATCGAACGCCTTCTGGTCCAGTCAGAGAAGCTCGCCGCCACCGGCCGAATGGCGGCCGCGATCGCCCATGAAATCAACAACCCCCTCGAATCTCTGATGAACCTTATTTTCCTGGCCCGCCAAAACAGTCCGGTTGATGCAAAAGCTCATCGCTACCTGCTGACCGCCGAGGAAGAACTGGAGCGCGTTTCGCATATTGCCCGGCAGACACTGGGTTACTACCGCGATACGGGCGCCCCCACCGAGGCCTATCTTCACGATCTGATCGAAAATGTGCTCACCGTCTATGCCTCAAAGTTCCTTACCTCCGAAGTCGCCATCGATGTTCGGTTCAATGACCTTCAAAAAATCGTGGTAAGCAAAGGTGAGATGCTTCAGGTATTTTCGAACCTCATTGCGAACGCCGTCGATGCCATGCGGCAGGGCGGGACACTTTCCATCTCCACGCGGAACATCATCGGTTCGGGCGGCAACGGAATACAGATCGTGATTCGAGACAACGGAACAGGAATCAGCCGAGATCATATGCCCATGGTCTTTGAGCCGTTCTTCACAACAAAAGGGAACCTTGGGACCGGCATTGGCCTCTGGGTTTCAAAACAGCTAGTAGAAACACGCGGGGGCCAGATTTCTATTGCGAGCAACACCGAAAAGGGAAAAAGTGGTACTGCAGTCACAGTTTTTATCCCCTTCGCCATTCCGCCCTCTCGCCCGATTGCCGAGCGGGAATAGGCAATGAGTTTGAAGACCACTTACATGTCAGTAACCATTTCCGATTTCATCCACGCAGCCAATGAGACTCCCGCCAATCAACCCGGATTTCCCTTGAATCAGCCTGAGTCCGATGAAACTCAGCCCCGTCGTCCAAAAATCCTCATTGTCGACGATCAAAGACTCATTGCTGACACTCTCTGTGAAATCCTATCCGGCGCGGGTTTTCAAGTCATGGCCGCATACGACGGCTGGGAGCCCTGGATGCCGCGGCGCGTTTTCGTCCCGACTACCTGCTCTCCGACGTTTTAATGCCCAAAATGAATGGCGTAGATCTCGCCATCGCAATCCGCAAAACTTATCCCGCTGCGCAGATTTTTCTCTTCTCCGGTCAGGCGGGAATTTCAGAGATTCTGCTCGAAGGCCGCAAGCAAGGCTACGAATTCGAACTGATCGCGAAACCGATTCATCCCGGCAAATTGATCGAGCGCATCAAGCAGCGCTGAAACCGTTCAGCGAGCACTCGCAGTTATGATGTAGCTATTTCAGAATCGGAGCGCCGCCGTGCACGAGCCCGCATACATTTTCCGCGACATAGCCATGGTTTTTTCGTCAGCCCTGGTTGCCGGCCTCTTGTTCTGGCGTATCCGCCAGCCGCTCATCCTGGGCTATGTCCTCGCTGGTCTCCTTCTCAGCCCGCTCACGCAGGGCCCTCGCGTCCATGACGTTCACACTTTCGAAATCATGGCCGAGATTGGCGTCATTCTGCTGATGTTCTCCATCGGCATCGAGTTTTCCATTCCCGAGCTGCTCCGTGTAAAGTGGGTCGCGTTGATTGGCGCGCCCATCGGCATTTCCCTCTCGATTGGCCTTGGCGTCGGTATGGGCTTTCTCCTGGGCTGGCCGGTGCTCCAGGGAGTCGCAATCGGCTGCATCATCTCAGTAGCCAGCACCATGGTGCTCATGCGCTTGCTTATGGACCGCGGCGAGCTCAGCTCTGAAGCCGGTCGGGTCATGATCACCCTCACGCTCGTCGAAGACCTCGCCGTAGTCATTCTCACAGACCTTCTTCCCAGCCTCGGCTCCTCCAATGGCGCCAGTTATGTCCAGGTCTTCTGGAAAATCGGCAAGGCTCTTCTTTTACTTGTTCCTGTTGTTTTAGCCGGCTGGAAAATCATCCCGCGCCTGCTCACTCGCGTGGAAAAAACCTGCAATGACGAAATCTCTCTTCTTCTTGCGCTGACTATTTGCCTCGTCATCGCCGCTATCACCGAAGCAATCGGCCTGTCACTCGCGCTCGGTGCCTTTGTCGGCGGTATGCTTCTCGGCAGCTCCCATTATGCCCACAAGCTCGCCGCGCAGACCTTTTTCCGCGCGATGCCTTCGTGGCTCTCTTCTTCGTCACCGTCGGCATGCTCATCGATCCGCGCACATGGCTATCCAACTGGCGTCTTCTCGTCGTCATAGCTGGCCTGATCCTTATCGGCAAATTTGTTGTTTGGTTCGCAGTCGTTCGCCTCTTCCGTTATTCAACAGAGACAGCATTTCGCGTCTGCATTGGCCTCACGTAGATCGGCGAATTTTCCTTCATCCTGGCTCAGGTTTCGCTGCACGGGGGCCTCATCGGTACCGACGTTTATTACGCCACCTTGGCCGCCTCGCTCATCACCATTCTGGCCAACGCTACTCTTTTCAGGTTCGTGAAGCCTGCCCCCATCACGCAAGGGCAAATCCACGCCTGACGCCGGTGACCAAACATCCTACGATTAGCCTTCGACAGGCGATTGAGCGGCAAACGACACGCTTTGGGATGGAACGTCCGCCCGCACATCGTAGCGCGGCAAGAGCGAAGCCGGCGCGGGCCGGGGCCGCACGAATGAACCTCGGGAACCGACGATTTGTGCTCTGAATTCACTGACGTACTTCTGCTGGGTCTCAACAGCCTTCTTCAGAAAGGCCATCTTTATCTCCCACTCTTGCTTCTCCTGTAGAGTTGCTTGTTCGAGGCCGCTAAAGGAGGCTTCCGTGACTTGTTCACAAGTAATTTCCGGTTCGAGAGGCCAGATCGACTTAACGGCGCGATAGGCCATCTCTCTGACTTGGTCAGCCGATTTCCCTGAAAAGTTTGCGTGGTAGTCGCCGATCGGAAGGTGGTAAAGCTTCTGCCCGTGCTGAGCGTACCTGGTGATTCCAACGTTGTGAAGCACTGCATGCTGTATCTGATACAGCAGCTCGCTTTTCATCTCATGCTGTTTGATCCGGAGTATAAAAGAGTCCAATCCTTGCATCCCTCGTGCATTGATATCGCCCGTTTGTTCGTGTCTGGGCTGGTATTCAACCGTCTTATTTATTCAACCGTCTTTATTAAGGTGGCATTCATTGCCGTGTTGCTTCAATTGGAAAACGCTGGTTTGGACTTAACTAGGCGGGTACACATCGTCGCCGCAATTCCGTAATGGGCACGGCGCGGATCTCAACATGCGTGAATGACGTGGGATGCCACTTACGGAATCAGCTGCAAAGCCGCACGGAACAACTCATCAAAACCATCGCTCTTCGGCTTCGTGTCGCTCTTCGACTACGCTTAAAGTCCTTCATCCGTTCGTTAACAGCTAACAAGCCTCAGCGGCGATCTCCACTCCCAGGCCTAATCTCGTTATCTGCGCAAGCAGGTCTTTAGGATGAATCGGTTTGTCGAGCAGCACGAAATCATGGCCGGCAGCACGTGCGGCCGCGAGCAGGTTCAGACTTCTCGACTGACCTGAAAACAGCAACACCTTACAGTCCGGAACAGAATTCTTTACTTTGATCGCTAATTCAACGCCGCTCATTCCGGGCATCACAACGTCGCTGATCAGCAGTTCCGGAGGAATTACATTCACCAGATCGAATGCGCTTTCCGCGTCATAAGCAACTAGCACAGAATAGTTCTGCTTGCGGAGAATAGCGGCTAGCGTGTCGGCGATCACAGCCTCATCATCTACTACAAGGATTACTGGATGGAGACGATCCGGGACAGCGTTCAGGCGTTTTCTATCTATTTCCACCAATGAGATTGTGTCGTACCTTGGCCCGGTTGGCATGGCAAATACTCCTCAGCAAGAACCCTAACAGCATTTAGACAATACGGGTTAAATCTTTTACAATGTTCGATTTATACGTTAACGATAAATATTTGATTTATACGTTAACGATAAATAAATGTTGATCCGTCTTGCAGGATCAATCTTGAATATGTTAGTTTTTCGTCAGATTAGCGATACGAATTGCTTAAGACAAGGGTGCGCTATGACTAGGAATGGAAAATCCGAATTGCCTCCAATCAGATTCGAGTCCATGCTCCAGGCCGATGTGCCGACAGGCCGGAATGGCAAGCACAAAGAGATCATCACCCAATTGCTGAGTGATATCGATCAATTGGAACAAGGAAAGGCGCTGAAGGTTCCTTTGGCTGAGCTGCCAGACACGAAAGAGAACATTCGTTCTGCTTTGAACCGTGCAACCCGGGCCAAGGGAATGGACGTCGCGACCTCCAGCGACGACGAATACCTTTACGTCTGGCGGCCCTGAGCT
>Ga0210392_10001131_pt1 | contig 14347 bp, 7 predicted proteins | sample IncBWC30OmetaG_FD_161057 | JGI IMG/M metagenome (GOLD analysis project Ga0210392, IMG submission 161057) | Forest soil microbial communities from Barre Woods Harvard Forest LTER site, Petersham, Massachusetts, United States - Inc-BW-C-30-O ...
AATCACATCGAAAAGCTCGAGCGTCTCGTCGGCATAAACGGGGAAGTCCTTCTTCGCCCCAAAGACAGTCACGCCACCACGAATGTATCCCGTAAGCGGCTGGACCTCCTTGACCGCAACCATCTCCACTTTGCGCGCACCGGCAGCGTGAGCCAGCTTCTTGAAGTCGAGCTCAGCATTGCCGGGAACTGCAGCGAAGACATGCTCCCGATCGCTCGTAACACAGAGCAGCGTCTTGAAAACCTGCTCCGGTGGAAACCCAATCTTCTCTGCTACCAGAAGAGCCGAAAAATCCTCGGTATCCAGCGCATACTCGCGCAGCTCATAGTGAATACCAAGAGAGTCCAGATAACGGGCAGCGTTCGTTTTCATGCGTGAACTGCCTTTTCTGTCGTCGCGCTCACACTGCCGGCTGTGAGCGTAATCAGTGAATCCGCAAGAGGCTCAGCCAGTTCGCGCTGGTGCGTTGTAAGAACGATCGTCCGCCCTTCTGCCTTGATGCCGGCCAGCAGATCAAGCATCTGGTGGGCACTGCCGATGTCCATGTTGGAAAAAGGCTCGTCGAGCAGCAGCAACTCCGGCTGCGAAAGCAGCACGCGAGCCAGCGACGCCCGCTGCCGCATCCCCTGCGAATACTGCCCGACAGGCCGCCTCAACTCCGGATCGAGCCCCACTGAGCGCAGAGCAGCGGCAGAATCGAGACAAGGCCTCTCCCGATACAAATCGGCGAAATATTCAAGATTTTCCACTGCGGTGTACTCGTCATAAAGCATCGGAGCATGGCTCATGTACCCGATGCGCTCGCGGGCCTCCTGCGGCGATGTTCCCAGCACATGCAGGGTCCCGTATGTAGGCCGTAAAAGCCCAGCCAGAACCCGTAACAGGGTGGATTTGCCGGCGCCATTCTCGCCCAGCAGTACATAGCAACGCCCGGTTTCCATCGTGAGCGAAACCTTGCGCAGCGCCGCAAAGGTGCCGTAAAGCTTCGAGACGTTTTCCAGCTGGGCGGTGATCGACATGCGCAGAAATCAGTTTACAAGTCCAAGCCTTGTAAACCCGATTTCTCTATCAACGAGGAGTGACAACCGATGCGGTTCCCGCAGCCTGGGTGGCTGCTGGATTCTGGCCCGGTGGCGCCGGAGCATACTTTGAAGCGCATTTAGCCTGCAGCTGAGTGGCATGAAAAACGCCATCGCGCCCAAAGGTGCCAATCGCCAGGGCCTGGGAGTTGTCCTTGAAGGTATCCGGCGGTGGCTCATCGCCCTTGTAGGAAACCCGCAGCGTGCGAGTGTTCTCGACGAGCACAAAATCCGCATCAGAGCCTTTATGTTGAATAGAACCCGGTTGCACGTTCCCGGCAACACGTAGATGGCGAGTATAGGCCTTGTTGCCCATTCCCTGCAGTTCCTGGATGGTGACGTAGTAGCTCTTGTTGGCCTGCACGCCGCTCACGGCAAGATAGATGATGGCGCCAAGAATAACCACAATGGCGATCCCGATGCGCGCGCCTTGGTTCGTGCTCTTCATATCTGCAAATATTCTACTGCGAATAAGGATACGCCTGACATCGAGACGTTAAGCCAGTTTGATGAAGTTTATAATCGCCTTCAGGATTCATCTTGCAATCACTCATCATCTAACTACAAAATCATTCCTTTCCACCTGCGAGGTTCTACATGAGCGGCAATGGCAGCAGCACTCTCCACAGCGATACAGATGTGCAGTCGACACGGGAAATCCTGAAACTTCGGGCGGAATGGATCACTAAACGCAAGTCCGAGGTTGCCCGATCCGACGACACCAACGTCTCGCAAATGCACTTTGCGCGTCAGGGCAAAATCACCGAAGAGATGGAGTACGTAGCGAAACGGGAAAATCTCTCCGCGGTCCTCCTGCGCGATGAAATCGCAGCAGGCCGGCTCATCATCCCGGCCAACATCAACCATCCTGAGCTGGAACCGATGGCCATCGGTGTCGCCTCCAAATGCAAGGTCAATGCCAACATCGGCAATTCTGCCGTGACATCGAACATCGACGAAGAACTCCGCAAGTTGCACATGGCAGTTCAGTTTGGCGCGGACACGGTCATGGACCTCTCGACCGGCGGCAATATCCCCCAGATTCGCGAATCCATCCTCCGTCACTCGCCGGTGCCCATCGGAACCGTCCCGATTTACGAAGCGCTGCAGCGCGTGAAGAAGCTCGAAGACCTGAACATCGACCTCTACCTCGAAGTCATCGAAGAACAGGCGCAGCAGGGCGTCGATTACTTCACCGTCCACGCCGGCGTGCTTATCCAATACGTCCCGATGGTGGCGAAACGCATCACCGGCATCGTCAGCCGTGGCGGTGCAATCCTCGCACAGTGGATGACTCACCACCACAAGCAGAACTTCCTCTACGAGCACTTCGATCGAATTGTGAAAGTTATGGCGAAGTACGACGTTAGCTTCTCGCTCGGCGATGGCCTCCGCCCCGGCTGTGTAGCCGATGCCTCCGACGAAGCTCAGTTCGCCGAGTTGAAAACCTTAGGCGAACTGACCGCCAAAGCATGGGAGAGCGACGTGCAAGTCATGATCGAAGGCCCCGGTCACGTACCGCTCGATAAGATCAAGGAACAGGTCGATAAGGAAGTCGAATACTGTTTCGGAGCGCCCTTCTACACCCTAGGCCCGCTGGTCACCGACATTGCACCCGGCTACGACCACATCACATCGGCCATCGGAGCAGCCATGATTGGCTGGCACGGTGCCTCGATGCTCTGCTATGTCACCCCGAAAGAACACCTCGGCCTCCCCAACGAAAAAGATGTGAAGGACGGCATGATCGCCTACAAGATCGCCGCCCACGCAGCCGACATCGCCCGCCACCGCCCCGGAGCCCGCGACCGCGACGACGCCATCAGCTACGCGCGCTACACCTTCGACTGGGAAAAGCAGTTCGCCCTCTCGCTCGATCCGGAAACGGCGCGATCCATGCACGACGAGACGCTCCCCGACGACTACTACAAGGAAGCAGCCTTCTGCTCCATGTGCGGGCCAAAGTTCTGCTCCATGAACTGGTCAAGCAAGGTAGACGAGTTCAACAAGACCATCCACGGCCTGGAGAAGGCCGACCTGAGCAACCTGGTAACGCTGCAGGCGCAGCAACTGGCGGGAAAGAACTAAAAGTCGTACAGCGGCCGCGCCTCAGGTGCGGCCGCACGTCTTACGCTTGCCGATGCGTCATCCGACTGCCGAAAAAGTTTGAAGACTGGCGGCAGCATTTTACACCCTACGTCGGATCATGTAAGAAAAGTGAATGCGAAATACCGGCTATTCCAGAGCTGCTCTCGGCCTATACGTAGCGTTCCTCGCCTCATCGTTCACCAGCTGGGCTCAAGAAGCAGTGACTGTCCGCACCCCCGCGACACCGCTGGTCCTGCACGACCCCTATTTCAGCGCCTGGTCTTTTGACGACGAACTAACCGCAGGACCGACGCGCCACTGGACCGGGACGCATCAGGAGATAACTGGTCTGGTGCGCGTCGACGGAAAGACATTCCGCTTCATGGGCGACGATCGCGACCTTCCCGCGCTCAAACAGACATCGCGCGCAATCTGGCCAACCCGCACCATCTACGATTTTGAAGACGCAGACATCCACCTCACCCTGACCTTCTTCACGCCGGCATTACCTCACGATCTCGACGTGCTCTCCCGCCCCGTAACATACGTGAGCTGGGACGTGCGATCCGTCGACGGCCAGCCGCATGCCACTTCGCTCTACTTCGATGCCACGTCGCAGCTCGCAACCAACACCGGCGATGACACAGTGGTCTGGGGACGCGAGCGCGTCGCCGACATGCAGGCCCTGCGCGTAGGAACCAACGCTCAACCAGTACTCGCGAAATCAGGCGACAACCTCCGCATCGACTGGGGCTGGCTATACGTAGCCGTCCCGCCGCAGCCTGGCGTCGAAACAGCAGCCAGCAGCGAAGAGGCCCGCGCACAGTTTGCAAAGAACGGAGTGCTCCCCGCCAGCGACGATCTCGATATGCCGCAAGCTGTGAAACACGGATTGCCCCTGCTCGCCGTTCGCTTCGATCTGGGCAGCGTCGGCAGTACTCCCGTTTCGCGCAGAGTGCTGCTCGCCTACGACGACCGATTCTCCATCGAATACCTCAACCGCCGCCTCCGCGCGTATTGGCGGCGCAACGGCATGACAACAGCGGAAATGCTGCAAAAAGCCGAAGCTGACGAGCCATCGCTCCGCGAACGCGCTCTAGCCTTCGACAAAGAGCTAGTCGCCGATCTAGAGCACGAAGGCGGCACGCACTACGCGCAGCTGGCAACGCTCGCCTACAGGCAAACCATCGCCGCGCACAAACTCGTCGTCGACATAGATGGCACGCCGATGCTCTTCTCGAAAGAAAACTTCAGCAATGGATGCATCGACACCGTCGACGTGACCTATCCATCCGCGCCATTCTTCCTCCTGCTGAATCCTAGGCTGCTTCAGGCGCAGCTTGAGCCGATGTTCGCTTACGCCAGTCTGGCACGCTGGCGCTGGCCCTTTGCGCCGCACGATCTCGGCACCTATCCACTTGCCAACGGACAGGTCTACGGCGGCGGCGAGCGTACCGAAGAAGACCAGATGCCGGTCGAAGAAAGCGGCAACCTCATCATCCTCACCAACGCACTTGCCCATGCTCAGAACTCGGCTGACTTTGCGCAAAGATACTGGCCAGTGCTCACGAAATGGGCGGAATACCTCAAAGAAAAAGGCATGGACCCGGAAAACCAGCTCAGCACCGATGACTTCGCCGGACACCTGCCGCACAATACCAATCTATCCATCAAGGCCATCGAAGCGCTCGGCAGCTACGCGCAACTCGCCGACCGTCTCGGCAAAAAACAGGAAGCAGCCGACTACCGCAAGCTCGCCGAGCAGATGGCCGCAAAGTGGAAAGGCATGGCCATCGACGGCGATCATTACAAGCTGGCCTTCGACCAAACCGGCAGCTGGAGCCAGAAATACAACCTCGTGTGGGACCGCGTGCTGAATCTGCACCTCTTCTCTCCAGAGATCGTCGATCAGGAACTGGCCTTTTATCTGAAGCACCAGAACGCCTTCGGCCTGCCCCTCGACAACCGCAAGACCTACACCAAGCTCGACTGGATCGTCTGGACGGCCACTCTGAGCAGCAAGCAAAGCGACTTCGTCGCGCTCACCGATCCACTCTACAAATTCATGACCGAGTCGCCCACGCGAGTCCCCCTGAGCGACTGGTTCGAGACGACCGACGGCAAACAGGTCGGCTTCCAGGCGCGTTCTGTAGTCGGAGGCGTCTACATGAAGATGCTTGCTGACCCGCAGATGTGGACGAAGTGGGCGGGGAAGTCGAACTAGCCTGCTTAGGACTTTTTCGACCGCACGGGGGAGGGAACCCATGAATTTCCTGCATGTCCTGTTCAGTTCGATCAAGGGAACGTTCCCGGATCTGCTGTATTGGACAATTCCCCCGTTGATCCCCTTCATCATTGCTGAGCAACTCTGGCCTGTGCATGCGCGGCCACGGTGGCGCGACTATGGAATGAATATCCTCATCGCGCTCACCACCTCGTATCTCGCTTTGCCTCTTGGCATCCTTGCCGGTATGTGGAGCGCCGATGTACGCCCTCATCTCCCTTGGAAGGCATTTTCCGTTTCCTTTCACAACATTGCAGCAATTCCTGTCGTGGGCCGTCCGCTCGAAGTCGTTGCCATGATCTTCGTCCCGCTGCTGGCGCACGACTTCTGGTTTTACTGGGGCCATCGCATCGAGCACAAGGTACCGGTGCTTTGGTCGTTCCACAAACTGCATCACAGCGATGAGTTGATGAACACCTCAACCTGGGCGCGCGACCATTTCCTGCAGAACTCCTGGCGCGCTTTTTTCTCGATCTTTACGCTGGGCCTTTTCTTCGATCTGGACTTCTCCGATGCCGGAAAAGCGGCGCTTTACTCGTTCATGTTTCTCGCAGGCCTCTCACTCTTCTACCACTCGGCAATTCGCGTCCGATTGCCCTGGCTTGATCGCATACTGGTAACTCCGCAAGTTCACCGCATCCACCATTCGATCGATCCAGTCCATCACAACAGGAATTTCGCAGACGCGCTGCCCATCTTCGACATCCTCTTCGGCACCTACCATCGCCCAACCAGGGCGGAGTTTCCTGCCACTGGACTCGGCGACGAGTACCGCGCGCCGCGCTCGATCTGGTCGGCACAAATTGGTCCCGTCTTGTCAGCAGCAAAGCTGCTGCTGCCGAAGCAAGCGGATCAAGCCTAATGCCCTAGTAGATCAATCACGGCTGCGCACATGAGGAAGGCATGGTACTTGCACCACGTCCAGGCACGATCACCATGCGTGACGCGCTCCACTACACGCTCTCGCATCCGGTCAGCACCGTGTCATATTGTCGGTTGCGATTCAGTCGCATAGCTGGAAGAAAACATCGCTTTAGTGCGATCCTACCCCCCGATCAGCAACTCGCAGATGGCAGTGCTCGAAGTAAAAACGGAACCGATGGCTAACCAGGCGCTCTTCTTCTGCCACAACGACCGCGCTTGAATACAAACCTTATCGCAGGGCTTTGTGAAGGGCCCGAATTGCTCCTTCATCACTAAGCGGTTCGAGAAAGCAGATGGTTCCAGCGCTATCGATAAGAATGCCGCTGGGATAGCTGTCAATCGCAAAGCCTTGCAATACCTCATCCGGAACAACAAATAAGCCCACGTTCGCAGGCAGCGACTGCCGTACCACTCCTAAAGTCTTCGTAATCTGCGCATCAGGCTTGTCATCCGTTCCAGTATTCGAGGCAAACGATGTAATGGCGTAGATGGTTGTATTCGCCGATTTGAGATTAGTCGCTACTTTCTCCACAACGCCAGTAGATGCTGGAGCCCGCAGCGCTATCGGCAGGAGTATGGTTGTTCCTCCGCGGAGTGAGATTGTTTGCGGCAGAAGTGTGTCATTGGCAGTGACTCGTTTTACCCGCAAAGACATCGCTGGTGCCGTTTGACCAACCAATGCATATCGTTTAAGCGCTGATTGCATCGTGGGAAGCTCTGCACTCTGCGCATATTTCTCATCCCCTGCGATGACGGAAAGCTCAGCGATTAATTCCTCTGCATCCTTTTCACTTCCGTTTGAGCGCAGTTGTGCGGCACAGCGAAGCGCATCGCGAAAAAGAACAGATGTGGAAGCCACAGCACTCTTGTCCGCCGTGGTCAGTGAGCCACTGCCATGCAGGGTTTTCAATAAAATCGGCAACTGTTGTTCATCGAGTCGTCGTATAACCTCATTGCCCTGTGCATCCTGTGCCCGCGCAGCATCCACGACCAGATCAAGAGCAAAATGCGTATTGGCATCGTATGGGTACTCGCTCAGTAACGAATCTATCGGGCTCTCAGCAGAGGTGAGCCATCCAAGGCCAAGAAATGTGCGGGCCAGCAGTAGGAAACCGACAGCGCGCTCAGGGGCAGTCGGGTTTTTCAGATACTCGATCAGCGCTTCCCGGGCCTGTTCGTACTGGCGTCCGAGTAGGCAAAGTCGCCCCATTGCCAGCAGTTCGGTCTCCTCTTTTGGCAGATCGAGCGGAACATATTTTGCGCATTCGTTTGCTGCCCGAGCAATGCTGATCCCCAACGCCCATCGGTCCGCATCAGTAAGATCATCGGGCTGCTGGCGGGCATCGTTATAAGGCGCCATAGCATACCGAAAAGCCTCCGTCGGAGGCATAGGACTGGCGCCGTTTTGTGGAGAATCTTTTTGCGCGAATGCGGGAAGAAGCAGCAGGAAGCAAAGAGCAATCATCCGCATGCGCGGCAGAGTATCACAAAGCCGATACGTTCGTCGGCCTTGTGATCTGTCTTTAAGCCGCTACGCCCAATTCCTTCAGCAGGAACGCATAATCCATCGCAATCTCTTTCAGATAGTCATAGCGCCCTGAAGCCCCGCCGTGTCCAGCCGTCATGTTGGTGTGCAGTAGCAGGGAATTATCGTCCGTTTTGAGCGTGCGCAGCTTCGCCACATACTTTGCCGGTTCCCAGTACATCACCTGGCTGTCGTAGAGCGAAGTCTTCACCAGCATCGCCGGATACGCCTTCGCCTTCAGATTGTCGTAAGGCGAGTAGCTAAGCATGTACTCGAACGCTGGGCTCTCATTCGGATTGCCCCACTCCTCATACTCCGGGACGGTGAGCGGCAGCGAAGCATCCAGCATCGTATTCATCACATCGACGAAAGGAACATGCGAAAGAACAGCACCGAAAAGATCAGGGCGCATATTCGCAACCGCGCCCATCAGCAACCCTCCGGCGCTGCCACCCTCAATCGCCACTCGCCGAGGATCGCCGTAGCCATTCGCAACCAAGTGCTCAACCACAGCAATGAAGTCAGTAAAGGTGTTGCGCTTCTCCATCAGACGCCCCGCATCATGCCACGGTTTCCCCAGATCTCCGCCGCCGCGGATATGCGCATAGGCCATTACAAAACCGCGGTCGAGCAGGCTCAGGCGATTGCTGTTGAATCCGATCGGCAGCGAGTAGCCATACGATCCATATCCATAAACATAGAGCGGATTCTTGCCCCGTTCGAACCTGTCCTTCCGGTACACCAGCGAGACCGGAACCTTCACGCCATCCGGCGCTGTGGCGAATAGTCGCTCCGAAGCATACAGCGTGCGGTCGAACCCGCCCGGAACCTCAAGCTGCTTGAGCAGCTTCGATTCTCCGATCGCGACGTCATATTCGTAGACCGAACTCGGCGTAACCAGTGACTGGTAGGCATAGCGATACGTCGTGGTGTCGAACATGCGATTTTGATGCGGATGAGCGCTGTAGACCGGCTCAGGAAAGGCAATTTCCTGCGAAGACGAGGTTTCCGCTCCGTCTCCCGCAAACTGCAGCACACTCAGATGCTGCAGTCCGTCTCGTCGCTCACAAGCTACATAAAATCCACGGAATAGATCAACTTCCTCAAGCATTACATCCGCTCTGTGCGAAATGCGCTCTGTCCAGTCTGCCGGGCTTTCGACCGGAGCAGTCACAAGCCGGAAATTCCTCCCCGTGTCATTGACGCGAATAAAGAAAAGCCCATTGCGATGGTCGATGTAGTACTCAATATTGTCGCGGCGCGGCGCAATCAGACGAAACTCCGCTTCAGGCGAATCCGCAGGCAGGAATTGGGTTTCGCTCGTGGTATGGCTCGTCGATTCCAGCACAATGTACTTGTCATCCCGCGTACGCCCCGCCCCGATATTGAAGCGCTCATCTACTTCTTCGTAAACGAGCACATCCTGCTCATGTGGTGTGCCCAGCGTATGCCGAAAGAGTTGATACTGGCGCTTCTGCTCCTCGTCTTCAACCGTATAGAAAAGGGTCCTGTTATTAGTCGCCCAGACAATCGAGCCCGAGCGCTCAACGCGCTCCGACAGCAGTTCACCCGTGCGAAGATCCTTCACCTGCAGTGTGTACTGGCGAAAGCCCTTGTTGTCGACCGAATAGGCAAGCAGATTGGCGTCGTCAGAGACGGCCATTCCGCCGATTGCCATGAAGCTCTCCCCCTCGGCAAGCTTGTTCACATCCAGAATCACCGACTCCGACGCATCGGGATCGGGGCCTTGGGGAGAACCATGCTTGCGGCAAAAGATCGGATACTGCAAACCTTCTTCCGTGCGCGTGTAGTACCAGTAAGCGCCGTCGCGAAAGGGAACCGAGACATCCGTTTCCTTGATGTGGCTCAGCATCTCGCGATACAGCGTTTGTTGCAGGTCTATCGTCGGTTCAAGAACCGCAGCCGTGTAGTCGTTCTCCGCCTTAAGGTAAGCGAGTGTCTCTGCGCTGTCTTTATCGCGGAGCCACGCATAGTCATCAATCAGAGTGTGACCCTGGAGCGTTGTCTCAGTGCGCTGTGGCTTGGCCACAGGCTGCGTCAATCGAGTCGTAGTCGTCATACATATTCAGGATAGCGCCCATTCGCCCTACGCCAAAACCCGCGCCAGTATTCTGAAAAATTGCGAAATTCCGCGCACAAAACAAGGCATCTCGAAACACGAAACGCTTTTCAACAACGCAGCACTATCAGGAACATAGAGCGGCATCTCGGCACGAGCCGCGGGCAGCGTCAGACTGCGTTTTCTGATTGACTCAGGTCAGACCCTTTAGTACCATTCGACTGCTTTTAGTTCGTTTCTTTTGCATGGTGTCCCCCTTTGGCCTTCATAGCTAAGCCTTGTAAAAGGCTCTTTTCCGTAACAGAAGTGCAACGACTTACTTCGCGCGGTCTTTATGCCTTCGTTCCTGACAAATTGGTTCAGAAATACGTCTTTGCGGCTTCTTCAACACCTGGCTCTTGTAGGCTTTCTGTTGCTTACGGGAGAGGCGTTGTGCCAGGCCGGAAACGCTACGGCTCCTCAAGCCGCCGGTAGCAGCGCGCGGCTCCTCTCGGCCATTCCCATGGCATTTGAAGAAAATGACGGGCAGCTCGCACCCGAACTCTCGTATCTGGGTCGCGCAAAAAGCTACTCGGTTGCGATTGAGCGTGATCGCCTGAAATTTCTCATGCCCGGCACCGGCGCAGACTCAACCATTGACGTGCGCTTCGCCGGAAGCCGCGGCGGCTCGCCGGTTTCGCTCTCAGGCGTCGCCTACCGCAGCAACTATTTCATCGGCGCCGACCGATCACACTGGCGTGAGGGCGTAGCAAATTTCTCGCGCGTCGGCATTCGCAACATCTATCCAGGAATCGACACCGAGTTCTACGAGAAAGATGGCGCGCTGGAACACGACTTCATCGTCGCGCCTGGCGGGGATACACGCGAGATTCGCCTCAATATCAGTAGTCTGCAGTCTGCCACGCTGAGAGACAGCGGCGACATCGTAATTCCCACGACCCAGGGAGAACTGCGTTTCCGCAAGCCTGTTGCCTACCAGTTTGATGCAGAGGGAAAACGCGTCGCGGTACCAGCCGGATATCGGGTCAGGGGACATGACGTGCGTTTCGACATTGGCGCGTATGACAGGAGCCGGACATTGGTGATCGATCCGGTCATCCTGTTCGCGACATATATCGCAGGCGGAAGCGGCTCAACTGCCGCTCAGATGACTTCAGCAGTCGATACAACGAACAAAGTCGCGCATTTGTATCTCACCGGCAGCGTGCCGTCGGTCCTGGGTTTTCCTCCACCGGGACCGACGTCTGTTCCCACAGGAATCACCAACACCGATACCAACGTGTTTGTTGCCGCACTAACAGCAGACACCCTTGGTTCCACGATCGATTGGATTACCTTTCTCGGCGGTACCGGGAATTCGACGGCAAGCGCCATTGCCACCTCTGGAGCCGTTGGGAATGTTTTCGTTGGCGGTCAGACGACTGCACCAGATTTCACTTCAGTCGGCGGTTACCAACCAACTTTTCCCGGGACTACATCCTCTGCAGTTGGTTTTGTAACAAGCCTGAAGGCCGCGAACGGCACGTCTCCAGCAAGCACATATGTCATCACAATCGATCCCGCATCAACTGAGGCTTTTGACAACACGACTGTCACTGGCCTCGCTGTATCGAACGGAAATGTTTATCTGTCCGGGAACGGACCGGGAACCAATCTGACGCAGGTGAACGGTTTGGGTATCACCCCTGTCGCACCTCGGTTTGGCGGCACCAATGCATTTCTCATTGAATTGGATTCCACGCTTTCTACAGCATCGCTCGCCACGTATGTGCAGAGCGAAACGTCTGCCAACTATCGTGCGACTGGCGTTCAGGTTGATCCCAGTGGCATTGTTTACGTAAGCGGCACGACTTCAGTTTCGTTTCCAACCGCTTTTGGACCGGATTACACCGGCTGCACTGCGGCTACAAATGGTTTTATAGCGGGAATCTGGCCACCTGGCGTCAGTCACAATCCCATCTCGGCACAGGGAAGTATTTTCGGACTGACGGCGGTTCTTTGCGGCAATGCGGCGACTACCGCCAATGGACTGGCGCTAAGCCCGGATGGAACCCAACTCTACCTGATCGGCGACACGACTTCGACAAACCTCGCCAACAGCATCTTTTACTCGGCAGTTACCAGTCCAGTCAGTACATCACAGTCCAAGGCAACCGGTCTTACCGGCCTGCAAGCCACCGCGTCCGCACATCATTACGGTTATGCGCTGCAGATTCTGCCGCTCAACGGAGGCACGGCAACCGTTTTACCAGCTCCCGAGTTCATCGCTCTTGCCTATCTGGGCGATTCGAGCGGAGACACAACATTCTATGCCGGGTCTTTTGACGGCTCCGTCAGTGCGAACAGCCTGCTGCAGGTTGCTGGTACCACCACCGCCACCAGCACCAAATTGCCTGGCGCGGGCACTGCCACCGCACTGCCTTCCGGGCAAGACAACTCTGCCGCATCGACACAGCGGGGCCTGCTCTACACATTAACCTCCAATCTTGCTAAGGCGGACGCCATCAGCTTCTTCGGTTCGTCGGTTACCCAGAGCACGGTCAAGAGTGTGCAGTCCGATGGCGTGGGCGGCACCTATGTACTGGTGGACGACAGCGCTCCTGGAACGATTTCGAATCAGTCGGCCAGCTTTACCTCGGCGGCAGCAGTTCAGGGGCAGCCACCCAATGGCACAGCTTTGCACTACGCATATATTGCGGAGTTGCTGGGTACAAGCACTCCTAAGACACCGGCGCCTGGATTGACTCCGGCCACCTTCACGGCAGACTTCGACAACCTTATGATTAACGGCGCGCCCTGCAAGCTGGATCTTGCATGCGTTGCTGCCAATGATGGAAGCTCGACCATCTCCTATCAGTGGGGTATAAGCCCGGCGAATAACGCGGGCAATGTAGTTTTCAATTTCGCAGCGCAGAGTGAACTCGGACCGACCTACACCATTGCACTGGATGGCCAGCAGGCCAATACTTCCGGCTCATCCTTGAGTTGCGTTACCGCACAGGCCAACAACGGCACCACCTGCACTGCGCCGTCGATTACAGCGGCGGGAAGCCCGCATACTCTTACACTCGCGGGAAAAGTTCCCTCGGGAGCGTCCACCAACCCGATCACGTTCGACGGCAACGTTGCGGATGCTGCAGGAGAATTCGTAGACGCGAAGCAAAATCAGGTCCTCATTGCTGCACCCGTAAATATTAAGGCAAACATCACAGGATCAACCGCCACAGTGGATGCGGCAAGCAGTGCAACCGATACGATCAAACACCCTACCGTAGTAACTTATATCGCCACCGTCACCAACCAAGGCACGACCGAGTCAAAGTACACGACGCTGAAAATTACCCTGCCTCCGGCGTTCATCGTTACTACGCTTCCAACGTTCTCAGGAGTTACAGCGCCAACCTGCGACACGACCGTGAAAGCCACAGGCTGCTCCTCCGCGGACATCCCCGCCGGCGGTGTGCTTACTTATACTTTCAGTGGCGTGTATGTAGGTTCGCTCCTGACGTCTACACCGAATGCCGATGGAACATTCACCGAAACTGTGAAGGCAGACGCATCGGCGCTCCCGGCAGGCACGAATAGCGAATCATCGCAGACCACCACAACCACTGTTCGCGGTTATGCGGCGCTCTCACTTGACGTCGAGCCCAAAACCAGCACCCATAATCTGTCAACCACGGCAACCCCCGACAACGTCACCATCACAATCACTCTGTCGAACGCCGGACCCAATGAATCCGGACCCATCCCTGCAGGTGCGATTACCAATACGCTGCCGGCAACCACGTATTTTGTAGTTTCCAATGTTACGGTGGCTGCGCCATCTGGGAGTGTGTGCGATATTTCACCCTCGCTCACCGCGACCGGTTGTACTTCTCTAGCTTCGATCCCATCCGGTGGCTCTGTCATATATACGATCACTGGAAGTTTCCCCGACAACGGCACTAACCCCGACGCCGTGCCGCCGACGGCATCTAGCGCGAGCTTTACCGATTCGGCGACATATACCTCGCCCGCCACAACTTTCAATCCAAATACCCCGGCTCCGCAGTCGGCATCCATTACAGTGCAGCGCAAGTCAGACCTGACTTTAAGTGGAGCAGTAGCGGTTTTGAATCCCTCGACTCCTGCTGCCCCCTGCGACAAGGATCCGAACGCTGCCGCCTGCGTCTACATGGCCAATACAGCAGGTGGACTGAATGGCCCTGCAGGCGGAGCAGGAATCAACGATAATCCGCAGTACACCGTCACCGTCAAAAACGCAGGGCCGAACCTTGCAACGACGGCTGCTGTTTCCATTCCTTTGCCGCCGAATTTCCTGGTTCCGATAACGCCAACTTCATCGACTGGACTGACTTGCGTAC
>Ga0210392_10001132_pt1 | contig 14338 bp, 10 predicted proteins | sample IncBWC30OmetaG_FD_161057 | JGI IMG/M metagenome (GOLD analysis project Ga0210392, IMG submission 161057) | Forest soil microbial communities from Barre Woods Harvard Forest LTER site, Petersham, Massachusetts, United States - Inc-BW-C-30-O ...
CGCAAACACGCCCGCGGCCACCAGCATGCGTGATCCAACCACTTCTGCATGCACCGAGATAGCGCTCATTCCGTGGGTAATCAGCGAGACGAAGTTCATGCTCGAGTGCCCCGCCAAGCGCTTCCCGCGACTGGTGGGCAAATAGATGCTCGGCAACCGTGCGCGCTGCACGCCGGCGGCATAATGATTCCAAATTTCGGAAACGGCTACCAGGCGCCGCAGCACAGCGTGCGGCATCACACTGAAATTGCCGAACCGGATCTTTTGCCCGGTGAGGACTCGAAATACCAACCGGTAGATTACATAGAAAAGGCGAAAGACAGGACCTTCGGAGCGATTTCCACGCATCGCGAAGACGGCTTTCGTGCTTCCCTCGGCCAGCGAGCGCTCCAGCATACGCAGCGCGTCGGCGGGGGTATCTTCGCCGTCGGCGTCCATGACGATGACCGTATCGCAGGCGATGTTCGCCTCGACGTAGGCGAGGCCGAGCGCGATGGCGCGCTGATGGCCGACGTTGCGACGGAGGTGCAGAATCTCGACGCTGTCCAATGCGCGAAACTTGCAGTCGCGCAACGTGTGCGCGGTCCGCGAGCCGTCGTTGACCACCAGCACACTCGTCCTGCGCCCGCTGTCGAAGAATTGATTGTCGAGCTGAGCCAGTAGCAGACTCAGCACCTCCCAATCGTCGTACACGGGGAGCAACGTCAGGGTTGGGGAGCGTTGCTGTGTCATGCCGGAGTGACGCTAACAGATGCACGAGAAGCGCGTCATCCCGCGTCTCTATCTATCCCTGGTTTCGCGTCAGAGCGCGAGTGGCACTGCGCCAGCGCGCGCCTTCTCGATCGGCATGACCACGACGCGGTCGTTGCCGCCCCAAACCGCGTACCAATTGAAATTGACGTCACGCGGGCCGAACACCGCGTCAGTCAACCAAGGATCGTTCTCCTTGTACAGACCGGGCGGGCCCATCTCGGCGCGGCCGAACATCACGACCGCCTGCCCGCCGGGCGCGGTGACCACGTTCGCCGGCAGCGCCAGATGCTGGTTTGCCGCTCGCGCACGGACTTTTTCCGAAACTCGGAACTGCTCTTTCGGATGCTTTGCTACGTACTCGACGGCTTCACGGACGTACGCGTCGTAGTCGACGTGCCGGATGCTCTCGCCGGCACGAATCAAAAAGACAGCCTGCGCGAGGGCGATCACCGACAAGATGCCAGCCAGGCCCCAGCGCAACCAGCGGTACTTCAGACGCCCTTCGATCTCGGCCAGGCCGCGCGCGGCAAGCACGCACATGATGGGCGTGAATTGCAGGTAGTTGCGGCAGATCATCACCACGTATTTGTTGCAGAAGATCAGCAGGAAAATGACCGGGAAGGCCAACCACGGCAGTACGAAGCGAGCGTCCCGCCGCGCCCAGACTACGATGCCGAGCATCGCGCAACCCGTCATGGCTATCGACACCGGGTGGTACGGGGAGAAGAACTCCACAGACAGATAAGTCCACACCCAGGCCCAGTGTTGCCACGGGCTCGCGGCGGTGAACTGACCATGACCTACCCCGTAGATGAGTGCGATCTTCTGACCGTCGCCGAAGAAGGTGAACGGCTCCAGTAGCACCCCAGGCGTGGTGATGATGAAGGCGCCGACTACGATCGCGAAGAGCAGCGCAGCACGGCGCAGCTGCCTCAACGGCTCGTTGAGCGGGAGCGATAAGATGCTGATCGAGATCACAGGTATGAACAGGAAAATCCCCGTTTGCTTGGCGCCCGTGCCGAAGCCCACCGCGGCGGCCGCGAGGTACAACCAGCGCTCGTCCCGGCGCCGTCGAAAGAGCGCCAACGCAAACAGCGTGAGCGCCGAAAACTGCGTCAAGATGCAGTCGTTGGCCACCCAGCGCGAGTGATAGGCGTACTCCCAAGACAGCCCCATCGAGCAGGCCGCGATGATCGCCTCCCACTGCTTGCGTCGCAACGCGAGCACCGCGCCGTACACCCAGACGATCGCCAGCGAGCTGACGACGATGAACACGCGACGCGCCCTCAGTAGGTAGTCCGGCTCACCGACGATGGACTGCAACACGGTTTGCACGCGAACCAGATCGCCGTGCGTCTGGACCACCGACCACAGCGTGCTCGGCCAAGCGGGTAGCAGCACGAGCCACTTGCTGAGCGCAGGATAGGTGTACTCGTGCGGTAGCAAGACTCCCGTCTTGACCATGTTTCGCACGGGCTGCATGTGCAGCGGGCCCTCGTCCCAGTGGAAGCCCACGTTGACGCCGCGAAAGCCGGTAACGACGAACAGCGTGACCAGCGCGAGCACGGGTGCAGCGAGCAGAAACAGAGATTTTGTGTTTTGCCGCGCTCGGTCAGTCAATTCAGCACCGCGTCGCGCTGCGCTGGCGTCATCGAACAAATCTCGACCATGGTGCCGGACGGCTTGCAGGCACCTGGAGTCTTTTGCAGTAACCGGCAGGCGGGGTCTGTGCTGACGCCGCGAGCGCAAGCGACGGTAGTATCCGCGTTCGGCGGCTGAAAGCGGGGCTCGTGCGAGAACTCTCGCAGCGCGCCGATGCCCAACGCTGCCTTGCCGGCCTTGATGTCGTGGCCATCCATACTGCTCGACGGGCCGACCATGAACGCGGGACGACAGCCGATGTACAGGTATTCAATGGCTGGGTCGAAGTACATCGGCCGCGTTCGCTCGCTCAGGCTGGCGCCTACGTCGGCGCGGCAATTGGTATCGTAGAAGCTGAGCGACATGTCGCCGGTTCGGCAGTCGCTATTGGCGATGCCGCCTAGCCAATCGACACCCGACGCGGCGCCGAGGAAGACGGCGAGCGCCATGCCGACTTCCGGTATGCCCGCGTAGTGTAAGTGCATGCCTGGACGCGGGATCAACCATGCGACGAGAAACAGCGGACAGAACAACATCTGCGCGACGATGAACTTGTGATTCTGTAGGCCGCTCCCGTTGTACTGCAGGGTCGTGAAGAAGCTGACGGAAACCACGATCAAGATCGCGTACAGCGTCAAACTGCCGATCAGCAGAGGGTGACGCGTGCGGGTCAAGAGCCAAACGCCCCCGACCAACACCGCCAACATCGAGAGTAAGTCCGAAAAAAAGTAACGAATGCCTTTGGCGGTATCGAGCGGTAGCGCGGGCGTGTAGAAGCCCGGAGAGCGCGGGAATGCCAGCTTGAGCGGGTAGCTCGGGGCGCCCGGCGACACTGTCCCTTGCATCACGGCGATGCCGAACACGAGTGCCACGACGAGGCCCGCAAAGAAGAAGATGCCACGGCGGCGCGTGCTCGCGAACGTCCGCGGATACAAAAGCCAAACGCCCGCGAAGCCAAGGCCGAGCAGACCCATACAGAACTCGTCGACGATCAGCATCAACGGCACACACAGCATGAGCGGCAGCAACAGCTCACGCCAGTCGATGTCTTGTTCGAGCTCGCTGAGGCGGATCAAAGGCACGGCCAGAAACGCCAGCGTGGTCAGCGCAGCCAACGTCATGTGTGGTCGAAAGCTGACCGACATCCAGTTAATGGTGGAGTAACCAGCGAACCAAGTGCGGTGCTCGCCCTCCAGAGGCACCACGGGGCTTGCGAAGAGCATGACCAAGAGGGTCAGAGCCAGCAGCGTCGTGTGTTTGAGTCCGAGTTTGCGCAACACCAACGCGAGCGTCACGCCGAACCAGAAGGAGCAGATGTCGTGGACCAACGAGAGCGCGTGTGAAGCGTGCAGAATACCGAAGGACGATGCCTGCAACGAGGCGGCCATCAGGTTTCCACCGTAGTGGTAGTGAAGGCTCTTCCAAGGCTCGTACACGGTGAAGAACGGCGCGACTTGTCCCCGCATCGACGTCAGGCTCGGGACGTGCCACTGGCGATCCCAGATTGCACAGGTGCGGGTCATCAGCAGGCTGAGGGACAACGCGATGACACCCAGGAGCAACGCTTGAGCGACCGCGACGCGCGGCAAGTCAGCGGGCCAGCTCGGCCTCCAACCCCGCTTTCGACGGTACAAGAAGACCGCAGCACCCAGCACGACCCAGGCGCCTTTGACGATCCAAACCGCGCTGTCCAAGAAAGCCAGCCGCGCGACCACCACGCTTGCGACGAGATCGAGCGCTGTCGCCGCTGGAATGTCGAGCGCGAGCCACCACGCTGGGCGCTCGGCGCGAGAGCGTAGCACCACGAACACGGCGATCGGCACGAGCGCCCAGAAGACCGCCGCAAGTACGCCCAGGCTGGTCACCGGTCGACTCTCCCGAAGTCCAGAGCCGCATGGCTCGGCGTGATGCATCGCGCGCGAGGCATAGGCGGTTCTTGTGTCCTGAGCATAGGCGGTGTTCTAACGCGCGGACTTTCTCCCCGCAATGAGGAACCCCGCGAAGGGTGGCACTGTCTGCCGGCTATCTCTTTCGCGAAAGTAGCTTCAGGATCCGTGCAGTCATTCGGTCGTCGAGACCGAGCCGGCGTTTTGCGAAATCGTACAGGCGAAGAACCATCTTGTCCGCGAAAATGGCGATGGATTTGAGGCCATCGGTCGGTCGCGCTTTGTACTCAGTGGAGCGCTCATGGACCGCTCCTTGTGCTTCCGTGAAGTAATACAGGGCGATCGATTTACGCGTGCGGTCTTCGGGACAAGTGAGCTTGTCTGGATGGCCGTGATACGCATCCTCATCGGTGTTGAAAACGACGACGCGATTGAGCAGCGGTTGGATACGATGAGCACACTTGCTCATGTCTTTCTCCCAAAGCTCCAAATCGCCACCGTAACTCTCTAGCCAGTCCTCATTCAGGTAGAGAAGGACGTTCACGCGCCGCCGGAGATGGCGCCGTTTTGGATGCACGGTGAAGTCGGCGTGAATGTTCAGGAACCCGCCTCTCCTGATCTGGTGCATGCCGCCGCCTTCGAGCGTCTCGTCGGCTTGCAGCTGGGGAATGCCCGTCAACTCCGACAAAAAGTCGAGGAATGGAGGTGCGTTCAGCGCGTCGACGATGAGCCCCACGTGAAGCGGAAAATCTTTGCGATTCGTACTGCCTAGCTTGCGCTCGTTGATGTGAACGTAGTGTGCCCAGGCTTCTGACTCGGGCGCCGGAATTTCGCTCGCCGCCTCTCGGACGACACGCGACTCGAGAAAATCGTCCAAGACGATGTGGGGAAAAGGCTTTGCGTCTTGGTAGCTCGCCTTGAGCTCGGGGAGCCGGCTCCGCCACCTGTCGTAGCTGACGACTTGTTGATCGGGGGTGGGTTGAGAGACTTGTTCTTGAAGCGCGTTGCTCATTGCGTGTCCTTGTTTCATGCCGGCGCATCGGCTTACATTGACGCGGCTCTTACCCTCGACTCGCACGGCCTAGGGCGCGTTGCGGCGTTTGAATAGCGCTGCATAGTCGTTCTCGAACGCCACCTGCCAGCCCGGATTGTGGTGTAACTCCTCGATGTAGCGATCGGTTGGTTCGATCATGGGCGGGAGTTTATCCAAGATCACGTACTGGGCTCGCTGAGCTTCTTCCTGCTGCTGACCCAGATACGGGTAGACGAGCGCGATATCGCGATTGGAAAGGGGCGGGTTGAGCAGCCAGCTGGTGGAGATCGGCACGTCAGGAGGAATGTGAGCGATGGCGTCCCAGATGCCGCGTTCGCGCGCGCCGAACGACGGCACCTGCGAGAGGCAACCCAGGTTTCCGTGATAGCGGTACTCGTTCTCTCGGACCGGGTGGTTGCCGTATTCGAGCTTGTACGTCTTGGAGGCGATATTGCCGTACAGGACGTTGCTTGCGAGCACCGTGCCGCCGACGAACAGCAGAATCGGCACGTGGCGTCCGCGGCCCCACGCATCGCGCATGCGCTTGTTCAACAGCAAGGCGCGAATGCCCATCATGCCCATCAAGATCGCGGGCGGCGTGATGGGCGCGCCGTAGTTGATGCCATTCGAGTAGAAGTCCGGGTTCCCGCTCGCCAAGAGTAGCGGCAGCGTGGGCAACAGGAACCAGGCCGCGCGGCCACCCAGCAGCGCCACGAGCCCCATGGGGATGAACGACAACCAAGCGTACTCCGTCCGTACCGGGGACAGCATGGACGAGAACACGCCGAACGGGTTGAGCAACAGCACACGCACGAAACCGCCTGGGCCGGCGGAGTCGAAGAACAAGGAGAAGTGCCGACCCATGCGCGGCTCGCCGCCAAATGCAGGCATGAGCACCGCTGTCATCAACACGTAGATCGCTGCCGACGCGCCAACCGTGATCAAGCCTGCGCGAAACCGCACGCGGTCGGGTCGACCCAGCAGCCAGAACAGGCCGACGCTCGCCGCGTAGATGCCCGTCTCTTCGCGACAGATGGCTACCAGGAGCGCCATGGCGACCGCCAACCGAGGCCACTTGGCCTCCATGAAGCCGACAGCCAAGAGCATCAGCGGGATGGCGCAGATGTTGGCGTGAATGTCGTGCAGGCAATAGCTCTGGATCTGCGGGTTGAGCACGTACGCGAAGGCCGCGAGCACGGCCAGCCCACGGTGCAGGAACCAACGCCGACCGGCCAAGTACGCGCCGAATACGCCGCTGCCCATCAAGGCCGCCTGTAGCCAGAGCACCGTCCGCGGATCGCGCCACAGCGCGTAGAACGGCGCGTAAGCGTAATAGATCATCGGCGCGTGCAGGTTGAAGTACGGCGCCGGTAGATGCTGCCCGCTGTAGTACGAATCAGCCCCGGTGGAGATGGTCGGGATCCCGTGGCGCAAGATGCCGGCCACGGCGTTCATCTCCCACGAGTAGTCGTAGGGGTGCGCGTAGAAGGCCGACAGACGGCGGTGCGAGAGAAAGCCGATCACGGCCACGAACAGCACGAATGCCGAACACACCAGAGCCCACGCGGTGCGCGGTGACGGCTCGGGCAGCACCAGCTTTCGGTCGCGTGCAAAGCGTGCCCCGACGTACGCCACCGCTGCCGCGAGCACCAAGCTCGAAATGCCAGCGAGGAACGCGTGCTCGTACTCGAACACGGGCAGGAACAGCGGGGGCAAGCACACGGCCGCGACCGCCAGCCAATAGCCGTACGGCGCGTGTTTATACGTGCCTTTGCGGATTTGCCTAAAAATAAAGGCGATATGGATGCCTGCTCCCACGAGCGAGACAACCAACAGCTGAGCCGCGAGCTGGCGCGGCTTGGCTTGTACGCTCCGCACGCTGCCGTCTTCGGCTCGTAGAACCAAATCGAAAACGAGTGGCAAAAAGCACAGCTGCCAAATGGCAGACAATGCAAAGCACCAACCGGTCGCAATCAACAGCGCCGGTGGCCAGAGCCGTGACACGGTTTGCGGCCAAGGCAAAGCTTTCGGAGCTTGCGGCGGAGACGGCGCGTCGGTGTTGATCATTCGGATTCCGAGAGCACGAACACGTTCTGTTCGTCGTCGACGACCCAGACAGCTGTGCCTGTCACGGCCACGTCGGTTGCAGGATGCAAATGGGGCATTTGGTCGGGGCGAAATTTTTGAGGCCGCGGCAACCGCTCCCAACCGCTAGCCGCTTTCGATCGAAACACATCGCCCGCTTCGTCGACGGCAAAGATGCGCGACCCGAGGCCGGCAAGCCGCAAGACCTTGCTCGGCGCACCGGGTGCCGCCTGGCAGCCCGCGTCGGAGCCTAGGTAGACGTGCTGACCGTCACTCACCCACAGTTGACCGCGCGCGATCGCGATGCTGACCGCTCGCCGCTCGCCGCATGGGCCCGGCACAGCGCCCGACTCGAGTAGACGTGAGATGTGCCCGTCGGCGATGGCATACAGCGCGTCACCGTCTTCATCTGTCGCCAACGCGCTGACCGCTCCGCCCAAGTTCCACTCCGGGTTGCCGACTCGCCCGTGGTCGCCCTTCCCGACTCGCCCGTCCTGATCGGCATAAACCAAACCGCGCCGCGACCCGGCGATCATACGCGGGTGAAGCCGACCGTTCCACTCATGCCAGACGCTGCCGAACTCCGGATACGAGTAGATGAGACCGTTGGTCCCAATCGCCAAAAGCCCCAGCGGTCCACCCGCGACGCGCTGCACCTGCGCGCGCCCATGCGTCTCGATCCAATGCGGTCCCTTCGAGCGAATGCTGCAGCCGAGCGAGCTCAAGCCCACGAGCAGCCCCACCGTCACGCGCCCGCAACCCGCCGCGAAACCAGCCCATTTCCGAGTCGTCAAAGCGCGCGGAGGCTAACACATGCGGAAACGGCCAGCCAAACGGTTCTGGGATCGCGAGGTGGGAGATGGCGCGTCCGGCCTTGCAGGTTCTGAGCGCTCTTACGATTGCTACGCAGAATCGAAAAGTAGAGAGACGCGGTACCGCAAGCATCACGCTTGATTGCTTCGAAACGCTCGGCCAGCGTAGCTCCGGTCGGGTCGAGCTGTGCCGCCGAAGGCTGAGACGGTTGCGATGTGACACGTGACCATCAACCCCTTCTGCTGAACGGACGTGCGTGTCGAGTGATTGCGCCGCAGCGCTTGGTGCGGGCAGTACCTTCACGCGCTTATGTCCCGGGATCGTGGGGGAATGTTGGCGAATGCGACCCGTGTGCCAAGCTATGATAAGGGCACTGAGCCGCGAGCTCGGCTCGCCAGGACCTTCAGGTTTTCCCATGACTAGCGCCCCTTCTTTCTCGTCCGATCTGCACGCCTCGCGGCCCGTGTCCGCTGTTCTGCCCAAAAAGCGGATTGCGATTTTCATCGTCACGTACAACGCCGCGAGCACTCTCCGCCAGGTCTTGGATCGGATCCCCGAATCGGTCTGGGAGAAGGTCGAAGAAGTGTTCGTGTTCGACGACGAGAGCAAGGACGACACGTTCTTGGTCGGCATGGGCTACAAAGCGCTGCACGGGAAGACCAAGCTCAGCGTCTTTCGCAACGAGAAGAATCAGGGCTACGGCGGCAACCAGATCCTCGGCTATAAGTACGCCATCGAGCAGGGTTACGACATCGTCGCGCTTCTGCACGGCGACGGTCAGTACGCCCCCGAGGCTCTACCGCAGCTGCTCGCGCCGCTCGAGGCGGGCGAGGCGGACGCGGTCTTCGGCTCGCGCATGATGACGCCCGGTTCAGCGCGCGAAGGTGGCATGCCGCTGTACAAGTACGTCGGCAACAAGGTGCTCACGCATTTCGAGAACGCGATGCTTGGAACTTCACTGAGCGAGTTCCACTCGGGCTATCGGCTGTATTCTTGTCACGCGCTGAAGCAGATCCCGTTCGACAAGAACACGCACGATTTTCACTTCGACACGCAAATCATCATTCAGTTCCACGCAGCAGGGTTACGCATCGTCGAAAGGCCGATCCCCACTTACTACGGCGACGAGATCTGCCACGTGAACGGCATGAAATACGCGAAAGACGTCGTAAAATCCGTGGTCGATTTCGAGCTGCATGAGCTCGGCTTGCGGCACCACCCGGAGTACGAAGTCCCTCCCGCATACACGCTCAAGCGCAGCGGTCTGTCGTCGCACACGCAGCTGCTCGAGCTAGTCGGTCCAGCGCCTCGGCGCGTGCTCGACGTAGGCTGCGGGCAGGGCGAGCTCGGTCACCTGCTGAAGCAAAAAGGTCACTACGTGTTCGGTGTGGACTGGGCGCACCCGAAGTTTGCCCTCGACGGCTTCGTACAGGCCGACATCGGCGCCGGCTTGCCCAGCACCGTCACCGAAAAGTTCGACGTCGTGCTACTGGCGGACGTGCTCGAGCACATGCCCGACCCGCAGCATTTGCTGGAGGACATCAAGAAGCGCCTGAGCCCGGGCGGCTCCGTGCTGGTCTCGCTGCCGAATGCCGTGCATTGGTCGGTCCGCGCGCACATCGCTTCTGGCCGCTTCGACTATGGCAACAAGGGCATCCTCGATCGCGGTCACCTGCGCTTTTTTACGCGGGCCTCTGCCGAGCGCTTATTCAAGGACGCGGGCTTCGAGCTCGCCACGGAGCGCACCACGCCCGTGCCGTGGGAGAACGTCTTGCCTCGCGCGTTCGGGAGCTTCGTGCGCGACAAGATCGAAAAGAGCGACTACTTCCTGACCCGTCTGCGCCCGAACTTGTTCGCGTACCAGCACTTGTTCGAGCTGCGCGTGGCAGCTGATCCGGCTTGAGTAGGCTTGCGGGCAGCCGCTTCGTCTGCCTTCAGCGCGCGTCTCGTTCCCAGTGCCCGCGCTGCCACACATAGCTCACGCCGTCCCAATGCCAATAGCCGCGAACCCACACACTGCCCGGCTTCGGCGGCGCACCGTGGGCCGCCTCGTTGGTATCCGCGCCGTTTTGCGGGACGACGGGGCTGCCGGTGACGGGCACGGCGGACGGCCCTTGTGCGGACTCGCTCTGCGACGGTCGCGCCGGGCGGCCGATCACGCAGCCTGACGCCGACGCCAATGCGACGAAAGCGAGCAGTGGCAGGCGAGACCGAGACACGCATGCCAGCCTAACATAGGCCGACGGCGCCGAGATCGCGGCAGCGCAAGACGGCCGTCGGGGCTGACGTCGCCAGACGCTTCGTTGACCCGCCGTTGACACTCTGCTTGCGTCTCGCTCGTGACCGACGGGCGATCCGAAATCAAGCAAGCTGAGCACGTCTCCCAGACCCAGCGCGGCAAACGAGTCTGCGAGTGGTTTTGGCGGGGAGCGGCCCTGGCCGAAACGCGACGCGCGCTGCCCGAGCCGAGTGAACGAAGCGTGGAGCTCGCGCGGCGCGCGCGGCATAGCGCCGACATCGCGCGCAGCATCTTGCTGCCCGCGCAACCGCTGGACGATGCATCGATTCGGGCTGCCGCGAGCGAGCTGTATCGCGAATCGGCGTATTGGGCGCTGTGTTCGTCGTCTGCTGATTCGAGTGAGATCGCCGGCACCGTCTACGACGAGTCCGTTTGGGAAGGGCTCGACCTTCCGCTGCTCGCGCGAGCCGTGCACGCTTCGGAGCGCATCGAGCCTCTGCGGGCTCTGCTACGTGCGGGGTCGTTCGTCTACTTTGCCGAGCTGCCTCGAGCCGAGCGGGTGTCGGCCTGCTTGGAGCTGCAGGAGCTCGCGCAATTGCTGTGCGAAAGGCTCGACGCACGAGCGCACGCCCTGCGGGCCCGGTATCTCGAGCGCAGCTTTCGGCTCGGCTTGCTCGCCCTCTTGGTGCTCGCTGGCGTCGTGGGCGCCCTTTGCTTGCGCGATGCCCATGAGCTCGCGGCAGGCAAGCCGTGGACGGTCAGCTCCAGCTTGGGAGGCGCGGGTTGCGTTTCGCCAGCGCAGCACTGCGCGCAGAGTCCAAGCTTCTTCTTCCACACCACCGAAGAGGCGAATCCTTGGGTCGAATTCGACCTGGGGGCGACGAAGAGCATCTCCAGAGTGCGGATCGAGAACCGCCAAGATTGTTGCTCGGACCGAGCCGTGCCGTTGACCGTCGAGGTCAGCACCGATCACAAGAATTGGAAAACGGTGGCGCGCCAAGCCGAGGACTTCACGAGTTGGAGTGTCTCTTTCGGCTCCGTCGAGGGGCGCTGGGTTCGACTGAGCACGCACAAGCACACGTTCCTGCACTTGGCTGAAGTCCGCATTTGGCCGTAGCGGTCCGGCGGCCCCCCAACCCCACTCGCGCCTGGGTCAAAACGGATCGGGGACTTGAGCGAGCTGCCAGAGCTCGAGAAACTTCTCTTTAACCCAGGGGTGTAGCTTGTCCGCGAATCTGACCGGGAGCGCTGCGCTTCTGATCAACTCTTGAATGTCGACGAGGTCTTTGGCTCGATGCGCAGCGACCATGCCTGACGCCAGCTTCAGCTCCACGTAGCGCTCCACCGGGAGGAGCGCGAACCTTTCACCGCGCAGCGCGACGATGGCGGGATCAGGAAAGGCAATCGGCTTCGGTTGGTCGTCACCCGGAAAGCGGCCCGTACTGAGCACGTCGACATTCACGGTATGCTCGGTGTCCAAGAGCTTGCCGGTTCCGACCACGCGCTCCGCGTAGCCGTTGCCGAGGTACTTGCGCTTGAACGCCTGAAGGTGCTCCTCGCGCATCACCAGATCGACGTCGACCGTGACCCGCCGGTGGCCGTACTCGTTGAGCGCCAAAGCCCCGATGATGGCGTAGGGAAGCCCTTCCGCTTCGAGAATCGCGGTCAGCTTGTAGAGCGCGAGCTGCACTTCGGCTTGTCCCATGAAGAACCTCCCGCAGTAGTCCACGCCTTGCACAAAGCGAGCTTGCGCCTCCGCACTGAGCGGCCCCGCACCCCAAGCGGGGGCGCCACGCAAAGTGGGGTCGGTCGACGACAGCGTCACGAGAGTGACGCTACCACAACCCCGCGCGGCGTGTTTGGCGACCGCGGCGGCGCCGTGCGGCTGCGCCACGCCGCACGGCGAGGCGGCCACCCAAACCAAAATAGCGAGCGCCTCGTGTCCACTCCGAATGCGATCGAGGTCGTGTCGGCTGCGCGCCCCGGTGTTAAGCTCAAGCCATCGCCGATGCGCGTTCGCCCCCCCATCTACGTCGTTGCGCTGCTCGCCTTCGCCGTGCCCGCGCATGCCGATGGCCCAGTGCTGCACGAGTACATCGCGCCGGACGCCGCGGAGGATTTGCGCATGGGGGCGACCACGCCGGACGGCGCGATGCCCGCGGCGATCGACACGAGGAGCGGCGTGCTCTCGGCGCCGAGCGAGCCACGGACGAATTCCGCGGCCAGTCAGGTGGCCTACGGCGGCAGTGCGACGCCCGATAGCATCGACGCGAGCTACCGCATCGATCGCGACACGTCGCGGCCGGACTCGGTGCGCTATGACGACCCATTCATTCCCGCAGTGACGCCGTTCAAACGTCTGTACGCGTACGACGGGCTCGACGAAGGCTTCGAGCTCGTGGTTCACGACAAGCTGCTGCGCCCGCTCGACGTCGGCGGTGAAGCGCGACCGGACGACGACCAATTCTACGGCGACTTGTTCGTCGACATGGTGCCCGGCGTGCCGGTGCGCATTCCAAGCGTCGGTCCCGGTGCGCGCGTGCTCGTCGCGCGCACCGAGCCGGCTCTGCGCTTCGACTTGCAGCGCGACGGCGCCGACAATTGGTTCATCGTGGGGGACGTGCGCAAACGCGTGCGCTTGGTGCTCGAGCTGGCCATCCCGCGCCGCGCGTTTGGCTCCGAGTTCGGCGAAGCTTCGTGGGGCGAGCTCGCTCGCTCAGTGCCGGTGCTGCCGCCGGCCGCGCGCGCTGCCGCCAGCGAAGTGCTCGGCACCATCGGCATTTCGCAGTCGCAACGCCCCCGCGAAGCGGTGCGCGCCCTGGTCAACTATTTCCGAACTTTCGCGCCCTCGGATGACGCGCCGCACGCGTCTTCCGGCAGCGCGCTGTATTCCGAGCTGGCGCTGTCGAAGAAGGGCGTGTGTCGGCATCGCGCGTACGCGTTCGTGGTGACCGCAATGGCGCTCGGCGTTCCGTCGCGCTTGGTGCGCAACGAAGCGCACGCTTGGGTCGAAGTATCGGACGGCTTGCAATGGCACCGCGTCGATCTCGGCGGCGCCGCGAGTCACATCGACTACGAGCAGCACTCGAGCGAGCATCAACACAAACCCCCCGCAGACCCGTATCAGTGGCCACCGGGTGCCGAGAGCGCGGATGCGCTGACCGCGCAAGCTGGAGACTCGGGCGGCCCGCACACTGGCTCCGCGAGCCCCGCCGCGAGTGGCGGGCCAGCCCCGCAGTCCGCGCATTCCCCCGCGCCTTCCGCGTCGGGCACGCCGCCGCCGCCCACGGCGCGTGACGAAGACAAGCCGCAAAGCGAAGTCTCGGTCAGCAGTGACGACCACGAGCTGCGCCGCGGCGCGCGCTTTCACGTCTCCGGCGTGGCTCGCACCGAGCAAGGCCAGTGCGCGTTTTCGCGCGTCGACATCGCCCTGCGCGACAGAGCAGGCACGCAGCATTGGTTGGGCGCCTTGGCGACCGATCAAGCCGGCAAGTACGACGGCCGCGTCGCGTTGCCGTTCGAGCTGGAAGTCGGGGACTACTCGGTGATCGCGTCTACGCCAGCCTCAGCACAGTGTCGGCGCGACGCGCGCTAGAGCGTGGCGACTACGCCACCGACTTCTTCATCCGCTCAGTGCTGCTAATCAAATCCCGCAGCGCCGTATCCTGCCGACGCGCTGCTTCTTCGATTTGCGTCGCGGCCGTCAAAGCGCGCTCCGAGCCGCGCGCCTGCGAGCGGTGTGCGGAGTTGAGCTGATTGACCAGGTTGTTGATGGTCTCGATCGATTGCGTGATCTGACGGCTGCCGCGCGATTGCTCTTGGCTCGAGCGCTCCACCTGTTGGGAGATGGTGCGCATCTTCTCGCCGCTCTTCATGATCAGCTCGGAG
>Ga0210392_10001133_pt1 | contig 14335 bp, 16 predicted proteins | sample IncBWC30OmetaG_FD_161057 | JGI IMG/M metagenome (GOLD analysis project Ga0210392, IMG submission 161057) | Forest soil microbial communities from Barre Woods Harvard Forest LTER site, Petersham, Massachusetts, United States - Inc-BW-C-30-O ...
AGACGATCATGCAATGGTTCGATGGCATCGACTGGCCGTCTGGCCACGTGGATGGGCCGTGCGGCCAGAAGCGCCCGGTGCCATCGCCCTGATACGGACGTTCGCGATCGATGGCATATTTCAGGCCTTGATTCAGGATGATCGCGTCGAGTGTGGCTTCGCCTGCAAGGATAGAGGACTCCTGCAGGTAGTCGTCTTTTTTGATCAGGCCAACTCCGTAGCCGATGACCGGCGCTGCGGAGGCTGCATAGGTGGTGTAGTCGGAGAACTTCTTGAACTTGTCTTCGCGGCTGGGATTTACGCCCAGGTCGCGCATAAGGTGCGCGTCATAGTCGATGGCAAACCCGGTGGCTACGCCAAAGGGAGCGATCCAGAAAAGATCCTTTGCCTTGATGCGCAGTGGACTGGTGACGATCCCGGCTTCATCTTGCGCGAGATGCACGAAGCAGGGCTTGATGGAGTGTAAGCCACAGTCGTCATTCGCCGCCGTTTGTGCCCAGAGTCCAGACGTACAACAAAGGAAAAGAATTGATAGATTAAGCCGGAAAAACACACGCACGCTTTCAAACGTATCATGCGCAAACTGAAGATTCCCTTAATGCCTGTGTACTTCGAGGCTTCAGGCCGCAGGCGTGATCGAGAGAATATCGATCGGGGGCATTGGCTTCAGTTCCGGCGTTTTGATTTCGAGAAAATTTCCCAAAGCCAAATCGTTCAGCACTCTGTTTGCCGTATCTTCCGTACGCGTGGAAGTGATATGCAGACGCTTAACTGCGCGAATGGTGAGAGTGGCTAACAGAAAACGATTTTCGACCTTTTCGGCCGCGGAATAAACCAGCTCAGAGCGCATATTGCCTCGTTTCGTAAATTGCATCGCCTCGGGTCAAGAGGCCGCTCAGAAACGGGCGCAGCCAGATGAAGGAAGAAGGGGAAATGCCCTCTTTCTTCAGCATACGCGCTGCTTCCCTTTTTACCTAACGAATTCTTCTGCTTACGCGTGGATCAGGCTGGTGGTTGCCACAGCTCTACACGGTTGCCTTCCGGGTCAGTAAACCAGCCGAAGCGGCCATATTCAGTGTCATCGCGCTTTGAGTCAACCTGCACACCCGCAGCGATGAGGGCGTCGAGTATGGCGTTGAGGTCGTCGACCTGAAAGTTGAGCATGGCTGGTTGTTGCGTTGGGAAGTAGGCGTCGTCCAGACCGAAGAAAGAAACGACGGTATCTGCCTGCTGTTCTTTTGCCGGAAAGATGAAGCAGCCTACGGACTTGAGTCCCAGATGCTGTTCGTACCAGGTGTAGAGCGCTTTGGGATCACGAGCGCGGATGAATGCTCCGCCGAAGCCGGTTGCTTTTGCCATGGTTCACTCCTCTGTGGTGAGAATTTCGCTAAGGGTTGGTTTGTGCTTCGCTTTGCGGCGCTCTTCGCGCGGCTTGTCTTCAATGACGCGCTCTGCCTTGGGCTGCCCGACACGCTCGCGCGCGTTGGCTTTGACGGCTTTTACCGCGGAAAACTTCTTCGGCTTCTTTTTTACCATGTTGCTCTCTTGCGCTTGGACCAGATTGATGATTTCCTGTCGCTCGATCAGTATGAAATAATTTCAAGGGGCAGTGAGGGGGATTTGCTATGGAAGAACGCGAATTTTTCAACGAGCAGAATGAACAGCGCAACCATATGCTTACCTGTCCGCACTGCGGCAAGGCGGACGAGTACCAGCTTGCATGGCTGGTGCGGCGCAAACGCAATTCGCTGCCACGCAATGCCGATGAGCGCGACCGCGCGCGCTTTGCCAAGGCGCAGTCATATATGGTCCGGAAAGACGATATGGTGGCATGCAAGAATATTCGCTGCCGCAAGCGGTTTGAGGTGGCGGGGGTGCAGTCGGTCGCCTTTATGCAGTCCGCGTGACGGCTTTTAGGCGAGAGCTTTGGGGACGGCTTCTTCCCAGCGGCCCTGCGCCTTCAGGATTAGTTCAATGACCTCGCGGGCGCTGCCTTCTCCGCCACGAGCGTTGGTGATGAAATGGCAGGCTGCCTTGAGTTCCACGGCTGCGTCGGCTACGGCGACGGCCAGCCCTGCGCGTACTGCGAGTGGGATGTCGGGAAGATCGTCGCCCATGTAGGCCGTTTCTTCTTCGGTGACTCCGGCTTTCTGCAGGCACTCTTCGAAGGCGGCGGTCTTTTTGGCCTGACCGAGGTAGACGTAATCCACGTGAACCTCATTGGCACGCTGTTGGACCGCAGGAGATTTGCGTCCGGTGATGAAGCCGGTTTTGATGCCCGTAATGTGGGCGAGGGTCAGACCAGCGCCGTCCTTCGCGTTGAAGACCTTCATTTCGAGAATCTCTCCTCCACCGGGCGGGGAGATGAGGCAGACGCCGCCGTTGGTGAGCGTGCCGTCCACGTCCATAAGGAAGAGCTTGATTTTCTTTGCGCGGTCGAGGACGGCTTGGGGAAATTGCGGCTTGTCTTGCATGCGCACGATTTTATACCGCGTTTATTTCACAGTTGTTGCCGGATAGAGCGATTTGAGGTCGGCTTTCGCGTCCACTTTGCTAAGGCGGTACATGAGCAGGGCGGCGCGCTCGGTGTTGATGGGTTGCGCGGACAGATCGACGGTCTCGCCGGGGGCGTGCGCGAGTTCTCCAGTGGCTCCGATACCGGCAAGGCCGGGGAGCGTGTCGGCTACGAAGGCGATGTCGCCTGCGCCGCGCTTCATCGGGTCGAGTTCGGGCATTTCGGGGAAACCTAAACTTTTGTTGGCTCCGTTCAACATGCGCAGCAGGGCTCGGCTGTCTTCGGTTGGAGCCATGGCGGGGTAGCCTTCACCGAACTCGATGGTTGCGCTGGTTTTGGGCAGATGCTGGGCGACGATGGCTTTCATGTTGGCTTCGACGCGGTCGGTCTGTTCGTTGGAGATGGTGCGGATGTCCCCGCTGACATAGGCGGTGGGCGAGATGATGTTGTCTTTGCCTGTGGCGCTGCCCGAAATACCTTCGGGATCGACGGTGACGGTCGTGCCTCCTAGGATGAGGCCGACGTTGTAAGTGAGGTATTTTTCGGGGAGCTGGGTGCGGAAGGCGTCGAGGATGCGGGTGACTTCGTAGATGGCTCCGTAACCTTTACTGTCGGAGAAGATTCCCGACGAGTGGCCAGTTTCTCCGGTGGCTTTGATCTTCCAGGTGATGGAGCTGCGGCGGCTGACGCTTCCGTAGAAGACGCCATCGACGCGGGGCGTGCCTTCGAATTCGAGAGCTACGTCGCTGCGTTTGGCGGCGGCGATCATGTCGCGACGGGAGATGCTGGCGGGTTCGCCATGGGCTTCTTCATCGCCACTGAGAACGATGGTGATGTCGGTCTGCTTGAGCACTCCGGCGGCCTGCATGGCTTTGAGGGCGTAGAGCATGATGACGAGGCCGCCCTTCATGTCGTTGGCGCCGGGGCCGGTGGCGATGTTGCCGTTGACGCTGTAGCTCTGAAAAGGGCTGTCTTTTTCGAAGACCGTGTCCATGTGGCCGATGAGCAGTATGCGCTTGCCGCATTTGCCGGGGTCGGGGCAGGGGTGTTCGGCTACGAGCGTGCCTGCGCGCTTGACCTCGTCCATGGGGATCCATTTCGTTTGGAAGCCTAGCTCGTCTAGTTGCGCGGTGATGACTTTGCCGACGGCGCGGACGCCTTCGAGATTGCGGGTTCCGCTATTGATCTCGACCAGTTGCTTTAGGAGGTCGTTCGAGGCTTGCTCGCTGGCCTGGATATAGCTGACGATCGCCTGCTCGGGTTGGGAGAGTTGCTGGGCAGGGGAGATTGCCGATGCAGCGAGCAGTGCTGCCGCGATGCATGCTGAAATTTTCATTTGACAGGAGGATAGCATCGGGCTTTCGTCGATTCGCCTGTGGATTGCCGCTTCCGATATACTGACGCGTTCACCTATGAAGATTCTGGTTTGTATCAAGCAGGTTCCGCAGAAGGATGCTCCACTGAAACTGAACGAGTCCGGGACGTGGATTCGTGAAGATGTTTCCTATGAAGTGAATGAGCCGGATGCTTATGCCCTGGAAGAGGCGTTGCGGCAGAAGGAAAAGCATGGCGGCGAGGTTGTCGTCATCACTGCTGGTCCGGCGCGGGCTGGTCAAGTATTGCGGGAAGGGCTGGCCAAAGGCGCGGATCGGGCTATTCATCTCGAAGATGACAAGTTTGTGCAGCTGGACTCGACCAATACGGCGCGGGCGATTGCGGCGGCTGTGGCTGAGGAAAATTTCGATCTGATTGTTACCGGGCTGCAGTCGGATGACTTTGGCGCGGCGCAGACGGGCGTTCTGCTGGCCGAGATTCTGGGGCTGCCGCATGCGACGATCATTATCGGGATTGAGAAGACGGACTCGGGGCTGCATCTGAAGCGGGAGTTGGAGGCAGGGCATTACCAGTTCATCGATCTGCCGACGCCGGCGGTGCTGACGATCCAGAGCGGCATCAATAAGCTGCGGTATGCGAGCCTGATCGGGATCAAGCAGGCCAAGAACAAGCCGTTGCGCAAGGTGGCCTGGGCGGAAGTGGAGCCGAAGCTGAGTAAGAATCTGCAGCAGATTGAGCGGCTTTATATCCCGGTAAAGCAGAAGAAGACGGAGATGATCGAGGGTCCGCCGGCGGAAGTGGCGCGCAAGGTGACGGAGTATCTCAAAAATACCGCGCGCGTGATTTAATTGTTGTCATACAGACTTCAGGAGATTTGAGCACCATGGCCAACATGAACATCCCCGCAGAGGAACGCAACCTGACACCCGATCAAGTGGAAGCTCTCGATAAGCGCCGTCAGTGGGGCGTCACGTATCAGGTGATTGGCGGGCAGTTTGCCTTTTTCGCGGTGCTGCTTACGGTGTGGTCGGGGCAGGATGCGACGTATTCGCCGGGCTGGGTGCATCCGATGGTGTACTACAACATTCTTGCCGGTGTGCTGGCGGTGGTGTTCGGCGGGTATGGGACGTATCTGAAGCGCGGACGTCCGGAGTTTTCCAGCCTGTAATCATAAAAAGCAGATCCTTCGACTTCGCGCCTATGGCGCTTCGCTCAGGATGACAATTTTGGAATAACACAAGGGGAGCTTCGGCTCCCCTGAGGTGTGTATGACAGACACCATTCTTGTCGTTGCGGAACAGCGGGAAGGCAAGCTGAACCGCGTCTCCTTTGAAACTATTACGGCTGCGCAGGCTATCTCGAAGGAAACAGGCTGGCCGGTGGAAGTTGTATTGGCTGGAAACGGGATCGGATCGCTCGCGCAGGAGCTGGCTGGCAAGGCTGTGGCTCGCGTCTATGCGCTGGAGGCTCCGGCGCTGGCCGCGTATACCTCGGATGCTTATGTTTTTGCGCTGAAGCAGTTTGTTCAGGAGAAGCAGCCGAAGCTGGTGCTCTTTCCGCATACGTATCAGGTCCGTGATTTTGCGCCCCGACTGGCGCTGGCGCTTGGGCAGACGTTGATCTCAGATGCGATTGGCTTTAAGCACGAAGGCGGCAAGCTGCTGTTTACCCGCCAGATGTTTCAGGGGAAGTTTGCTGCGGATGTTTCGTTCGGCTCAGATGGACCGTGGCTGGCGACGTTCCAGATCGGGGCCTTTCGTGGGGATCAGGCAGAGTCCGGCTCTGCGCCGGTAGAAAATGTAACTGCTGCGGTTGCAGATGGTTCGCCGCGGGTGACTCCGCATGAAGTGTTTCAGGAGGCGAAGCAGGCCGTCGATCTTTCGCAGTCTGAGGTCATCGTTGCGGTCGGGCGTGGGATCAAGGAGCAGAAGAATCTCGCGCTTGCCGAAGAGCTAGCCAAGGCGCTGGGTGGCGAGGTGGCGGCTTCGCGTCCTATCTGCGATAACGGCTGGCTTCCGCTGGAACGGCAGATTGGCAGCTCCGGGCAGACGGTTGCTCCGAAGCTCTATCTGGCGCTTGGGATCAGCGGGGCGATTCAGCACATCGTGGGCATGAAGGGTTCGCGGACGATCGTTGCGATCAATAAAGACCCTGAGGCTCCTATCTTTGAGATTGCGGATGTGGGTGTGGTTGGGAATCTGTTTGATGTGGTGCCTGCGCTGACTGAGGAGATTAAGAAGGCTAAGGCTTAGCCCATCTCCTGCCCATGAACGAGCGTGACGACTAGCAAGCTTCTACGCGGGACTAACGGATGAAGAACTCATCCAAGTTGGTTCGCAGTACGAATCGTTGACCGAAGACGCAAAGCGTTTGCTGCGCGAAGAATTTGATAAAAGATCGCTCGACCCACCAGTCCTTGAAGAACTTCCTGACTCGTTTGAACTTCAGGAACTCGTCACGATACGAAACTTCCGTGATCCTTTAGACGCCATGATGGCGAAGAGTGTTCTTGACTCGGCTGATATTCCCTGCTTTCTGAAAGACGAAAACACGGTCCGTATTCAATGGGTATGGTCGAATCTAATCGGAGGAATTCGTCTACGGGTACGTCCAGCAGATGTTGAAACCGCTGAGCAGCTGTTATCTCAAGAGGTTTTGCCAACGATTGAGCTAGAAAATGGAAAGGTTTACGAACAGCCCCGTTGCGTATACTGCACATCACTAGATATCAGCTTTGAAGCTCGAAACGAGAAGGTCGGTCTAGCGCCCTTTCTAGGTCTGGCATCGATTCTAGTTGGTGTTCCAATTGCTTTCCCGAAGAATCGATGGACGTGTCATACGTGTGGAAGAGAATGGAATGACTCTGCTTCTCAAAATGCATCCTCAGATTCGAAATAGTCGAAAATCACATAATTTCTTTTCCTAGTAATATGGTCGGTCGACCATGATCACTTTTCGCAAACCCCTTGAAGGAATTGAACGCCCGCAAATGGAGGCTGATGTTGTCATCATCGGCGGTGGGCCAGCGGGGATGGCTTGTGCGCTGCGGCTTTCGCAGTTGATTGATGAGCATAACCAACATCATCCTGACTCGCAGCTTTCGAAGGACAATATTTACGTTCTGGAAAAGGCGCGTGAGGTGGGGCAGCATTGCTTGTCTGGTGCCCTCTTAGATCCGCGTTCGATGCGCGAGCTGCTGCCTGGTTTTGAGTCTGAAGCGCCGCTCGATGCTGAGGTCACGAAAGAGTCGGTTTACTTTCTCTCGAAAGACAAGGCGCGGAAGTTTCCGATTGTTCCGCCGCCGCTGCGGGATCATGGCAACTATGTCATCTCGATCAACAAGTTTGTGAAGTGGCTTGGGCAGAAGGTTGAGGAGGCAGGCATTACTGTCTTCACCGGATTTTCTGGGTCCGAGCTGCTATTTGAGGATGACAGTCGCGACCCCCAGATTGCGCGAGTTGCTGGCGTTCGCACCGATGACAAGGGCGTCGATAAGCAGGGACAGCAGAAGGCGAATTTTGAGCCGGGGTATGATCTGCGGGCGAAGATTACGCTTCTGGCTGAGGGGACGCGCGGAAACTGCGCCAAGCAGCTGATTGAGCGGCTGGAGCTTGAAGACCTTTACCATGCGCAGACGTATGGTGTCGGAATCAAGGAACTTTGGGAGATTCCGGCAGGGCGTGTTGCCAAGGGCGAAGTCATCTACACACTAGGGTATCCGCTGACGACGAAGGAGTACGGCGGAGCGTGGATTTACGGCATCTCGGACACGCAGGTTTCGGTTGGATATGTGACGGGGCTCGATTACGAGGACCCGCGGACTGATCCGCATCACGTCTTTCAGGATTTCAAAGAACATCCATTAGCGCGGCGGATTCTTGAGGGCGGCAAGATGATGCGTTATGGGGCGAAGACGCTGCCCTATGGCGGATGGCTGACGATGCCGCGCATCTATGGCAATGGCTGGATGATTCTTGGCGACTCGGCGAGCTTTTTAAACTCGCAGCGGCTCAAGGGGATTCACTTAGCAATCAAGAGCGGCATGCTGGCAGCGGAGACGGCTTTCGATGCTCTGCTCTCCGGCGACAGTTCTACCGATACGCTGAGCGAATACAAGGCTGCTGTCGATGCGAGCTGGATCAAGGATGAGCTGTATCCGGTGAGGAATTTCCATCAGGCGTTTGAACATGGGCTCTACGATGGGCTCGTTAAAGCCGGGATTCAGCAGCTGATGCGCGGCAGCAATCTTGGTCCAGACTTTAAGAACGAGGCTGGTTATCTGCGCATGAAACACGCGGATGCGCTCAGTCCGTATGGTGATGGGCGCGAGCATTTTCTTGGCAATGCGAAGGGCGATGGGAAGCTGACGTTCGATCGCCTTACGGACGTCTATCATTCGGGCACGCGGCATGATGACGATCAGCCAGTGCATCTGGTCATCAAAGACCTAGATATTTGTAACAGTCGCTGTAGCAATGAATTTGGGAATCCATGCCAATATTTCTGCCCGGCTGCGGTGTATGAGATGGTTGAATCGAGTGAAACGCCTTCGGGCAAGCAGCTGCATATCAATTTTGCCAACTGCGTGCACTGCAAGACGTGCGACATTATGGATCCCTATCAGATCATTAACTGGGTGCCTCCGGAAGGTGGCGGTGGCCCGAACTATGACGGGTGTTGAGGACTTCGCCCTTCGGCTGCGCTCAGGGCAGGCTGCGAAACGCGCCTTCGGCGCCATCTGCGTTAGATTGGCTGTGTATGACTTCCATCTATCTTCGCGTTGCGACTCTTAACGACATTCCGGCTCTGCGCGAATTGATCGAGCGTTCTGTGCGTGAGCTGCAGGCAGGCTGGTATACGGCGGAGCAGATTGAGGCGGCTGTGCGCTCTGTTTTCGGAGTCGACCAGCAGCTGATTGATGACGGCACGTACTACGTTGCGGAGATTGGCGGGCAGCTGGCTGGCTGCGGCGGATGGAGCAAGCGCGGGACGCTTTACGGCGCGAGCCACTATGATCATTCGCGGAATGATGTGCTGCTCGATCCGGAACGCGATCCGGCTCGGATCCGTGCTTTCTTCACTCATCCGAAATTTGCCCGCAAGGGGGTAGGCCGGGCATTGCTTGAACGCTGTGAGGAAGAGGCGCGCAAGGCCGGGTTTCACAGCATGGAGATGGCCTCCACGCTGCCCGGTGTGCCGCTGTATGCGGCGCATGGATACGAGGCGTTTGAGACGTTCGATGTTCCGTTGCCTGGAGGTCAGTCGATCCAGGTGCGGCGCATGTCGAGACGGATCGAGTAGTTACGCTTGTCAGTTGCCTCGACCCTGCATTCGTGAGACAGTACGAGCAGTTTCGGCAGTCGTATAAATAAATATCCGAGACGACACAGGAGTTTCTCTCTTAATGGCTCAAATCTCCTGCCTCCTGGTGCTCTGAATTAACGTCGATCCGGCGCTCGCGTACTCGCGGCAGGATTTGCCGCGATATATTCTCGGAAGACGCCCGTATCGCTGTAAAATTTGCGGAAATCGATTCTATAGAAGCGCTTTCGCCCGATCGGTTCACGCAAGAGAAACACCGATCTCGAAACATCCCTAGCGACAGGTCTTAACCGCCGATATGCACCATGCTGCGCGATGGCTTTAGAAAATCGGGCTCGCCGATGTGGTGGCGCGCCTCCTTCTGTTCGACTGTGGCACGGATGAACACGGCAATCTCGTCGTCGGTTGCTCCCCGGCGCATGCGGCCGTAGAGGTCGTGATCGAACTGCGAGAAGAGGCAGGTGCGAATTTTGCCGTCGGAGGTTAGGCGGATGCGGCTGCAATGTCCGCAGAACGCCTGCGAGACGGGTGCAATGATGCCGATTTCGCCGATGCCGTCGTCGAAGGTATAGCGCTGCGCTGTTTCGCTCAGGGCGTTTGCCTGCAACCGTACGACGGGGCGGAAGGTGCTGAGGCGATCCAGCAATTCGCATACGGGGACGACGGTTTCCGGGGTCCAGAGGCGGTCTTCTTCGAGAGGCATAAACTCGATGAAGCGTACGATCACGCCTTCATCGCGCGCGAATTTCGCAAAAGGGACGATCTGATCTTCGTTGAAGCCTCGCAGGAGCACACAGTTTACTTTTACCGGGCCGAGGCTAGCGCGCTGGGCGGCGCGGATTCCTTCGCGAACTTTGTGAAAGCTGCCAGGGACACGGGTGATGCGGGCGAAGATGTCTGGATCGACTGCATCCATGCTGATGGTGACGCGGGTGAGGCCGGCGTCTTTGAGGGGTTGTGCCATTTCTGCCAGCAGGTGGCCGTTGGTAGTTAAGGCTAGATCAAGCGGGTGCCCGTCAGCGGTGGTTTTGAGTTTGGCGAGTTCGCGGACGAGGTCTGGCAGGCCTTTGCGTAGGAGGGGCTCTCCGCCGGTGAGTCTTACTTTTTCGATGCCTAGTTCGACGAAGATGCGGACGATGCGCAGGTAGTCGGCAATGGGGAGTTCGGAGTACTGGGCTCCGTCGTTTCCCGTGCGGCAGTAGACGCACTTGTAGTTGCACCGGTCTGTGACCGATACGCGCAGATCGGTGATGGCGCGGCCGTGCTTGTCGATAAGGCGCGAGTGGCCGTGGGGCTGGGTCTGGTTCAGGTCGAAACTGGGCAGCGAGACCGCCATGTACTCTTCTCACTTTATTCGATGCGCGAGCTTAAAAGCCAGATACAAGCTATCGCACTGGCTGGATTGGAGTAAGAACGTTCTTATTCTCGGGTGATGGCGGGTCGACACCAAAATCCCATACGTCGAGGTTTACTTCCTGCTGGGTGAGGACCTCCATCAGGGCGTATTCGCCGAAGCTGAGAGGCTCTTTGGGCACGACTTTCATCCAGCGGCCGCCGGGCATGATCTGGCTTGTGGTTTCGACAATGTTTTCAGAGTGGGAAACCTTGCCGAGCATGCTGATATTCATGGCGGCAACGACGCGGAGATTGCGATGCTGCTGGACGCGCACGATGACGTAATGGCTGGTCGGCGAGCTGTAGTTGTTCTTGTCTTTTTCTTTTGAGCTTGCTCCGTGGGTGTCGACTTTGAGGGCGTCGTCCGGGACCTGGTTGTCGTCGTTAACGTCGAGGCTGACGTAGAGTTCGGGCTGGTTCACATGCAACTGGACTTTTGCGTGTTCGCCATCGATCTGGATCAGCTGCTTTGAGCCACCCATGGGATTGATGGCAGCCTTAAGAACGTTGTGACCGAGATCCTTGTTCAGATCTCCGTTGCTTTGTGGCAGGCGGACCAATTCCGGGGTGCCATGAAAGTTGTCGAGCACCCAAACGCCGCTTTCATCGGGAAGGCGGAGGCCAGGAGAGACGACGGGCATACGGGCACGCTCGGCGGATCGTTCTGCTGCTTCTTCCTCGTCAACCTCGGCTGCGTCGTTTTGCTCAGCTTTCTCGCGGGCGGCTTCTGCAGCGGCAAGCGCTCCGGGCTCGTGCTCCTTGTTCCATTTGTCGGTTGCCGGCCAGTCGATCAGGTTGCTGGGGATCTCTTCCCATTCGCCGCCACGCTCGGCGCTCTTGTAGCGGACGCGGTCGCCTACAACCTGATACTGAGAGACGACCTGGTAGGAGCCGTCCTTGAGAATGAGGCGCTTATTTGTGTTTTGGGCGAGGCCGGGCAGGATGGAAAATGCCAGCACTACGGTCAGGATGGAAGCCAGGCGTTTCATGGGCCGTCTTTTAGACGAAGACGCTTCGTGTACGTCCTCTTTATATCGCAGCTTTTGAGTTTAGTACCGCCTCTGGCTGGTACTGGCCATAAGCATGTTTGTTTTCAGGTTGGATTCCTGCTTCCTTTTCTCCCACTTTCTTTCTCTTTGAATTCCGGGTAAAATCAATTGTGCCTACCTGGTACGCCAATCAAAACCACAAGAAAAAGGTGAAGCAGCGATGTCCGCAAAGTACATCTTTGTGACCGGCGGAGTTGTGTCCAGCTTAGGAAAGGGTTTAGCCGCTGCATCGATCGGCTGCCTGCTGGAAGCGCGAGGATTGAAGGTCAACCTGATGAAGTTTGACCCTTACCTCAATGTCGATCCGGGAACGATGTCGCCCTTTCAGCACGGCGAAGTCTTCGTCACCGATGACGGCGCGGAAACCGATCTCGACCTTGGCCACTATGAACGCTTCACCCACGCCAAACTGACCCGCGACAATAACCTTACTACCGGCCGCATCTACGAACAGATCATCACCAAGGAGCGCCGCGGCGACTATCTCGGCAAGACGGTCCAGGTTATTCCCCACGTCACCAACGAGATCAAGAACGCCATGCGCAAGGTTGCGGCGGATTGCGATGTCGCGATTGTGGAAATTGGCGGGACGGTGGGTGATATTGAGTCACTACCATTTCTTGAGGCCATCCGCCAGATGCGGCAGGAGTTGGGGCGCGAGAATACTGTATTTGTTCATGTGACGCTGGTTCCGTGGATCAGTGCCGCACAGGAGTTGAAGACCAAGCCGACACAGCACTCGGTGAAAGAGATGCTTTCTATTGGAATTCAGCCGGATATTCTTCTGTGCCGCAGCGACCGTTCTCTGAACCGCGAAATCAAGGGGAAAATCGCGCTCTTTTGCAATCTGGAAGAAAAAGCCGTGATTACCGCGAAGGATGTGGATTCGATTTACGAGGTTCCGCTGTGCTTTGCGCAAGAGGGCGTGGATGCGCTGGCGCTCAGATACCTGCATCTGGAGACGCGCGAGCCGGATCTGAGCCGCTGGAGAAACCTTGTCGATCGCTGCTACAACCCGCAGGATGAGGTTTCGATTGGGATTGTCGGCAAGTATGTAGAGTATGAGGACAGCTACAAGTCGCTGAAGGAAGCGCTGGTGCATGGATCGCTCGCTCATAATTTGAAGCTGAGGGTGACTTGGATTGAGGCAGAGGGGCTTGAGGTTCCGAACTACGAGGAACAGTTGAAGGACTTCGACGGGATTCTCGTCCCGGGCGGCTTTGGCAAGCGCGGTATTGAGGGCATGCTGAATGCAATTCGCTATGCGCGCGAGAACAAAGTTCCCTATTTTGGCATTTGCCTGGGTATGCAGACGGCCTGCATTGAATTTGCGCGGAACGTTTGCGGCCTGAATGGGGCGAACTCGAGCGAGTTTGATCCGGCGACACCGCATCGCGTGATCTACAAGCTGCGCGAATTGACCGGGGTTGAAGAGATGGGCGGAACGATGCGTCTCGGCGCGTGGACCTGCGTTTTGCAGCCGGATTCGTTGGCTTCACGAGCGTACAGCGCGACCGAGATTAGTGAGCGGCATCGTCACCGGTATGAATTCAACCGCGAGTATGAGGCGCTACTGACAGGCGGCGGGTTGCGGATTACAGGAACGACTCCGGATGCGACATACGTCGAGATTGTTGAGATTCCGGACCATCCTTATTTTCTTGGGTGCCAGTTCCATCCCGAATTCAAGTCGAAGCCGCTTGAGCCGCATCCGCTGTTCACTGCGTTTATCAAGGCCAGCTATGCGAACCGGATTGGCAGTGGCGAGGCAGCCAGCGCTGATTTGCGGCAGAGCGTGGCTTCATAATCTCAAGAGTGCGGTGGTATAGATCCTTTCCCCGCCGCATCTAAATTTCCATGAGCACTCCGACGATCCCGCCTCCGACTCAGCCGAAAACCTCGAGTGTGGGCAAGGTTCTGCTCGCCCTGCTGCTGGGGCTGGTTGTGGGTGCCGGCGCACTTGTGCTCTTTGTTCGGCATGCTACAAAAGGCGCGTGGGATGAGTTTGCGGCAAAACTCACGCATCGCAGCATTTCCGTCGATACTTCGCTGCCGACAGTCGTGAACAAGATTCAGCGGTTGGAGCGGCTTGAGACTGTGGTCTACAACATGGACAAGGTAGTGGAGGGCTCACGTGAGAACGCCTATCTGCCGGACTTTCTGGCTGGGGACAAAATGCTTCTCGTCGTTCATGGGCAGACGATCGCGGGGATTGACCTGAGCCATCTGCAGACGAGCGATGTGCAGATTCAGGGGCGCTCCATCCGCGTGCATTTGCCGGCCCCTGAGGTCTTTGCCACGACCATCGACAACTCGAAGACTCGTGTCTACTCGCGTGACACCGGACTCTTTGTGGCGGCCGATCCGAATTTAGAAACAGAGGTCCGGACCAAGGCGCAGCAGGACTTGCAACAGTCGGCGATTTCTGATGGGATTCTCGACACGGCTCGCAAGAATGCCAGCGCTACGTTGACGACCCTGCTGCTCGGACTTGGATTCGAGCAAGTGCAAGTCGACTAAGCCGCTTCCCTCCTGACTGATAAACTGGTTGCGAAGCTATGTTTGAAAATCTCTCAGAAAAACTGCAGCGCGCGTTCAAGAACCTTCGCGGGCAGGGCACCATCTCCGAGGAGAATATCGGCGAAGCTCTGCGCGAGATTCGCGTAGGACTGCTAGAAGCTGACGTTAACCTCAATGTCGTCAAGGACCTGATCGAGCA
>Ga0210392_10001134_pt1 | contig 14332 bp, 9 predicted proteins | sample IncBWC30OmetaG_FD_161057 | JGI IMG/M metagenome (GOLD analysis project Ga0210392, IMG submission 161057) | Forest soil microbial communities from Barre Woods Harvard Forest LTER site, Petersham, Massachusetts, United States - Inc-BW-C-30-O ...
CCCACTCATATTGTTTGCCCGTTTTTCGAGGCATAAGCCCTTGCTCGATGGTGTACAGCACTCCATGCCGCTCCTTCGCAGTGAGCAAGGTATTCAGCCCCAGTGACCAGGTGAAATTGAAGGGAATTGTGGACCAATCGATTCCCATCGAAACGAATCCGAGCTCACCCATCATCGCGTGACGCGCCTCATCCCATAGCTGACGGGTCATATCACGGTAATACTCCCACGGCTTTCCCTCGGTCTCCGCAAGGATGCTTGCCATCATTTCAGGCACGTCAATCTCGCGCATGCGCTTGAAGTACAGCATGATCAGCTTGGGGAAAGGCGGGATGCTGTTGTCGAACAGCAGCGCCTCAGCATTTACGCCCATGTTGTATGGATCCTTGAAGCGGTCATCCCGCTTAGGAACTGGATCATACTTGTAGGGAATTACTGAGAAGTGAGCTGCGACGGTCTCGCCGGTGGGTTCTCTCTTGCCGTCGAGGTCCCCTGCCGCACCAAGCATACGCTCGAGTGTGACCGGCCAATCCCCGAGCTCTTTTCGACCATCCGCGCTGACAAGGCAACGAACGGCTTCATTCCCATAGTGCAGCACGTCCTGCATCTCGACAAGAGTGAGCCGGCAAATGCGAAAAGTCGGATGGTCAAAAAGCTTGTTCGTATCGGCAATGAGATTCTCAAGAGCGCGAATCACCGCGGGTAACGCGTGCTCGTAGAGTCCTAGGAGCAGTGCAGATGTCGTAGGCGCTGCCAGTATTTCGTTGAAGAACAGATCGAGCGACGCGTCCGGAGAAACCTCAAGTCCATATGGCGGTTGCCGCATTTCCCGGACACGGGTAGCGATCTCTCCAACATGTTCCGAGCAGTAGAACGCGTGCAGGCTGAAGGCCATCTTCAGCTCGTAGACAGGTTCGCTTGTAATGCGCGACACGAAGATTTGGTGCAGTCTCTTCAGGGACCAGTGCACTCGCTTCAATCGAGAAACCGATTCGCTGACGGACAAGCCAGTCGTTGCCGCCTCGTTCATCGTTTGCAGATCCACCAGGGGCGGCAGACCGGCGAAGCCTTCGTAGGAATTCAGCGACGTATACCGTGGGTGCTCCGAATCCTGGCCTTTATGAACGATGTCGTGTGGGGAGGATATGTTCATAGTCATCACCTGCAACACATTCTGTGGTCAAGTTTCGATAACGGTAGCCGACGATGACTGTACATGTCCTCTGATCAATTGACCACTATGGGTATCAAATTGACATGATTTCCAGGAAATGTGTCCGCGGTCCGCTAATTCGGTTAAACTCTGCAGCCCAACACCAGCGTCGCCGGTATACCGCCGTTGGGAACGCCAAACCCTCGGCTTCAAGTGCCGTCCGCAAAGACAAGAAATGAAAACTCTTGTGCGCCTTTGGAAAAGACAACTTGCTAAAGCACGGATAAGATTGCCTTGCACTTGAAAAACATTACTTAAGCTGTGGAGCAATCTCTACTTCAAGGTGCAGACGGCAGGTATTGGCTCGAACACTTTTGGGGGCAGGAAAGTGGAGATGATCGAATGGCGTCGAATACCGGGATAGCATTTCTCGATACAAGCAAGGTCGAAGTTCCATCCATCAACCTCTCTGAAATGCAGAATTTGGCTGAGAAAGAGATTGGCGCCGGGATCCCTGAAATCATCGCAGTCAATATTCGCGGGGCCGATCGGCGCATGAAGCCGTATTTCGAGAAGGTCGGCTCCGGATCCGCCTTGGTCGTTGCCTTTGAGCGAAGTGATCCTGAATTCCCATTCTACTGGCATTATCACCCCGAGTTCGAACTGACTCTGATTATCAACAGCCGCGGACAACGGCTGGTCGGAGATGGCATCGCGGACTACGGCCCAGGCGATCTTGTACTGCTCGGTCCCAACGTGCCGCATAGTTGGCGCTCTGGCCGAGTAACAACACACCGGGCAGAGACGCATCGCGCGGTAGTTGTGCAATTTCGTCACGATTTTCTCGGAGAACATTTCTTTGAACTGGAAGAAATGACACCGGTTGCCCATCTTCTGCGCCGTGCTTCGAATGGGCTTGCCTTTGGCCACACAGAGATCGGGCGCAGGGTCGCACGATCTATTGCGAAGCTTCCTGTTCAGTCTCCCGGCAAAAGGTTGGCAACGCTGTTGTCGGCACTTGTAGAACTTGCAGACGAAAAGGACGGCCAGATACTTTCCACATTGAGAGTAGAGCCGATCTGCCGGACTTCCGACCAGCACCGGATAGACGAGATTTGTCTCTTCTTGAATGAGAACTTTGCGGAAGAGATCGAGTTCGCCAGGCTCGCGAAGCGCTTTCACATGGAGCAGGCCTCGCTCTGCCGCTTCTTTAAGAGGGCGACCGGCCGCACCATGACGGCATATCTGAATGAGTTACGAGTCGGAGCGGCCGCGCAGCTCCTTATCAACACGAACGACAGCATTCTCGACATAGGCTTCCGTGTCGGCTTCGGCAATTACTCAAATTTCAATCGCCAATTCAAACGGATCAAGGGCTTTGGACCAAGAACATTAAGACATCAGTTTTCGCTCGGAGCATCTCCGGAAGACCCATCCTCCAGAATCGCACACATCGCCGGACATCCCGTTCACTAGAAAAAGGGCAGATTGCGGCCTAGTCAAGTTGAATTGCACGTTGGTCTTCAGCTAACGTCCTGACCGTCCCATTTACCCGAATTGAGACAGGCCTCTTCACCGACAGTGGCAGGTGCAGTTGCGCCCGACCGTATGGCTTCTGGTGCGTGCCCCGATCCACCCGATAGTCGAGAACGACTGAATCGCTCGATTTGCGAAGATCAAAATCGACAGCGCCGAACCTGGTCGGAGCGCGCCGCACAGTTATTCCATTGTTCAGCCAAGCTTCCCTTGCACCCCAGCAAAGGTACAGTACGTCGTTGTCTTCGTAGACCAGCGAGTTGCGAAGCAAGTGGACAAACTGAGCTGCCGCCCAGCCGTGTGGCATGTCGCCCGTGCCTTGCCGCGTGTCGAGAAAGATCTCTTCCGTCCAACCGTTCGTTGGAGAGGCATGAGCCACATATCCGTCGAACAGCCTGTAGAACATTTCCAGGTCGTCGCGAAGCAGGTAGCACATTGCCCAATCTACCGTAATGTACGTCCATAGCTTCTTCCTGTTGAAGTACGTGTACTCGTCTTCCTGGCAGTGCTGGCGCATCATGTCGAGGGTTTGCGAAATCATGGGATCGTTTGCGCCAAGAAATTGCGATGGATATAGAGCTGCGATCGACCCCCAAATGTCGAGTTGAGAGACCGAGTGAAACGGCGTTGCAGGGATATATTTATTACCTCCAACGCGCTTGAAAGCGAGCTTTACCGACGCGGAAAGATTGGCGCAGAGCGCGTTGTACGCATCCGTCATCCATTTGACATCGGTCTCGTCATTGACAGCCCTGGCAGCCGCGATCGCCATCCGAAGTCCGAGCACTGCCCAGAAATCGTGATAGTAGATATAACCCTGGCCTATCGCTTCACCTTCGGCAGCGGGCAGCAGCCCATAGTAGATAGGGCGATCACCGTTCTCGGTGAGATAGCGCATTTGCTGGGTAACGTATCTGATCCAGCCTGCACCCTTCCTGATATTTGGGTAGACCACCCGCAACCACTCGAGGTCTCCCGAACACTGTGCATGGAGCACCAGTGCCCACAGTACCTGCCCCTGACCGTCCGACTGGTTTAGAGGAGATTGCCAAAGCCCACTTTCCTGCTGCTCGTAGGATCCAAGATTTCCGCGAAGTCCGGTTTGCCAGAAGAGACGCAGAGACTTCTCTGCTTCATTGGACTGACCGGCAACGTCCAGCGCAGCAATCATGTAGGCAGCGTCCCTATACCAGAAAGCATCGTAAGTTGCCGCGCCCGGTTTAACAACGTAGAGATCCCCGCCGTCGTTGGCTGCGCCCGGATACTTTGTTCGCAGCAGAAAAATATTGAGCAGGGAGGTCCGGTAGAGATTGTCCAGCCGGGCATCTCCGGTGCTGAACTGCGCTCCATCCTCTAAGAGGCGCTCCCATCTTTGTTTTGCGCCGGCTTCCGGCGAGTGGGTCCGCAACGCGGCAACGGCGTCACGGTTGCTTATATTGAAGTCGTAGGGCAGAACGATCCGGCACTTCGCCGCGTCAGCGTTTGAAAGATCAAAGGTGACTCTGCAAGCGCGATCAGACATGGACTCCTCGCCGCAGCGAACGTAGAACAGCGCCTTATCACTCAAGGCTCCCGTAGTAACCTGTGCAAGGTCGACGGCTTCCTCGAAGACCCAGATCGCGTTTAGCAACACCCAGCGATAAGGCGACGTGGAAGACGGATTTACCTTTGAGGCGATTTGAATCTCATTCGTCGAAGCATGAATAACAAAGTCATGAAGAAACGGCTCGCCGGCCGTCAGATCTGCCAGATCCACAGTTACCGACATTTCATTTGCAGACAGATCTAGAAGCGATTGCGAATGGATATAGCTGTACTCGCCGCCTTTCTGTACATATAAACCGAGAACAACGTGATACGTCTTCCCAGCCTCTACAGGGAACCTGTATCGCAATGAGCGAAAAAGATATGAGGACCTGCCGCTGGCAAATGCAGGATCGAGGCCCGGAATTGGGGTCGGGCGAAATCCGGCGGGTACCTCCGGTGACCACGGCTGCCTGCTGAGTGACCAGCTCTCCCGTGCCGGCGTCATCATGTTGTATTTCGCTTGCGACAGATTGACAGCCACAGAGGGTGGAAATGCCGCAAGAATACGATCACCGCTTATTACGATTCCTTTGTTGACTTCAATCCGCGTGATTAATGGAAACCAGAGGTCGACCTTCAACGGCAGATTCGCCTGATTGAGCTCGAAGTAGTCGGCCTGAACGGTCCCCTCGGCCGTAGCGCCGGCTGTCCAACGCGCGCTCCCCTGGCTTGACCGGACCTCAGTGCTCACAATAGGAAGATAGCCGCCTTCAAGAGACTGAGACCAATGAAGATTCGGCGACTTCAGTGGAACATCTCCAATGTTTAGGAAAATTGATGCGTTCCGCGAATCGAGTTGACCGAACTGGTCGATGATTCCCGGCGTTTCATCACCCAGCCCGATATTGGTCTTGATGTTGGTGTTGCATAGAGAGGGAAATGCCCGTGGGGATGATCCTTTACTCAACATATTTGCCGTGGCATTGGCTGAGTCACGAAGGCTATCGAGGGCTTGTATCTGCGCTTCCAGTGTCATGCCACCGAGGACGAGCCCTGATCCTTGAAGAAACTTCCTTCGGTCAACATTCCCCATATCGGCCTTGTTCGATCTTTCCAGTTTTGTGATTTACAGCTCGCAGTCGCGCTGTCGAATTATAGGCACATGTTTTGCGCGATCGGCCGCTGTGACAAGAAATGAAAACTTTTGAACGCGTTTCGAAAAGACATATCTTAAATGGAGAGATACGATTACTCGGCTCGACGAAGACGACGCCTCGATGCTATCGCACGGGAGAGTTGAGGAAATTCCATGGCACAGAATTCCGGAGTAGTTTTTCTCGGACCGAACAAGGTTGAGGTTCAGTCCATTGATTTCCCCAAAATGCAAAACCCAACGGGGAAGAAGATCAGTCACGGCGTAATTCTTAAAGTTGTTGCCACCAACATCTGCGGCTCTGATCAGCACATGGTCCGCGGGCGTACCACGGCGCCCCCCGGATTGGTTCTAGGGCATGAGATCACCGGTGAAATCATCGAGATTGGCTCCGACGTTGAGTATTTACAGGTCGGTGATCTTGTCACAGTGCCTTTCAACGTAGCTTGTGGGCGGTGCAGCACCTGCCGAGAGCAACAAACGGGTGTATGTCTCAACGTTAATCATGGCCGCGCGGGAGGCGCTTACGGCTATGTCGATATGGGCGGTTGGGTCGGCGGGCAGGCCGAGTACGTGCTGGTTCCTTATGCAGACTTCAATCTGATCAAATTCCCTGACAAAGCCCAGGCAATGTCGAAGATTCGGGACCTTACAATGCTCTCCGATATCCTGCCCACCGGCTTTCACGGAGCCGTCAGCGCCGGTGTAGGCGTAGGCTCCATTGTCTACATAGCGGGCGCAGGCCTGTAGGACTGGCAGCTGCGGCTTCCGCACAGATCCTGGGTGCAGCTCTCGTGATGATCGGAGATATGAACGCCGATCGATTGAAACACGCCGCAAACGTAGGCTTTACGCCGATCGACCTCACCAAAAGCAATGATCTCGGCGAACTTATCGCCGACGTTGTAGGCAAGCCTGAGGTAGACGCTGCCGTGGACGCAGTCGGCTTCGAAGCAAGAGCCCAGGGCAAGGACGGTGAGGAGGCTCCGGCAACGGTATGGAATTCCCTGATGTCCGTTGTCCGCGCCGCAGGTGGAATTGGCATTCCCGGTTTATATGTGACCGACGATCCAGGGTCTCAGGACGAGGGCGCGAAACACGGCAATCTCAAGATGCGTTTCGGTCTTGGCTGGGCCAAGTCACATCGCTTTTACACAGGCCAGACGCCGGTGTTGAAGTACAACCGGCAACTTATGCAGGCAATCCTCCACGATCGGCTGCCCATCGCGAAGATAGTGAATGCTACCGTGATTTCTCTCAACGACGCGCCGAAGGGCTATAAGGACTTTGACTCAGGCGTAGCGAAGAAGTTCGTTCTTGATCCGCATGGTCTCGTGGGCCGCACAGCTTGAACGGTCACCAGTGCAAAAGAAGACCCGCCCGAGTCGCGGGTCGTTCCTTCGTCTGATCCGGTCAAATAAAAGCTGAAAGACGCCGATGTGCTTCGGCAAAGCATGCACGCGCGAGATCCTTGTAGATCAGAGCTTGGGAATAGCGGTCCGACTCCTCGACGAATTGGCCGGAGGCATTTGGAATGAGGCGGGCATAAAAGTGTGTGCTCGCCAACAGCTCTGGCGCTAAGATCAGCACATCCCCCGGGAGAGCGTTGCGAAGAAAGCCAAGCATGGCGTGCGTCCACAGTTCCTTGAAGTGATCGACATAACTTGAAGGGAGAGTTTCATGGATGCCCACCTGAATACAGCCTGGGCTCGCGACACGGGCGTGAATGAACCCGACCCTATCGAAAATGGGCTCCATGAAAGCAAGCTTGGTGTTCCAGTCGCCATAGACCAGTTCCAGGCCGCAGTAATAATGGCTGAAGTCGCCATTGAAGCGAACCTCGGGAAACTCTTTCGTGATCTGGACAGTCCTCCACACGTCTTGAGTGATTGTCGCGCGATGCGTTTCAATAAAGATCGGTAGACGATGTTTGTCTGCAGCAGCCAGAACGGCCTCAACCAGTCGAAAGACCTCTGAGTTGTCTTCGAGTCCCCAGCCGACGTGAACGGTGATGCACTGATCGCCGCGGTCTGCGTGTCGGGCGGTGATTGTCTCGGCGTCGGCGGGAGCGTTAATACGGTCCAACCCGCAGTGGGGGAGGGGGGCGCCAGCTAGCGGAGGATCGTTAGTGAGTTGCACGCCCTCGAACCCGTCACCTTTCAGACGCTGGTAGCGTGGCAGCCCATCGAGTCCGGGCCAGACTGTGTCGGCACGCAGGTCGACCAGGTTGTCGAGGTTCAGATAGACCTTGAGTTTCGGAGTGCTACCGGAGCCATCGTTAAAAAAATGCGATATCGATGCCATCAGAATTCGTCGTAGGAGATCTGGCTTTCGCGTACACCCAGTTCAGCGAGCACCCTTGTGCAGGCCTTGATCATCATGGGTGGCCCGCAGAGATAATATTCCACTCCCGCTGGATTCGCATGGGAATTCAGATAATCGTTGAGTACCACCTCGTGGATGAAACCCACACGGCCAGTCCAGTTATCTTCCTGCAGGGGCGATGAGAGCGCTAGGTGAAACGAAAAATTGTGATGATCAGCAGCTAGATCTCTGAAGTAGTCCTCGTAGAAGATTTCCTGTTTTGAGCGAGCGCCATACCAGAAGCTGATTTTGCGCGCCGTTTGCTCGGTCTCGAGCAGATGAGAGAGGTGGGCTCTCAGTGGAGCCATACCGGCGCCTCCACCGATATAAATCATCTCCCGTTGTGTTGGCTTTATGTGGAAGTCGCCGAAGGGACCGATGCCGGAAACAGCGTCGCCAGGTTTGAGGTTGAAAAAGTAACTCGATCCGACCCCAGGATTGCAGTCCTGGCCGGGGGGAGGCGTCGCAATGCGGATATTAAACCGGAGTGTATTTTCAGTCTTCTGATTGCTCGCGACCGAGTAGTTATTTCGGCGAGGGTCTCCTAAGGGGTTTCGAGCGATCAGATCGAAAACATGCTGGTTTTCCCAGACAGAGGCGAACGGCTGCGGTACGTCGAACCTACGGAACGCGATCGCATCGTAGGCGGGAATGTTGAACTGCAGGTAATCGCCAGGCGTAAACTCGAATTTTTCCGCAGGTTCGAGCACAAGCTCTTTGATAAAGGTTGCGACGTTCCTATTGCTCACGACGCGGAACTGGTACGACTTCCGCGCGCGGGTGCCGGCGCCGCTGGCATGCGCGACATTAATCACAATCTGGCCATTGCGCTCCTCGACAGGATACGTGGCCAAACCGCGGCATATCGGGGCACGCGCCGGCGAGCCATCAATAAGGTTGAAGCGTCCATTGTGCTTCGAGCATTCGATTTGCGTGTCTTTCACCAGGCCGTTGGCCAGATGGACATTCCCGTGCGTGCACAGTCCGTCCGTGGCGTAGAGTTTACCTTCGTCGTCCCGGTAAATGGCATAGGTCTTCTTGCCGTGATCAAAGCGTTTGACGTCCGCAAGTCTGAGATCGGTGGCCGCACAAACACCGGCCCATCCCCCCGCATCGGGTACGGCGGAGGACTTGTAGGCGCCTTCATTGAGGCGCGCCTTTGGCTCTGGAAGCTTACGTTTGACGTGATACGCCGGATCTTTGACCTGCCTGAGAACGGAGGGAACGATTTCGCGCCAGGCTGCGAAGAGGCTTGGATAAGGCGTGGGGCAGTCATCCTTCACGGCCTCGTGCAGATCGCGCTGGCGATGGTAGGGCACCAATGGGAACATGTGATGTTCTACGTGGTAGTTCATGTTCCAGTAAAGGAACCGGTGGATCGGGTTCATGTACACCGTTCGACAGTTGAGACGGTGATCGAGAACGTTCTCCGCCAGCCCGGCGTGCTGGGTGAGGCCATACACAACAAGAAGCCACGTTCCGAAGAAATTCGTGAAACCAACCAGGAACAACGGAAGGAAGCTGCGTGTATAGATCGCAATCCCGATTACGGCGAGATAGATAGCCACGTATATCCGCGCATGCCGATATACCTTCGGAAACTCCATCTCGGGAATGAAGGTCTTTTCTTCGGCAGCCATACGGCCGAATGAGTGCAGAACGATTCGCCTGAAGTACTTCGGATAATTCCCGAGGTTGAAGAAAGACTTGATGATGGCTTTCACATCGGGAGGCCGCGGGACCGCTATTTCAGGATCACGGCCGACAATGATGGTGTCGCTATGGTGCCGGGTGTGGCTCCACCGCCATACGGTGGACTCGCGCATGACCATGAATGATGCGATTTGATACAGCGCATTATTCATCCAGTCAGTCTTGAACGCCGTCCCGTGCCCGCACTCGTGCCAACGCGAATCGGACGTCGATGCGTAGAGCACACTGTAGACGAAGTAAGGCAGGATCACCCACCAAGTGCCCCACAGCGCCCAGGTGGCATAGCCGCTGCTCAGGATCAGCGCAAACCAGAGGATCGTGTCGCGAATTGGAGGCGCGTCGCGGCGTTCCAGCAGCCGGCGCATGGCTTCGCGCGGCACGGGGCATTGATACCAGTCGGCTTCCGCGAGGCCCTTTTCAATCGACTCGGTGGAGCTCACGCCGGTAAGACTGTAGTCAGGCTTGATTGGACGGGCGAGGACGGCGGTATTGTGACCCATGGTTATCGCCCATCGCCTGGTCGCGATCCCGCAAGATTCGTAACAGGCTCTCCTTCAGAGTTCACTTCTACGCCGCACTCGCTGGAACTGCGGGCTCTTCCGCTCTGCGTGATGCGGCCGGAAAAGGACGTGTTCGCGGGTGCTGCGGAAAAAGCATACATCGTCGTGTGTCGCTGCGGACGCTCTGGACGTAGGACGTTGTCACTGAAAAGCGAAGCATTTGTTCCATCCGGATAGCCATGGCACTCCAGGCAAATGCCCGCATGCCTGCCGTACCGAACGCCGGACTTTCCGGTAAGAGTCCCATCAAGAGCAGCGGCAGTATAAAGCTGGAGATGGGTTTCGGTAGTGGAAACATTTAGCCCCCGCCCGCTGTGCGGCTCCACCAGGCACGCGGCAGGTGCAAGCTCATCGGAGAATCGCTCTCCGCCTGGTTTGCAGAGGAGATATAAATCCCCGTGGTTGAGAAACAGATTCGGGATCGCGGCGCCAAGACGGCGGCTTTCGCGAAAGTCATTGGCCTGGCCGCTCACTGACTCATAACGCCCGAGCAGGGTTAGATGTTCATCAGCGGGAACATACTGATCCGCGTGGATCTGGAGTTCATGATCCGCAACGGAACCCGAACTCTCTCCGCGAAGATTAAAGTAGGAGTGATGGGTAATGTTGAACGGCGTTGGCTGATCTGTAACAGCTTCAGTATCAATTGAAAAAACATTGTCGCCAGTGACCGTGTAGGTCACCGTGACGTCGACAGTACCCGGGTAACCTTCCTCGCCGTCGCGGCTCCGATAACTCAGACGCAGAGAACTGCCTCCGTCGGGAACATCCATGGGCGTCGCAGTCCAGATCTTCTTGTCAAAGCCCTCCACACCTCCATGGAGATGATTGGGAGCCTGGTTTGTGGCCAGTTCGTAAGTCTTTCCGTCCAGAGCGAACCGGGCTCCGGCAATCCGCCCCGCGACGCGGCCTGTGATCGCGCCGAAGTACGGATGACCGGCTAAATAAGACTCAAGCTCTCTGAGGCCCAGAACGACGTCTGCGAGGCGCCCCTCTCGATCGGGCGCGAGCAGTCGTGTGACGATGCCGCCATACGTGATGACCTCAAGTTGGAGGCCGCCTGATCCGGTCAGCATCCATGCCTCGACCGGCTCTCCGCTGGGGAGTTGTCCGAATAACCGTGATTGCGGAAACAATGCCATTTTCAGCTTCTTTCAAAGCCTTCTCTTACACTACAATTCGCCCGAAAAAAATGTCTTCTCGACAGACGCTCAAAAGTTATCGTATTTTGTCCATGTGCTCGAAGATCTAAAGCTGCGCAAGGGTTACGACGGCTTCCTCTACCTGGTGGAGTCCACTCGGCATCCTCCTAAACTCAAAAGCCATCACCACGTTGAATTGGAGCTGAACCTGGTGGTCCGGGGAACGGTCACTTATGTGCTGAGCGGGCGCAGGTTCACGTTTCAGCGCCGTACCCTGCTCTGGCTCTATCCCGAGCAGGAGCACCAGCTGGTGGATCTTTCGAACGATGCGCAAAACTACGTTGCAGTTTTCAAGCCCTCGCTCATAGCTCGATCCTGCCGCACCGAGGCCTACACTGGCCTGAAGCGCAAAACGAATGAGCGCGATGGTGTTCTGAATACCGTGCTCGAACCGGATTCGTTCGATCTAATCCGAAAGACCATGGACTCGCTGATGCGCGGTTCCCTCGACCCGGACGTGCTCAATCGCGAGGCTGGCTTCGGCGTGGGATCGGCGTTTTCCTATGAGCACGGGGATCCCGATGGGTTGAATGCCGGACTCCACCACCTTCTGCTATTGTGCTGGCGCAGCCAGCGCACAGGCAGGGTGCTGGGGGACGCCGTGGCTCTGCACCCCGCAGTGCGTCGCGCACTCAGGCTCTTGAGCGAAGGCGACTCGAGCCAGGATCTTGGCCAACTCGCTGAAAACTGTGGAGTCAGCGAATCCTATTTGAGTCGGACATTTCGACGGCAAATTGGCGTTCCGCTCAGCCGGTATCGTAATTCGCTGCGGCTATCTCGCTTTTGGGAACTTTATAGACAGCCAGAGCAGAAAACCCTGGCTGAAGCCGTGTATGCAGCAGGATTCGGAAGCTACGCGCAATTCTATAAAGTCTTCACGCAAGCCTACGGACGCGGCCCCCGCGCCTGTCTGCCAGCCAACTAACTGCGCCGGTCGTACAGATCGTTTGCCCAAGCACTCTCGCGTCGGATGCTATAAATTCTGACATCACGTTCCGCACCGCTTCACTCTGCGTGAACGGCGAAGGCGAAGGGAGCCCACGCCCGCAAATGAATTCGAACCTTTGCAGTTCTCTGCTTCAGACCACGAGAGACCCGAAGAATCGCAAAATCTCGGCCGTGGAGTCGACGAAGCGCCGGCATTATTTGTCGCGGGGCTTCCAGAGGCCGCCGGCATTACGCGGCCTGATTTGTGCGCTTATCGTCTTCTTTCCGTTTAGCACTTTTGCAGCATCAGCTAAGCTGCTGGTCAAAAATGCCCGTATATTTTCGATGGCTCCGCAGCAGCGTGCTCCGTTCACAGGCTATTTCGTTGTCGCCGAAGACGGAACGCTTACCACGGTGAGCGCAGGTGACCCGCCATCTAGCATAACCGCCGAACAGGTATTCGACGCGCATGGAGAATGGATCATTCCCGGGTTGATCTCAGCCCACAGTCATCTTTGGCAGGCGGCGTATCGCGGTCTTGCCGGGGACAAGACACTGATTAGCTGGATCAACGACCTTTATTTTCAGAGAGCAGCGAAGGCCTCCCCCGAAGATTTGTATTGGTTCTGTTTACTTGGCGCACTCGATCATCTTCAGAACGGGATTACCACCGCCTATAACTTCAACTACACGCGGATTTACTGGCGTGGCGACGACAACGATTTTGACGAGGCCCAATTCCACGCAGAAGAGAAATCGGGTATCCGCTTCGTCCACGGCTATGAGCCCGGAATGATGGCTCCCGGAATTACCATCGATCAGGCGCGCAAACGGCTCAAGGCCTTCTTGCATTGGACCGCCATTCAGCCGCCCTCATCGGACTTTCTGAGCGTCATGATCAACGGGGGCACCGCATTCAACAACACCTATCAGCAGTCCGTCATGGAAAAGGCGCTGATGGATGAATTCTCCTTGATGAACCAGAGCCACTACCTGGAGCCTCCAGAGCCGCTGACCCAGGGAGAAGAGCGGGCTGAGTTCCGATGGTTCATGGACAGCGGCATGTTGTCCAACAAACTCATCTTCGGCCACTTCATTCATACTGACGAATACATTCTCCAGGTGACCGCGAAGGACGATGTCGCGATGACATGGAATCCACTTTCAAACGGTCGCATGGCCTCCGGAGTGCCCGATATCCCCAAATATTTGAAGATGGGAATTCGGGTGGGAATGGGAATCGACGGGGAGGCGAGCGGAGACCTCGCAGATCCTTTCGAGAATATGCGTGCAGGTCTTTACGCTATCCGTGACAAGTATGAAGACGCGACGGTCATCAGTCCTTATCAGGTGCTTTGGCTGCACACGATGGGAGGCGCGGACGTTCTTGGCGTAAAGAACAAGCTGGGTAGCCTGGAGCCAGGCAAGTTTGCGGATTTCGTGGTCATTGACCCTGCGCGGCTCGGCGCTGTGCTTGAGGATCCCTATGCGAATCTGGTTTTTGTGACTGCCCAGCCCGATATCGATCGAGTCTACGTGGGGGGAGACCTTCAGGTTGACCATGGTCAATTGTTGCATCAGGATGTAGCGAAGATTCAAAGGGAGGTAAATCGCCGTGCAATAGCTAGCTCCCGCTAAGCTCTCGCACGGCGTGACAACTGCCAATACTATGAGGACCTGATCAAGCCGGAGGAGTCTCTTAGTTGGGGAGATTCGCTCAGAGTCAAAATGCTTACAAGGCAGACATTAGGATGCGCCTGACTATTGAATGTAGGAATCCGGTACGATAGTTTTGGGAATTGAGAACTCACGGTGGCATATCATCGCGGGGATACAAAAGGGATACAGGGGGAGGTCATTCGATGCGACTGATTGCAACGATCGAAGCCTAACTAAATGCTTCTAAATAGCAGAAAAAACTACGGTTATGTTGCAGGGCGCTGCACGGGGATGCGAGGCCTGGAAGCGCTAAAATCGCCCTCTTAAGGCGGAGAGTTCGGGTTCGATCCCCGACGGCGCTACCAAAGCCTGAAAATCAGTGATTTAACATTGTTTCCAGCCCCTCTGGATGCAGGGTTTGCGCATCTCTACACTCTGCTAGTGTCCTGTAACTGAAGTTCGTTGACAAAATCTGGCTACGCTGGCCAGGATTTGATCGGCGGTTTTGGTCCAGACAAAAGGCTTGGCAGTTTCGTTG